>JQIA01000132.1_pt1 | contig 32719 bp, 25 predicted proteins | sample 811431 | NCBI WGS metagenome assembly JQIA01 (sample SAMN02998118, study PRJNA258478) | marine sediment metagenome | biome: marine; feature: seafloor; material: sediment; isolation source: oil-polluted sediment collected from 3 locations (0.5 km, 0.7 km and 0.9 km)... | place: USA: Gulf of Mexico ...
GTTTGAAAATCAGCTATTAGGTATTGGGTTTTAGGTATTAGCAAATGAATCGCTGCGCTCAGTCCTTTATATCAAAATGAAGCACCAAAGGTACACCTTGGCTAACCGGTGATACCCAAGTGATAAAATCATGGTTGAAAACTTTATCGTTTCATTCATCTAAAACCAAAAAAAACATTTTGGTCATCTTCTTACTGGTGCCCCTGATTAACTCTCAACCTTTTTCAATTCGTCCTCACGATCAATTTTCAGATCGGTCTTATCAAAAGCCTCATTTTTTTCAGGGAGGATCAGGAAAAATTTATTATATGTATCAATGCTGATTTCGCCTTTCTCCGCTGTAAAAGCAAGGATGTGGCCGCCCTGTGTTAGATCATCGCTTAAAAAATGGAGATGGTACCCGGTGACATTAATGCCTTTTACGTATGAGGGACATCGGAATCCAACGATGGTTCCGGTTACATTTTCCATTTCAAATACAGGTTGATTCTTTGTTACTTCAACAAGAGGGGGATATGGCTTTTTTTGCCCGGGGACACTTCGGGTTTTCATTTTTGAGAATGTTCCCCTTATTTTTATACCACAGAAAATATTCATCTCAGGCGCTTTGGCATCGATTTGTTTTTTAAGGGTATCAAAATCAAGCCCTTTTTTTACATCATATGTCTGCTCTGCTTCAAAATTACTTACGGCTGCAAAGGGGGTTGTCGTTTCGGGTGCGGGCATATAGACTTTTCCGTCTGACTTAATCTGATACACCTTGCCGTTAAGAACAACCATCTCGCCATCGAGCCCGTTAAACGTACCAAGGCCGAAGTTGCCTTTTTTGATAAGGTCAGAACATGAAAGGTGCCCGTCATAAACTCCGGCAAGCAAGGCATCAATTGTTGAAATCTGGGTAATTGTATTTGACGGGATGGTTGAGCATCCGGAGACAGCAAGGGCAAAAAATGTAACAAGTATCAGTATGATTTTTTTCATATTCCATGCCTTTTATTTTTAGCGTTTTTTGAAAATGTATTTTGGGGATAATATTATTCAGGAATCCGAAAATTTGCAAGGGCGAACATTTATATATGGAAATAGTTTATAGCTGAAAAACCCTTATTTTCTCTTGACTTAAAAAATTTACATCGTTAAGATAACGGTGTTATTTAAACAAAAAAACTAATGCAAAGGATGTGCGTAATGTCTTTAACTCCCCTTGTTCTTGAGATTAAAGGGAATTCACTTGATGATGGCCCGGGGATCAGGACGGTTATTTTTATGAAAGGCTGCCCCCTTGATTGTGTCTGGTGCCATAATCCTGAAAGTAAAAAACCGGTATCAGAACTCTCTTTTGACCCGAATGAATGTATCGGATGTAACTCCTGTGTAGATGCATGCAGTAATGGTGCTGTGGCAAAAGAGAATTCATTTTATATTGATCGTAATAAATGCCGGCTCTGTTTTGGTTGTGTTGCAACCTGTCCTTCCGGGGCAATGGCTGAAACAGGTAAGGCGATAACAATAGATACGATTGTTGCAGAATCTTTAAAAGACAAACCCTTTTATGATACGTCAAAAGGCGGGGTCACTTTGTCCGGAGGGGAACCGACCCTTTTTATGGATTATTGCTCTGAAATTCTCAAAAGACTTAAAGAGGAAGGTATCCATACGCTTGTTGAGACCTGTGGGCAGTTTGACTATAAACGTTTTGAAAAGAAAATTCTGCCCTTTGCAGATATGATTTACTTTGATATCAAATTTATTGACGCTGATACGCATAATAAATTCTGTGGCATTACAAATGAAAAGATTCTTGAAAATTTTTCATTATTGGTTTCAGAATCATTAAGCGGTGGTTTTGATATATTGCCAAGAACGCCTCTTGTTCCGGACATTACGGCAACAGAAGCGAATATGGAAGCGATCTCAGATTTTTTAAAGAGGAACAATGTAACCAAAGCACAACTGATGGCTTATAATCCGCTTTGGCATGAAAAGAATTATAAAATTGGTGCCGTTAACTCTGAAAGTGAGAAGGTCAGCATGCAGAAATGGATGCCGAAAGAGCAAATCACAGCATGTGAAAAGATTTTTACAGGGAAAGGAATTGGGTTGAAATGAAAAACGTTGATAATAAGACGGTATTTATTACCGGTGGCTCAAGTGGTATAGGGCTTGCTACAGCAAAGCAGCTTGCGGCAAAAGGCGCAAATATTGTAATTTTTGCAAGAAAAGAAGATCAGCTTAAGGTCGCAACAGCAGAGATTGAACAAAGGGCTGTGAATAACGGACAAAAATTTAACTGGCTCTCAATGGATGTTGCTGACAACACAGATATTAAAGTGAAACTCGATCAGGCTGTTGCCCAATTTAATATACCCGACATTTTCATTAACTGCGCCGGTGTGAGTGTTGCTGCAAAATTTGAAGATATCAGCTGTGATCAGTTCGATAATCTGATGCGAATAAATGTATCGGGAACAAGAAATGCCATAGCTGCAATTCTCCCTCATATGAAGAAGAAAAAGGATGGAACGATCGTTATTGTCGCTTCAACGGCTGGCCTTATACCTGTTTACGGCTATACTGCCTATGGAACATCGAAATATGCACTTGTTGGGCTTGCCGAATGCCTTCGGACAGAGTTGAAACCTGAAAAGATCAATGTTCTTGTACTCTGCCCGCCGGAAGTAGACACCCCTCTGGTTGAAGAAGAGGAAAAAACGAGTCCGCCGGAAACAAAAGTGTTAAAGCATCTTGCAGGAAAACTGACTGCGGAGGCGGCAGCGGCAACCCTTATCAGGGGTATTCAGAAAAAAAGGTTTATGATTATACCGGGCCTGATGGCAAATATTTTATATTTTACGCAACGATTCAGCCCTGGTTTTATTTTCAGGGGATCGTCAGATTTTCTGGTGTGGATGGCTCAAAAAAGAAAATGATGGCTTCTTAAAAAGTTTATATATACGTTGCGCGTATCCCTCGTGATTGTGACTTACGTTAAGTAATTGGCATTCTTTGGGATTCGTTGAAATTATTTCTTTGCCATCAAAAATTGACTTTTTTTTTACGAGACGGATAAAATAAAAAAATGAGGCAGACAATGAAATCTCCGACAAATCTTTTTTTAAAAGTTCTTTTGAAGACAATGGCTTTGCTTTTTAACAAACGACCTTCCTTTAATCAGTATTTGAAAAGTGCAGATGGTTGGATTGATTTTGTTATCGGCATCAGGACCGAGTCGCGCTCGGTCGAAAATTTTCTTGTGTTCAAAGACGGGAATGTTCGGGTTGTCGGAAAAAGTCCTGAAAAGGTTAATGTCTCTTTGATCGCTGCAACGGATAAAGATATCAGAAACCTTCTTCTTGCTGCACCAACCGAGCAGATCTATATGCTTTTAAAAAACAGATTCAGAACTGAAGGCAACATGTCTTATCTGAATCTTTTCTTTTTTTTGACCTCGGTGTTATTGAATAAAAAACAGATAAAGATGATGGAAAAAGAGAAAGCTGCTGAGAAACGGGAGCGGCTTAATGAACAGCCGAAATCCTGTGAAATATCAAATACCGAAATGTCTAAAAGGACCTCAATTGGTGATGGTATTACTAATACAGATCCGGGCGTAAAACACCTGTTGAAACCATTTTTGACTGATTTTAGCATTGACGATTTTCCAAGGGTAAAACGGTTTCTTGATATCCATTTTGAAGTAAAACCTGAGATTTGTGCAGAACGCCCGAAATTAATGACAGACTGGTTCAGGGAAAACGGGTTTGAGGATGATCAGAACGGTAATCCATGGAATCCTGCAAAACGTCAGGGGCTTGCATTTAAGCATTATATGGAAAATCGTCAGCCAGTTATCAGGGAAAACGATTTGATTGCAGGAACCACAACAACAAAAGAGACAGGTGTGGTTATTTATCCGGACAGTCATGGGACAATGATCTGGGGTGAGCTCCTAACTGTTCCCCACCGGGCATTGAATTCCTATGATATTTCTGAAGAGACTGTTCAGGCACTCCACCACGATGTATTTCCTTTCTGGCTGGAGAGGAATTTCAGGGAGTGGGTCAGGACAGAATATGATTCCCCCCTGTGCCAACAGCTTGATGAACGTTTTGCTGTCTACTTCATCTGGAAGCAGGCCGCGCTATCCCATACTATAGCGGATTTTCCGAAACTCTTATCACTTGGTATTAAAGGCTTTATTGATGAAATTTGTGAAAACCTGAAAGATGAAACACTTGATCAGGAGAAGAAAAATACACTGGAAGCAATGATTCTCTGTCTTGAGGGGGTTGTTACTTATTCAGAGAATCTTTCAAAGCAGGCCGCTAAAGAAGCACTTGAAGCGAAAGACCCGGTAAGAAAAAAGGAGCTTGAAATCCTGGCTGGTATTTGTAAACGGGTACCGTTAAATCCATGTAGCAGTCTTGAAGAGGCTGTTAATGCAATCTGGATTGTCTGGGTTGGTCTCCATATGGAAAATACAAATGCAGGGCTCTCCATCGGGCGAATTGATCAGTGGCTGCAGCCATATTTCGAATCTGATATGGAACAGCTGCATTCTGAAGAAGAGAAAGACGCTTATTTTAAAAAAGCCATCGAACTGGGTTGTTGCTTCTATATGCGCTGTACCGATCATCTGCCGCTGGTTCCGGATCTTGCCAATTATCTTTTCGGGGGCAGTTCGTCGGATCAGGCCATCACCCTTGGCGGTGTGACGCCGGAAGGTGAAGATGCTGTTAATGATATGACCTACATCTTTCTTAAAGTAACTGAGATGCTCAGCATCCGTGATCCGAATGTTAATGCACGGTATAAACTCGGTGTTAATAGTGACATGTACCTGAAACGGCTTTGTGATGTGAATCTTATTACTGCTGCAACACCGTCGCTGCATAGCGATGACGCCGTTATCAAATCGCTTGCAGAATTTAATTACCCACAGGAAGATCTCAATAACTGGGCTGCAACAGGATGTGTGGAGCCGACCCTTTCCGGAAAACATATCGGCCATACCAATTTTCAGATGATGAATATGGTTGCCGCCCTTGAAATGGCTATGAACAACGGAAAGCATCCGTTGATGAACTGGAAAGTCGGTCCCAAAACCGGTATTATTAAAAACGGGGACTTTCAAACGTTTGAGGACTTTTATGTTGCATTTACAGAACAGTTTCGATTTTTGATTGAACATTCAATTGAATATAATAACCAGCTTGGTCTTGCCCATCAGAAGATCCGGCCCACGCCGCTGTTATCGTCAATGATTGGTGGTTGTATCGATTCCGGCAGTGATGTGACCAGGGGAGGGGCATGCTACAATTCCTCTGGGGCCGCATGTATCGGACTTGCAGATGTGACAGATTCTTTGATGGCAATTAAACAGCTGGTTTATGACGATAAATCCATTGGTTTTAATGAATTAAAAACGGCCGTTGATACTAATTACAGGGATAATGATAAGCTGCATACACTTATCACAAATAAAGTACCACTCTTTGGGTCGGGAAGTGATGAGGCCGTTGAGATGGCAAACCGGATTACAAAATATGCCCATGATCAGTACGGGAGCCACATAAATTACCGTGGCGGGAAATACACTGTCGGCTTCTGGTCGATGTCAAACCATGTTGCATACGGGACTCTTACCGGCGCACTCCCATCCGGCAGGCTTGCAGGAAAACCCTTCACGCCGGGGCTGACACCTGAGCCTCATGCTTCTGATAGCCTTCTCGATAACCTTCGTGATGTTGCCCGGCTCGCACCGGAAAACATGAACAATAATATCGCATTTAACGTTAAGATTGTCCCCGGAGCAGGAGACAATAAGTGTGCAGTCATTGAAAATATCTTTTCTTATGTAAAGACCTTTTTTCAGCTCGGCGGTATGCAGATGCAGCTCAATATTCTTACGTCGAAAATGTTGAAGGATGCTATGGCGCATCCGGAGCATTATCGTAATCTGATTGTTCGGATATCGGGTTATAATGCCTATTTTGTTACGATTAATAAAGATATGCAGCTTGAGCTTATTGAAAGGGCCGAATATGGATTATAGGTACCCGTTGACAGAGTCAGGCGTAATTCGCTACTATGCGGATTATGTCTGAAAAAAATTCTGATATCAAAAAGGCGGCAATGGCAATTGTTGAATCACAGCATGTGATGACGATTGCTTCAGCGGGCGATGAGTCGCCATGGGCCGCCCCCGTCTATTATATCTTTTATAAAGGTTCCTTCTATTTTTTTTCAAAACCTGATTCAAGGCATATCAGAGATACAGTTAATGGAAAAAAAGCGGCAGCATCCATTCATGAAAACGCTTCAGGCTGGGCAGATATCCGTGGGATTCAAATGAGTGGGGTGGTTTTGGCAGCGGGAATTAACAGAGACTCCGGGAATGCATTTAAGCATTATATTAAGCGGTTTAATTTTATAAGTGAAATCAAAAATGCCGCATCTCTGATAAATGATATCGGGTCTCTTGAATCAGCCTTTAAAGTAAAGTTTTATAAATTAACCCCTGAGACTCTTTTTTATCTGGATAACAGCATCCGATTTGGGTTTAAAGAATCCGTATATTTATAATTATGTCCTTAGATAGCAGTTCGGTTTCAATCTGCAATTACATTTTTTTCTGTGATTCTTAGAAATTCCTCATTAAAAAATCATCGTTTATTATTAATATTTACTTCGTATACAATAAAGAGTTGTCTGGTTGAAACTCGCTTTTTAAACGTAGGTAAAAAAGTTATTACAGTATCTTATGGTTTTATTATCGGTGTACTAAATAAATAAAATTAGTTTGCATTTAATGTAAAATGCTTTTATATTTCCTCTTTTGTTTTACGGTCGGAATACGATTTCGCAAGTCGACGCTTTGTCCTGCATCGAAGAAATCATATTTCATCCGGGCAGTATTCTTGAAATACGGCAGTTTCGTTCTGCCGGTGAATGACAAAGGGGATTAGAATGGAAAAGACAGTATATCATGATCTTCAGGAACTTTTTGATACACTTCCCAATGGTTATCCAAAAGCGGCGGATGAGCTTGAGATTAAAATTCTGAAAAAAATATATAACGAAGAAGAAGCAGGTATTACGCTTCAGTTGAAGATCAACTGGGAAACCCCTGACCAGATTGCCGAACGGACCGGAATGGATCTGGATTACCTGAAGCCCAAGCTGGATGAGATGCTGGATAAAGGTCAGTTAGGTGGTGTGCGTGTGGGACCTTTCAGAATGTTTCGCCTGATGCCGTTTGTCATCGGGATTTATGAATATCAGCTAAACCGCATGGATCAGGAGTTTGTCGAAATGACAAGCGTGTATATGGAGAAGTTTGCCATTCCGATTATGTCAAAGAGCGGGCCAGCCATGATGCGTGTTATTCCCGTTGAGCAGGAAATCCCTTCCGCCTCAACGATTGAACCTTACCAGACCCTGACCCACTATATTGAGAATGCTCAGGCATGGGCTGTCGGAGACTGTATCTGTAAAAAAGAGAAAAAGATGCTTGGTGAAGGGTGTGATAAGCCGATGGAAGTCTGTATTTCTATTGCACCTGTTCCCGGTTTTTTTGATGAATACTTCTGGGGGCGACCGATCACAAAAGAAGAGGCTTTTAAGATTCTTGCCGATTGCGAGGAGGCCGGCCTTGTGCATGCTACCAATAATGTAAAGGATGCACCGTTTATTATCTGTAACTGCTGTTCATGCTGTTGCGGCGTTATGCGTGGTCTGATTGACCTTGGCAACGAAGGTGCGCTTGCCGGATCAGACTATTATGCGGTGATCGATCAGGACGAATGTGCTTCCTGTGGTGTCTGTGAAGAACGTTGTCATGTTGATGCAATTGATGTCAGTGATGACACCTATACCGTGAACCAGCGGTGCATCGGGTGTGGTCTTTGTGTCAGTACCTGCCCTGCTGAATCAATTGTCATGGTAAAACGCGATGAAGCTGACCTGCCCAACATTCCTCAAAATGAAATGGTGTGGCTTGAGGAAAAAGACACAGCCCGTGGCGGAAGCGGAGAATATAAAAAACTGTTGTAGCACCAAAATAACGCGCCCTCCGGCAGTATTGCCGGAGGCATTTTAACAGAAACAGCCTTGCCCCCCACCGTATAATAAGCCCCGGAGACAATACCACTCTTTGTTGCAACCTGATGAATTATTCTTATCTTAATATAATCAGGGAACAAATCAGTCTTTATATAAGGGCTTCTCCATCCCGACAAAATTATTCAGTAATCGCTCCCGCTCCGCCTGGTCTCATATCGTAACTGAACGATTCCCAACCGATAACGTGGCGGTGTATTATGAAAAGAATAGCAATATATACTACAGTCTGGTTGCTTTTGGCTGCGAATTATGCCTGTGCTGATATGAGGTTTGACTCATACTGGTATGACGGAAATGCTGAAATCTCTGTCTATGACTTAGAGGAAGTAAGATACGATGAAGTTCGAAAAGGGAAACGGATTATGGTTTTTGTTACTGAACCATTAAGACGAAGTACTTTGATCAAACCGGATACCCTTATATCGGCAGATGAGAGGTATGATGTTATTAAGTTGAATGATATCAGAAAATTTACAACCGGAATATACGATTACAGTTTGATGACGTCCGTCTTCAGCTGTGTAAAAGCATACGACAGCATTGCTGAGATGATGGCCTTAAAGGTCTCCTTTGGTTCTCAGGAATGGTGTGGGAATGTTTTTGAGATAATAAAATGGAAAAACGGCAGCTTAAAGGGGAATCTTTATAGTTATTTCGAATCAGATGGCGAGCCGGTACTTAAATTTAAGGAGGACATGAAACCGCTATTTGAAGATAATCTCTGGATTCTTATACGCGAGTTGAATGGCCCTTTTTTGGTGGATAATTCCAAACGGTCTTTTGCGGTTATTCCCTCAGCCTGGCAACGACGAAAGCAGCATGTTGCCTTAAAACAAAAAAATGCGGTTATTGAGAAACATGCGGGAGCAAAAATTAATACATCGGCCGGACGATTCGAGTCTGTGAGGTTTGTCTGGACTATCGATGCAATGGAAACTAAAGTCTGGGTTGAGAAAGCCTGGCCACATAAAATTTTGAAATGGATTGAGCCCGATGGTTCCCGAGGCAGCCTGATATCGTCAACACGCCAGCCTTATTGGCGTCAGCACGCCAATGACGACTCAGACCTTCGGCGGCGATTGTGGGTAGATTGAAAAAGTTCTGATTTTTTGAAGATCAGTAAAAGGGTTATGCTGCATGTTTATCAACGTGTCATCCTTGTATATAAGGGATACAAAGAGAATATTACCGGAGTGGGGTGCAGGGACCTTAATTATTTCAGGAGTCTTTTCATTCTTTTGCTTCGTTTAAAACGGTACGAACCTTTTTTGAAAGCTCTTTCATGCCAGTCGGTTTCATGATGAGATCTTTACAGCCCATTTCCAGAGCAGCGTCAGAAGACATTTTACTGCTATAACCGGTACATAGAATAATCGGAATGTCAGGTTTGATTTTTAGCAGTTCGACGGCAAATTTGTCGCCGGGTAATTTGGGCATGGTCAGGTCAGTTAGTACCAGGTCAAAAAGATCCGGTGCTGCACGAAATTCTTCGAGTGCGTCTCGGCTTTTTGTGTGAAGTGTTACCTGATAGCCTATACGTTCCAACAACTCTTTTTCCATTGCTATAATATTATCTTCGTCATCAACAATCATTATTCTTTCAGTGCCACCGACAACAGCGTCTTCTACCGGAAGGGGGGGGCTTTCAACAAGCCCTTTTTTTACAGGGAAGTAAACGTTGAACTCAGTGCCTTTGCCATAGGTACTGTTGACCTGGATGTCGCCACCCATGCCATTGACGATACCATGAACCACTGAAAGCCCCATGCCGGTCCCTTTTCCCTTTTCCTTGGTGGTAAAAAAGGGGTCAAAGATTTTATTTACAGTGTTATCTTTTATACCAATGCCGGTATCTTTGATCGTCAGGCAGGCATAAGTGCCAATTTTAAGATTGAGATTGGATAAATCAAACTGTCCTAATTCAATTTCATTTAAACCGATAGTCATGGTTCCACCATGCTCTTCCATGGCATGATATGCATTTGTTGCAAGGTTCATTATGATCTGATGCACCTGGGTCGGATCGGCTTCGATTCGGCTGCATTTTGTGTCAATCTGCTGGTGGATTTCTATTGTTTTCGGTATGGTGGCCCTTAACATCTTCATTACCTCTTTGATAATGAATTGTATCTTCATCGCATGAATTTCTGCATTTTCACCATTTGAAAAAGTTAATATCTGCAGAACAAGATCTTTTGCCCTGTTGGCACCGGAATAAATACCTTCAATAATTGATTTTATGCGTTCATCATCTGCAAACTCATTTATGAGCAATTCGGAGTAACCCAGAATCGGATAGAGGATATTATTAAAGTCATGGGCGATTCCACCGGCAAGGGTTCCGATTGACTCCATTTTCTGGGCCTGCCTTAACTGCTTTTCAAGCAGGCCTCTTTCTTCCTGAACTTTTGTTCGATTTTGGATTTCCTTTTCCAGTCCCTCTAAAGAGTGTTGCAATTTATTCGTCATTTCGTTGAATGCAAGCGCAAGCTCACCAATTTCGTCGTTGCTGTGGGCTGATACTCTTTTATTAAGGTTTCCGGATTGAATTTCACGGGCAGCTTCTGTTAATTGGGTAATAGGCAGGGTAAAACGCACCATAATTAAAGTAAGACACAGCATCGCCACACCTGATATCAGAGCAATGACAAAGAGTAATCGATTCCGTAACGTAATGGCATTGGCGTATTTAATATGAGGGGGGACAACATAGGCAATTACCCAGTCCCATGGCGTAAATTCCTGTGAAATACACCATAGTTTTTTACCTTTTTTGTCTGTGACAGTGATTTCGCCATTCTTTAAAGCTATCAATTGTTGAATAATAGTCGAATCTATTACAGTTTTTTTGTTACTTTCCGTGCTGATTGAAAGAATGACGTGCCCGTTTTTATCAATGATGACGGGGAATGCATGTTGAATGTTTTTCAGATAGTGGGTTTTCTCCAGTTCAAGAAGAATATTTTTTTTAAAATCACGTTCATATGCTTCGATCATCAACGTGTCTTCTAATTTGTGGTAATTCTGCCATAATGCCGCAAGAATGGTATTCAGTTTTTCGGAAAAAACGTTTGTCTGAACCGTATCAATAATTTTTTTCTGATGCACGTTTGTCAGTAAGATTACGCTTACGGCGGTGATTAAAAAAGCCGAAACGACTACAAATAAAATTTTTTTATTAATACTTACCATTTTGATACTACTCAACGAGACTACCTCACTAATGTTGCCCTGTTTATCAGATCCATAGAAAACTTAAGCCTTAACTTTTTTGCCAGATGCGAAGGTCCACAATGGCGGAAACAAAAAAAAATGAAAAAAGGATAAGCGCTGTGAGTCTGCTTTTATTGCAATAGACGGCCGGGCCTGTATTTGTTTTTCTGGGCATGATAAGCCGATAACAGTCAGGCACTCTTTTGCTGTTTGGGTTTTGGTTAGTGTCGTAGGATTCATCAGAAAAAGATATCTTCCTTCACGTTATATACATCCAAATTCTGCGCCAACACCTTTTAAAAAAGTAGTAAGTCAATATCTTATAATGTACAATCGGGTGTCTGCTAATAAATTGGCAATTTGTATTAGGAGGCGTATGTTACGTAACAAAAATAACAATGAGTCCCTCCCTGTTTCCAACAAAGACCATAACATCCTACCGGAAAATTAATCAATATTTAAGTATGGTTTACCAGTAGGAAGTTGAGGGCAGGCTTTTTTTTTCGCATATGAATCCACATGGCAGGCCAGAGCAGCAAAGCGAACATTGAGAGTCTATGTCTGTATTTTGTTGCTCAGGGTCGGTGGCGTTTCCCGGTATACAGAATCGATGTCGTTTAATCAAAGCCTGTTAAAACAAAAAAATATCCTCCGGTATCATCAGTAAAAAGATATCAGGCAAGGGAGCTATTGCTGTTTTTGGTATTCCTCCTGATAGAGGTAGGACGACCTTAAAACCAGAATCGAAATGACCCTTTAAGAAGAACGGAAACGTCTGTTGCCAAGGCGCTGACAACATATTATAAAGTTAATAAAGACCCGCTAAAAGCCTGTGGGGTTTCATCACTGGTACCTGTCACCAGCAATAAAACAGGCGCGTAGAAATCGTCGAACAATGACAATGCCCACTGTGTTGTTGAGGGCGGTTTCATCAACTGGTTAGGCAGTTTCAACGTCCTGCCAATGTCACATAGGCCTCTCCTCCGGAATTCCTGTTATGGTAATATGGCTAAAATCGTCATTGTTATTCAGACACAAGTCACTTTGTAAAAAACAATTCCGCTTACATATCTCAATTTTATTTATCCGGTACTTTGCTCCCGCCCTGATTTATAAATAAATATAATAGAACATGAAAAATACCTGACAATGTATCGCTAAAATATCACCAAAAAGGGAACAAAATTTAATAAAGTGTCTATTGATTTTTTTTAGTCATTTTGAATAATGACAATTTTAGAAAAGTCTGATTTATGACAGGGACATATCTAAACGCAACTTTTATACGCTTCTTTCAGACCATCTTCCTGAAGAAAATGTGTCCGAAAATAATAATCAAAAACATGAATACAATAATGAAAGGAATTGTTTTCTGTCATTTATAGATGAATCTGTTTATGGCGAGACAATGTAACGGGCTTCGGGTTATTAGACGCTTTGCCTTAATTAGTTATCCTTATTTTTAAGCATGTTTGGCTTAATTTTTTTTTGTTTTCATTCAATATTCGTAATAATTTATTAAAAATTAAATGGGGAATTAATGAGAATCCTGATTACGGTTTTTGTACAAATTATTTTACTATTTCATGGTTCGTCATTTGCAGAAAGCAGACTTTTAGTCGCCGATGCTCAAAAAGAAATCGCAATTACTGGTTATACCCGCTGTTCAAAATCAGTGAATATTTGCTCGGAAATTTCCGGAAAAGCTGTGAATGTCAATTATGGCATTGGTGAGTTAACAGGTAAAAGACCCTTTATTGAGATAGACCCGACATTTATCAATTATAATATAAAGAATAAGAAAATTCAGTTAAAGCAACTAAATACACGTATTAAGGAATTAAATGCCAGAATTTCCTTACAAAAAAAACAGTATGAAAGAATGGTTACTCTTAGAAATGATAAATTTGTTACAGCAACAAAAATGGAAAATGCCATTCAAAAACTCGATTCATCGAAACTTGAACTGGAAGTACTGAATTACGATAAGGATATGATGAACGTTGAGCTTAACAGATTAAAATCTGAACGTTCAAGATATAGTATCAGTTGTTTTAACGGGGGGATCGTTACCTCCTGCTCTATTGAACCCGGCGAGTATATTCAGGCCGGTGTGCCGATTGCTGAAGTTTCTGATTATAATACCCTTTTAGTTCAATTTTCAATTTCTGAAGAGGAATATAAAGCGTTTAAATTATTGCCGGATAAATTTCAAGGGACGATTGAAGGTAAGCCGGTAGAAGCGTCAATCAATTATATAAATCCAAAATTTAATGAAAAAACAAGAAAACTGGATATTGAAATAAAAGTATCTGATGGCGGATTTTCTAAAAGAGGTGGTTTGAAATTCTCAACAAAAGTCATGGTGGAAACGGATGGTTTATTGATACCAAGAGCCGCAGTCAGTAACAGATATGGTAATCCAAAAGTGAAGAAGAAATACCTGGATAAGGTTGTCTCAATATTAATATTGGGGGAATCGGGAAATAATTTAATCATTGCTGATAACAGCAAGTTAAGTCCCGGAACTGAACTCGAAAGAATGGAACCGGTTACTTCAAACTAATTCAGGTATTTATGGATTTTAATAAATCAGACAGTGTTGACTCAAAGTCCCCGGTTAAATTAATTGCAGAAGCAAAAGTATATGAAAGTCAGGGATTAATCAGAGAATCCGTCTTACTATACAGGCAGATCCTTGAGGATATTTCGTCTCTTTCCATAACGGAAAGGCAGGAAATTCTAAAAAAAATCAGGTCTCTTAACGAGACTCTGGATGATCCATTATCACTTACCTCAAAACCTGCGAAATTAACTGAAGTGGCTTATCTTGATGATGATGGTGCTATTTATAATGACGAGACAACGGAGTCGCAAAATGCGTTTGTAAAAAGATTTACAGGATATACTTTAAAACAAAAAGTTTTTATTAATATTCTGTTTATTATGCTTACGATTTTTGGTCTTTTTTCGCTTTTCAGCAGTCCTGTGGAAAATATGCCTGCAGTCGATCTTGGCGAAGTATATATAACCACCTATTTCTATGGTGCATCAGCGGATGAGGTTGAGAATCTTGTAACAATCCCAGTTGAAAAAGCAATAGACGGTCTTGAAAATATTGCAAACATCACATCCCGTTCATTTCGTAATGTATCGTCTGTCGGTGTCAAATTTTCTGATGACTCTGATTACAGGGCGTTATATTCGCGCCTTAGAATACGCATTCTCAATATGAAAAATCAATTGCCCGCAGAGTGTGCCGACCCGGACTTTCTATTTGTTGATACCCATTGGTGGATTTCAGTTATTAAAGTAAACATTTTCGGTGATATTCCCAAAGAGAGTCAGAAGCAGCTTGCCGAGAAATTAAAGGTCGAACTGAATTCAATTAAAGGGATAAGAGAAATTGAATTAGGGGGCAGGTATATTAATGAGTTCCATGTCTCTCTTGATCCTGAAAAAATGAGAGAGTACGGTGTGACTTTTTCCCAGGTGGCGGAAGCAGTTAAATCCGCTGGAACACGAATACCGACAGGTCATTTCAGAACAGAAAAATATGAATTTATTCTTGATGCAGGCAATACTTTTTCAAGGCAGGAAGAAGTCCTGAATGTCATTATCAGAAAAGACGGGATAGGCAATTTTATCAAAGTTTCTGATCTTGTGACAAATGCAAGGTTAAGCCATAAAAGCCCCGGAAATATTGTGTCGATAAACGGTGAGGATACCGTAAGCTTAATCGTTCGAAAAGAAAATGCCGGAAATGCAATTTCAATTGCCCGGCAGGTGAAAAGGATTTCAGAAAAATTTGCCGAAGACCATGCAAAAGATGGAATAAAAATTGCGTTTACAAATGATTCTACGGTTGAAATTGACAATGCGACATCAACTCTGACCAGCAACATGATCCTTGGAATAATTCTTGTTACAATTATCCTGTGGCTGACATTAGGGTTTAGAAATTCTATGCTTGCAGCTATTGGCATACCGTTTTCATTTTTGTGTGCTGTCATTATTATGAAATTAACCGGTCTTTCAATAAATTCAATTGATCTTTTCGCATTTATTCTGGTGTCAGGTATTATTGTTGATGATGCAGTGATTATTATTGAAAATATTTTCCGGCATCAGCAACTGGGGAAAGGAAAAAGGCAGGCTGTTATAGACGGTGTGTCTGAAGTTTTTCTGCCTGTTATCAGTTCTGCACTGACAACGATAATGGCGTTTATACCCATGCTGCTTATGACAGGCTCCGTTGGCGATTTTTTTGCTGTTATCCCAAAAACAGTAACTTACGCACTTCTGGCCTCACTTATTGAGGCTCTTTTTTTCCTCCCCCTTCATTTTTATGACTGGGGTGGTAACGGGGACTATGCCAGTCCAGCTGCTGAGTTAAATGATCAGCATTCTGACAGTCATATTAAAACCGGAATATTTGCAAGATTATGGGTGTTTTATAATAAAACTCTGAATATCGTTTTTTTGCATAAAATTAAAACCATGGCATGTGTGGTTCTGTTGTTTGTCGTGTCGATTGCAATTATTGGTTTGTCTGTATCGGGAATTGTTCCTCTGCTTAAAATAAAATTTTTCCCGGGAAACTACATTCGGTATCATATTGCAGTGGCGCTTCCGCCAAGTACGCCTATTGAAAAAACCGATAAGGTTATTCGTGATATTTCCAGATTGATAATGTCCATGGGGCAAGGGCAGGCAGAGTCTGCCTCAGGTGCGGTCGGGTACTATGAAGATGAAGATTACAGATGGCTTGGGGGAAGTCAGTACGGTCAGGTCATTGTTGCCCTTCCTCAGCGTGAAAAAGCTGATTTTCCAGACAATCCCGGAAATGATCCCATGATACATCTTAATTACATAAGAAAAACAATGGGTGAGTATCTTGATTCTGCATATAAAAATGATTTTTCCCGTCCTTTTATTAAGGTGTTTCCTGAAAATTCCGGGCCCCCCGCGGGAAAACCGGTTAGTATAAGAATCTCCGGTAATACCCTGAGTCGTAATGTTAAAGTCAGCGATTTAATTCTGGCGTATCTTGAAAATGAGCCGGAAACATCATCTCTTACCGAATTAAGAGACAATCGCTCAAGCCTGCAGAAAGTCATCAGGTTTATCCCAAAGCAGGAAAAGGTTTTCGAGTACGGGCTTGCACCGGGCAAGGTTACTGAAGTTGCTGCAGGCATGTTAAATGGTGTTAATGTTGGAAAGTTCAGAACGCTTTCTGAAGAAGTTGATCTTGTTATTCGTCTTGCACGAATTACCGACGAAGGAAATACAAAAAAGGCAGGACTTTCTGAACCTGTCGATATTTTGGAAATTCCGTTTGTAGAGCACAGTTCTTCCCCTCTGTTTTTAAAAGACCTGGTTGATGTCCGGTATGTAAAGGAACCTGACTCAAGGGGACGGCATAACGGCAAATCCACAATATCGATAACGGCAGGAATAAAAGAAGGGGCCGACATCTCCTCAAAAAGGGTTGAATATCTTGTCCGGCAGTTTTTTTCGACTATTTCGGATGATTATACAGACGTCATTGTGGGATTTGGTGGCGAAGCGGAATCGACAAAGGATTCATACAGTTCTCTAACTTTGGGGTTTCTGGTTGCAATTCTTATTATCTATCTGATTCTTGCAGCACAATTTGGGGATTATTTTCAACCAGTTATTATTCTTTCAGCAGTAATATTTGCAATTATTGGTGTGATACTCGGCATGTTTATTACAGCATCAGTTTTTACCATGGGAAGCTTTTTAGCTATTATTGGTCTGGCAGGCGTTGCCGTAAATGATTCTTTAATACTTGTCAGTTTTATGAATAAAGGGGTCGAAGACGGTAAAACGCTTCGCAGAGCCGTCCTGGATGCATGCAGCAGCCGAATGCGCCCCATATTATTAACCAGCATTACAACAATGTTAGGCCTTTTACCCATGGCACTTGGCATTCCATACAAATCAATTGAATGGGCGCCAATGGCAACGGCATTTGTTACAGGTTTAGGGTTTTCGACAATTTTGACCCTTTTGATTGTCCCGGTTGAATATGAGCTTATCGTTAAATTAAAGTATTATTTTAAGAACACATTATAACTTTAACCACTATCAGGTATCTGATTCAGATAGCGTTATTTAAATATAAGTCACTTTAATTATAGTTTTTTATAAATTTAAGGAGCAGCAAGTGGAATCAACGATTAAAACCGTACCATACGAGTGTTTTTCAGAGAATAGCAACCAGCAAGCCAACGGCACCTATCTTGACAATGTTTCGGCAGATAAAATTCTGATGGTTCAGGACGAGATTTACGATTTCTATTCGATCAATCTGAACAAGACTTCATTTAATAAAATAATGGATGTGCTTAATGGATGTGAGGCAGTTGAAAATGAATGCTGGAATGCTCAGGAGGCTTTTGTAGAGTATGCCGCTAAGAGTGACTTTTTGTATTATGCCGAAAGAGACGGCATTATTGCTGGGTTTTTTTTAGTCACATTTTTCATTGTTGATCAATGCTGCATCATAAGCATGGATGAAATTATGGTGAAGCATAGTGAGCAGGGGAAAAAATTAGGTCTGAAACTCGCGATTACCGCATTCAGAGATTTTGATAATGTTGAATCCGGAAATAAAAAATTTAAATCCATATCCCTGATGTCAATCACGCCCAATAAAAAAATCATGAATAGTTATTTCAAAGGGTCTTTATTAACGAATCTCAGATTATTCGATTCTACATTTAATCCGTCAGAAGAGTTAAAAAACATCCATAAAAAATATTTAAAAAAAGTGGGATTCAGCCTGGTTGAGGCAAGCCATCCGTTTTTTATAAAAAATGTTTTTCCCGGATCAAACAAGATGGATGAAACAAAGGAAAACGAAATTTCTTATAATAAAAAACTGCAGTCCATAATTCCCGATGGGTTTGATCCGGTAAAAAGAGGTGATTCCCTTTGTTTTATGCTTAAAACCAATCGATTCCTTTACAGTATTTCATGCCTGCTCTTTATGCAGAAAACCTTTGGATTTCGATTCTGGTTGACGAAAAGGCTGGGTATAAGACCTTTTTTTAAAAAAAAATAATAGTTGGACTGATTTGTTTATGTTGAAATTTATAGGAAATACCATTCAAGGTGCTTTTAGTGTTCATGCTAATATGTTTATGCCAAAAAACATTCAAAGACGTATTAGTGAAAGAAAATTTGTTGCAACCATAAAAAATGCAATTTCGGATGTCCCTTTTTATCGGGAAAAATTCGCAGAAGCCGGTATCAGCGCGGAAGATATATCTTCATTTGATGATATCAAAAAACTCCCGTTTTTATCAAAAGACGATGTCAGGCATAATTTCCCGGATAAAATTGTCTCTGAGAAGTATAAAATTAAAGAGTGTCATTCCTCTGCGACAACAGGCTCAACAGGCCTCTCTCTGCCGTTTGTTTTTTCAGCGAAAACCTATGCCTATTATCTGACGACAAGTCTCCGGGTTTATACGCTTGTTGGTTACAAACCCTGGCATAAGATCGCATATATAAAATATACAGAGGTTGAAACACCGGATCTGGGGCCATTTTTTAAAACAATTCACATCCCCTCAATAGCGAAAGTCGAACAGCAGATAAATATGTTGAAAAACAGCCGGGCAAATATTCTTACCGGCTATGCATCAATTATTTTAGAACTTGCTAAAAATGTTCAGCCGGATGATTTGAAAGGGATTAACCTGAAATTTATTTCGGTCAACTCTGAAATGTCAACTAAAAGCCAGCGTGATTATATTTCTGATGTTTTCAAATGTCCTGTCTATGATGAATACTCAACTGAAGAGACCTGGATGATCGCATCCCAATGTAAAGCAGGCAGTTATCATATTTTCTCAGATAATGTCTGGATTGAGTTTCTTGATAAGGATGGCAGGGATGTTAAACCCGGCGAAACAGGCGAAATAGTGATAACAACCCTGAAAAGTCCTGCAATGCCCTTTATCCGATACAGGATAGGTGACCTTGGCGTGCCCGGCAAATCGAAGTGTTCCTGTGGCTGCGGATTCCCGGTATTGGACTCTTTCCAGGGCAGAGCCGATGACTCTTTCGTTCTTCCGGATGGGTCGTTTGTTTCATCGTTGAAACTTCTGAACACATTTACCATGTATATCAAAAAATATTTATATTTGATTGAAGAATTCAGAATTATCCAAAAAACACCGGACCAGGTTGAAATTGAACTTGTCAGGGGCAGGGACTATTCCGATATTCATGCTCAGGAACTAATAGACAGTCTGTATCGTATACTGGGCGATTCCGTGGAAATTTTAATACGACATGTTGATGAAATCGTATTTGAGGGCATTAAAAGAAAGGCAATTGAGTCATTTGTTTAATACTTATTTATCATCGTCATTACGCCGGTTGTTTGATTTTAAAGTATTGCTAACGACGTTCTCAACTTCTTTTGTATAAGCAAAAAGATAAAAAAGTAAAAAAACAAGACCAATTAAGAGTAGAGAAAAAAAGTAAACCATGTTTGCTCCTTTGTGTAAACTGTCATTATGCCAGAAACCTAACATTGAAGCGTAAGCTGGTAAAGAAAAATATCAACTATTGAGGTTAATTAATGAATAAAAGCTATAGCCGTCAGGTTTCTGACTCAGAGCGTTTGTGGATACTTATGGATGAATTATGTCCGCCTTATGCAAATCAGATGGTTCTGGAAGGCAAAGGGCAATTTGATATTATCAAATGGAAAAAAGCCGTGCGCGAAGCCTCAATGGCAAATCCCGGAAGTCGAGTGAAATTAAAAGGGGTGCTGAAATACAGCAAGTGGATAGATTCAGGGCGAACACCCATGTTACGCGTTGTAGACGGCGGTGACTGGACGGGGTTCAGTCCTGAAAATGCGCCATTTCTAAAAAAAAAATTATCAATAAAAACCGGTTCTCCATGCGAAGTGGTTCTGGTTAAAGGAAAAAAAACGGATGCCATCATTTTCAGAACAAGCCATTCAGTCATGGACGGCTCGGGAACGAAGGCATGGGCAAAGGACATATTCAGAGTCCTTCGGGATGAAAAGCCTGAAGGATCGGATTGTACCATGACGGATGCTGATTTAGCGAAAACCTTTCAGGACAAGTACAGGTCTCCTTTACCATACGAGCATATTGCACCAACCGGTAAGGCGACGACAACCCGGCGTGGGGTGACATGGCGAAGAATAAAACTTAAGGGGCATTACTCAAAAATACTTCCGCGGGTAATATTAATTACGGCAAAAGAAGCGTGGAGACATGGCGAAGGGATCGTTCGATTTTGTATCCCGGTTGATTTAAGACCCAGAAAAGAGGGGCTCAGGTCAACCGCTAACCTCTCCATTGGTATTTATGTTGAAGTGACTAAAAATTCGACGGTTGAGTCAATTTCAAATGATATTAAAAATCAGCTTATTAATAAAAATGACGGGGTTTTAACCGATGGGCAGATGATGTTTGAATACCTGCCGATCTGGCTACTGAAATATAAGGCTGCCCAGATAGTAAAAGAACAGCAAAAAACAGGTTTATACAGTCTCTCGGGAATTGTTTCTAATCTTGGCTTAATCAATCCGTCAGAGTTTACATATACCGGGTTTAAACCGGAAACCTGTTTTTTTATTCCTCCCGGAATAGAAGCACTCCCATATTTTGCGGCAATTTCAGGCATGGGGGATAACCTGGAGATACTTGTTACATTACCGGAGGCTTTTGCAGATAAACATCGGTTTGACAATATAATAGACTCATTAGGACGGGAATTTGATCAAAGATCCGGCGTTTCCGTATGTTAAACGTTTAATAAAATTCAGACCTCAGAAGGGGCGTTCAATGCATAATTGCTTAAATATATATCAGATATTTTTTAACCATAAAAAGGAAATAGAAATGAACAACTTAAATTTTAAGCTGTATTTCAATCAGGCGTTAATGTCTGTTGCAGCGGTGTTAGTGATTGCCGTTTCGGCATCATTTGCGTGTGACATTGCAGTTGTTTCCGGAAGAGTGACAACGAACGGAAGGCCATTGATCTGGAAAAACAGAGATTGCTCAGCGGACTGGCATCAGCAGATTCGATATTTTGACGCTGAAACAGCCGAAGCCGGTGGTTATCTGATGGTTTACAACTATGATGAAATAGCAAAAATGAATAACGGAGATGAAATTAATCCGTCCGGCGGATTAAATGCAGCCGGGTTTGCGAATGCATGTACTTCTGTCTATGAGGATTTTAATCCAATCCATGAAGCATTTAACATTAATACTGACCTGATTCGTGAATCGCTTCAAAAATGTGTCACTGTCGAAGACTTTGAAACGCTGTTGATGAACTGGCGAGATTTACATCCAGGCAAGGTTATCAGCGGCAATTTTGTTGTTATAGATGCTGCGGGTGGCGCATCATTATTTGAGTGCTATACCGGAAACAATCTGTTGTTTGATATGAAATTCACAAGGTTTGATGCCAATAACGGTGAGGTAAAAGAATATATAAACGGAGAATACGTTGTTCTTGAAGAGGCTGTTGACGATTTTATTGGATTTTATAACAGGGCGAATAATCACACAAATACGGATTATATTACAATCAATTTTGGTGAAGAAAGAAAAATCAGAGCGACAGACATTTTAAACGATCTCGCCGATGCTGAAAATTTAAATTACAGAACCGTAATGCGTGAGGTTTCTGAAGATGTTACGGGCCAGCAGAGCTATAACTCAGGCTCCACAGACGAACGTTACAGTACGACGTATTGCATCAGCAGGAATCAGACACGGTTGGGCCTTGTTGTTGATGGTGTTAAGGCCGGTGAGGACTCTGCATTAAGCACATTCTGGTGTGCGCTGGGTGAACCCTCTATTGCCGTTTATGCGCCTTATTTTGTCGCAGCAGAAGAGGTCTCATACTTATCCTATATTGACGGGATTGGAATTGACGGAACCCTGTACGATTTTAACGCTACATCATTACTTACCAGAGCCTCAAACCGGCGTGAAGCTTATGATAATCTCATATATAAAGCAAATACCGGCAGTGCATTAACCGGGATGGATTACAAATTAATGAATAAACCGGAACTCTACAAGGTTCAGGAATGGGCGTTTGTTCTCGAGGATGATGTTTTAGATATAACAGAGGATTATATTGATGATATGAGGGAAGCCCCCGAGTTGATTACGCGGAATAATCTGTCATTTTTTTCAAATTATTGTGTTGAATACATTTACAATAACTATCAAAAAGCCTCCTTTGATTATTATTCATGGGATTTTGAAAAGTCCTGGCAATAACAATCGGAATTAAAAGAATAAAATGAACCCTCATCAGATTAAGTGGGATTGATATAGATGGAAATTACAGAATTTAATAATCATAAAAGGCTGATTCAGAAAATTGATTCTGATGATACCGAAAAAAAACCGGTATTAAAAAAGGGTGTAAATAAATCATGGCTTATTTTCTTAAAAAAAACCATGCCCTGGGCAGCTGCGCTTATATTTCTGGCCTACCTGTTTCATTCCATTGATATTGATAAATTTCTTGCGGCTTTTTTAAAGGTTAACCTTGGTATTTATTTACCAGGGCTGATTATTTTCGGAATAACGGCATTTATTTTGGATGTTCAAAATCTCAGGTATCTGCTTTTAAAATTTGATTATGATGTTTCCCTAAAAAAACTGTTTAATATAAGGGGTGTTAGCTATCTTGCAATGATCGTTAATTATACCCTTGGCATTGGCAGCATATCTCTGTTTCTGAAACGGGATGCAGGCATTCCCCTTTTTCGAAGTGCTTCAATTTTGCTTGTTTATAATTCAGCAACTCAGAATTGTCTTGCCCTTCTGACACTTACCGGATGTTTCTTTTACCGGGGCGCTTCAACGATTGTGGATTCAATATTTATACTTTCCATAAGCATTTTATCTGTTTCAATTATTATTATTACCGGGCTGAAATATCTGAGTGGAAGCGGCAAATTAGAAAAATTTACAGCGCTTGAGATAGTGAAGGTTTTTTATGAACTTCCCTGGAAAAGTTATATTTTAATTACATTCTGGCGGGGTGTCTATTACCTGAGCTTTCTGGTTTTTTTTTATTATGCGGTTCGGGCATTCAACATGGATATACCGATAGCGGCCCTTGTCGTGTATGTACCAATGATTCTTTTAATAATCAGCCTGCCTGTTACCCCCTTTGGTCTGGGAACGTCTCAGGGGGCAATGATTCTTTTTTTTAAAGACTATGGCTCAGAATCGACAATTTTTGCGTTCAGCATTGCATATTCAACCTCTGTAATCATTGTCAGAGGGTTGATCGGGCTTTTATTTTTGTCAAATATTCAGGAACAGTTCCAGAATATTAAAGCGACTAATGGAGAATAAAATGAAAAAGTTAATATATGTCATATCTGTTGTTCTGGTTTTAATGCTTACTTTATCCCCGGCATTTTCAATGAGCCGTAAACCATCACCACCCGTAGTTTCATATGATGATGTCGTCAACAATGATGGCATACCCGGCGAAGCGATTCTGATTTTCGGTGGTGATGTCATGCTGGATAGAAATGTTGAAAAAGCTGTAGAAAAGTACGGGGATGGAGATTATACATATCCTTTTCATAAGATAGCCGATTATCTCGAAAGCGCAGACCTCCTCTTTGCAAACCTTGAAAGTCAGATTTCAAACAGGGGAATGATTAATATGTTTAAATCTGCCCCGTGGTTCAGGGCTGATCCTGATGCAGCACAAGGGCTGAAGGATGTTGGATTTGATATTGTTTCTATGGCAAACAACCATGTGTTTGATTATGGGCGGGTTGGGATGAAGAACTGTTTTAAACAGCTCGATTCTGTTGGCATTAAATATTGCGGCGCCGGTTTAACCCATGAAGATGCTTATGCACCGGTAATTATGGAAGTAAATGATATCAAAATTGCATTTCTTGCTTATACAAATCACGGTTCGCCATTATGGCAGGCAACTGCTGAGCGTTCCTTATTGAGTGAATTGCTGGAAGCCCAGGCCATTATCGAAGGCAATAATGATCTTTTCCCGCAAACGGAAAATGTTCTTGAGCAAATGATTGCCAACGATTTTATAGATGATTTGTTTACAACGATACCCATGTCCGGCGTTGCCTGGCTATATACCACTCAGCTTGAGGCTGGCATCGCAAAAGCCCGGGAAGCAGCAGATATCGTAGTTGTCTCATTTCATTTTGGAACGGATTACGACATGCTTCCAAGCAGTGTTCAGGATAGATATGCACATCTGGCAATAGACAGAGGCGCAGATCTTGTTGTCGGCCATAGCCCCCATGTGCCGCAGCCTGTTGTTAAATATAACGACGGGTATATTGCCTATTCCCTTGGCAATTTTGTTTTTGACCAGCGGTCGGCTTATTATCCTGACAGTACAAGAAGCATACTTCTAGAGGTTGCAGTTAAAGATAGAAAAATTTCAGAGGTCAAAACAAAAAACATTAAAATAAATGAAGATACCTGGACCACTGAGTTTGAATAGTGAGACCTAATGGGGATAAAGAATGTCAAACGCTCACGAACTGGAAAAAAAATTATCAGAACTGATGCCTTTAAAACATTTTCTGGCAACAGGGTTTTCAAGAAACAGTATATTTTTACTGATTAAAGCTTACGGCTGGGAAAAAGGGAGTGAAATTATTATTCCTGCATTCACCTGCCCGGTTATTCCGAAAACGATTGAATCAGCAGGCATGATTCCTGTGCCTGTTGATTCAGAAGCGGATGGACTTAATATTGATCCGGACTGTATTCGTTCTGCAATCACAGAAAAAACCTGTGCAATCTATGTTGTTCATACATATGGGACGCCTGCCGGAATCGATAAGATCGTTACTATCGCAAGGGAAAAAAAACTTATTGTCATTGAAGATATTGCCCATGCGCTGTTTTCAAAATACAAAGGCAAACAATTAGGCACGTTTGGTGACTATGCAATTTTAAGTTTTACTAAAAAAAATATCAATTATGAGGGCGGTGCAATAGGGACAGACAATTCAAATATTTATAATAAAATGTTCGCTTTGGCAGACAAATATAACGCCCCTCAAAAGACAACATTTGAAGATTTAATTGATAAATATGTCCGTACCCTTGGCTCATGGTGGGAATCGGGTTTTTGCTTAACGGCGCTGTTATTAATGAAATTTAACGATTTTTTTAATGGCATTATTTATAAGGGCGGATATGGCATCAGGGTTGACGATTCAAAGTTTCTTTCAGCACCGTTCAGCAGCAGAATTACGTTGTCTCAGCTGGATAATATGAAATCGGGAAAAAAAGAAGTTAAATTTAATCGATTTAAAGAAAAATTTAAGAATTATGTGGCGATAATAGATGTTAACGGGGATGGTAATAATTCGTTGCCCGATTATTATTCAGGCATCGCAATTAAAAAGGATGGGTTTTTTAAGCTTTTATCTTTTCGAACCTGGCATAATGTGAACCCCACAGGAAAATACCCAAGGGCTGATTATCTTTACGCAAACTATAGAATTTTTTCAAAAATCATTATGTGGTTTAAGTAACAATACCCCGGATCAAACACCTGGTGTTTGGCCGCCTGAAGACCCGCCGGAGGCCAGGCCATTCTCAATAGCCCCAATAAGCTTTTCCATGCGTCCATTATTTGCAAGGACCTTTGGAACTGAAAACACTATCTCAACTGAATTATCAGTTCCTGACATGGCAATAAAAATCGGCATGGATTCCTGACCAGGGGGAATGAAAAAACCGGTCTTCATCGTAAAATTGCCCCCTGAAAACTGATCGGATGATATTTTTCCTGGATTGGATAAAATACCTGAGTTTCTGTATAATCCGGTTTTATTTTTGTCGGCAATCTCCTTGAGAACCTGTTTTTTTATGAAAGAAAGGGGGGCAAATCGGATAAGATCATCCCTTTTATAAATCATCCCGTCAAATTTATTCTCAAGCTGAAATTTTACGTTAGAAGCTATATCGTCAGCGGTTGTTTCAGGTGAAATATCCAGATAAATCAGATTGGTAAGATTGCCTGTTGAACGTAAGCCTTTTTGTCGGAATCGCATATCAACCGGAACGGCAATACGTACATTACCATCGGAATAACGCCTGGCTTCCCGGGCTAACAAAACAGCGACTCTTGCCAGAAGTTCAGGCTTTTTACCTTTCAGACTTAATCTTCGCCAGACAACTCCCCTGTCATCACCTTCCGGTTTTCCCGTCGGGGCAATGAAATTATGCCCAAGGGGCACCCGTCCTTTTTTTTGATAGGTTCCGGCAAGCTCAGGTTCGGTAATTGTTGAATCAGATCCCAGTGGCTTCTCATTTCGAAGAACCCTGAAAATATCTGCCGCCCACAACATGGTTCCCCTCGCATCCATAATGCTGTGGTGGGTTCTAAAAGCGATTCGTTGAGGATTACCCTGTATGATAACGACTTCACATCCTCCTGAAGCATTCACAGGTGAAATATCTTTAAGCAGAAATGGCGCATTCTCCGGACCCATTCCATTCCAGTCTTTCCCGTCAACGATTCTCAATTCAGGTGTAATGCCGGAGTCCACCAACCGTGTTGTCCCAAGAAAACCTTTAATGTTGACCCTGCTTCCCGGATTTGCCATGGATGCTTCCTGTATTGCATTACGAAAAGCGCTAATGTTCGGAGTCCCGTCCCCCTCAAGGATCATTTGATTTGAAAAAGGCGGGCATATTGAATTATACGCAAGATAGATCCGTTCCGAGGATGACAATAGTCTGCTATATTTTTTTTTCATAAATAATTATAAAGGTTTTGGGGCTGAAGTTAATGGTTAAAAATTATTCTGATTGAAGTAATTGTGTCTGTTTATATCTGCCCTGAAAACATATGTCAAAGGTAATCCTTTGTCTGTTTTCTCCTATGCAAAAGACACATATGAGGTTTATTTAAAATATGTTTCAACCAATTCTTCAAATTTGTTTTTAAAGAAGACCGGTGAGGTTATCTCAGGTTTATTTGTTGCTTTGTTTTCCCCGAAAACAAGCCCTTTTACAGCAGTTGGCTATTGCACCTGAATCCACACTCAAGACTACAGCTTGTATTAGCCGAATCGCCGAGGTGCGAAATTCGTTTGCCAGGCGGTGTGAGAGGGCTCCTCAGTGATGGGGACCCTCTCCAATGGCCAGGTTTATTGTAGCTAAAAAATAGGAACGGATATCGATGGGTATCGGTTTTCAACATTATTCCAACGCAATTTTATTATTTATTTATTCCTTATTTAAGCCAATTAGGGTCGGAGTGATTTTTCCTTCAGTTGTGCCGTCCCCAAGTTGACCTTTATTGTTTCGACCCCAGGCAAGAAGGAAGCCATCTGCTTTTATAGACATAGTGTACAAGAAACCACCAGAAACAGAGGTCCAGTTGTTATCTGCTCCAATCTGAGTTGGCACTTTTTTGTATTCAGTAGTATCATCCCCGAGTTGGCCGTCGATGTTCCCCCCCCATGCATAAAGGGTGCCGTCTGTTTTTATTGCCATGGTGTGCTCAAATCCAACGGAAAGAGAACCCCAGTCGTTATCTGAGCCAATCTGGATTGGAACGTTTTTATCTTCTATTGTACCGTCTCCAAGTTGTCCAACTTTGTTTTTGCCCCATGCATAAAGAGTACCGTCTGTTTTGATCGCTACGGTGTGAGAGGCACCAGCAGAAACAGAAGCCCAGTTGTTGTCTGCGCCAATTCGAGTGGGAATGTTTTTCTCTTCAGTTGTACCATCCCCCAGTTTCCCGTAAAAGTTACTCCCCCAAGCATAAAGAGAACCGTCTGTTTTTATTGCTATGGTGTGATAATAACCAGTACAAACAGACGCCCAGTTGTTGTCCGAACCGATCTGTTTGAGAGAATAATTGCTAACAGTTGTTCCGTCCCCAAGTTGTCCGTTACCGTTATTTCCCCAAGCATAAAGAGTACCATCTGTTTTTATCGCCATGGTATGCGTATTACAAGCAGAAACAGAAGCCCAATTGTTATCTGAACCAATCTGGGTTGGAGCCAGAACGCTACCGTATTCCCCCCAAGCATAAAGAGTACCGTCTGTTTTTAATGCTACTGTATGAAATCCTCCAGCAGAAACAGACGCCCAGTTGCTATCTATACCAATTTGGATTGGCGCACTTTTACTTTCAGTAGTACCATCCCCCAGTTGGCCCCAGTTGTTTTCCCCCCAGGCATAAAGAGAACCGTCTGTTTTTATTGCTACGGTGTGATAATCACCTGCAGAAACATCTGCCCAGTCATTTTCAAAGTTGGGAATAGCTTCAAAATCAATCTCGCTAATACCTTCATCAGGTGTCTTATTGTTAATTTGGACTATTTGTTGATCCGGGTTGAAAGTATAGTCACTAAATGAAGGTGAAATAGTGTAGTTTCCTTGTTTATTAGGTACTTCAAATTCATATTCTCCATTACTATTTGTCGCAGAGGTACTATTAACATCGCCGCTTAGCGTCATTAACACGCCTTCAAGCGGCTCACCATTTGAAGTTGTAACCTGTCCACTTAATTTACATCCGGAAAAAATTACCGTAATTAAAATAAATAAAGAAAAAAATAAAAATTTCTTTGCCATTGGTTACTCCTTTTGCTGAGGTTAGAATTAAAAGAGATCTAATTATACTTTTTCTGAAACATTCATTTGAAATGAAAATTCGTACCATCGCGTTGTGATAGCGTAGATAAAATGTCTGTTCCAGAAGAACATACTTTATTAAGAAAAACACTATGGACCAGTTATATAAAGGCCTTTACACGGGACCTTACCATTAGCGGTAGCAAAAATACAACTTTTTTTACGATAGGCTGGAAACCATTCGAAGAGCTTCTAAAAAAGTATTACGCTTCTGGTAAATTTAAAGATGGTGACGGCTTATCAGGTGCTATAGATGCCTTTCTCACCCTGTTGTCATTAAACTCCGGAAACTTTCCGGGTCATAGTAAACGCCCTCGTTAATATCTGCCAGAACAACATTTGAGTCTTTATTTTTTAACCAGATGAATAATTCGAGTATAATTGACCATTCTGCATGTATATCAAGTGATACGTATGAATCAGTTCCATTAATATAAATATGTCCTTTTTCACCAAGGTTCCAGATAAGTGAGTCAGAATCCGGATTTTCCCGGGCACCATTTTGTATAAGATGATTTTGCAAAATTTCCCACGGAAATGTAGACACTTCCATTTCAAAAGAGCCATATTCACAAGGAAACGAAACCTGTGAAAGATCTTTTGCTTTTTCTAACATAAAATCATAGCCCATCATTATCTCCTGGCTGCTGTTTGAACTGTGCTGATTAACCTACGTTCTGGTTGCGATGACAACACCCGTTGTTATCATTACCCCGCCTGCTAAACGATTAAGTTTTTTTAACGCTATATGATTGGAAAATAATTGCCGGGTGTGACTTGCCAGGTATGCATACGTTGTTAAAACCAACGTTAAAACGATTGTAACAATACAAACAATGAGAGCGATATCAATCACTTTCAGGTTTGAAAGATTGATGAACGTTGGCAAAAAACCACAGTAAAACAATATTACTTTTGGATTTGATAGTGTTATCAGAAGACCACTAATGACATGGCCTGAGTATGACTTTTTTTTATTCAATGGTTTCGATTCAATTTCTAATGACTTTGAAAACCATATTTTGAGACCAAGCCAGATAAGATATGCTCCCCCGCAAATTTTTATTATAAGAAAGAATTCCCCCATAGCTTGAGCAGCAAGTGAAAGCCCAAAGATTGCAAACATCAGAAAAATAATATCACCTGCTATAATGCCAATGATCATAGCCAGGGCAGGTCGAAAGCCAGAGGCCATCGATCTTGCAATTATTGCAAAAACACCAGGTCCGGGACTTGCGACTAAAACAAACATTGCCATTGTTAGACTGATTAATGATAATATACTCATCTTTATTCCTTAGCCGTTTGCAGTCACCTGAAACGTCAAGTCTTATGGGGACAAATGGATTGAATGTTTGTTCTTTGAATTGCCATCAGTGAGCCAAAATTTTTCATGCATTCTTAGCATTTCTTCATCAACCCAGGATTTTAATAATTTTATTGGACAATCAATGATTAACTTGTCCTTGTATTGTTTCTACCTCGACACATAACAAGGCTGTAGAACAGAAATAATTTATAAAACTAAAACCCTTTCAAAAAGCGATGCCGTATGCCCGGCAGGCTGTGAGAGGGCTTTTTTATGTGTCTTTTGCTATCTTTTTACTTTTTTTCTTCTTTGGTTTAGGCTTAGGTAGTTCTTTTTCTGTTATCGCGATCAATTCACTCAGCCATTCTCTGTCTTCAAGTTGGTCCTCAATTAGAAAAGATGGTTTGGCTCCTGAATAGGCAGAGACTTCAACAACAGTACCAATAAAAGACCTACCCGCTTTGGTGGGTTTCACGAATAGCTGATTATTGCAGACTAAAGCAACGACCTTATCGTTACAATATATCGCGTATTCGCCAAACATTTTTCTATACCTGATTGATCCTGAATTGCCAATCTGATCAATAATGAATTCGACGAAATTTATATCAGATGCCATATACATTCTCCCAAAGTATTGTTTTAAATGCTTTTAATTTTTAAAGTTAACTATTGATGTTCTCGTAAAAAGTCTTTAGATGGGACTTTTTACGACGCCATCAATTATTGATTTTCGACACCCGATCATACATTAATATGCTACCCGCGACAGCTACATTTAAACTAAAATCTCCCGGTAGACTTACTACTGACTCACACTCGTTCAGAATAACATCAGACAAGCCAATTCGCTCGTTTCCAAGTAAATAGACCCCTCTAATTGGATGCTGAAATTGAATTAAAGGGATTGACTGATTTACCATTTCAACACCAATTAATTTTGTTGAATGGGGTAAATTGTGTTTTAATTCACCTATCGTTTCATAATGATATAAAGGGATCTTTGTCCAAGCTTTGGTTACATCACTGCTTTGAGGCTTATATTTCCTTGTTACTGTAAAAATAAAAGATGCCCCCAGGATATAAGCAGAGCGCCATAAAGTGCCAATATTGAATTCATTGGCATTGTTTAGGATACCAATTCCGTAGAATCCGTTTCCTTCGTATTGTTGTTTAAGTCTTGCCATAATTTATAACCCCAAATAACCGATTGGCGGCTATTCTCGAAAACGGTTGAATTTTTAATAAAGTTTGTCAGACCAAAGTGTTTAAAGAAACGCCGCTGTAAGCCAGACCGAATTAATTATTGATCATTATCCGCTCTTTTACCTGGCTTAACCAGCGGTATAAAAAAAACAATACAGGCAATTAAGAAGATGATACTACCTATGAATGTCAAAATATCATGATTTTTCAAACTTGATGCGATGAAAAAAATGGCACATATTATAAATAGTATCCAACCAACTATCTGATATTTGATTCCCTGTATAGTTTGATTCTCGTGGTATTCTTTCATTTTATTGCAATTTTCCCCTTACTGCTTCATTAAGAGACATATAATGCTTGAGCTAAGACACTAGCAGTTCCTGAACGTCGTTTTTTAGCGATTTGTTATGTGGTATTCTACACACCAATATCTTCATTCCACAATGAAGGATTATTTTTTATAAATGTTTCCATAAGCTGGCGGCATTTGAGGTTATCGACAACGATAACTTCTACACCCCGGGACTTTACATAATCCTCCGGTCCGCAAAATGTGCGATTTTCTCCAATAACCAGCCTGGGGATTCCATATAGTAATACCGCACCACTACACATATCACAGGGAGAAAGAGTCGAGTATAATGTTGCCCGGCGATAATCGGCAGCTGTGATTCGTCCTGCATTTTCCAGGCAATCCATTTCAGCGTGCAATACCGCACTTCCTTTTTGTACCCGCTGGTTGTGACCTCGCCCGACTATTTGGTCATCAATAACGAGTACTGATCCGATAGGTATACCACCCGCGTCCATCCCTTTTATCGCTTCTTCAATTGCTGCGTCTAAATATTTATCCATAATTTATTTCTCACAGTTTAAGTATCATAAACTCTAAATTTACAATATGGGCAATAAAGTAATCAATTAATCAAGAGGCTCGGCCGTTTGCGCACACCTGAATTTTTTGTTGTGCCGGGCACACATCTTAAGGGTGAGCCTATCGCTTCAAATAATTGAAGTCAAGACAAGGGCCAGCCAGATGGCGGCGAGACAAAGCGGAGCACAGTCACGAACGAACTCGGCGTATCTCGGCATCGTATCTCGGGAATTATCTCGGGAATTATCTCGGGAATTATCTCGG
>JQIA01000133.1_pt1 | contig 32705 bp, 27 predicted proteins | sample 811431 | NCBI WGS metagenome assembly JQIA01 (sample SAMN02998118, study PRJNA258478) | marine sediment metagenome | biome: marine; feature: seafloor; material: sediment; isolation source: oil-polluted sediment collected from 3 locations (0.5 km, 0.7 km and 0.9 km)... | place: USA: Gulf of Mexico ...
GTGTTTTCATTCAATAGCCTCCAGATTGTTCTGTATATGGAAATATCAGGTTGATTTATAATTAACTGAGTAATTATGACATCGAAATAATAATTTTACCTTACATTTCGTTTTTGTGAATGACAAGAGCTTATTGAAAAAAAACAAGTTAAGTGATGGGGTGATTTTTATCATAATAAAAAGGTTTTAGGCTTTTTACCTGTAGTTTGCGATTTTCTAAAAGAATATTTAAAAGCAATTGAAAACAGATTTAACTTCAAAAAAATGTAGCTTAATCTCGTATACCGTTTTTGAGGGGAGGATCAAGAATTGATCACATTTGCCAGGATTTAAGATTAGCCCCCCAAGAAACTTTCACAGGTATCCCCAATTGTGCCCTCATTCTTACTTAAGGAGGTTAGCAATATTTGAAGCATATTTCTTTGCGAATGAGTTGAGATCTAGTGCTAGCTTTTCGTCCAACTTTTCATTGATTCTACGACTTATTATTTTGGCATCAAACTGATTCATTTTGATGTTAATACTGTCACCCAATTTTTTAACATCATTATATTTTTGATTATCTGTCACTACTTCTTCTCCAAGTTCATCAATGTACAAATAACGACCAATAAATAAATCGGCCCAGAGCCCTGCAACATTATATTTTTTACATTGACCATCTATATATTTTACCCCCTCGGCATCGTTTATTTTTATCAATGCCACTGCAGCAGAAAGCTTTGGCCAATGTATAGATTTTTTCTTGAGAATATTTCTTAATATTTTTTTTACTCGATCATTCTCTTCACCTAACATTGCCAGTATGATAGCAGCTTCTTCATCGAGCTTGTCAATGCTCTTAATATTTTCAAGGTTCACCCCATCGACAATTTCATACCAATATGCCAATATATTTTTTCCTACAAAGTCATCATCTTTTAAGATTTTTTTGAATTCAATAATGTTCTTTCTTGCGCCTAATTTTAAACGCCAGTTTCCTATATATCTACCTGTAATTGTCAACAGCGCTGAATGTATTCGATCTTTTTCCTTTTTTTCAGACAGAACATATTTCTTATCATTTACAAGCTGGAAAATCATTTCGATAGCCAGTAAGACTGCTTCAGGTTCGTACTTTTCAACCTTGCTTGTGTAATTTTCTAAGACCTCCATAGATGCTTTATATTCCTTAGAAGCTATAATTAAGGACTCTTGGCTCATTTTATTTAAGGAGTCATCTAAACAGAGGCTCTCTTTCACGGCACCTAATTCTATTTTTGTTTCGCGAATCGCTTTGATTTGTTGTATTCCTAATGTCTTCTCTCTTATTCCCCCTTCCATTATTTCAATTGCTTTTTTACTGTCACATGCGTCTTTGTAGATACTATCAAGTTTTGTTATACCAAATACTCCTAAAGATACAGTTAATACAGCGACGATTGCTGTAAGTCCGCTAACAATATTCTTAGACTTTTTCCAGTGGCCCCTCACTTCAGTGACAGTATCTTCAAGATCACGAGCCCTCGTCGCAACATGCTCAACAGTATCAGAGGCCTTTTTTTCGATCTCGTGGGCTTTTATCTCTACCGTACGAACTCTCGCTTCTGTCTCACGAAAAAGAGTATTAGAGGCTTCTAATTTAGTCGTTATCGTCTCCCATAAATTTCTTATTGATTCTTGGTTGATCTTATCTTCAACTTTTCTAAATTCTTCGTCATACTCAAGCATCTTCCAGTTGGACCAATCCTCTTCGATTTTATCTATATTAATGTGGCTGATGAGAGTACCCGTAGCTACTACCTTTTTACCAGTAGGGGAAATACCTTTAAGGGTTCCAAGGTGAGTAGCGCGAGCTGTCCATCTTGTCACCACTTTTTGCCCTTCGACAATCATATCTTCAATTGACATATGGACGTCAGGATAGGCGGTACGATACATGGATACATGCTCCTTGATACCCTCTGGTCCTTTAATATTGGGGTTTGAAGGATCATGGTTGATAAAATTAGGAGCAAATATCTGATCTGCGACAGCCAGGTCCCCACGATTCCAGATTTCCTCGAAGTATCTTGTAACTATCACTTTGTTTTTTTCTGACATGGGATTCCCTCCAATTAGCTCATGGCCTTGATACCGTATCATTAAGGTGGAAAATAATAAAAATTCTATGATGGTGAAAGAAATGGGCTCACATCATGGTCAGTAGGCATTCTTAAAGGCAATTTTGATTTTCGCTTAGGATATGCACTGTATTCCCATGATACTAAGGATACTGCCGCAGGTTATTCAAACAATGGTTCAAGTTCATCATTAGGCCTGTCAGGTATTTTTATGGAAATCACCTACCGTTTTTCACTTGGTGATACACTATCTGAGAAAATAAAAACAGAAGACTCAGGTGGCGATGGTATCACTGGACTTTGATAAATGTAAAGAAACACCAATAGGTGTTATAGTCGATGAATATGGATGCTCTAAGGATAACGATACAGATGGAGACGGGATAACTGACAAACTCGATCAGTGTAAAGAAACACCGATGAATATTGATTACATTGATTGGGAAAGTTATCACGCTAAAACCCATAACACATTAAAAAGACTTAACATTAAATTAATAAGAAAAATGTAAATGAATTCTTTTTCCATATTTTAGATGATTTTATCCCTTTTTTTACTATATTCTTTCCCCAGATTTTCTCCAAAATTAAAAATGATCCTAATTGTTAAATGAACAATTATATAGCTTTTTGAAAACAGTTTTTGAGGGGAGGATTGACAGTTCTAAAAAATAATTATTTGTGTTACTATCCGCCGAATGGGATAAACAATTTGAGCAAGGTATGGTTAATAAGTGCTTTTTATTACAGGAGGATACGTTTGAAATTTGGCAAATATAAAATTATCAATAAAATTGCCACTGGCGGGATGGCGGAAGTTTTCAAAGCAAAAATAACAGGTGAGATGGGGTTTGAAAAACACCTTGTCCTTAAAAAAGTGCTGCCACATCTTGCAGATGAAGAAAAATGGATCATGCACTTTACTGACGAAGCAAAGCTTGCAGCCCTTCTCCAGCATGAAAATATTATTCATATCTACGATTTCGGAAAAACAGACGATAGATGGTTTATGGCTATGGAGTATCTCCCGGGAAAGGACCTCAAAGAGGTTATCATAAACGGCCTTGAAAAAGGGATGCACCTTTCTTTGGCAAACATTCTTCTCGTTATCTCAAAAATCTGTGCCGGGCTTGACTATGCACACCAGCTGAAAGGCCGTAGCGGCAAACCTCTGAAAATCATTCATCGGGATATCAGCCCGCAAAATATTTTTTTAACCTTTGACGGAAAAGTAAAAATAATTGATTTCGGAATTGCCAGAGCTGCGGAACGATCCGTGCAGACCCAGACCGGAATTATAAAGGGAAAACTGGCCTACATGTCTCCTGAGCAGGGTGCAGGCAAAGCCATGGACAGCCGATCTGATATTTTTGCAGTCGGTATTCTTTTGTATGAACTACTGACCAGAAAACGCATGTATAAGGGTGAGGTTTCCGAAATACTTCTAAAGGTAATTCAGGCTGACTATGAATCTGTAGATACTCTTCTTGAAGGTTACCCGTCAGAGCTATTTGAAATACTTGGTAAGGCTCTCGCTAAAAAACCTGATGACAGGTACCATACGGCCGGTGAAATGCAGGCTGATATTGAAAACTTTATGTATACCTTTGACTTCAGATCAAGTTCCAAAGATCTGGCTGACTATATGCAGATTATCTTTAAAGATGATTATGACAAAGAAAGTGAAAACTTTGATCTTTTTACCGATGATGAGCATGAAAATGAACCTGATATCAATAAAACCGCGATTCTTGACAAAGAAGATTCCAAAGTCGGCCCCCTTGCTGATATTGTACCGGTTATAAAGGAGAAAATTAAGTCTCTGGAAACGGTTCCGGCAATGGTCAGTGGAAAGGTTATAAAAGCTGCAGGCTGGTTAAAAAAAGTAAAGCCAGTTTCGAGGAAAAGTCTCACTACAGCATTGATCTGCTTGCTGATACTGTTTTCTATAACAGGTGGCTGGATGTTGAAGAAAAGTAATGATCAAAAAGTAGCTGAACTGCTGACTGCAGCGGCAAACTGCATGAAAAAAGGAGCACTGACAGAACCTGCTGACCAATCGGCTTATTATTATTACAAAGAAATTCTCGACATTGACGGTGACAATGAAGAAGCTGAAAAAGGAATCGAAAAAATTCTTAAAGAAAAGATAAGACTTGCAAAAGCGGTTTTGGACGTATTCAGACACGAGGCAGCGCTGGAACATATCCACAGCGGACTTTCAATCGAGCCGGACAACAAAGAACTGCTTAAACTTAAGGCGGCTGCAGAGGAAAACGTTGGCGACAGAATTTTGGGAAATTTCAAAACAATTTTTGGTGCTGAGAATAAAAAATAATCTTTAAGATCTGACGAACCTTACAGAGACTAAATCCTGCTTAACTGAAGTTCCAGCAATTACCGCACAAATTAAAAACAGATCGACTTATCTGTAAGTTGCTTCATTGGGAAATCAACAATCAAGAGTTTTTAATGTCGGATACGCTTTTAACTTATGAATCAGAGTACATTTCTCTTTTTCCAGATTTCCCCCGGAATATTAAATATTCCTAAAACCCTTTATATAGAGCAAATTTAGTATAGTGATAAATTTAAACATCGTCGGCAAGTACTACCTGATCCCGGCCATTATTTTTTGCTAAATAAAGAGCTTTATCGGCTTTTGTCAGTGCCTCATCAAGATTGTTGTCTAATACAGACACCCCCATGCTAATCGTAATGCCGAAAAAACCCCGCTCACTTTCAAATGATAAGGTCTTTATTATCTCTCTGAGGCGATCTGCAAATATTAAAGCCTGTTTGCTGGTTGAGTGAGAAAGAATAATGGCAAATTCCTCGCCACCTAACCTACAGGTGATATCAGTATCACGTGCAGTATTTTTAATTGAATCAGCTATCGCCTTGATAACGTTGTCACCAACATCATGACCATAAGTATCATTTACCTGTTTGAAATGGTCTATATCCAACATGAGCACACCAAGAGAAAACTTATGGCGTTTTGCAGAAGCCATGAGATTTGTGGTTTGTTCTTTCAAACATCTACGGTTAGCCAACCCTGTCATGGGGTCACTCATTGCCAGATTTTTGAGTTCCTCGTGTTGTTGGAACAGTTGATTCTGGTTACGAATAAGGTGGCGTCCAACAATAATTGATAGCGTTAGAAGGGTAATAATGGATATTATAGTAATAATTAACTGTGAGTACCAGTCTTTAAGCACTTCAGTAATCTGTACTGTTGAGGCTACAATAATTGGGTATTTCCCCAGATAGTGGGTGCCAACTAAATATACTTTCCCATCAGCACCGGTCATCACCCTTGTCTCGGTTTTGGATTGTTCAAGCGTTTTGATCCAGTTTCTTATTGTTGGCGGAAATGTATAGCCTGTTGCTTTACCCTCAGACCAAATAACTTGCGCCTGATCAGTTAAAATACTTAGATTGTAACCACCGGGGGTGGGTGATTGAAGTAGATTGAAGGAAAAAAAATCGTGAGAGATGCTTATTGCCAAAATTGATTCCAATTCATTTTTTTTAGATAAAACAGAGGTACTGGCGACAAGTATCCATTCGTCGTTAAGTTTGGATTTTATTGGTGGGCTAATATTGAAACCGCTTCCTGGGTTGTTGCGATGGTATTGAACATAATCTCTGTCATAAATAGAGGGTGGGGTGTATGAACGATTCCAGTTTTTTATTGTTCCGTTAGGGGAAGTAATAAATATTGTTCGGATGTAGGGTTTTTTTTCTAAAATGTTTGCTGCGATAACATCAAATGAAGACCTGTCTAAGCCAGAGGTTAGGTCTGAATTAGAAAGACCTGTCGCCACCTTGATACCTAGAAGTATGTCAGACAGCTCTCCAATATAGCGGTTAGTATTGGCACTCATCAATTCGGTTATATCGCTGGAATTGTTACGAGCTACATCAATATCATCATAGTATTCATTCCATAGTGATATCAATAGTAATAGAGTAATTACTCCTGAGCCAAGTGTGAGAAAAAATACTATTGTTTGTATAGGGTGCTTTTTATACATTTGTATGTACTCGTTAAGGATGGTTTGTTGTCAACACCTTAATCAAAGTTGTTCCACTTTACGATGTAGTAATACAATCTCAGGATATTTCTAGCTATTTTAGCATATTTAACAGCTCTTTACAAATTGCTTTAATTGATAATTAATCAGATGGGTATCTTGAAAAATATAAAAACCATGTTGCGGTTTAGCCAAATTATTACTGTTGAGCTGTATGTAAATATGTTTTATGCAACAACAAATATATTGTTAGGAGAGATCTGATCCTCCCCGCAAAAACTGTAGACGAGGTTAAATTACATTTTTAATATTTTCCTGAAAACAACTTTTTACATATAAGAGCTCCTTTAACGAAATGATTACCATAATTTAAAAAAAAGATAATCTTGACCGCAATAAAAAAAAGCCCTGCCGCAGGGGCAAGGCTATTTTATGGCAACTGAGGGGGGTTGTCGCCATAATTTAGTAATTAGTTTTGCAAGCTGTGTGCCAAGTAAAAAACGTCTGGTTTTTTAATTTAGTGTGTTACCTCTATCCACTGAAATGAGTCTGTTCGGTGATTTATCTGTAAGGTTTATTATTTTTATTTGCACGTTGAGAGGATATAGTGGATATAATTTACTCTATTAGGTTGACCTGTTAGTAGCCATGTGGATAGATTATACACATCGATAGTGCAAAACAAAAAGGAAACAATGAAACCAATATTCTTCATGCTAATATTTATCAATAATATCAATACTTAAAGAATTGGATTTAATTTATTGTTTTTTTGGCATAGCCTTTGCTTTGTAATATATACAAAATGGAACACATTTTTTCTCCTCTCCTCAAGGAATGATAAAGCCGAAAATGATTTTATGTAAGGGTAAAATCACTTCGGCTTGTTTCTTTTGTAAAACAAACTTAAAAAAATAATCATTCATAAAATCACATAAACAAAAATAACAGAATAAAACAAAATGGGAATAATAAGCCCGCTTGATCTATAGTAAATCAACCGATCAACAAAAAATAATGTTTACAGGTATGAGAAGTGACCTTTGAATCAATTTTTAGAAAATTTTCTACCAGGTTGATTTTTTCAAATTTTTGGAGTTAAAGAGAAAAGATAGACGATGTTATCTGTAGTCTGAATCAATGGGGAATCAATAATACCCAGATTAAAAAACTTGAAGATTTGAATGCCGCTGTAATTTAACGAAAAAGCCGATACGACAGCTTTCAAATTAAACGAATCCAAGGTTGGGGTTTTTTGTCCAAATTCACGAAATTTTTCAAAAACTTTGTAAAGCATATAAAACCAATAGTTTTCAAGGATAATTAATTTAAAAATACATCATTTTCTAAACCCTTTTAATATTTTGTTTCTACTACCTAAAGCTACCTTTTTATTTCTTTTGCTTTTTTTTAAAATATTTATAGCCATTAAAATATAATTATGAAAAAAGAAAAGGTAACAACCATCCTTAGCATGTACTATACACTCACCTGTATTTATTGGATTAGCCATAATATTCTTTCTTAAATCTGTAAACGGATTTCGATTATTTAATTTTTCATAGTGGTTTTCAAGCTCTGCCAGAATCGGTTTATTAAACCACTCTAACTTCATAACGTATTTTTCAGGATCGTATATTTCACCAGTTTCTATTAAAAATTGGCCTTTACCAAGATATGTCATATAATCGACAACCTCTTTACTGGACTATTCGATAAAGCAGAAACTCATGTTGATCAGCTTATTGAAACAGCAGAGATTGTTGTTGGTGAAAAATCATCAAAACAACCAGGTCGGGGGGAGGGAAAAGTGGAAAGGAGGAAGAAGGCTTAAGACAGGAAAAGCCGCATGACGAAAACATAATAAGTATGTTTAAGGATTTATCGAAAAGGAACTTTGAGTTTACAGAACCTTTGGAAGGCTTAAGAAGTAAATGCAATATATACAGAGTTAACGCAGGTTTTAGAATTACTGATATCCTCATTCTCCAGAATCCAACTGGTCTCAATCTCAAAAAAGTAATTTCTTCACGCATCCCGGATCTGATTCTTCACAAAGCCTTAGCGGCCAATTGTGAAACACGGATGTATCATACTCTGAAAACCGGCATTCCTACTCAATGCACTGCGTTTCTGCGGATTAAATTCACCACGGATATTATTATCCGTGACCTGGCATTCGAGCGCTTAGGTAAAGATGAGTTGATTTTATACGTCTATCCGCCTGGTGCACTCACATCAAAAAGTAAATCTCCGACAGCCAACATTATGAGAGTTGATAAGGATTGCAGGATCATCAAAGTCATGTCCTCAACAATCAAAGATAAGGAAGCCCTCGAAGGCAAATTCATCCCGGCCATGATCCCAGACAGGCCAGAGTCAGAATGCTCCGAATTCCTCCTAAGAGACACCATCGAAACCGGCCAGGAAAACACCTGGTTCGCCATGCTCCACGCCCCCAACTGCCCACCCCTCCACACCTACTTCAAAGCCTCACAAGTCCAAAAACCCTCAATAGTCCTGGCTACAAGGCATATTTCATAATCACTTTTTCATTGCTTTTTTAGCATCCACTTAATAAGTTATTTATAAAACCTTTAAGTACCTTTTCCCCTAGTACCACTTAAGGATTAAAAAAACTTATGAAATATAAACTACAAATTAGGACTCTCAATGAATCAGATTTAAGGCCAGAGTGTCCTTATATACCGTCAGAAGATCAATTTGAAATGTACATTGCTGCCTTTAAAGAAGATATTCAAATGCTAGATATCGTAATTAGTTTAACTCAAATTGATACTTACTTAATAATTGAGATAGAATCTGAGTCAACGGAACACTCATTACATTCAGCTATACAAAAAATATATACTAGACACTATTGGCCGAAATTAAGAGTTGTTATTCCAGGACTTGAACCAGTTTATTAAATAAATCATTTACATCAACTCGATAAAACAAAGGAGAATCATTTTGAAAAAATCCTTTTTAATTATCTGTCTCTTGAGCTTATTTTGTTGTGCATGTTCGACAAAAACACCTATAGTCCCCAAATTAAAATTTTTCGATATGCCGCCCTGCAATGAGATTTCAACAGCTGAACTCGGTGACACAATAATTACTAAGGGGAAAGAATACACATATGATGGAATAATCCTTATGTCACGGCATCAATCAGGTGATGGTGTTTTTCTCCAAAAAATAACTGTGGAACCTGGGAAATTAATTGCTAAAGAGCAGGATAAAATGTGGACATACTTTTACGCTGACCATGGGAATATCAAAGTTTATGATGCTCTTATAGGAGAAATGTACAAGCAAGGTGGAGTTAAAATTCATAAGAGAAATAAAGATGTAGAGGAACTCTTCTTTATCATTCCTCCACACTATGCGTCATATACGCCCTGGGAAAAACTTAAATACACTCATCAAAGGTTAACAGCTAATGACCAACCCAGTTTTCGGCAAGAGCTTATTTATAATGGTCGTGTAGGAAATTATGTTAAATTTATATATAGAGAATTGTCTAATGATGTCATGCGACCTGCATTTTCACAATCAATTCAATATGATTTAGAGCAAAATAAGACCCTTGGTTTTAAAGGTGTGCGGTTTAAAGTTATTGAAGCAACAAATACATTGATAAAATACAAAGTGTTAAAAAGTTTTCCCGATAGCTTTTGATTTTTATAGAATATTGTCACAGACAAGGAAAATTCAATATTGAATAAATGTAAACTTTTTTTAAGTAAAATTTCCAACTATGTTAAATATTTGAGAAAAGGACTCAGAAAATCTATGATAATTCATGAAAATGTTGCAGTAGAAGCCTTAAATGCCTCAAAGTGGGTTATTGTATTCCTTATTATAACAATTTGTATTGCTATGCTTCTTCCAGGTGTCTTACCAAGAATTACAAAAGCTAATTTGTTTAACAGTGTTGAGTTAGAGTTTAGAGGGCAATATATTACCGCTGTAGAAGAAAAAATTAAGGAAAAATATAAGGGGGCTCCTGAAGATATTAGAAAACTACTGATTAGATCACAAAATAAACTCATCGGGTCTTCTGTATTATGGATTGATAATCATCCAGCAAGTAACACCGCCATTAGAAACCTGTTTGAAGAGACAGGGGTTCGTTTTGAAGTTACCGTTGAAAGTTCAGTTGCAAGAAACCTACTTAATACAAAAAAATACGATCTTATTATATCTGATAATAGTAGAGGCAAAAAGAATCCAACAGGCGGCCTAGATTTTTTTGTTGAATACAGGAAAGATGTTGATCCACCACCGTGGATTTTCTTTAGTTGGAGTCTAGGCGAAAAAATTATTGACGGCGCATCCCTAAGCACAAATAATCCCTATCTTTTAATACATAAAATGATAAGTATTTTATCAAATAGCCATGGAGTAGAATTAAAAGAGACTAAACACAAAATGTATACAGTGCCTTGGTGGTTTTATTGTATTTTATCAATATTAATTATTATTACTTTTGCCTTCATGATTTGGATTATTAGATCTTCAATGACTGAAATTCATCAAGTCAATACAGCCGGCCACTAACGCGTCAGCCGATTGATACATGTCGATGTCATCAATAAATTATGGAGATACTATGGCTAGTCAAATTAATGCTGCAATAATTACAGCAATAGCAATGATAATTGCGGCTATTATTGGTGGGGTATTTCTATGGATTAGCTCTACCTCAAAAAGTACAGGTACATCAGGTCCACAATCACCTATTGTAAACGTTACCAAAGGGGATGTTAATATCAACTATAACCTAACATTCAAAGACGTGGTAAAGAAACTTGGAATTACTACTGATCATCAAATAAAAGCTGCAATGATTATATCAATAGCAACTATAATTGCTGCTTTCATTGGAGGAGTATTTATCTTGATTAGTTCTACATCTAAAAATACAAGTACATCAGGTTCACAATCACCTATTGTAAACGTTGATAAAGGTGATGTTAATATCATCTATGGTTATACACCTGAACAACATGAAGCTGCCTTAAAAGCTGAGAGAGAACGTACTCTTAAAGAAGTGGCAGCTTTACATGGGAAAGACAAAGAATTCTTACAGCTAAAACTTGAAAAACTTGAACTTGAATTGGCAAATATAAATCTTAGTTATGAGAAACAGATTAAATATTTTGAAGAGCGAATAAAAGGTTTAGAGACATTTAAAGGTAATATTTCAAATGAGTTGCTTACTTCTGCCAAGGAAGCCCTTCTTAAAGGCGATGATTCAAAGGCTGACGAGCTATTTAAACAAGTTGAAGACAATGAAATAGCAAAGATTGAAAATGCATCAAAACTAATAGCCAAAGCTTCTTTTGAACGCGGAAAAATTGCAGAACAAAATTTTGAAACCAAACAAGCCATTGCTTTTTACAATAAAGCTGTAAACTTAATGCCAAATAATCCGGAATATCTAAACAACTTGGGGGTGATATGTTCCCTGTTAGGTCGATTAGATGAAGCTATACGCTATTTAAAGCGCTCCTTAAAAATTTCTATAGATAAGCTTGGTGAAGATCATTTTGTAGTTGCCCAAAGCCAAATTAACCTTGGTAATGCTTTGAAATTCAAAGGCAAGTTTGACGATGCAATAGGTTGTTTCAATTTAGCATTGAAAATAAATAAAAAAAAATATGGTAAAAAAAGCCTTAATGTAGCCAGAGGACTAACTGAATTTGGTCGTGTTTATCACCTTCAAGGGAATTATGAAAAGGCTTTAGAATTTTTTGAAAAGGCTAAAACTATAAACATTGAAATCTTAGGTGAGGATGATCCTCAAATAGCAACCGATCTAAACAATATTGGTATGGCTTTACAAAAAAAGGGAGAAGTTGATAAAGCCATCGAAGTTTTAGAATTAGCTTTGGCAAAATATGTTAGTACTTATGGTGAAGATCACCCCTATAATAGTGCTATAAATATTAACCTTGGGGTCGGTTATGTATTAAAAGGTGAATTCCAAGAAGCTATTAAACATTTTAATACAGCAAAAAAAATTGATGAAATATACTTAGGAAAAGATCACCCTAGAATTGCATCCGCCTACAATAATATTGGCGCTGTTATGGAAAAAAAAGGAGAATTCAAAAAAGCCTTTGATTACTATATGTTATCGAAAGAAATTGATATTAGCACCTATGGAGAAGATCATTATGTTGTTGGCGGTGATTTTTCTAACTTAGCAAACGTTAGCTTTAAACAGGGTCGATGGAACAAAGCAATTGAGTATTTAGAAAAAACTTTAAAAATCTATAACAAGGTATATGGAAAAGACAACAAGTTTACAAAAGATGTTATAAAAAGAATAAACAAAATTAAATCTTTTTTAAAGGGTGAGGGAGTTGTAACAATTAAAGTAGACGACAGTATGAGGAAGTAATAAGATTCATGCTATTCAATTATTTTTAGTTCCGACTAAATTATTTCATTTTTTTCATTACCTTTATACATAAGAGCTCACAAATAGTTATTTTAAGCACACCTTCAAGTCTAAACCATTAAAAATAACAAAATTTCATTCAGTTCCGATTTTGAACATTTTAGTCGGAACTGCCCGGGAAACTGCTTAAAGTTAAAAATCACTTATTATCATTATCTTCGAAGTGCAGCGCACCAAAACAATATTCTTATATTCATTGTCAAATCAACCTAATTTCAAAACTTTTTCTTAGATTGGATTCAATATCTTTAAAGACAGGGATCAAAGCAGAACAAACCACGAAGAGCCACAAATAGTTTCATTCTCAGCTCATAAAAGTATCAAAGAAGTCTCACCCAACTTCCATTTATCAATATTCTTCGATTGTCAGTCAGGGGACAATAAGTATCATTCAACCGCCATTTCTCAATATTCTTAGAAAGTCTGTATAAAATAAAAAACTGGGATAAAACTGGGAAAATCAGCCTATAAACTAAAAAAGGGTTTTCAGCTTAAAAGCTGAAAACCCTTGTATATCGTTGGCGCGCCTGGCAGGATTCGAACCTGCGACCTACGGATTCGAAGTCCGGCGCTCTATCCAGCTGAGCTACAGGCGCATCATTTTGTTAAATGGGGTGAACGACGGGACTTGAACCCGCGACAACCTGGACCACAACCAGGTGCTCTACCTATTGAACTACGCTCACCATAAGAACAGAGGAGTTTTAGCAGAAAGTAAAGTCTATTTCAAGAAGTATTATTGAAATGATCAAAAAAAAAATCTGTGATAAATATACCTGACAATAGAGTTTTTGACGATGTTTAAATATTCAAATACTTTATTTCGTTTTCCACAATATTAAAGGTGTTTTTTTTCGACATTCTATTATAAATTTAATGAAAAATTAGGTGTGTGATCATGGAAAAACAATGCGTTTGTATGTTTAGCACTTTTTCGTGAAATAATATTACTTACCAGGAATTTTTGAACATAATTTTGTTTACAATAGACATAATTTAAATGTACGTTATCCCCTGAAATAAACTATTTGAGGGTTTTATGGAAAAAATATTTTTTTGCTTATTGATCTCTATTTTAATGTTAAACGGTACTCTTTATGCGGAGATGAATCATGAAATCAGTTTGAAAAAATCTTTGAAAACTGGCTTAACAATCAGTAATAAAACAGTTAATGGTTTTTCTGCTGTAAATACTATTGGACATATTGGAGTCTCCAAAAGAAAGACGCCGGGTGGTCTTTTTACTGAAATTGCAATAGGCGGCTACACTAAGAATCATAGGCATGAAGGAACGCCTCATCTTCCTGTTTTTACGAAGTTGATTGAAATACCGTACGGTGCTGATATTAAGGTAGTTGTTAATAGTTACGATGACGAAATAATTGGACTCACCCAAAATGGCTTTACTGAGAAACTGATGCCTGTACAACCTTCTTTCTCAAAAAACATATCTAAACGTGAGGCTTTTTTCTCTTATCGGGATTTAAGCTATTCAAAAGATGCCTATAATAATGTAGAAATTGTCCAGTTTGAAAAAATTGGTGTATTACGTGGTTCCTGGATTGGAAGGCTGACGATATCACCACTTCGCTATAACCCTGTAAAGAACAGTCTTAAAGTGTTTAATAACATAAATTTTACGCTTGATTATAAAAATGCTGATACCGTCTTTTCTGAAAAAATGAAAAGAAAATATTTATCGCCGGTATTTAAAACGGCAACTGGGCCCATCGAGATGCTTCCAACATTCAAAACAACTTCAAAAGCAGCAACTGAAGATGACAGTATCTGGCCTTTAACTTATGTCATTATTGCACATTCAGGCTTTCGAGGGGCAAAATTGAACGAGTTTATTCAATGGAAGAGGGCCTCGGGCTTTAATGTAATCGATATTTACACCGATGGCAGTGAATTGGATACATCAACAACTGCAACATTACGTTCTTCAATTAAAACGTATCTTCAGAGTTTATATGAGTCTTCAACCCCTCAATCTTATATACTTTTTATTGGTGATGTCGAATTGATTCCATCCTGTGAGGGGGTAGCAGGAACGACTTCACACGTTACAGACCTTTATTATTGTACCTATGATGGAGCATCTGACTATATTCCTGACGCATATTACGGCCGATTCCCCGCTGATAATCCTTCAGATCTAGAAGCGATGATAGATAAGACGATCCAATATGAAAAATATGATTTTACAAATGCTGCTGACGAAAATTACCTTGATAACTATATGTTCATTGCAGGGCTAGATGATGATTTTCAGGTATCTCATGCAAATGCCCAGGTAAACTACGCAACTACTGAGTATTTTGATAATACATACAAGTATTTAGCACCTGATTATACGGGTGTTTCTAATTTATCAAATGAGATTAAAGATAATTTTAACACAGGTATGGGCTTTGTTAACTATACGGGTCATTGTTTTGAAACTGGCTGGCAGGACGAACTCTCTAACGGGGATGTTGCCAGTCTCTCTGAAAATGATATGTTTGGTCTTGTCATCGGAAACTGCTGTTTGTCCAATAAATTTGACTATGATGACTGTCTTGGGGAAACACTCATAAAGAAAAAGCAATCAGGGGCAGTGGGTTATATTGGCGCATCCGGTGATACTTTATGGGACGAAGATGTTTACTGGGCTGTTGGGAAACCATCCCTTGAATTATCTAATGCAAATACATCAAATCATACGTTTATGAACACGGAAACTGGCGTTTATGATGGGTTGTTTCATACAGGATTGACAGCAGATCAATGGTATATTACTGCAGGCCAGATAGTTCAAAGGGGAAATCTTTCTGTTTCAGAAAGTACATCCCTGGAAGCCCAATACTATTGGGAAGTATACCATCTGATGGGTGACCCATCACTGATTCCGTTTCTTGAAAAACCATCTGTCTATTCGACAACACCGTCTATTACAGAACTTTATGCCTGTGGTACAACCAAGTGTACAATCAACAATCTTGAAGAAAATTCATATGTCGGACTTTCTCAAAATGGTTTACTTCTTGATGCAGCCTATTCAGGGGGACATACATCTGTTGATCTAACTTTTTCTGCACTTGACTCAACCTCAGATGCCACTCTTGTCATTATAAAACAAAATGTGCGACCTTATATAAATGATTCAATTGAAGTTACAAATGGCAACGCCACCCTTGAGGCAAATTTTACAATAAACGAAACAGAAGTCTTTTCTACTTCAACTATTCATTTTAATAATTTGTCCTCCGGGTGTAATAACATATATTCATGGACTTTCGATGGGTTAAATACAGGTTCCTCTGAAGCTGAGCCTGATATTATATATGATAAAATTGGACTATTTGATGTTCGTCTTGTAGCAACGGATCATTCTGGGACAGATATGAAGATGGAATCAGACTATATAAAAGTGTCTCCCAAAATCATAGCACTACAAGATGAAAAAGCACTTGAGGCTGATGGAACGTGTGTTATTACTTTTAATGAACTATCAAAAAACCATGATGAAATAACAAGTTGGTTATGGACTTTTCCCGGAGGTATACCGGCAACTTCTAACCTTGAAAATCCAAACATTTTATACGATAAACCGGACTGGTATTCAGCAAGTCTTGTAGTGACCAAAGGGGGAATCGAATATACCAGTCAAACTATTAATCTCAGAATTCGGGATATAGTTCCGGTTGCTTCCTTTACATATGATGAAGCATCCCTCGAGGCAGGTGAAACGATTCAATTTGAAGATACTACGCAATCTGTGATAACAGAACGGTACTGGTATTTTACAGGCGGGACACCACAACTAAGTCAGGAAAAAAATCCTGTTGTTGTTTTTGAAACAGGAGGGGAACATGTCATTATGATGAGGGTTGTCAATGGTAGTAGTGATCATGCAGTTAATAAAACTATTTTAATAAAGCCTTTTGGATCAGGGGTCATTGAAGCAGCTTCAAAAACCAGCAGTGGTAGTTCCTGTTTTATTGATAGTTTATAGAGATTTGATAATATGTTTTTGATTTAGGGGAGAATAGATAAGTATGTTGTTTATTTCAGACTGGTATATTTTAGCTGTAGCATTTCTTCTTGATTTGATAATTGGTGATCCTCTAATGTTGCCCCACCCGGTTAGATGGATGGGTAAGGCTATAGAGAAATTGGAACCATGGTTTAGAAAAAATATGTCAGGCTCTGAAGTTGCGGGGGTGTTTTTTGCGATAACATTAATAATTTCTACGCTTCTAATTACATTGTCGGTACTTATAATTGCATTTTTTATTAGTCCATTTATCGGAAAAATAATTGAAATAATTCTAATATATTATTGCCTTTCAGCTCTTTCTCTCAAAAAAGCGGCTATCGATGTTGTCAGATCATTGAGGGAAGAGGGGCTTTCTATCGCAAAAAAAAGACTTTCGTTTATTGTTGGCAGAGATGTTGACAAACTTGATGAAGAAGGTGTTTCACGGGCAGCTTTTGAAACTATTGCTGAAAATCTTGTTGATGGTGTAATCTCGCCTCTCTTTTGGGCTGGAATTGGCGGAGCACCATTTGCGATGATGTATAAAATGATCAATACGTTAGACTCTATGGTTGGTTACAAGAATGAAAAATATCGAGAATTTGGTATGGCTTCTGCTAAAATTGATGACCTGGCAAACTATATACCGGCAAGATTATCTGTTCTAATTATTACGTTTGCTACCTTTTTATTATATGGTGATTGGAAATCGTCTTTTAAAACAGCCGTTACAGAAGGACGAAATCATGCAAGCCCTAACGCCGGGTTTTCTGAAGCAGCTTTTGCAGGTTCATTACAGGTAAAACTTGGTGGTCCGAATTACTATGGGGATAAGCTTGTAGTGAAACCATACATAGGAAAAAGTTTTGGGGCAGTTTCCATGGATCATGTGAGGAGGGCATGTGATCTTATGATTTATTCATCATGGGTTACACTTGTTGTTATGATGAGTTATGTGTACCTTCGATCGATAGTGTAAAGACAGCCCTTTTATTTATGACAGGGCCGTCTTTACTTATGATTTTTTAGAATGCAAAAACAACATTTAGAATTGGACGGAAAAGAGGGTCTCTATCACCTGTTGATGGATGATCCATTGTGCCGACAACTGCCTCAATTGCACAGCTGATAACAAGGTGTCTGACAATGCTTTTTTCATATCCGACCGAACCGGAAATCCCGATTTCTGTATCTCCATCATAATCGCCCACATTAAAACCGACCTGAGCAAAAGGGCCGTCAAAGTATTTTTCAAAATAGTATTTATAAGCAACTTCTCCGATTGTTACATCACTGTCTGTTGAAAGACTTGAAACAACGGCAGACTGCTGGTTAAGAGAGAACTGATAATTGATATTGAAGAGAGCATCGTATTGAGCCTGATCAACTGTTCGTATTAAATCCACACCGATAGAATGTTGCGTTCCTGCGTAAATGAATGCCGGTAAAGAAAAGATGTACAATATTGATAGAATCAATATTTTTGTTAAATGGTTTTTCATTCTTCCTCCTGGTTATTATAATAAGCGTATTTTAAGCCATGTTCCTTTTTAGAATTAGCCATCCTAGCACACAAAGAGAATCATGCCAAATATATATTGTTGACTATATTATCTACCGAAATAAGAAGTTCTAGGCCAGCTTTGCAAGATTTAAAATAAGGTTTATCAAGTCATCAGAAGCGCCTAAATATGGTGCAATTATAATTTCTATATCAGGATATTCATTTTGAACTATTTTTACCTCCTCAGGTATGTCAATTGCTACATGTCGACCTGCAGATAAGAAGCAGGGTAATACAACAACTTTTTCTGCACCGTCTGATATACAGTTTCTGATACCATCTGGTATAGACGGTGTGCTGAGTTCAAGGAATGCATGGCTTACTTTCTGAAATTTCTGAGATACTTTATCTGCTTTTTTAGCCATCATTTTTATTTCATCATTTGAAGCCTGACGTCGACTGCCGTGAGCGACAAGAAGTAGGTGTGACATATAGAGCCTCTTTATTCAGTTAGTGATCAAAAATAATCACTACTTACCATAATATCAGGTTGAAAACACTCGTTAATTTATATAATTTTTTTCTGATTCAGAAATCAAAATCTTGCAAATTAACCAGTAGTCATGATAGGTGTTTATCTGTTTAAAAAAGATACTCTTCAAATCTAAATAACAAAGCATTCTGATTGGGAAAAAATATGCCTGAAGTTTCTGAAAGAGACATGTTTGTAGAAAGTAATAAACTGGATCTCCTGTTGGGAGGCCTTTCTACCAGTATGCCGGCAACGGTGTTAAATTCGACAATGCTTCTTGTAGTATTGTGGGGTGTTGCTTCGAAAGATAAGCTTCTTTTGTGGTTTTTCTGTAATGTCGCATTTGTGTTGATACGATATTGCATGTTTTTCTATGATAAAAAAAATAAAGATAACTATAGTTTAACAATAAGGCGAAATGTTATTTTGGCCACATTTGTTATTGCCGGTCTTTTTTTTGGTTCTTCGGGTCTTTTATTCGGTGAAATAGCTAAATTCGAGTATGTTGTATTTGTTTATTTTGTAACAGGTGGAATGGTTGTTGGTAGTCTGAGTGCTTATCATAATAACCTTGATATACATTTTGCCTATTCCGGAACAATATTTTTTATTACGACACTGGCTGTCTATCTTCAACATAACAATATCTCAAATGCAATGGCTGTTTTGGGTTGTGTCTTTTATGCAACGACCTCGGTCACCGCTATTCGCTTAAACAAGGATTTAAGTGAATCTCTTCTATTAAGATTTGATAATGAAATGCTTGTCAAAAATCTAAATGAACAAAAAATTCAAACGGACAAACTGAATGAAGAATTGATTGTTAAAAATGTGGAACTGAAAGAACTGTCACTGGTTGATCCATTAACAGGTTTGAAAAATAGACGTTGTCTTTTTGAAATAGTTACTCCTGAAATTGACTCGATAAATAAAAAACAGATGTTTGAACGACGAAACAATTCATTGACGGAAAGTCAAAAACACAAAAGTTTCGGTATATTAATGATTGATATTGATCATTTTAAGCGTGTTAATGATGAATATGGTCATGATTCAGGAGATCTTGTTTTAAAACAATTTGCAGGTAAGCTTAAAGAAAAAGTCAGGATAGATGATATTGTTGGTAGAATTGGTGGAGAAGAATTTATCATAATTCTGAAAGAACCAACAGAAGACTATTTGAAGGAACTGGCAATAAGAATAATAAAATTTATCGAAGAGTCAATCTTTGAAATTACCAATCAACGGGAAATCAGGCTGACCTGTTCATTAGGATTTATTTATTACCCTTTCTTTCCATCCTGCCCAGGATATTTATCATTTGAAATGCTGATGTCCCTGGCTGATAAAGCACTGTATCAAGCGAAGGAGTGTGGCCGGAATAAAGCTGTGAGAGCTATCTCCACAGTCTGCAGCGGAGAGGAGAGTAAAGATATAGAGATTGTTGAAGAAATAATAGCTGACATTTTCAAGGCCATTGATAAAAGACAAATTACATTTGAAACTGTTTAGGGGTTGTATTTATTAAATTACTCTAAAATTCTTCATAGTGAATTTTTGAAGTTTGAAGTGATTCGGTTGTGTGGCCCTTTGTGAATTCATCTGGATAGCCTATCGCAATTATAGATTCAACCACATAATTTTCAGGGATATTTAAAGTTTCTGAAACTTTTTTTTCTGCAGTGGTATCATCATTATAGAAACGTTTTCTTATTTGAACCCAGCATGATTTTAATCCAATGGATTCTGCTGTTAATTGAATCAATATTGATGCAATCGAGGAATCTTCAACCCAGACATCGCATTTCTCGGGATCTGCAATGACGACTATACCAAGTGGGGCACCTTTCAAAAAACTTGCGCCATGTGGTTTTGAATTTGAAAGCTCATGTAGTTTATTCTGATCGGTTACAACTATGAATTCCCATGGATTAAGGCTTCTTGAAGATGGACTTCGGAGAGCTGCTTCGATTAAAATTTTTATTTTATCTTCTGCTACTGGTTTTTCTTTAAACTTTCTTACGCTTCTTCTTTCTCTTAGTAAATCAAGAAACATAGTAAAATTCCCTTAAATAAACCGGCGTTTTATTTTTTGGATATAACGCCAGTTATATCGATTTATTTTTTCTTTTCCATGGCAGCTTTCAGGAGATCGCCCATACTTCCAAGTGCTCCAGACGATGTTGATTTAGATTCAGCAAATTCTTTCCAGTCACCCTGATCTTCAATACCGGTTGGAGATAACGACATTCGCCTTTTATCTTCATCTATTTCAGATACAATGACATTGATACTGCTGCCAATTTTTAATTTATCAATAGCGGCCGCATCATTCGATTGATTTATTTTGACCTTGGGTAATAACGCAGTTACACCTGGTTCTAAAGTAACAAAAAAACCAAATTGTTCCTTTTTTTCAATGGTTCCGGTAACAGGTTTTCCAACAGGGTATTTCAGTGTAATACCATTCCACGGATCTCCATGAGCATCTTTTATGCTTAATGAAATTCTTTTTTTATCAAGTTCAATCTGCTTTACAACGACCTGTATAACTTCACCTACAGTAACAACGTCATCAGCTTTTAATATTCGTTTTGTGTAGCTCATTTCACTCAGGTGAACAAGTCCTTCGGTTCCGGGGGCTACTTCAACAAATGCTCCAAAAGGCATTAAACGTGTAACAGTACCTGCCAGTTGGTCACCGACATGGATGTTATCTCCAGCTGCTTCCCATGGATCTGATAATGTTTGTTTGATTGATAATGAAATTTTAGTCGACTTTGAGTCTGCACCTTTTTGAATAGAAAGGAGTTTAACTTTTACAACATCGCCTGTTGAAACAGCATCTTCAGGCTTTTCAACTCTTGACCATGCAAGCTCAGAGATGTGAACAAGTCCTTCAAGTCCCGGGAATATTTCAACAAATGCTCCAAAAGGCATCAGTTTTGTTATAGTTCCTTCCAATATATCATCTGACTTTGCTTCTTCGAAAAATGCTTTCTTATTTTTCTCAATATCGATGTTTAAATAATCACGCCGTGAAACGATAATGTTGCGTCCTTTTTCTTCAAAACGCTTAATGAGAAAAATGAAAGTCTGTCCGACATATTCGTCAGGTTGTTCAACATATTTAACATCAATCTGACTGACAGGACAAAAAGCTCTTTTTCCTGAAATTTCAATATTAAAACCACCTTTACAGACTTCTGATACGTTACCTTCAACCGGAGTACCTGTTGAATAAGCATCCTGCAGCATGTTCGCATTTGCTGAGCCTGAGAGGGATTTTGAAAGAATAATTTCACTTTCACTTAGAGAAACAACATAAAGATCTACAGTATCACCCGGTGCATATAACAGTTCACCGTTTTCATCCAGTAGTTCTTTTTTTTCAACGACGCCGTCACTCATTGAACCTGTGTCAACATATACGCTGTTCATACCGATTGAAATTATTTTCCCTTCGATTCGGTCACCTAATCGTATGTCATCATTAATGTCAGCACTGTACTCTTCAAATAGTTCAGCAAAACTTTCGTCTTTGTTGTTGTCATCATCACCAAAAATATCTGTCATTGGTTTTTGCTCCAGTTCAAAAAAATAATGAAATAATAAAATGTCTGAAAATAATATTATCAGTTATAAATTTACAATCGTATTAACACACCTGGTTAATTAAGCTTGTCATTGTTTAATACCTCTATCGATTTACCAGTCTGTCTGGTCTATTGCAAGTAAAGAATATTAATATATATTATAAGAGGATAATCATTTATTTGACAGAACAGGTTTAAATTGTGTATTAACACCATTTTGAATTTAAAATTTATTTATTATTATAATATAAATGGTGTATAGTGTAATACTTTACAGCAAAGTATTACCAGAAATAAGGGAACATATATGGAGAAAAGCAGGGAGAAAAAACGTGTTGGCATAGCTTCCATGCTTGATAAATCAGAAATAAAAGAATATTTCGATACTTTTTTTATTCTTGTTCTTGGTATCGAATTTGTTATTTTTGTTGCACACTTTATTGGTTCTATTGGACCGGACAAAGGATTTTTTCCCTGGAAACAATATTTTTTTGTTTCTTTTATAGCCCCGGTTGTTTTAACCTTTTTAGTCGGTCTGATTATCATCGGGTTTAACTATTATGTTTTTGGGGAAGAGTATTCTGCTAATGCCTCCCGGGAAATTAAATCAAAGACAGATGAAAAAAAACTAATCTACAGTGCCCGAAGTTTTATTTCACTACTTCATCAAATGCCTGTTTTAGCGGGATTGTTTACAATAGGTCTCGGGTCAGTCTTATTATATAAACTCGATGTTATTTTACGTGTTATAGGTCATGTCGGTGAAAAAACAGCATTTTATATTTTTATTGTCCTCGCAACTGTTGTTGCCGGCGCTTTAATTTTTCTCCTCTTCTGGATGTTCTGGAAGTTCAGGCTCCATAAACTTGAATTAGAAAGACGGTGGGAATTTAAAAAGAGTGTTATGGAAAAAGCCGGTCTTATCATTCTTGAGAATAATATGGTCCTGAATGAAGAGGGTAGGGTTCTTGTAAATGGAGAATCAGATGCCCCAATCGAAGTAGATTTTCTTGAAGATGAAAAGAAAAGACTTGCATTCCTTCCAGGCAAATTTATGCTGAAATAAAAATAAGTTTGCTCTTCCGAATAGGTTACCCGGGTAGTTATAAAATGAAAAAAAAAATTCAGAACTGGGATGATATTGTAATCAAAGGATTACGTGAATTTAGTATTGTTCCTACCTTAGATCAGATTGAAGCACTTGTTTTCCATTCAGAAGAAATGATTAAATGGAATAAAACGACGAATTTAACCTCAATTACTGACCCTGAAGAAGTTGCAGTAAAACATATTGTAGACTCCGGTATTTTGACAAATTATTGTTCAGGGTATGATAAAATACTCGATATTGGTACAGGTGCAGGGTTCCCTGGAATCCCGCTAAAAATACTCTTACCTGAAGTCGAAATAACACTGATTGAAACCATTAGAAAAAAAGTAAGTTTTTTAAAACACATCATCAGGTCTCTTAAATTAGAAAAAATCAGTGCGATACAGGCAAGGGGAGAAGAACAGTCTAATGATGAAGGCTTTGGTGGTAAATATGATGCCGTTGTCTGCAGAGCTTTTTCAGGGCTTGATAAGTTTGTCAATATGGCAATACCATATCTAAAAGAAGATGGTGTTATCTTTGCGATGAAAGGTCGTGAAATTGAACATGAAACAGAACTTCTAAAAAAAGTCGATGCACCTCTTTTTAATGGACGCCGAATAACAATTAATGATCTTGATATAGAGTTGAATGAATATAAGCTGCCTATCATTGTTTCTGATAGGGTATTGTTTATCATCAGGATTAAAAATTAAATACTGGCGGGAATATTGATGATCTCATAAAAAGTATTTAGATAGTTAAGGAAAAAGTTCCATATATAAGATTAACTTATTTCATTGACATATAGTGTCTCTTTGAAATAAATTTGATATTTTTGTAATTAATTATAAATATTTAAGAATATACGATAATAATAAAGATAATGAATCTGAAAGGATTTGGAGGATAAATGGAATACAAAAAGACGCTTAATCTCCCATCAACACCATTTGCTATGAAGGCAAACCTTGCGGCACGTGAACCTAAACAACTCAAAGCATGGGAAGAAAGCAAGCTGTATGAAAAAATAAGAACTTTATCAGAAGGTCGAAAAAAATTCATCCTCCATGACGGCCCTCCCTATGCAAATGGTAATCTTCATATTGGACATGCTTTAAACAAAATTTTAAAAGATATCATTATACGTTCACGACAGATGGATGGTTATGATGTTCCTTATGTTCCCGGCTGGGATTGTCACGGTTTACCGATTGAGCACAATGTTGACAAAAAACTTGGTTCCAAGAAAAAGGATATGACCCCATCGGAAATCAGGGGGAAATGTCGTGAATACGCTGATCGGTTTGTTGGTATTCAGCGGGATGAATTCAAACGCTTTGGTGTTATGGGTGAATGGGATAATCCTTATTTGACAATGTCATATGATTATGAAGCACGCATTGCCAAAGAATGCGGTGAATTTGCAGTTAGTGGAGACATGTACATCGGGAAAAAGCCAATTCACTGGTGTTGCAGCTGTAAGACCGCTCTCGCAGAAGCTGAAATTGAGCATGATAACATTACCTCTCCGTCTGTGTATGTAAAATTTGAACTTATTGATAAGCTGGGAGAAAAATTCCCACAACTTACTGATAAAAAAGTAAACCTCGTTATCTGGACAACAACACCATGGACACTACCGGCAAACCTCGCTATTTGTTTAAATCCGTCATTTATCTATTCAGTAGTTGAAACAAGCACTGGTGACGTGCTGGTACTTGCAAAAGATCTGGCTGAAAGTGTTATGCAGAAATTTGGTTTTGACGGTTATACAACCCTTGCCGAAATTGATGGCGTTGAACTTGAAAATATGACATGTCAGCATCCTTTCTATGATCAGACATCGAAAATTATCCTGGGTGATCATGTAACAACTGAAGCAGGAACTGGTTGCGTGCATACTGCCCCGGGACACGGTGCGGATGACTATATTGTCGGTCTGAAATATGGATTAGAGCCTTATTCACCTGTTGGCGATAATGGATGTTTTGTTGAAGAACTTGAATTATTTTCAGGTCAGTTTATTCTGAAGGCTAATAAAGAAATCATCAGTCTTATGGAAACAAATGGTTCATTGATTCTACATGAAGACATGGGGCATTCATACCCGCACTGCTGGCGTTGTAAGAAGCCTGTAATTTTCAGAGCAACACCACAGTGGTTTATATCAATGGATGAAACTGATTTAAGAAAGAAAGCTTTAAAAGAAATTGATACTGTGGAATGGATTCCTGCATGGGGTCGTGAAAGAATATACAAAATGATAGAAAATCGTCCCGACTGGTGTGTTTCAAGACAGCGTTCATGGGGTGTTCCGATTCCTGTTTATTATTGTGACAAATGTGAAGAAATTCATGTAACAACAGAATCAGTTGAAAAGATTTATGACTTGTTTAAACAACATGGTGCAGATATCTGGTTTGAAAGTGATGCAAAAGATTTGATGCCGGAAGGTGTTTCATGTTCAAAATGTGGACATACAGAATTTAAAAAGGATACAAATATCCTTGATGTCTGGTTTGACTCGGGTGTCTCCCACGCTGCCGTTCTTGCTGAAAGAGAAAATCTGGACAGACCTGCAGATCTTTACCTTGAGGGAAGTGATCAGCACAGGGGTTGGTTCCATAGCTCGTTACTAACAGCTGTAGGAAGAACAGGTGCTGCCCCATACAAATCAGTATTGACTCATGGATTTGTTGTGGATGCTAAGGGCCGAAAAATGTCCAAGTCTGTGGGGAATGTTATTGCGCCGAAAAAAATAATAGATCAATATGGGACTGAAATATTAAGACTTTGGGTTGCTTCTTCTGACTATAGAGATGATATTCGTGTATCAGATAATATTATCAAACAGTTAAGTGATGCATACCGGCGTATTAGAAATACCTGTAGATATCTATTGGGTAACCTGAGTGATTTTAATCCGACTCAGGATATGGTTGACTACGAAAAGCTATCGGATATTGATAAATTTACGCTGAATAAACTAGGTAATCTGGTTGGCAAAAGTCTTAAATCATATGAAACATACGAATTTCATACAATTTACCACTCGCTCTCTAACTTTTGTACAATAGATCTGTCTTCCTTCTATCTGGATATTGCAAAAGATGCACTCTATGTATTGCCATCTGATTCCAGTGAAAGGCGAAGTATTCAGACTGTTATGTATCATCTGGTGGATTCAATTTCAAAAATTATGGCACCGATACTACCTTTTACATCGGAAGAAATCTGGTCGAGTATGCCAGACTATGACGGAAAAGCTGAAAGTATACATCTTGAAGAACAGACATCGGTAAACCCATTATGGGAAAATGCAGATATTGTTGACAAGTGGGAAGCAATTCTTGAAATAAGAGGTGAAGTTACAAAAGCACTTGAAGAGGCAAGAGTCAAAAAGCTTATCGGTCATCCACTTGATGCATCTGTAAATATAAAGGTCTCTGGTAAATACTATGATATTTTAAATGATTATAAAGATATTTTAAAAGATCTTTTTATTGTTTCTGCTTCTGAACTGGTTGAAAAAGTTGCTGATGATTCTTATGAAAGTTCTGATATTGAAGGACTTTCAATCGAAATTCAAAAAGCTGCAGGAGAAAAATGTGCAAGATGCTGGACCTATGATGTTACAACCGGCACAAATGAAAAATATGAAAATGCCTGTGAACGATGCTGTAACGCTCTTGATGAAATAGGAATTACTAATGACTAAGGAAAAACTGATAAGACTATTGACTGTGGGCGGGGTTGTAATTCTGATTGATCAGTTGACAAAACTTATTATTATTGCTCAACTATCGATACGTGAGGTAATACCAGTAATCCCGGGCTTTTTTAATATTACACATGTTCGCAATGCCGGCGGGGCGTTTGGTCTTTTTGCAAAACAAAATGAAATGTTTAGAGTCGTAGTCTTTCTGGTCATTTCGTCAATAGCGGTTGGATTTATAGTTTACTTATATAAAAATATACCCAAAACACACCCGATGCTCGCCAATGCCTTGGCATTAATATTTGGTGGTGCAATAGGTAATCTTATTGATAGAGTCAGAATGGGGGAAGTCGTAGACTTTCTTGACTGCTACATTAAAAATCTTCACTGGCCGGCATATAATATCGCTGACAGTGCTATTTGCATAGGCGTGTCGATTTTTATTTTTCATCTGGTAACCAAACGTATGCCTGAAGAAGTTATGTAGATAATTAGCTGTGATAATTTTAAGGTAGATTTATATATGTTTCCAATTCTGTTCAAAGTAAGCGATCTTGTTGTGCATACTTATGGCTTTTTTATTGCACTTGCTTTTTTATGTGCCATTTTTATCGCAAAAAGAGAGGCACGGCTCGTTGGTGTAGATCCTGAAAAAATTGCTGATTTTATTTTTTGGGTACTTGTTGCAGCAATCGTTGGATCCAGAGTGTTTTATGTTGTCATTTACTGGGATAAATATTTTCCGGGTGATTTTTTAGATGTGTTTAAAATATGGGAAGGCGGACTGGTCTTCTACGGAGGATTTGTAGGTGCTGTAATTATAGCCCTTATATATATTCCAAAGAACAATCTTCCCTTCTGGAAAGTAAGTGATATCATTACGCCCTGTATACCGTTTGGTCACTTTTTAGGCCGTTTAGGTTGTTTTTCTGCGGGATGTTGCCACGGTAAAGCATGTGAACTGCCATGGGCTGTTGTATACTCAAATGCAGACTCACTTGCCCCATTGGGTGTGCCGGTACATCCAACTCAATTATATGAATCATTTTGTAATCTGTTGATTTTTGCCTTTATTTTGTTTTACAAACGTTACAAGAAATTTGATGGACAGGTCTTTTTAACCTATGTGATTATATATGCTGTTACAAGATCTGTGATTGAAATGTTCCGGGGTGACTTCAGAGGAGACGAAATCTTTGGTGTGCTCTCCACTTCCCAGGCAATAGCAGGCGTTCTTTTTTTAATAGCATTTGGTCTTATGACTTTTTTATATAGACAATCAATTACTGAGAAAGGTTAATAGCCGTCCCTGGTATTGAGATGTATTACACAAAATTTGTTTTAAAAGTCCATGCCCGTAGAGAATAAAACATAAACTCTACGGATATCAACAAGAGCACAATATGTCTGAAATCAACTACAAAAATTCTAATGATTATATTGCTCAAATTGATATTAATCAATTAGCACCTGTCTATCTGATTTATGGAGAAGAGTATCTCTATAAATCAGTCTTTGAAGCTTTGCTTGATAAAATTATTCCCAAAGAAAAAAGAAGTTTTGGCTATGAACCTGCTGATGGTGAAAGTGAAAGTATTTCTGATGTCATTGAGAAATTGAACACGTTTTCATTAATGTCCGGAAAAAAAGTTGTCTCTTTATGCGACTCGAAAATTTTTTATTCTAAAAGAGATGATGCTGCAATTTTAACAAAAGCAAAGAGTGCTTTTGAGAGTGAGGACAATACCAAGGCATCAAGATATTTAATTTCTTTGTTATCAGTTGCAGGGTTGGACTTTGAGGGAGTATTATCAGAGAAGGGGAAAAAAGCGATAAAGTTTCATGAGAACTTTGGAAATGATGATAGCTGGTTAAAAGATATCGTCAACTATTGTCTGGCAGGGCAGTTGACTATTCCTGAATCAACAGACAGTGCAAAAATACTGAGTGCCGCGATTGAAAATGGAATCCCTGATGATCACAACCTCATCATTACTGCGGATCTTATTGATAAACGTAAATCACTTTTTAATACGATAAAAAACAATGGGATTATTATCAACTGCTCTGTACCGAAAGGTGACAGAAAGGCTGATAAGGATCAGCAGCATGCAGTTCTTCGAGAAAATACAAACATTATTCTGTCTAAAGCCGGAAAACAAATTGACCCTGCTGCATATCAGTATCTTTATGAAATGACCGGCTTTGATTTACGGACTTTTACCGATAACCTTGAAAAACTGGTTGGGTATACAGGACAAAACAAGCGAATAACTTTAAATGATGCTAAGTCCTTGCTTCGCAGAACCAAACAGGACCCAATTTATGAATTGTCTGGTGCTGTTGCTGAAAGAAATCTGGAGAAGTCACTTTTTTTTACAGGTACGTTGCTTAAAAATTCTATTTATCCGCTTCAAATACTTGCAACAATAGTCAATCAAATCAGACGGCTTCTCATTGCTAAAGATTTTCTCACCAATCTCCCTCAGGGGAAATGGCGTAACGGTATGGATTATAACAGTTTTAGAACAAACATTATGCCATTAATTAAAGAGAGGGATGCTCTGATTATCACCGAAATTGAAGAACGTGAAAAAAGATTTATCTTTGATGCTGCATCAGATAAAAAAGGCCGTAAAAAAAAGATTACGTCAGATGTTATTCTTGCAAAAAATCCAAACAGTCCGTATCCGGTGTATCTTCTTGTCAAAAATTCAGAACGGTATAGTATTGATGAGCTTGTTATGTCTTTAGATTTTTTAAAGAATGCTGACCGGCGTTTAAAAAGTACCGGTGAAGATGCAAGATTGATTCTCGACGATTTACTGATTGAAGTATGTAGCCAAATTAAAGGTGGAAAATGAAAGCGGATATAAAACTTATTCTCTTTATTTTGATGAATGTTATTGCATGTATCTATTTTTTCCTGAAAGATTTATTTTGATTTAGGAATGGAGATTTGATAACTTAAGCGAATTTCATCCTTGCTTCTGCTCATCTTATCTTCGATAATCTATTTTCAAAACATCAGAATAGCCCGCTATTATTTCAGCTTTAAAAATAAATTATCATTGAACTCTGAACCAAATCCAGGCGAACTACGTTCATCTTATTTAATATCCATTCCTTAACAGAAATTTTTATCAATAATAGATTTATCAAAACACTTATATCATGCTATAACTATAGCAGATTCATTCAAAAAAAATTATAGCAGAAAAAATCAACTATAGCGTTTCAATTCATTTCGGTTTTATCAACAGGAGGTTTTATGGCGATAGTGACTATATCCAGACAGATTGGTAGTTATGGTGATGAGATTGCTGAAAAAATTGCTGAGGAGTTGCAATATATTTTAATAGATAAAAACAAACTCCATGATATGGCAAAAGATCTTAAGGGTGATTATTCTAAAGAAATCGAAGTCCTTTCCACAGAAAGTAAACCTGGTTTTTTTGATATTTTCTTCAATCAGAGATCCGGATATACACAACTGATGTCAGCCATGATTTATGATTTTGCAAGTCGTGATAATATCGTTGTCAGAGGAAGAGGTGGGCAGTTTCTTTTGCGTGATGCCCCATATGTTATTAATGTTAGAATAAAAGCACCGTTAGATTTACGTGTTGAAAGAGTTACAAAATCTCAGAATCTTGATCGGGAAATAGTTGTATCAATGGTTAAAAAATCTGATCAAAGTTGTGAAGAATTTAATAAATACCTCTATGATGAAAATGTAGCGGACAACTTATGGTATGATGTCATTTTTGATACTGCGAAAATATCTCAACAAACGATTGTTGATTTTATCGTTGGAGAAGTTAAAAAAATTGAAGCATCAACACCGATGAAAGAGGAAAACAAAAGAAAATATAATCAGCTTGCCCTTGAAAAAAGAATTGAAATTGTTCTTTTAAAGGAAATGAATGATTCAAACTATATCAAAGTGAAAGCTGAGTTCGATGGCCATGTAGTAATTTCTGGTTATCTTTCAACTGATGCTGAAAATGCAATTGCAGAAAAACTTATTAAAAATGTACGCGGTGTAAAATCTGTTAATAATAAAATTGTTGTGTCGCAATACCCTGTAAAACTCTGGCATTGATGAGTAGATTTTATTTGGAGACAATTATGACAGCCGATAATCTTCGAGATATTATGGCCTACCTGAGAGACAAAGTTCAGTTTGAAGTTGCAGACCCTGTGCAATTAAAATTCCAGCACCCAACGGAAGATGAAATGATTCAGAAAGGGCTAAACGCTGAAGGCGTTCGCCAGATTCTTACGGCAGGCTGGTGGAAAGAGATGGTAACAGATATTATAGAAACCCCTGACTTTTGCGAACCGGATGAGAGCGCTGAACAAATCCTTGAATACGCAAAGGACGTAGTGTCAGATTATCTTCGTAAACGGGTTGAACTGTAAGCACGGTATATATTCTTATTAGTGCATTTCAAGGTAAAACCACCAGGCGATCTGACTCTTTTCCCATGTTCATCAATTAGCCCCTAATCTTGCCAAAGTTTTTGTTTTTTTTGTCCCCGATGTTGTGCAAAGATTTATCATCCCCCAATAACATTTTATGTAATATATTTCATATTGAATCATGATTATAAAACATTAGTTACCCAAAATATACATATGTAGGATCATGATCAGAAAGCAACTTTTCTTATATAGCAAGGCTCGAACGGTATTTCTGTTTTTGGTTCAGTTATTGCATCTCTGCAAAAGCGTAGGGCATATTTCAGATCCGCCCTCATGGGGAAGATGGGGTATGCAGATTTTGCATTGGGTGAATAGAACGAGAAGCACGTGAGTAGAGATTATTATGGTTGTGAAGAGAGCTGAAGGAACGCCTTCAATTGGTGTTGTTGAGAAATTTTTATTATATTTTATTGTAATTGCTGTTTCAATTGTAGTACTGGTCGATGCATCACGTTCGATTGAGACCACTCCCGCTGAAGGCGGTATTGCAGATAGTAAAACATATAAAGATGTAAGTGATTTATTACCCGCCGGAGATTTATCAGAACTTGGAAACATAGTTCTGGGAAGAATGGACCTGGACGTTTTGTCTGAATTTACTGATCCTAATTGGATCAGTAAGGCAGAAAGACTCTATTATCCAATCATTATAAAAAATTCAAAACAATATGATGTTGACCCTCTACTGGTCAAAGCTATTATTATGGCTGAGTCTGGTTTTAACCCCAATGCCGTTTCCCGGGTTGGAGCACAGGGACTAATGCAGTTAATGCCTAAAACTGCAAGGTATCTGGGAGTTAAGGACTCTTTTAACCCAGAACATAATATTCAAGGTGGTGTAAAATACATTAAGAGACTTCTTGATCGTTTTAATGGAGATGTCACTCTGGCATTGGCTGCATATAACGCCGGGAGTCGAAACGTCAGAAAATATAAGGGCATTCCACCGTATCCTGAAACGAAAAACTACGTTAAAAAAGTCAGCCACCTTCATGCAGGCTATAAAAAAGTTGAATCTACTTCTGGTAAAGGTGAACTTGTATCTCAAATTTGATGATCTCGTAAAAAGTATAGAGATGGCTAAGGAAAAGGTTCCATATACAAGATTTAGTGTTAAATCAGGCTTGCAGTAGTAC
>JQIA01000134.1_pt1 | contig 32662 bp, 24 predicted proteins | sample 811431 | NCBI WGS metagenome assembly JQIA01 (sample SAMN02998118, study PRJNA258478) | marine sediment metagenome | biome: marine; feature: seafloor; material: sediment; isolation source: oil-polluted sediment collected from 3 locations (0.5 km, 0.7 km and 0.9 km)... | place: USA: Gulf of Mexico ...
GTTTATATTAATATCAGTTGTTTCTATAAAAAACTTGTAATTGAATTGAGTAAGGGAAGCATTTTCGATCTGTTTTTTTGTTGTATATGAAAAAATGACAAGATCAAGGTTGTATATCTGATTGCTTTTTAAATAATTAACAATTTCAATATTTTCAATGCCAACTTTCAACCCGAACAGGTGTTCTTTTGAGGTCAGGATTTTTATGTTTTTTATAATTTGCTCATTGCTGAAATAGTCCGTATCAAAAACCGGCAAGGCGCCAGTTTCAGAACAGCTTTGAAAATAATGTTCATCAAAAATAATTGATGGGTTGTATATAATCAGTGGCAGTTTAGCTAATAGTAGTCGTTTAATCATTTTCTTCTCCCGGTTTTTTGCTTAAGTTATACACCTGCGTTTTAGTGGTACTTAATCCCAGGCCTTATTTTTTCATAAAAGTTTTGACCCTACCCTGGAAAGTGACCAGATGATATTATTGTCATCCGGTTTGCTTTATGTTTAGAAAGCCATCTCAATACTTTTTTAAACTATGTTGTGATTCTGTTTTTCAATATCTGTGCCAGATAAGAAATAAACCTCAATGGCAGTGTCAACAGTGATAAAATGCTTAGGGCTATACATTGGCGTAGAAGAATGATTTGCTCTTTGAACATTATGTGTATATAGATAGCATTGTGTGTACATTAAAAAATACATCCTGATAAGGAACGTGCTATGAGTCAAAAAAGTAGATTGACCGAAAAACAGAGGGTTTTTTTTTCACTTGTTAGTGACGCGATATTTACAAACCCTTTTAGTGACTGGCGTCAGGAAATTGATATAAAAATTGCCGGTTTTTTTCCGGAGAACCCCACAGAAAGCATTATAGATAAAACCCTTGAAGGGGTGATGTCTCGAATTTCAGAACTTGAAAAAAAAGGTCTGACAATCAGAAATTTTACCGGGCACGACAGGACGCTTGTTGAAAATGCCTTTCTTTTTGATTTTTTCTATAAATTCCGGGAAAAATTTGACCGCCTTATTCTACAGCAAATCCAGGCGGGGCCTTTGTCAATAAAGGTTCCCTTTGCAAGACAGGCTTACATTCTTCTTGATTCAAGAGGGTTTGACACAGAAAAAATCTATCACTATATCGCTCTGAGTTATCAGATAAGGCGGGCTTTTTATTTTATTAGAGACTCGTTGATCGGCCAGAGTTTCATTATGAAAGATTTTAGAAGAAAGCTTTGGAATAACGTGTTTACGCATGATTTAAGTCTGTATGAAAAGTATCTCTATGATAGAATGGAAGACTTTTCAACACTGATTTTAGGCGAAACAGGGACCGGGAAGGGGACTGCTGCTATTGCTATTGGAAGAAGTGGCTTTATTCCTTTTGATATGAAGACAGGGTGCTTTACAGAAAGCTTTACACAGTCTTTTGTTTCTCTAAATCTTTCACAATTCCCTGAAACATTGATGGAATCAGAGCTTTTTGGTCATAAAAAAGGGTCTTTTACAGGGGCTGTAGATGACTTTAAGGGTGTTTTTCAAAGATGCAGTTCACATGGCGCTATTTTCCTTGATGAAATTGGTGAGGTTTCTGACCCCGTTCAGATAAAGCTTCTTCAGGTGCTTCAGGACAGGATTTTCATCCCTGTTGGTAGTCGTCAGGAAATGCGGTTTGAAGGCAGGGTAATCGCCGCAACCAACAGATCTGTTGAGGATATTAAAAACAGAAAGGTTTTCAGGGATGATTTCTATTACAGGCTTTGCTCAGATATTATTACTGTTCCTCCGCTTCGCCAGCGAATTCAGGAAACACCAGATGAGTTGACAGCACTGGTATCTTTTACCATTAAGCGAATGGTTGGTGATGATTCACCTGAATACACAACAATGGTTTTGGATGTTATTGAAAAACAGCTCGGGAAAAATTATGACTGGCCGGGAAATGTACGAGAACTTGAGCAGTGTGCCAGAAGTGTTCTGTTAAACAGGAACTATGTTGCTGGCAGAAGCCGAAAGGCTGGAGATGTCAAAGAAACAATCGTTGGCGGGATCGAAGATGGAAATATGGATGCCCAGAAGCTTCTTGCCGGGTATTGTAAATTGTTACATGAAAGACACGGCACTTATGAAGAGGTCGCAAGAAGAACGCAACTGGATAGACGGACAGTGAAAAAATACATAACCTCCTGGTCTTAGAGTTAAGTCGTCACTCAAAAATAACTTCACATTCTTATATTCCGGCTTACGGCCATCTTCGTCCGCTTATCCCTTGCAAAACGGCTGCCTACATTTTTTAAGAAGTGGTTTGTTCTTAAGAAGAATAGAACTCTGTCGTTTTGCACATATGATAAATATATGTTACTATTTTGCCACATTTTTTATATTTGTGGTCTTTTGGTTACGGCTGGGAGGAGTGGCATGTCAAAGTTAGAAAGCGGGCAAGGTGTTGAAAGCTCTGACGTTTTTCGCGCACTTGCAAAGAGTGAGGAGATGTACCGGGCTGTCTTCGAGAATACAGGGACAGGAACGATTATTATCGATTCCGATATGATGATTCTATACGTGAATGCGCATTTTGAATCCATGACCGGCTACAACCGCAGTGAAATAGAAAACTGCATGAAGTGGTCTCAGTTTGTCGCCACCGATGATCTGGATCGGATGCAGCGGTATCACTATGGCAGACGAAAAACTCCAGAGACCATTCCAACCGAATATGAATGCCGTATTATCGATAAATCCGGTGCCCTGAAATATATTTATATGAAAGTAGGGATGATACCGGGGACGACGAATAGTATCGCTTCGTTTATGGATATTACAGAGCGAAAGCATGCCGAGGTTCAGCTCAGTGAGAGTGAGTCAAAGCTGTCGGCCATCGTGGAGACCTTTGAGGGGTTTATTTACATCACCACTGTTGACAATCGGCTTGAATTTATGAACAGGGCTCTGACAGACTACAGCGGGCGAGATGCTGTGGGGGATATGTGCTACGCCGTTATTTTCGGGCTGGATAGCCCATGTCCGTGGTGTACAGACCAAAAAGTTCGTGAAGGAACGACGGTTCGTCGTGAAATGAAAAACCCCGTGGATGACCGGTGGTACTATTCCGTGCGGACACCGATTTATAATAGTGACGGGCAGGTGGAAAAAATACAGTCGATTCTTATCGATATCACCGACAGAAAGCTCACCGAAGAAGCCGTTGCTGAAAGCGCCCGACACTTGCACCATGAAAATATCAGGCTCCGTTCAGCGATAAAAGAGCGATATAAATTCGGCGAGATCATCGGGAAGAGCCCCGTAATGCAGGAAGTGTATGAACTGATCCTGAAGGCGGCAGCCACCAACGCACATGTGATGATTAATGGTGAGTCAGGAACAGGAAAGGAATTGGTCGCACGGGCCATTCATTCGATGAGCGATCGAAGTGGGATGCCGTTTCTTCCCATTAACTGCGGTGCGATAAGTGAAGCCATCATCGAGAGTGAGTTTTTTGGTTATAGGAAAGGGGCTTTTACCGGAGCTGATAAGGATAAAAAAGGCTTTCTGGATATAACAGATGGCGGTACCCTGTTCCTGGATGAGATCGGGGAGATCGGTCTGACGATGCAGGTTAAATTGTTGCGGGCGATTGAAGGTGGCGGATACACACCGGTCGGCGGGCACAGGGTGTTAAAACCTAATACCAGAATCATTGCCGCCACTAATCGAAACCTGCGGGAGCTGGTCAGGAAAGGATTGATGCGTGAAGATTTTTATTATCGTATTCATATAATTCCAATTACATTGCCTCCGCTCAGGGATCGAAAGGAGGATCTTCCGCTTCTGATCGATCATTTTATGTCGCAGTTTGAAACAGACAGCCAGCAGCCTGCCGTGACCGGTGCCATTATTGATGCGTTTAACCGGTATCATTGGCCGGGTAATGTCAGAGAACTTCAGAATGTACTGAAACGCTATGCCACATTAAACGAGATTGTATTTATGGACTCCGTAGAAGCGGAGGTGGTGCCAGTCTCTGGTGTCGAATCAGAACGGGTTGGCGGCGGCGCTGATCTTGCGACAGCCGTTGAGGCATTCGAAAGGCGGATGATTCTGGAGACACTGGAAAAAACACGCTGGAAAAAGAGTGAGTCAGCGGCAATTCTCGGAATCCACAGAAAAACCCTCTTTACTAAAATGAGAAAGTTTGGGTTAAAATGACCTCTTTGTGTGGTGGTATAGACACGTATTGACATATCTCTTTAATTTATAGTTGGTTATCTCTCTCTCCAATGCTTGATGTGGTATGTCCGCCACATCTGACAAAACCCTCTCCTGTGTTGATGATAATAAAAATTCTAAAATAAAATCAAATAGTTATCTGTATACTCATTGCTTGGCACTTATGTTGCTATTTCATGTATCAGAGTATTTTATTTGATACACAGCAAGGAGGCAATATGAACTATAGAACCGAGTATCAACGAAAATCTGTTTCAGCGACCGATGCTGTCTCCGTGGTTAAGTCCGGTGACTGGGTTGACTACGGAGCATTCTGCTGTGCACCGGAATCTCTCGATGCAGAACTGGCAAAGCGATCAGGAATATTGCACGACGTAAAGGTTCGGGCGCTGGCTTTTCCTGGAACGGCAGCAGTCAGTAAAACAGATCCTGGCGAAGGGCGTTTTGTCTACAATAGCTGGCATTTTAGCGGTCCTGAGCGTAAAAGCCATGATCAGGGGAATTGCCATTTTATACCATTTGTCTACCACGAAGGCCCATCTCATTACCGGCAAAACCTCCGGACGGATGTATGTATGCTGCAGGTCGGTCCCATGGACGCATCAGGTCATTTTAATTTTGGGATCGCCAACTCATTCCAGAGAGCTATTATTGATAATGCACAAAGAGTGATCGTGGAGGTTAACGTTAATATGCCGGTATGTCTGGGTGGAGAGAGTGAATCGGTTCATATTTCAGAGGTCGACTTTATTGTTGAGTCGGAGAGCAGACCCCTCCTGACCGTCCCTGAATCAGCTATTACCAGAGTAGATCAGGATATCGCCGCTCAGATTGTAGGTCAGATCGAAAATGGTTCCTGTATTCAGCTTGGCATCGGCGGAATGCCTAATGCAGTAGGGAAAATGATTGCAAAATCAGACTTGAAGAACTTGGGCGTTCATACGGAGATGCTGGCCGATGCGTATCTCGATATGGTTGAGGCAGGAAAAATAACCAATAGTGAAAAGAGTCTGGACAGGGGCAGGATGGTTTACACTTTTGCCCTTGGCAGTAAACGGCTTTATGATTATCTTGATAACAATCCGGTCTGTGCAAGCTATCCGGTTGATTATACCAACAAGCTCAATCATATTTCAGCAAACAGCAAGATGATCTCCATCAACAACGCCCTTGAAATAGACCTTTACGGTCAGGTTTCTTCCGAATCCTCTGGTTTCCGTCATATCACCGGCACCGGCGGACAGTTTGATTTTGCGTATGGGGCCTACCATTCCGAGGGAGGGAAATCCTTTATTTGTCTCTCCTCCACAGTAACCGACAGGAACGGAAAACTTACTTCGCGTATCAGACCCGTGTTTGACCCGGGCACCATAGTGACTCTGCCGAGAACTGTTACCCATTATGTGGTGACCGAGTATGGCATGGTCTCGCTAAAAGGAAAGTCGACATGGGAGAGAGCAGAGGCGCTTATCAGTATTGCGCACCCGGATTTCCGTGACGCCCTTGTTCGAGAGGCTGAGCAAATGCGGATATGGACTCCGGGGAATCGGCATACAACCGTTCCTGATGCCGTCCGTGTGTGTGCATAGCCTGTGGTTATTAAGAATACGTTTGTTTTCCCGCCTCAGGCAATTGAGAGGCGGGAGTTTTTCAAGGCTGTTTGATTTAGACTTCATCTTGATTTGTGATTATGTTGATTAAATCACTAATCAAGACCCGACCCTATTATTTTAAAATTGGTTTAACGTTTTAAATAAGGTGCGCGGCTTTTTTCGTCCCCCTTAATTTTTTTTGGCACTCTTTTAAGTCAATTAGGGAGTCTCGTATTCTATAGGCACCTTATACTGGCGGAATATTTTATGATAGGTTCCATTATCTTTGATTGCCCTTAACCCCTTATTAAACTTTTTTGTCAACTCTTTCGTATCTGGATATTTTCTAGAAACCATCAGATGAAAGGCATTACTGCTTTCTGGCTTTTTGGCAACTGCAAAAGCAGATATCTGATCAGGATAGGTATCTTTAACCAAGCCCCAGCCCACTAACTCATCAATCAATGTAAAATCGATACGATCCCTCATAAGTTTCTTTATATTCTGTATATCTGACGTTACATATTGAATGGTGAGACCCGCTTTTTGAAATGATTCTTCATACCAATAACCCCGGACACCGCCAAGATTATATGGTTGAAAATCTTTTAAATTTGACCATTCAAACCGATTGGGGAATTTACTCTTTTTGTAAAAAAACTTGGGGTAAAAGTAGATAACTGGAACGGAAAAATCAAAAACTTCTGCTCTCTGCTTATTACTCAGATAAGGAAACGTTGCATAGGCTCCGCCCTCCTTTACAGTGATTTCACAACGTTTCCATGGCTGAAATACAAATTTAACTTCAATGTTGAGTTCATGAAAAACAGCTTTGACAATATCTGGAAATAACCCGTTCGCTATGCTGTCTTGCTTTATTACATAAGGATCATATTCGCTTGTGACGAAAAGAACTTGTGTCATTGCACGAGGGGCATGCGAAAAAATGATAAAAACAACTACTATAAGTACCAATTTTTTCATTTCTCCTCCGAATGTATGCAAGTGCTCAACGCCGGTGGTCAGCTAGGGCACCATTGTTAAGTGGCGACTTTCCGCATGACATAATGATAAATGTTGCTGTCTTTAACAGTAATGCTATAAGCATTGACGAATAACCAACCATTTTTTGCCATATGATTTAAAGCGTCAATCATTGAGTTGAATCTTATTATTTTACCTGATGAGTCCTTCATGGGATTTTCCCCTGTTAAAGATTCAATCCAGCCTTTAGCCTCACCAAAGTCTACGTTAACTTCCACTTTCTTTTTTAATAACCCAACTTCTTTACCGACTATTTCACAATACACTTCCAGTGACATACATTATTCCTTTTAATTGCTTAGACACTTAACGCTTTGCATCACCCGACGGGCGGGCATCACGAAAACCTTTATATTATTGATAAATTACAAATTTCTAAAACGTTTAAACAAACGCCGACGTAGCCCGGTCGGCTATAGATGCATTTGCTAGGCTTTTTTGTTACCGATATTTTTTACAAATATATTGAACAAGGTCATATTTACTTGACCCAGTAACCAATGATGCCCATTTACTTTTAGTTTTATATTTTTTAAGAGATTTTGTTGGTTTTTCTTTTGCACCATCTTCGTAACGTTCGGCTATTCCGAGATATTTTTGAGAACTACAATCAACCAATATTTCTGTGAAATCAGTATATGCTCTTCCTTTTCCGATTCGGCTGCAAAGTACACGAATTAAGCCATTATTAACAACTTCACTTTCGATTATATAATAATCTCCGTAATCTCCAGTTCTTGGCGTTCTATATTGCTCATTGGCATTAGAAATAATAGGGAACAACACGATTAGTAGGAATAATGCTATCTTTTCCATAATATACCTTTTAATTGGTTTTTGAGCCTAACGAGGCTGTAGAATAAGTCCCTTTTCAGTATTTTCCAAAAAAAAGAACGAGAAATATTTTCTACAGACACAAAATTAAAAGTTAGTAAAAACTGTTAATAGCCTTTATTAACAGAGCACTTCATAGTTATTAGAATTCATTGCAATTTTTTAATTAACTTCATTTTAGGCTCAAAAGTATAAAGTTACCCAAAATCATACTTATTATACAGCTTCAACGCTTTGCATCACCCGACGGGCGGGGCATACGAAAAATTTAATATTATTGTTAAATTATAATTTTCAAAAACTTTTAAACAAACGCCGACGTAGCCCGGTAGGCTGTGGATGCTTTTGTTATGTTTTTAGTTGTACCCCGATACTTTGGAAATACCGAGCAATTAATACCCATCTTTGCTCACTTAGATCACTAAATTGTTCTCTCCAGTCTGGGCAAGTCGAGAGATATTCATCTGTTGCAGTGGCAAGAAAACAATCTATTTCTTGTGCTTTGAAGTCAACACCAAGTGACTCAAGGTGTTTTTCGTAATCTCTAATTACACTTAATGATGACAAGTCACTTGCCAATTTAAGTGCTCTACATAGCAATGGATACAACTTCATAGAATATGTAAAGAAATGATCCCAACCTTCCATATCAGATACAGACTCAAGGTAGGCTACAGCGTAAATAAGCTTCTCATTTTCATTGAGATCGCTTTCATTACTTAACCCTATATCAAGGATATTATCTACTTCTATTATTTGCATAGTTTAAAAAACATAACATTAGTAATAGGTGGAAAATAAATTCAACCTATAGTTTTCAAGCTGGCAGTTTCAACCAATGTTGATATTGAAGTGCAAAAAGTGAAACCCAAAATAGTTGAACATCAACAAAACATCATAAATTTAAGTGAATTGCAAAATAAATATCACCATTGTATTAAATTTATGACGGCCGGTTTTTTTTCAAAGGTTAAACAGATCTTCAACCACCTTTTAACCAGTGGTGCTGATCGGCAGAAACTGAAGGTTGGATTATTTATCAAACACAAAAAAGGGGATAAGAATGCTTGCCTGATAAGCAAATAGTTTGCTATGACTATTCAATATGAAAATCACTATTTTAGTTAAGGTTCGTGCCTGCTTATAGCAAAAAGTTAAAACCAGCCGATTCAGGAGGATTTCATGTCTAATGCTAATAAATCTAAAAAAGTAATTATCACTGCAGCTCTTTCCGGGGCGGCGACATTCAAAACCAACAATCCCGCAGTTCCGTATTCACCGTCAGAATTTGCAGAAGAGGCGGCAAAGGCTTATAAAGCAGGTGCCGCGATGGTTCATGTCCATGCGAAAACTGATGACGGCTGGGCAACCCATGAAATTGACCGGATCAGAGAAACTCACGATGCCATCAAAGATAAAACGCCGGAGCTGATTGTAAATTTAAGCTCAGCTGTTGGCCTTGGCGCTACTGCCGAACAGCGTCTTGAGCAAATTGTTGCGATTAAACCTGAAATGGCTTCGCTCAATACTAATACGATGAACTTCAGCATGATGGACAGAAAAACCGGACAGATTCTCTTTGATAATGTCTTTGAAAACACTTTTACAATGCTTCAGGATTTTGGAAAGGCGATGGAAGAGAACGGGGTGAAGCCGGAAATTGAAATTTATGATCTTGGCGGCCTCGATAACGTTCTCCTTATTGATAAACAGAAAATCTTCAGTAAACCGTATAACTTTAATTTTGTATGGGGCGTTGCGGGCGGTCAAATCTTCAGGCCCGAAGTATTTACTGCTCTTGTCAATGCCATACCGGAAGGCGCCAATTTTACAACCTGCGGTGTTGGAACAGATGAATACAAGGCGATTATGATGTCCTGTCTTTCAGGTGGTCATATGAGAGTTGGTCTTGAAGATAATGTTAAACGGCCAAATGGAGAACTTGTAGACGGCAACTTTGAACTTGTGGAATATGCAGTAAAAACAGCCGAACTTCTTGGAAAAGAACCGGCCACACCCGATGAAGCCCGAGAGATAATGGGACTTAAGGTTTGACCCTTTTTCTACATACCTAAATCCGGCGGTTTTCCGCCGGTTATAACAATTATTTCCTTCGGGAAAAGACTGGTTGATTATATTCTTGCTGCAGCCTGAAAATTTGTATAAACTATTGAATAAACAATTCTTAATAAAAAATAAGTCTTTTGACTAATTAACAGCTCTATCAAAGGAGCTCATTATGAAAAAATGCCCCTTCTGTGCAGAAGAGATTCAGGATGAAGCCGTCAAGTGCAAACACTGCGGTGAGTTTCTGAATGCTTCAAGCCACACGCGAACCGGGAGAGAAAAACATCCATGGTATTTCCGGAATTCATTCATTATTATTGCGCTGTTGTGTGTCGGGCCTCTGGCTCTGCCCCTGATCTGGTGGCATCCAAAAATAACGAGGATTTGGAAAACCGTACTGACAATAGTAATTCTTCTTTTCAGCTGGGTCTTGTTTCAAGGCACGATGGCATCCCTTCGATCTCTTGAGGAATATTACAAGTTGATTGAAGAGCTAGGTTAGAGCGTTTTTGCTTATCAGGGATCAAGGGACTGGTTGTTTTTTCTGTACTCTCCGGGTGTTGTTTGCATAAACTTCGGGAAGGCCCTGTTGAATGTTCTGAGACTTTCAAATCCGGTTTCAAACGCAATATCAATAATTTTGTCATCACTTTCAACCAAACGCTTTGCAGCTTCTTCTATCCTTAGTTTATAAATGTAGTCTCTTAGTTTTACTCCGGTTATTTTCTTGAAAAGAGTTCCCAGGTTGTCCGGATGAAGTCCTATCGATTCAGCCAGATCATTTCTTGAAAGATCTTGAAGAAAGTTTGAATGAATATGTTCTATAAGCCCCTCGATTTTTTCTTTTGATTCATGAGAGATGTTGGATAACCAGCGAGGTTGCGTTTTTTCACTTAATGCGTTTGTTAATACAGTATTTTCAACAATAAAGTTTTCAAGGTTGATATTCAGTTCTTCGATTTTGTCATAAAATTTCAAGTGTTTTGCGACAATGACAAGTGCTGTGCCAAAAAATAGAAAAATTGCGCCAATATGAAAAATCATTTTATCCTGAATGATAAACGGCGCAGTATAACCTGTTAGTTTTTGAAAATACAAAGCCCCGTCATTAAGCGCGCACAATATGACGGTAATACCAAAAAAACTGAACAGTTTGGCATAAGGGCTTTTTTTGTGTAACGCAGAGATATGACATGATAGGTTGTACAAGCCAATACTCCAGGTGAAAAAGGTCAGTATAATACCCCAAAAGAGAATATTGTCTTCATTAACAAAAAACAATATTGCCAACAGTATGAAAAAAAGGTAGCCCCAGAGAGCCATTTCAATTTTCTTTCTCTGAAACTCATATATCCGGTGAAGAAAAATAGGATGTACCACATTCAGAAAAACCCAGGAAAAGCCCAGAATTTTTAGACGAATTACATGGCTGTGATATATATTCCAATAGTTGCAGACCTCCAGAACGATTGGAAATCCCGCATAAAGCTGAAGGCAGTAATAAAGGTTTTCCTGAAAAAGAGGTCTTTGGTAATAAACAAGGCTGAAAAAAACGATCAGTGCCACACCAACAGCTATGGTGATATACCCCATTGTTATATTTATAAATCTTTCCTTATTAACAAAATTGTACCATCTTTGAAGTTCTGTTTTTCTCTTAAAAAGAGAGGCTGTAGGGTCTCCTTTTATATCACCAAAAAAATTGTAATGAATTCGCACTGCAATGGAATTTGTTTTTACAGGAGGTGTATTTTCGGGGACAAGATAGAATCTCGGATGATTCCAGGCTGCAAACTCATCGGGAGGAAAACTTCCGGTTTGACCAATTTTTATGCCATTAAAATAAGTCTGATCTGCATTCGCAATTTTTCCAAGATTAATGCCTGTAACAGGCTGTTTTGTGTTTAACTGGAACGATTTTCTTACCCAGAAAATACCACTGTTTTTTCCGTTGATTGCCCTCAAAGAATTGATGAAATTTCCAGGTAAAGAAAGAGTTTTCCATGACGAATCATCGTAACTATATTTGGAAAAATCAGGATTATCTTCAAGAGAGAATTTCCAATCCCCGGCAAGGGAGATTGTTTCAAACTGGAAACGATCTGTTTTTTGAAAATTAAAAAAAAGCATGGCAACCAGAAAAAGGCTGCAAATCACCATACTGGTCGGTAGCAGTAAGGGAAGGAAGGTGGTTGTATCGGTTGATATTTTTGAAAATTTTTTTATCTTTAACATTGTTTTAAGCCACCGTTAGGAGTCTGTGGTAAACAGATGGCTTGTACCAGTTAACGCATTTTTTTTTGTGCAAGCTCATTTATATGCCAATATTTTTCATGTCGTTTCCGAACAGTCTCATCGAGCATGTTTTCAGTTTTTTTCAATTGAGCTCTTTTTTCAGTATCATTTGAGAAAATGCTCTGATTGATTGCCATACAGCGAATGCTGTATTCGTCATAACGCTCCGACTCGCCAAAAAATGCTTCAACCATTTCCGGTGTCATATGTTTTCGTCGTATTTCTTTCCTGTTTTTAACCTCATTTTGTAAAACTATCAGTTTTTGAGGTGAATCAGGAAGACCAGTACTGATAGCTGAATTGCTTCTTAAGCTCTTTTTATAATTAATATATAACGTTAGAATTTTCAATGCTTCATTTGCTGCGCTTTCAGGCAGCACGTTTTTGATATCCTCCTCAATGAGTTTAATGCAGTTTTCAATACCGACCTCAGAAACAGCTGAGAAATAGTAATCAAACCTGTTCCTGATCGTTTTACTGATGACAAGATTACCATTGCTGTCTATATCGTATTTACCATCGGGAAAAGTGCCTTTAAGTATTTCCGGCATCGCGAAAGGTTCTGTTGTCGTATTTTGGTTTGTCTCATCACCGTGCAGTTGGTGTTTATTGACAGGCTCTTTTATTACGTCCGTTTTGCTTGTCGAATGAACCGTATTGCTATCATTTTGTACCAGAACAATAGTACCCGTAGAATAGAAGTGCTGCCAGATTATAATTGAAAAATAAACAATACAGATACCGGCAGGTATAAAGAGAAGAATCCGTTTCATTTGTTTGTCCTATGCCTGTTAGACCTGGCAGGGTTAGAGAAAATACCTGGTTTGGCTCTTCTATCTATACAAGCCAAACCAGTACGGTTCTTTAAATAGTCTTAATACCCTTCTGTTTGAAGTCTGTTAAGGTGTTGCCTGAAAACAGATTTAGGGTTTGCGGCAAACGGAGATATAAAACCAAGAGCCTGATTGATTTCATCAAAATGGTTCCAGTAGTATGAATCTGATAGTACCTCGCCGAAATGGGAGCTTGTCACGGGGACAAATCCGTCGGCATCCCCTTCATACCCGTTGGCTCTGACCATGCCGTTAATGACAACCATCAAAGAATCTAAAAGATCTGTTGTTGTAATGGAACCTGTGCCAACATTCCCTGTCCAGGAGTAAAAACGTATGGCACCAGGGTCAGATGGGGTGAGTTGCTCTCCTCTGCCATTTCCATAAAAGGAACCGGATTGTGTTGTGCAATCTTCCCCATATAAGCCCTGAGAGCATTCCTTTGGAACACCGACACAGGGATAATCATTATTAAATGCCTGAATTCCTTCTATGCTGAAATGTTTTGCACATGCTTCAGCATCCTGAGTGCCGATAAGCTCACTATGGCCACTTAATAAAGCGACTAAATCGCCTGTTAAAAGTTCAATCCCTCCAAAAGCAACGGGTTGCAACATGTCGGGTATATCGTTAATTAAATAATCCGCCGCGGGTGTGCCCTGATGTGGGCCGGCGATAGTTGTTAGGCTCGCAAAAACCTCTGGTCTGTGGTGCATGGCATATCGTGAGGTTGTGGCTCCATGGCTGTGGGCAATGATATTGAATTTTTCGTACTCCGGGTACAATTCCATAAGGGTGTCAATAAAGCGTAATAACTGGTCCCCTCTTTCTTCAGTACTTTGCCAACCAGAAAGAGAAACAGGGAAGACAACTGCCCCGTTTTGTTCCAGATCATCCGGAATTCCGTACCAGTAATCAACAAATCCAAGTATAGTATCAAAACCGGTAACTCCCGGTACAAGAATAACCGGATATTGTGTTTCACAGTAGGGTTTTGGTGGTTCAGGATTAGGCCCCATGGAAAAGGTTGTTGACGTTACAGCGAGCATGGTGAACAAACTGATTAAAACTGAAAAATAATACTTCATTATCAATCTCCTTTTAATTAGTAATTCTGAATCGTTTCCCTTTGGTAGCTGTGGTTAACCAGATAAACAGTGTTTAACAACAGGCTATACTATCGTTAAAAAAAATCCGGCCAATTTTATGGTGTACCCGAAAGTGACATCAGGATTAAATAACTCAAAGGCTCGTCAAAAAAATAAGACCTTAAAATGGCAAGGAATAAGTAGATTATATTCAGGGTGTTAAGATTGTATGAGGGCATTCAGGAAAGGGAGTTTAATTTTAATGTTACATCTTTATCGTGGTATTTTTCTGTTTTAAAAGGAGGTTTGTTTGCTGTTTTTTTGTTAAAAAAGAATTTATTGATCAGGCGTCAACTTTAGGAATTAATTGGCTGCCACCTGGTCAATAGTTGAGTACGTTTTTATCCTTTTGATCCCAGTCTTAAACCGCCGTGAATAAAGTAAGTGTCACCGGACATCGCTTCATTTCTATAGAGTTCGCAAACAAGAGATGCAACCTCTTCCGGCTCGATCAGTCTGCCTATAGGAACATTACTGATGATACTGTCCAGAGCTTTCTGGTTCATGTTTTTTACCATATCTGTTCCAACATATCCCGGTGCAACTGCAACACATCTGATTTTATCTGAAAAACCGCGTCTGAAAAATTCACCGGTAAGAACTTTTGGCATGACTGACATGGCTGCCTTTGTTGAAGCGTAGTTGATCTGCCCAGCGGTGCCTAATGATCCTGTTGATGAAACAAGGCATATTAGCCCCTTGCTGTTACTGTTGACCATTCTTTCAGCACATTCGCGAATCGTTAGAAAAACACCGGTCAGGTTTATATCAAGGACAAACTGAAAGTCTTTAAGGGGCATTTTTCGCGATATTTTCCCCGTTTCTCTGTCTGGAGATATCATCATACCGTCTTTGATAACGCCTGCAAAAGGAGCAACAAGGTTGATTTGTCCGAACTTTTCAATAGCTGCGTCGGCAAGTGCAGCACAGTCTTCCTCGTTGGTTACATTGCCAGGACAGGACAGCACCTCTCCCCCCATTTCTGTGAGAATAGCCTCAGCTTTTTTTAACGCTTCTTCCGAGACATCGCCAATAACGACTTTACCACCGTTTTTAACCCAATACTTGGCAAGCTCAAGGCCTATTCCACTTCCTCCACCGGTTATGACGGCAACAGCATTTTTAATTTCAAGCATAATTTCCTCCCGAAGGTTAGATACCTTATAAAAGTTAAACTTCTTAAATGATTAAATAAATGTTGTTTGGGACAAGAACGTTCAGATTTTGCTGGTTGAAAAAAATATCAATGATATTTGTCTCTGAAATTACACTTTTTGTCAATGTATTTCTGGATGGATAGGGGAACACTTGGGTGGGTGTCGCATAGCTTTTACAAATGACTTTTGAGATGGGGGTAACTTTTCTGGTACCTCTTTATATAGCGCGCGCTAATTTTTTTAGATTCTCATTGTCCATGGGTGGCCCTTTTTAATTTTATAAAACATTGCCCATTGAAGATATTCTTGATATATTACCCAGTTTACATATTTGCGTGTTTATTTTACTTGGAGCGTTAAAAATGGAATTTAAAAGTGTTTTGGATGTTCAGGATAGACTTGAGAAGGTTAAGTATATTTCTTCAAAGGAAATTTCTACGGTTATTTATCTGGCTCAGGCAACAAAAAAACCAATTCTTGTTGAAGGTCCTGCCGGCGTTGGAAAAACGGAGCTTGCAAAAAGCATAGCAAAATGCCTGAACCGTGAACTTATCAGAATGCAGTGTTATGAAGGTCTTGATGAATCAAAAGCGCTCTACGAGTGGGAGTATGCAAAACAGCTTTTATATACCCAGATGGTAAAAGAAAAGATTAACGACATCGTTTCCGACACATCAACACTTGCAGAAGCTATCGATCAGATTGCAGAGCATGAAGATGCATTTTTTTCTGAAAAATTTATTCAAACAAGACCTCTCTTACAGGCTATTTCATCAGAAGAGCCGGTTGTTCTTCTGATTGATGAGGTTGATAAATCGGATCCTGAATTTGAAGCATTTCTTCTGGAGCTGTTAAGTGATTTTCAGGTAACAATTCCTGAGATTGGAACAATTGAAGCAAAAACACACCCCTTCGTCTTCTTAACATCCAACAACTATCGTGACTTGAGTGATGCTCTTAAAAGAAGGTGTCTTCACCTTTACATAGACTATCCTGCAATTGAAACAGAAATGGACATTGTCAGACTAAAGCTGCCTGAGATAGATGCGGAGCTTCTTGAAAAAATGGTGAGAATGGTTGCAGCGATCAGGGACCTCGATCTTAAAAAACAACCCTGTATTTCTGAAACTCTTGATTGGGGGCGCTCTCTTGTTGCCCTTCAGATTGAAGATCTTTCAGCTGAAACTGTTGCTGAAACACTTAATGCGATCTGTAAACATAAAGCAGACTATGCCGTTGTAAAAAAGAACATTCTGAAAATTGTTAAGCAGGACTGATAATGGTTAATCTGACACTGAGATTTGTCAAATGCTGCAGGGCTGCCGATCTTAGAATTTCGACGGCTGAAGTACTCGATTGTGTCACACACCTTTCGTATATTGACCCGGCAAATGAAGACGAGTTTAAACTCGTTCTGCGATCCAATTTTGCGAAAAGCAGAATGGAGCAAAGCCGGTTTGACCAGATGTACCACCTTTTTTTTCATGAAATGAAATCCGATCTCACTGAAATTGTTGACAACCCTGAAGCAGAAAAATACCGGGAAGTTTATGAAATGCTTGCAGAAATGGAAGCAGAAGATGAACTTGAACAGGCGCTGATGGATTTTATATCAGGAGATCCGATGGCCTTTATTCAGGAAGTCCAGAAGATTCAAACACAGGAAGAAAAAGCAGTAAAAGCGTTAAGATCCAACATGGCACAACTCGCCAGCCGACTTCAGGTGATGCTTAAAATCAACAAAATGCAGAGCAAAATTCTTCAGTTTCTTGGGGGAAACCATGCCAATATTGATAAGGACACAGCCAAGGAAATCGGAAAAGAATTCAGTGAGCGTCTGGACAATGCCCTTAGCCTGTTAAATGACGAACCGAGACCGGATAACTACGCATTAAAAAATGTAAAAGAGCATGAAAAGCATTATAATACTATCGGTGAAGTGCCATTTTCATCACTTTCACAGGAAGAAATCGTAGAAGTTAGGGATGTTATTCAGCAGCTTGTGAAAAAGCTGGAGGAAATAGCGAGTCTTCGTTTTTCGAAAAACAATAAAGGTGTTCTCGACTTAAAGAAAACAATCCGAAAATCAGGTAAGTATCTTGGTATTCCAATAGAAATTGTTTTTAAAAACAAAGCCCTTCGTAAAGGGAAAATCGTAACTCTGTGTGACGTTTCGGGTTCAGTCTGGTCAACGGCAAGGTTTATGTTGAACATTCTTTATTCGTTGCAGGAGTGTTTCAGTAAGGTGAAGAGTTATATTTTTGTTTCCGAGCTTGTTGACGTGACAGGCTTTTTTATTGAAAATGAAATCAACGATGCCATACAAAAAATTATGAAGGATGCTGATATAAACTACCATGCTCCGACAGACTATGGAATGGCTTTTCAGAACTTTAAACACAACCACCTCCATGAGCTTGATAAAAAAACAACGCTGCTGATCATTGGTGATGCCCGCTCAAACTATATGAATCCGCAGGATGTGATATTAAAGCAAATGCGTGAAAAATGCAGACGGGTTGTCTGGTTGAATCCAGAGCAGGAAAAATTCTGGACGGAAGGTGATAGTGAAATGCACACCTATACACCCTATTGTAACGAGGTTAGACCCTGCGGAAACTTAAACCAGCTGATTGATTTTATAGAAGAATTGGTGATCTAAGCTGGGCTCCAATAATGATTTTTGATTCTACCTCATCAATACAGGGCATAGCACCTGATATTTTTTATAAATGTGCAGACTAAGGCATTCGATTGAGTTCCTCGTGAACAGCTACACTTATTTTTTCTATGGAATACGGCTTTCTAATATAAGCACCGGCTCCAGCCTCTCTCGTTTTTTTAATCCTATCGGTTTCGGAAAACCCGCTGACAATAATCGCTTTTTGGTTTGGGTGATACTTGAGAATTTCAGTGTACGTATCGAACCCATCCATACCAGGCTCCATAATCATATCAAGCAGCAACAGGTCTGCGGAGTTATTCATTAAATACTGAACGGCATCTTCACCACTGGCTACGGCTGTTGCTGAGTAACCAAGTTGTGACAGAATTTGAGATGCCGTATCCCGCTGTAATGCCACATCATCAACAACAAGAATTGATTCTCCTTTTCCATAGCAAATTTCGTTTAAGACGGGCACAGGTGTTTCATTTTTTGTTTCTTCAACGACTGGAAAATAAAGTGAAAAACATGTTCCCGCCCCGTTTTTACTGTCGATATCTATGTAACCATTATGGTCAGTCATCGTTCCCCAAACAACGGCCATTCCAAGCCCTGTGCCACTACGTCCCATCTTCTTTTTTGTATAAAATGGTTCAAAAATACGTTCCATATCTTCCCCGGACAGTCCTGTGCCGTTATCCGTAACCGTAAGCACTGCATAATTTCCGACCACAACAGTGTCATACCCCTGAACCGGTAGGTCAAGATATTTGTTCTCCGATTTAATCACCACGCGGCCACCTACAGCCATTGACTCAGCAGCATTTGATATCAGGTTCATAATAGTTTTGGAAAGGTGTACCGGTGAACCGGAAACATTTAACAAGTCCTGATCAAGATCTTTTTCTACTGTGACAGCAGGGTGAAAATTCAATAGCCTTGAATGTTCAAGGCTATTTAAGTAATTATCTACAATGGTGTTTAGATTTACAACTTCACTGATTATTACTCCGCGCCTGCCAAGGGTTAATAAATCCTGCACAATGGTCGCTGCCTTTTCTCCGGAATGTTGTATTGTCTGGATCTGCTTATAGAGTGGATTTGTTTTCTCCATGTTCATGAGCAGGAGTTCCGGATAACTGACAACACCGGAAAGGATATTGTTTAAATCATGTGCAATACCTCCCGCAAGCATTCCTATAGCCTCCATTTTTTCAGACCGTCTGAGTTTTAGTTCGAGCTCTTTATTAATACGGGCAGCTTGTTTTCGTTCTGCTATTTCCGTTTCAAGTTCTTCAGTACGCTCCGCAACAAGTTCTTTCAAATTCTCTTCATGCCGTGTGAGTTCTGCCTGGGTTTTTTTCCGTTCAATGATTTCTTCTTTTAAAAGACGATTACTGTTCTCTGCCCTTTTACCGGTAGCCTCAATATCGAGAATGTGCTGGTTAATGTTATCGGCCATTTCATTAAATGCCTGGGATAACTGTCCCATCTCGTCATTCGATTTTACAGTAATACGATGGGTAATATCCCGTTTTTGAAAGCGTCTAATCCCCTCGGTGAGGTCTGTAAGTCTTCGGGTAAGCGTTGACGCCATCCAGATGGCAATAATAATAACGCTGATGATCATCAAGGCGGTATAAAAAGTTAGAGAACGAATTGTGTTTTTCAGGGCTTGTGACCGGAGTTCGAGGTTTTGCTGATCTTGTTTATGAATATTCTCGATGTATTTTTTTTCCAATGTTTCAATTTTTTCTTTCGTAACCATAGCGGGCTTGTGGAATTCATGCACATTGGCTCCGATGGTGACATATCCGAACCCACGTGGTGAAGCCCCATACATGCCTGTGTGATAAGGAATAGCCGCAACTGTCGTTAGTTTCCATATTCCGCTCCAAAAGATCAAAAAAGAACCGGAGCCACCTTTTTGTGTAATATTATGCCAGCCGGTACATTGTGGTGCAAAATTCAAAAAACGCCCATCCAGGCCCAACATACCTGCACGGGTAAGTTCTGCAGCCGGTTTTTCTTCAAGAGACTGATTCGAAAACGTCGGTGCCGTATCGAGAAATATCGATAAAGGAAGTTTACTATTTTGCCATCTTTCATACACCCCCTCACTCAACCACGGGATACTCTGTTCGCCAGATTTCGGATCATAGCCAACAATAAAATAATCACGGGCATGTGAAATACACCGGCCTTTATAATCCCACATAAAAGCATAATTCCCACTACCGGCATCTGATATGGTCGTATATCGTTTATCAGAAGGTACAAGATGGTCTGTGAATTCCATAATATGCGTATGATCGAGAGCCAGGGTAACATACCCGGTTTTTTTTCCGTTACTAAAGACCGGCATGGCCCATCGAATAATCCCCTGAAACCGTTTTCCCAACGGATTTTCTTTTCCTGCATAACCAGACTGTTCCGGCGCAAACGGAATCCCTTTTTTTGAAGCCTTTTGCTTCGTATAGGCTCCGATAATATGCCCTTTTACATACTCACCGATAACATCAGACACAAAGATGTCACCTTCATTGAGTTGTTTTAGTTCATTAAAATAGGTCTCCGCGTTGCAAAAGGTATTCTTTTTTTTGGAAATATCTTTTAAATTCTTATCCATCAACGGCGAGGTGGTAACCTTAATCAGTTCCTGGCCCTGGGTATCAATGAAGGTCATTTCCAGATACAAGGGGCGGTTTTTTGATTGACCTCTGGCGAGAGGCTTTCTGTAGTGAAAATCTTTCTCGTTATCCTTGTTTTGAGCCTGAATGGTATCGACCTCAGTCTGTTTTGTACCTCCCGGTTTCCAGTTATCGGCCCCGTTGTCATAAACCCATGGCTCATGCTTAACAACAGCCCGGGTTTGGTAATCAATGAATCGCTTGTAGTTTTTTGGTGTTGGTTTTATCCCTGTGGAGAACCGGATATCGTCATCACGATCGTAGAGAAAGTTTGCAACAGAAGAGGCTGTATCCGATGTCAGCCGTTCAATACTGTCCCTGCTTTTTTTATCCAGGGCCTCTATCGAGCTTTTAGCAGACATCTCTGTCACTTTTTTCACAACGGTGCGGCTTTCTGTACTGATTTCTGAAATCTGATCATTCATCGTGGCGGCCAGATGAATAATTTTATCCCCTGAAAACCATGCCAATGCAATCAGTGGCAATACTTTTATGATAATAAAAATACTCACAAGTTTTCCACGAATACTGGGAGAGTATTCAAGCATAAACTTCTCCAATAAGAATAATATGTAAATGGATTAAATTAGTTTCGGTATTTAATAAAAATATCATACAAGAATAGTGAACACAAACATTAATAATATGTACCGCGAAAAAATGCCTAATTTCCCTGAATATTGAGTAACGCACCTCAATGGTATTTATTTCACCGCACAGCAATTGGTGTTTTTTGAAAGTTCAGGACTGGAGCTATGCAAATGTGACGACTTTAGGGTCATAACATGCAAAAATGGTTTGATCAGGGGAAGGTATACTTGAATTTTTATTCTGGAGTTGTAGTTTAACCGTTACAGAGATATCTCCTTCTTTGAGTTTCAATGTTCCAAAAATGGTTTTGCTTTGTCTTTCCATTGTAACCGTAGAGAGCTTACCTTCAAGAAAAGACAAATTTTCAGGAATATCTGTTTTTGAGCTGCAAACCGTAAAATCCTCGGCTGAAAAAATAGCAACAGAGTTATTCCGGGGCGGTTTAAGGACGACAATGTTGCTTCCGGTGTTAATAAAAAGACCATTACCTTCTTTTTTATTTTCCCATGGACCAAAAATAAGACTGATTCTTTTGCCTTTGATCAACCTGCCGTTGAAAACATTCAGAACCGTATCACAAACGTCATAAAGCCAGTCTTTATCATGGCTTGAAATGATCAAAGTTGTACCCTGTTCTTTTCTGGCATTAAGGGCTGCTTTTCGTATGAGAAGACTGCTTTCTGCATCGATATTGGCTGTTGGTTCATCCAGGATCAAAACATCGGGTTTCAGGATCAGTCTGGCCGCAAGTGCAACCCTTTTACTTTCGCCACCTGAAAGCTCTGTTGAAGTCCTATTCGCAAATGTTTCACCCGGAAGGCCTACGGATTCAAGGGCTTTATATACTCTTTGCTTCAGGTCTTTGGTGTCTTTTCTTATTTTTAAACCATAGGCAACATTATTGAAAACAGACCTTTTCAACAGGTACGGATTCTGGCTAAGAATGGTGATGCGGGAGCTGGCAAATCTGGAAAAAGGCTGTACGGCTTTATCTTTAAAAAAAACAGTACCGGAAGTTGGCTTTTGAATAAGAGCAAGGATGTTCAAAAGGGTTGATTTACCCGCCCCGTTCGGACCGTTAACCCCTGTTATTGAGGCTTCTTCAATGACCAGCTCTTTTGTTTGAAATGCTATTTTACTACTATAGCTGTGTTTAAGGTTTTTTATTTTGTAGATCAGGGTCATTATTTTTTTCCGAAAAACGAAATTGAAAAATTGACAACAAAAGCGATCAAAAGAAGAACGATTCCCAAGGCGATACCCGTTGCAAACATGCCCTTTCCTGTTTCAAGGGCAATAGCAGTTGTTATCGTTCGGGTATACCACTTTACATTACCACCGACCATCATCGAAATACCGACCTCAGTAAGAACCCTGCCGTAAGCAGTAACTGATACGGCTATCAGGCTGAAGCGTATTTCATAAAGACACCCTGTTAAAAGTCTTAACCGGTTTGCCCCAAGAGAGATCAGGGTTGCACTTAAACCTTCATCCATAGATTCAACTGCTGTTGCAGAGAGAGCTATCACAATCGGCAGAGCAAGAATGGTTTGCCCTATGGCTATCCCTGAAAGGGTGAAAAGGAGTTCCAGTTCCCCTAAAGGGCCCCGGCTTGAAATAAATGAGTAGACAAGAAGGCCAATGAAAACCGTTGGGATGGACAATAAAGTATCAACAATAAGCCTTAATGCTCTTTTTCCTTTGAAATCATAGTAGCCCAGAAAAAAACCCAAAGGAATACCCAAAAGAATGCTGGTAAGAATTGAACAGGAAGAGACCTTAATTGTTGCATAAACAGCCGAATATGTTTCAGGGTCGCCGTTTAGTAACAGCTGGATGGCTTTAATAATACCGTTTGTAATAAAATCCATAAAAAAGCCGCCAGTAAGTTTGATGATCGCGTAAAAAATTATTAGATGGCTAAGGAAACCGTTCCATATACAAGATCTAGTTATTGGCCAGGCTTGAAGAAGTAGTACACATTGTACATCAAGAGTCTGGTCAATAACTAAAGCTAAGTAGATGGGATTTTTTACGATGCCATCAAAGTAAACACGCCAGGAACGATTTACATAACCCGAGGGGACGGGTGGTCGTTCCCAACGTGCAAATATTAACTATTTAGCATTTGGTGTAAATAGTTGTTTTTCAAGAAGTTTAAAATCACCAATCAGTTTTTGCGCATTTTCTCCGGTAAGCCAGTTTGAAAATTCAATAGCCAGAGCATTTTTAACCTTTGGACAATTTTTAGGATTTACAGGAAGTACACTGTATTGGTTCTTCAGAATTTTGTCTCCCTCAACAAGTATAACAAGGGGAGGGTTACCACCGTTTGTATGCTCATATTTAATAAATGTACCCCTGTCAGTCATTGTGTATGCTTTTCTTTCTGATGCAATATTGATTGTGGAAAGCATGCCCTGACCCGCCTGAATATACCATTTCGCTTTGTCTGGAACAGGTAGCTCAGCACTTTCCCAAAGCTTAATCTCTTTTTTATGTGTTCCTGAGTTGTCACCACGGCTTGCAAACGCAGCTTTGGACGTGCTGATTGTTTTTAAGGCATCTATTACAGACTTACCCTTAATGCCTGCCTTATCCGCAGCAGGACCTATGATAACAAAATCGTTAAACATAATTTCACGTCTGTCTGTACCAAAACCACCGTCGATGAATTTTTTTTCAGCACCAGGTGCGTGGACGAGAAGAACATCTGCATCACAGTTCTGACCCAGTTTTAAGGCTTTGCCGGTTCCGGTTGCAGTCCATTTCAAGTTGATGCCGGTATCTTTTGTAAAATGGGGTGAAAGATAATCTAAAAGCCCAGTGTTGTCGGTGCTTGTTGTTGTGGCCATAAACAGTGTCTTTTCAGCATATGAAAATGAAGAAAGAAGCAGAACGGAAAGAATTGTTACCAGTATCAGTTTTAGCGTTTTCATTGTTTTCTCCTGTATATTTAATATATTACTCCGCAGAACTAGTATCTTCCTGTGGAAAAATCATTTTACCGCTTGTTGAGACATCATACCCCTTGAGGTTTTCAGCCAGTTTTTTGAAAGACTTGTCATGTAAAAGACCGATAAAGTATTGGACACCTTTATCAAAAAACCTGTCTTTTGTGATTAGAATATCAAACCGTTCGAGGCGCAGAGGAATAAAATCAAGCCCCAGCTGTTCTGCAACCGGTCTTATACCAGGGCCTGCATCTGCCCGTCCTGATAGAATTTCAATGCCAAGATCAATATGTTTTCCAAGTTCATTTGTATAGCCAGCAAGTCTGCTGCTGCTTATCTCCGCCTTTACAAGCTCATGGTCGAATAAGAGTCGGGTGCCGGTACTAAGCGGTCTGTTGACGATTCGGATACCGGGTTTTACAAGGTCTTTTATAGAGTGAATATTCTGTGGATTTCCTTTTTGAACAATAATACCCTGCTCGCGTTTACAGAAATTTACAACAGCAGGCATATTATCAAGTTCTTTACCGGCAAATTCAAAATTGTATTCATCATCATTTTCCTGAAGAATATGGCTGGCAGCCATGTGGCAGAGATTTTGACGGAGAGCTCTTAAACCGCCCATACTCCCGAGATTTCCAAAGACAGCAATCTGATCAGAATAGAGTGAGTTAAACAGGGAGATTGTCTGGTCAAGGAGAAGGTCATTACTTCCGGCAATAATCAGAAGTCCTTCATAGGGAGGGAGTTTTGTTGCAGGGTCAGGAAAGTTGACTGTGTTGTTTTCAACCCATTGCTCCACAAGGTGTTTCGGGAAAAGCCATTTTCCTGTAATTTTTGATGCCGGAAGATTTTTATCAGAAATAAGGGAATAAACCATCTTTTCATTAATTCCGAGGAAATCAGCAACTTCCTTTGTCGATAATAGTTTTTTCATGCAACATCTCCGTAAAAGTTAAATTGTGATCAAATTTCATACGACGGAGGGTTTGTTGTTGTCAATATAATATCTCTGTCTGAAAGTTGTTTCCCTTAAAATAACTAAAAATGACAAGCGGTATATCCGGCTACTATTACAGCAACCGGGTATAATAAGGGTTAGTTAAGCAATGATGATATGAAGCAGGAGCTGCTTCCAGAATCATTCGATGCTCCCTGGGAGCTGTTTGTAACAAGAGCGCCAGGGTCAACAATAGTACCGTTTTCGATACCGTCACTATCAGTTTTAGGATCACCGTCTTTCAGGGTGATAGATATGGCATTATCAGTTCCGGCAACCCGTGTGAAAGGAATAGAATTCCAGCCGGAATCTGTAATTTTATAAAATTCTGCATCAGTCGGTACGTCTGCAGGAAAAACAATTTTAAGTTGAACTTCAGCACCAACGGCAAGCCCGGTGATTGAAAAATCCAAAACGCCATATGGAATTTCTTTATAGTCTGGTTTTCCGGCCTGCGATAGTTTTGAGTCTGTATCTTTTAGCCCGGAAACTTTGACAAAAGAACCCTCTGAACTCCAGATAAGAATGTTGTCCATTCCATTTGCATGTTTGAATGAGGCGGTATCGTCATCCAAATAGTCCATTGTTCCGTCACCGTCAAAATCATTTTGTCCAGAGCGCTTTTCTTCACTGTCCAGAACGCCGTTTCCATTAGAATCTGTTCCGTCAATAGCCCCATAAATGACAATTTTTTCTTCATCGATATAATTCCATCCTGCTTCGCTGGGATCGATATCTGTCATACCATCAGGTAGCGGCAGAACCTTGACTATCGTTGCAGAACGCGCGCAGAAACCAGCATTATGATCAAGTGAATTGTCGTATGGCCACACCACATCTGTTACATCCGCTTTACTGGATTGATCAGGCTGTCCAGGTGCTTTTTGAGGAACAACAACCCTGAATGGTCCGGAACCGTCAAGTTTGTTGTCTTCATTTAGTCTTCCCAGCTCCAGTGGTGCATCATCACGATTTAATGCAAGCAGGGCTTTGAGGCCGTTTTCAACGTGGATAATATCACCATGGCTACGGCCCTGCGTTGATGGAGAGCTGTAGTCACACCACCCTTCATCCGGATTTAATGCGGTATCTGCTTCAGTGTTGTAATAGTATGTGGCTTCAGGATAAGTTCCATTAATGTGATACAGGCTGTACGTTGTTGTTGTCTCAAGCGGGTGATCTGTTGCCCAGCCGTCAGGTGCGTAAACAGTGATGCTATCTGCAGATTGAAGGATACCGGCATCAGTTAAAAGATTAGCTATTGGTACACCGGAATATTTCGCATAAAAATCGCCGGAACGGCTGGTATTCATCAGCATAAACTGGGTGTGCTGAGTCATTACGAGCAGTTGGGCTTTTGTATATACCCTATACGGAGCCGGTTGTTTGGACGGGTCATCATTTACATTTCCGGGATAAGTTAGGGCGTTTATCTCTTCAAGGTTGGTTGAACCGTCACCATCAGAATCATCATTTTTTATGGTTTCAAAAATAGCTTCGTTTCGGCCATTACCATCATTGTAATAGGCGAGGCCGAAGTCATTTATTGTTGCGCGGAGATTACCGCCGCCATTGTCTGTTCCGTAGGTTGTTTTGTAGTGACACCATTGACAACTGCCGAATGTCTTAGGTTTTGAACCTTCAGTCGTGCCACCTGCATGGCACAGAGCACAGTGGTCAAGCTTTGTGCCTGCTGCATCCGGGTATTTTTGAAGAAAGATGTTTGCATCGGCCTCACCTTCATGATGATAGGCTGAAAAGGCTGTAGCTGAGAAGAACAACAGCGTTGTTAGAATGATAGCCAATTTTTTTACCAGTGTCATTGTTCATAACCCCCTTAATTAAATTGAAAAAAAGTTAAAAATCTATACTGAATCTTGTTGTAAAAACGTTTTCTTTATCGATGTATTCTGAACTTCCATCTGGAAGAACATTAACCAGAATGTCGTCTGACAGTTTTGTGTGAGTAAGATCAAAAATCATTCGACACATTGGAAAAGGAATCCAATTGAGCGCCAGGCTATAGCCGGTTGCATCTCTCACTGATACTTTTGATGCCGGATTTATCCAGGTTTCATCTCCTTTGAAGTTTTCAACACGAAAAGCAAGGCAAAGACCTCCCCAGGTGTTGTTGTCGGGGTTGAAAAAGGTGTCTGGGTATACGGGTTTAACGACTCCTTTTGAAATAAAAATGTCCTCACCAGAGATATTCCATAAAAAGCTGGCATACCAGCTTTCCATTTCAGCATCTTTTGGTTCCTCTCCGGCGGCTTCAAGATTGGTGTATTTAAAGTTGATATACTCGGCAGTAACAGCAACCGGGCCAGTGCTCCAGGCAAGTTCAACAGCACCACGTATTCTTTTGTCGACATTTTGAACGACACCAAATTTTGTATTGTGAGTCAGGATATAGATGTTTCTTGTTGAACCGGCCATGCCGGTTGATTTGACTTTTAAATCAATATTAACGGCATCAATTTTTGCATAGGTTCCCGAGGCACCCACCTGAAAATTGTTAAGCCATTCAAACCGGCTGGTTTTAAAGGGTGAAAACACGATTCTTCCCGCAACTTCCGGGGCGTCTTCTTCGCTTCCCCCCGTTGATCCGTCGGGGCCATCACCATTAAAAAACCCGATATCATAATTTAAAATATCAGAGGCTGTGGCACCGTGAAGCATAATGCCGACGTCTCGTTTAGGGGAGAGGTAGTACCCCATTGAGCGTTCTGCAAAAAAGAGTCCTTTATCTTTTGTCTGCCATTCAAGGCTGAAGGGCTCTTTGAATTGTCCGAACCTAATAAAATGGAGTCTGTTTACCGCCTCTCCATAAGCATCTATAATATTACTGGTTTCATTTCCCTGAAATTCAAACTGCATGCCAAACCGAACCCATCGTGTTAATTTTCCGCGGAACAACAGTCTGGCTCTTCTGATATCAAAACCGTTGTCTGCTCTCTGACTTTCGTTGTAATATCTGTAATCAGATTGGAATGCACCGCCAATGCGGAGCTCCATTCCGCCCTCTTCCTCTGACTTAATGTAAAATCCGCCATTGTAACCTGCAAAAAAAACCCTTTCTGCCACTGCTGTGTTTGTGAAGATAAATAAGATGGGAAGCACGATCCAGAGGTGGCGTTTTTTGTATTTCATAAAACCTGTTCTAAAGTAAATTTTGTGATAAATAAATAGATAGCTATCGAGAAATATCCGTTATGGTCAATAATAAATTTATTATATTGTTAGAATAAACTATAAACGACCTATATCAACTTAAACAGACAGCCATCTGGCCGAATTTTTTCCATTTTTTATATTTTTAGTGATTAGGGGTCATTAAATATGCAGGTCTATATGATGAGATAGTTGAAGCTGTTTAAAGAAAATTATGAAATGTGTTTGTTGGAACAAGATATAACATAAGCCTTGCTCAAAATGGTGAGTTCGAACTATTGAGTTATGTGATCCCAGATTACAGGAGCAATCTCATTGTCTGTAAGAAACGCCATCGGGAAATCAATCAGAAAATGATCGGGATTTTTAAGATTTTAACGTTGTATTTCAGCGGACACAGCTTTTTGTACGATCCGTTGTAAAAGCCATGTTAGTGAAAATGTATTTCCCGTATAAGACAAACCATCGACTAAGATACATGTTCATTTCAACAGATTAATTTTTTACTTACCTTGGGGCTCTGAGGCCAACATGTTTAAGCTCACGGCCTCGGCGACCTTAATACCATCAACGGCCGAAGAAAGGATCCCCCCAGCATAACCCGCACCCTCGCCGGCGGGATAGAACCCCCTGGTGTTGATGCTCTGCAGGTCATCGTTATTGCGTTTTACGCATACCGGCGAGGATGTACGAGATTCCACTCCAGTTAGCACAGCATCTGGCAGGTCGAAATTTTTTATTTTTTTAGCAAAGGCGGGCAGAGCCTCGCGGATAGCAGTGATTACGTATTTCGGCAAGGCATCACTGAGATCGCAGAGGTTGACGCCGGGTGTGTAGGAGGGTTGTACCGAACCCAAAGCTTTAGAGGCTCGGCCGGCCAGAAAATCACCCACCAGTTGTACCGGCGCATGATAATTATTACCGCCAAGCTCAAAGGCACGTGACTCCCAGAAACGTTGAAATTCCATACCAGCCAACGGGTCACCCGGGTAATCTTCCGGCGAAATGCCTACCACAATACCACTGTTGGCGTTCTGCTCTTTGCGCGAATACTGGCTCATACCGTTGGTCACCACCCGACCCGCTTCAGAAGTGGAAGCAACAACAGTACCCCCTGGGCACATACAAAAGCTATATACAGATCTGCCATTGCTGGCGTGATGAACGAGTTTGTAGTCGGCGGCGCCGAGCAGAGGATTACCAGCGTTCTTGCCATAGCGACCGCGATCAATGAGGGACTGGGGGTGCTCGATGCGAAAGCCCATGGAAAAAGATTTTGCCTCTATATAAATACCACGACGGTGAAGCATTTCAAAGGTGTCGCGGGCACTATGCCCAATGGCTGCGATCAGATGCCTGGTTTCAATGCGCTCTCCGTTTGCCAGCACTACCCCACGAACTTGATCGTCCTCAACATCGATATCATCTACCCGACTTTGGAAGCGAATCTCTCCACCCAATGCCAGGATGTTGGCACGCATTTTTTCTAATATACCAACAAGCTTATAGGTTCCTATGTGAGGCTTACTGACAAACATAATCTCCGGGGATGCCCCTGCTTTGACCAGTTCATCAAGTACCTTTCTACCGTAATGCTTGCGGTCTTTGATTTGCGTGTGTAGCTTGCCATCGGAAAATGTCCCGGCGCCGCCTTCTCCGAACTGGACATTTGATTCAGGATCAAGAATACCCTTACGCCACAAATCAAAGGTGTCCTTGGTCCGCTCCCTTACGGCCTTGCCACGCTCCAGAATTATCGGCCGCAAACCAGACTGGGCAAGGATCAAACCGGCAAAGAGGCCGGACGGTCCCATACCAATGATGACTGGTCGGGTGGTAAGCGGGTATTCGGGAGCACGGGCTACAAAATGATAGGACGTGTCCGGGGCTATTCTCAGGCGCGTATCGTTCTCGAATTGGGATAGAAGTTTGGCCTCATCTACCACCTCAAGATTAAGGGAGTAGACAAAGACGATGGCCTGAGGTTTCCGTGCATCAACTCCGCGCCGGAAAATCGTATAGCTGATGAGATCATTTTCCGGAACGGCAAGGTATGCGCATATTCCTATACGGATGTCAGCTTCGCTATGGTCGAGAGGGAGTCTTATTTCTGTTAATCTAAGCATAGGATTAATCGATTATTTTAAATATTAATTCAAATTGCACATCATTATTTCTCATTTAATGAGAAGAATATTGTTCTTTTCAAGTTTTTGTCTACAATTTTTTCAAGATTAAATCAACCGATCAACAAAAAACAACGTTTACAGATAAGGGATGAGTTCCTCTGCGATAAATTAATTCAGGCCAACATTAAATAAGAGGTTTGGCCTTTAATCTTGTCTCTGAAAAATCCCACAAAACAATTGATTAAATAATAATTATTCAATCCCCCTGCCTCAACCGCTGAACTCTCTGATCAATTACTGAAACCTAATTTTTTTACCTGCTTGACTTCAACAGGGGGGTTGTATATAAATAGTGCTCAGTCGGCCGGCTGGCCGACAAATATATATTATTATATCAGTAATATATATTTCTGTTGTTCGGATTTTGTATGGCGGAAATCTTTCTGGTTTTTTGTCTGTGATGGGAAATTATACTTTCTAAGGAGGAATACAATATGCTCTGGCCTTTAAAAAAAATGCTCTACCGTACTTTCAATTATTCCATGAGATCTGGTGTAAAATTTATGTGGCTGCCGACACCGACGATCTATTCCGGTCCCGGTTCTGTAAAAAAGATTTCTGGCGCAATCGAGTCAAAGGGAATTGATAATGTTCTGGTTGTGACAGACAAGGATCTTATGGGATTAGGACTGCTTAACGGGATGTTGGAATCTCTTGAGATTAGCGGAATACAGTATACAGTTTTTGATGGTGTTCAACCGAATCCGACCATCCAGAATGTTGAAGACGGGCTTGCCCTGTATCTGCAAAATGCTTGTCAGGGAATTATTCTCTTTGGCGGCGGTTCGCCAATGGATTGCGGAAAAATTATTGCAGCTCGTGTTAAAAAGCCTAAAAAGACTGTTCAAAAACTCAGAGGCTGGTTGAAAATCCTGAGACCGCTTCCTCCGATGTTTGCTGTCCCCACAACGGCAGGCACAGGTTCTGAAGTTACAATAGCAGCCGTTATCAGTGATCCGGATACCCATGAAAAATTTGCGGTTGTCGATCCTTTCACCGTTCCCCGATTTGCCTTTTTTGATCCTGAGCTGATGGTTGGGCTTCCGCCGCATATTACCTCAACAACCGGTATGGATGCCTTAACCCATGCGGTTGAATCCTATATTGGCCTTCATGATGTTCAGCATGTAAAAACCTACGCGGAAAAAGCGACACGATTGGTGTTTGAAAACCTTGAAGATGTCTATAAAGATGGGACGGATCTTGTAAAAAGAGAGAAAATGGCACTGGCGTCCTATTATGGAGGCTATGCTTTTACAAGAGCCTCAGTTGGGTATGTTCATGCAATTGCGCATACTCTTGGTGGACTTTACGGGGTACCCCATGGTCTTGCAAATGCGATTATCCTTCCCCATGTGCTGCAGGTCTCGAGAGAAAAGGCAGAAAAGAAACTTGCAAATCTCGCTATTGAAACCGGTATCGGTCATTTTGGAGAACCGGAGAAGCAACTGTCTGTCCGGTTTATTAATGCCGTTAAAACTATGAATCAGAATATGGATATCCCGGAAACAATTAAAGAAATTAAGGAAGAAGATATTCCGTTGATTGCAGAAAGAGCTCTTAAGGAAGCAAACCCGATGTATCCGGTCCCATACTTATTGAACCAGAAAAGCTGTGAAGAGCTTATTGGAAAACTCCTGCCATAACCTTATTGTTCCTGCCACACCCTATGGCTCCTGCCATGGAGGCGTTCGCGTCTCTGTGGCGGGTTACACTGGTTTCAACAGTGCCGTTTTAAAATTAATGTTTTTTTAACCTTTCTTCAACTAATTTCAAGTTTCTTTGTGTTGGGTCAAATCATACTTTTTAGATATTAAGATTCATTTTATGCTCACGGGGGGTTACAAAAGTACGATAATTTTCCCACTCGGTGGTTTTCAGTCCCATATACTGATCGTAAAGAGGTTCTCCCATAAAATTTTTCAAAAACTGACTATTCTCCGCTTCCACCAAGGCCTCAAACATATTTCTTGGCAGATATGCAGTATCAAGGAGATGTGCGGCTTTTTCAGTATTATAATTACTGCCGACATCTGGATTTCCACTGTCGAGCTTCTCTCGAATTCCTTGAAGCCCCATACCGATTAAGGTGGCAAGCTGCAGGTAAATATTTCCAGATGGATCTGGGGAACGGATCTCTATTCTTGTGTCTTTTGCTCCTTCTGCATAAGGTATTCTGACCATGGAACTTCGGTTTTTAATCCCCCATCC
>JQIA01000135.1_pt1 | contig 32451 bp, 31 predicted proteins | sample 811431 | NCBI WGS metagenome assembly JQIA01 (sample SAMN02998118, study PRJNA258478) | marine sediment metagenome | biome: marine; feature: seafloor; material: sediment; isolation source: oil-polluted sediment collected from 3 locations (0.5 km, 0.7 km and 0.9 km)... | place: USA: Gulf of Mexico ...
GTTTTTTGACGAGTTGGTTTTGGATTTTGTGGTTGGTTCGGTGGAGTACCACAAGAAAAATTTTACTCAATGTCTTGAAGAAATTGAAAAAATGAAGTGTTGTAGAATGTGTGAGTTCGTCTTTACTACACTGGGGAGCTTATGCCAACCTTGTTTGGATCTTCGAATTTGGGAATGTTCTGTAGCGCTGCATCCGCATCCCAAACATCCCAAACATCCCAAACCGACTTACAGGATTGGATGGCGTAGAAGTGCCATCTTCCGGAACCCACTCGAAGAAAGAGAGAGAATTCAGAGAGAGAGAGAGGACTTCGCGCGTGCTGCTCGAGCAGGCGCGCGCTTTCGGTAACTAATTAAACTAATTAAACTCAAAAAATATTTTAACCTTACCGCGTAAGCGGATTTTAGGGTACGTATAGAGAAGAAGTATAGAGAAGAAGTTGGGAAAATGGACGAATCTACCTTTGAGAAGATGACGGATTTCTGTGATAAGTGGTCGGGTTTTATCGAGTCCAAGATTTTTAAGGAGTTTGATCACGGCACCGGGCGTGGTTTGATCGACCTTAGGGGTTTTCCAACTCCTGAGTTTCAGGAAAAGTATGCGACTAAGTGGGTAGGAGACGAGGAGTTTAATAGTAACATATGCTATCTCATCATAGTCTTTGAAGATGACAAGATGCAAGTCTGTTACGACACCCTTGATGAAGACGATAACGACGAGAATATTCAATCGGAATATGATATTCCGGAAGAGTTCAAAGAGATGGCAACAGAGCTATACGATATTAGCGTAGCCAAGGTAGATGACAGTTTTTAAATGTTTTTAAAATAAAAAAATTTTCAAAATAAAAATCAAAAAAAATTACCCAAACACTTCGGTGTTTATTAGGGTACGTACACCGAAGTAACAAAAAAGCAAAAGTCAAATGAACAACCAAATGAACATCATTGTTTCTGTTTCTATGATAAATATGCCTGTTCTTAATTCATGGCCGCGTTTATTTTCAAATTTAATAATTAATGATATTGGTCCAATCTCTAATCCATTTTCTTTTAGAATGCGCGTAGCACACGACATGTCAAAATGTGATATTGTTAAAATTTGTAACCATATCACATTTGACAAAAGACCTGAAATTAACGCATTGTTATTTCTCTCGTCTATAATTGTAGGTTGGGCATATAGAGTTTTAATTAGGAAAGAATTTAACAGATGTCCTGGTGACAGTGTGTTATTGTCTGTTATCTACCCCATGATACATACGTTGGTGTCTGATCCAGTTACAATTAGTAAGCGTGATATAATTATGAATAGGGATATGATGAAAGAAAAGAATAAAGTAAACGAATATGCGAATATTTTACTTGAAAACACTGGTTATAATAATCGGTGGAATGGAGTATTTGACATAAATGTACAAGTTATACCATTAGCTATAGTGCTTGATTGTAATATGGTTATATGTAAGATTAGGACTAAGTATAATAAAGAAATACACATAACAACAAATACAGTGGTGTAAATACCAGGAGGTTAGAGATTTTTAATCTAATGGTGTCAGTAGGTAAATTGTACCATGACAAATGGCACAAATAAAAAAATCAAAAAAATACCCAAACACTTCGGTGTTTATTAGGGTACATAACGGAGCCTTTCGCAATAAGGTAAATAGAGGGTAACGAAAAAACTAGGTATCATGACAGCGACGCGGAAGGAACGTGTCTACCAGAACGCGAAAAGTTGTCTTATGTATCTTAAACGTCTGGTGCGAGCACTCGAGGCTATTGCAGATAATAAAAACACCACCATCTACTTGTACACTGACGATGACGACGTCACGCGTGTCACGACAGAGCCACCCGAAAAACCATTCCCTTACTCCACGCCATCCAAAGAAAATCTGATAGATCGTTGCGAAGCCCAATACCTGTCTTACATGACGCTCGCCAACCGTCGGACAGGAATGATGCGGAAATTTTCTAGCAAATACTTTCCCGACCTTCGCGCTCTGAACGAGATGTTGAAGATGGATCTTCAGAGACTCGGAGTTGAGGTACTTTAATAACAACAATAAGTAATAACAATCTTAACCTTTGGGTTCCGCTTTTATGCGTCGCTCCATTTTATAATAAGGGATTTATATTCGAAATAATAATTTTAACTTAGACCTTAGGGTTTATTAATCAATGTGATCCTTTATTATTTTTTTTGGGAAGATTAAAATTCTAATAATCTTCTTTCTAAAGTTTCTTCTGGATTTATTGATATTAAAGAAGGAACACTGTCATTTTCATAATCATTTTCATAATCATTTGTTGTAATACATTTATTATACAAAAAAATACTACTAAAAATACTAAAAATAGTTGAAACTAAAATAATTATCATCATTATTATATTATAACAACTCTTTTTTTAAATACTTTTTACAAAATATTATTCCGTTCATTATATGCTGATACAGATCTAGTAAATTCATGTCCATCACTAAATCCAATAGATTCACTAAGAACTTTCGATCCTTTCTGAGTTGTATAAGTTGGGTGAGTAAGTGGAAGTGGAAGTGAACTAGCGTCTTTATAATATTGTTGATACATATCTATACTACTCAGTATCTGTTTAACAGCTTCTTCTAGAACCGATTTATTCAATCTAGAAATTTGTCCTTCTAAACTACAGGGGGTTTCTCCACGTGGATAAACTTCATTCAAATTACTTACAATTCCTTTTGCGTTTTCGTGAGGTAACCAACCACTTAATGCACGTTGATAATGATTTCTCATAATAATTAATAGTTCATCCACACTTTGTTTGGATATTTCAACTTTTTTAATTCTTTGAATTTCTGAAACTATTCTGTTCTGTAGATATTCTACATTGTCTTTATCGAAGAAAAAATTTAACAAAGAATTAGGATCTTGATGTACAGATTTACGAGCCCAATTCTGATATTCAGATTCTCCAAATATAGTTCTATCCCAAGATTTAAAATTTTCTGGGTGAAGACCTGTTGTACCAACTTCGTATTGTTTACTACTTCTGTTGTGCCAATCTTTGAGTTGATCTTCATATATTGGCATATTTTGTGGTTCGGATGTTTGTGGGTTTGTACGTTCATACATATTTAAAGCATTTACATAAGCATTACCACGGTCAACAGTTTGGTCATAATTTGGTGGAGGGTTGTAATTCCCTGTACCTCTTAAATACGCATTTGTGTTAGCATCTATAATTGTATTACCGTATTGTGCATTCAAACTTAATCCGTTTTCCATTATACATAATTTATATATTTTTTATTTTGTTTAAACTCTAATTTTATAAATTGTTTAAAGTATACCACAATAATCTTTCAGATGTTTTAAAATCAAGATTATGATCATCAGGTCTCCACCTAACATGATTTGAAAGAGTGTGAGCTAATTCATGAATAAATAGTTCTAATTCATTTTTACTAATTTTGTTATCTGGTTTTATTGTTAAAAATACATCTCTATATGTAGCTCTTAAATTTTTATCAGCACCTACATTAACTTGATTAGTTAACACCCTTTCTTTAGGTTTGTTAAGACCTATGAAACCAGTACTTGGTTTTATCTCACTTAATAAATAATTAGATGTTCCATCATTATCACGATGTATATATTCAAATATATCTATACCAGGACCTTTTGCATAGTTTGATATATTATTAGCTATTTTGTTAGTTAATAATCTTAATTTGTGTAATTTTTCTGCAATAAATATTTGATCATTTCTGTTTCGGGAAGATAACACTTTATACGGATATCCATCAATATCAATATTATTATATCCAGTACTTTCATCAAAATCCCATTTCAATTTATCATGTTTATCACCAGGATCATTACCATTTTTGAACTGATTCATAATAATAACAAATATTTTAAAATAAAACTAAAAACATTTAAAAATATTTAATATTTTAAAATAAAACTAAAACATTTAAAAATATTTAATATTGTAAAATATATATAATAACAGACTTAATGAGATTTAATGGAAAGTTCACGTCAAATGAACAAAATAATATTTCTAAAATATTAAATAATAATCAATATTCTGTTTTTAGAAAATTAAGGGACATAAAAGATCTTAGGATATTGGAAGACAGTTCATTTTATAATAAAGAACATATTGATATTATTAAGGAAATTATACATAGATTAGAAATTGAAGAAGAAGAAGAAAATGAATTAGAGAATGAAGATTATGCTAAAGAAACATTTATACCTGTTTACAATCTCGATTATTTATTTAATGACGAATTTGATAAATTATTATCGTTTTATCTAATAGAAAAACCATTTAAAAATAAATATTTTAATAAACGTAATAACAATAACATTAAACATAACAAAAATGGATTTCGGAAGAAATTTCAAATCTTACGAAAAAGCTCTATTGATGTGGTGTATAGACGATCCGAGAAGTTTAATAGAATTATCTATCCACAAATCAAGATCTAAACATACTAATAAAAGGAAACAATTTAATTTAACAAAAAAAGAGAAAGAGTATATCGCAAAAATTGGACTAATTAAATTTAGAGAAGATGTTGTTGAATATGTCAATAAAATGATTAAATTTCCACGAAAAACTGATAAATTAGATTTTTGTGAAGATCATCCATTAATTCCTGCAAAATTTGCTAGTGGTTTATGTTGTAGACAATGTATGGCTGAATGTTATAATATCAAAGAATGGAGCACACTTACTCCAGAACAAGAGAATAAATTTGTTCTTATTATTATGAAATGGACTCAGTCTCAAATGAATTAATCAATGTGCCTATAAACATCCCAACTTCTGCTCAGAGGAACAAGTACGGCGGCGGCGGTGGTGGTGGTGGCAGCATTCGCGGTGGCGGTCGCGGTGGCGGTGGTGGTGGCGGCATTCGCGCTTTTCGGAGTGGTTCGAAAGCTCCTCGTTTCCATTCCCTTATTTCAATTATACGATCAACCTTGGTTGTTCTGGGATCTTTCAAATAATCCGTTAATTCAAACCCATAATCATTTATAAATTTATCTGCTATATCTTTCATCTTAGTTTTTATAATTTCTGTATTATCGAACCTATTTACTGGGATTTTTAACTTTTCTAAAATTGCCTTCTTTCCTAAATTATTCTCTTTTTCCATTAATATTGCAATATTTCCCAACACATCTTGTTTTATCTTAAATATACGTGAAGCATTCTTAACTTTGTTTGTTAAATTATTTCCTGGTATTTTGTTTTTGAATATGTTTATTAATGCCTTTTTATACTTATTTTCCAACTCTTTTTGAGCTGACTGTTGCTTATATAACAGATTCTCTGTTTTATTACTTTTTAAATCATCAATACTCATTTCAGATAAATAAAATCCTTTACCATTACGGACGAAATATGATCTTACATCTTCGCCCGTAATAGCAGTCATCTTATGTCCACTTTTTTCACTAGGTTTAGAACTAAAACAAGGTGGAATATATCTTATATCTGATCCAACAATTAAACTAAATCGTCTTGCTACATCACTTGATATTGCATATTTTTGATGAAGATCATCACCTATCATGTAAATTCCTTGATAATCATCACCATCAAACGTAATATAAGAATTATTTTTATTTAATTCGGTTGTGTAATTACATGGTGGTTTAATGTAAGAATATTCCATATCATTATTCTTCTCTTCACTTACAACACCAAATATATAATCACCAAACTGGAAATATGAATCACCCATATAATCTAATATATCTCTAACGTCTATAACAACAGACTTATTTGGTATATTTATTTTATCTTTACTACTACTATCACTAATTTTACTATGTTTAATCAAATAGTCTAACAATATTCCATAACCATTTGCTATCATATTATTATCAAATTTATCTAATTCTAGAGTATGTGTATAACTCATATTTTTTAGAATATCTAAAATATTTATACTTTTATCAGCTACTTGAATATATTGAATGTTATGATATTTATAATCTTTCTTATTATCTAATTTTACAACCTTTGTTCCATAATCTCTTTTGATTATCTTAAACTTTGTATAAATTCTACCGATTAATGATTTATCATTCTCTATATTATGAAGAAATTTTTTAGCATCATTAGTAATTCTTATAACTCCACTATTTAAGAAAATATTTAAGTAATTTTCTACCATTATTTGATTAATGTATAATTTATCTGGTATTAATTGAAGTTCTTTCTTTATTTTTAGTTTTCTAATATTCGGAGTTTCAACTAATTTCTGAGACTTCATTTGTTTTCTAAATAGTTCTAATTCCTTTGTTAATTCATCTTTTCTTTCTATGAACGATTTACTATTTACACGAAGTCTCTTAAATAAGATATATTCAAGTTCATTAAGAGAATCTTTTATTTTTAAATTCCATATTTTAACTTCTGGATCAGAAATCCATTTATCCCATTCTTTTTTATTAGATCTTTTTGGTTTTGGAAAAGGATACCAATCCCAAACATCTTCATTTTTATACTCTTTAAACTCTCTTTTATTAACAAATATTTTAGGCAAATTTTCTATATTTCTAGATTCTAAGAGTCTCTGTACTCTTTGTTCGGGTGTTTCTATTGGTTTAACATTTGAATAAGGGGTTACACATTTATTATTATCCCATATACAATTAAATTGTCCATTACATCTGGTAAAACCACCTTCTTTAATACTATCTTCTAATTCTTTTATAATTCCCTTTTTACCTTCTTTCTTTAATCCAAAATTATCTCTTATTTCAAGAAGTATCTTATTCTTATTTGGGTTGTTTATAAATGTTTCAGATTGAATATAATTAATTGTATCTATTAATCTTCCATTAATTTCAGATATATTAAAATGATTACACGGATCCCAGTCATTTGATCTCCATAATATTTTATTCTTTGATACACCTGTTTTGACAATAATACTCTTATTATACTTATCTATAAATTCTTGTTCTATATAATAATTACTTACTAAACCCATCCTCAAATTAATTACTTTTAATCTATTATATATTACCTTACTGGTTGGAATATTAATTTGTATATTAAAATCATTAACAATTCTTATTAGAATATTTGTCTCTTCTTCTATACCTAAAGAGTTAAATAATTTACTTCTCAAGTATTTAATAGTTTTCTGAACATCATTTAATCTAATTTTGATTTTATTCAAAAATGTCTCGCTGTTAATTAATTCATCATCTATGTTCAAAGCTTTTGCAATGTCGTTATACATAACACTCTTATCTTTGAAATTTGTATCAACCCAATAACTGGAATTTAAATGATTTAATGCAGAGTTAATCTTATTTTTTGAACTACTTATTAATTCAATTACATCTTTTTCAATTTGGATAAGTTTACTAATTTCATAACTTTTCGACTTTATTATTGATCCTACATTTATTCCCATATCTATTATAACATGTTGAAGAGCATCAATTCTGTCTATATCTGATAATATTCTATACTTATCACTATTAATATAATCCCAATTATCTAATAATATCTTATGTCTATATAATATTTTATTTCTTAAAACTGTAGGATTTATAAAACCAAGATAATCATATATTTTTATAATCTGATTTTTATTCATTTTAGTTTTAAGAATTGTTTTAAGAATTTTAATTAATAATACTCTTTGATTGTTTAATTCGCTTATTATTTTTGTAACTTTCAGATCCTCTCCGAATATATTAAACTCTTTAATTACTAAAGTTAATTGCTTCTTTTGTTCGGGTTTATCCAAATCATCAAATTCAGAAGACTTTAAATAATTCATAGCCAATTTAACATTTTGATTCTTTATAAACCATGGTGGATTTCCTGTAAAACCAGTAACATCTTTTACAATTATTGGTGTTAAGTTTGATTTAGTAAACTCTCCTAATATTTTACCTCCAGAATATTCAACGTAATAAATATTATCAGAAATCTTCTTAACAAGACCTAACTTGTCAAATATCTTTATTCCATCTGAATCTTTTCCAGATATATTAACATAAGAACCTTCATCTATTTCTTTAGGTATTTTACCATACACAACATTGATGTCATTAATTAACCAAGGACTCAACATTCCAGAAAGTAATAAATTACCGAGGTCATTTAGCTGTGTGTCAGAATATACTGGATATTGACCAGAATATTCAACAGGTGTTGGAAATGATGTTGAAGCACTATGTTTAACATTATATAATTTTCCATTTAATAGGTAGTATGGTTTATTTGATTTGACAATAATAGCTTCTTTGTTATTAATAATAAAATATTGTTTGGCTATTTCAGAATCTGATGGTTGTATTTGATTATTTTGTTTAGCTTTTTTGATAATATATTTCTTAAAATCCTTAATACTCATTAATTGGATTTCTTTTTTACTATATTTTTCAACTATTTCTAATGGTTTAATTACTTCCAAATTATCATATATGCATCGTTTATACATTAAAGATGGATTTATAGCTTCATCTCTTAGATCAAAATACTTATTGTAATCTATTATAATATTTTCTAAATCCCAAACACCGGCTGTTTCTTCTGGGGTTAAATGGGTACCAAACTTCTTATTAATTCTGTTTAATTCACTAATAGGTATACTTTCTAAAACATCGATATAAATATTGTCTGTTTCTTCCAATTTTAATATATATTCACGAATACTTAAATCTATATGATCACCATCACCACCAATTAAATTCCAAGGAAGTAAATCATTATCTTTTGTTACAAATTCTAATTCATAACCAGATGCATAACATATATTCTCTAATTCTTGAATAGAATAATTATTGGTTAAATAAACATTAAATCCCATTTGAAGTCTGTCTAATACTTTGTTTAGTGCTATTTTTTCATCATTTGTTATTGGTTGTGATACATTATTATTATTATACGTTATTAATGTTGGAGTTCCAATATCACTCGACAAATTTGTTAAATGAGACTGTAAAATTCCATTTTCTACATATCTATAAGGGATTGGGTTATCTGGAAAATTTCCTCCTACCCAAAATCCGATCTTTTTAGGAAGTGGTATAATATAACCATTTCTGGGAATAGTTTTTGATAAATAAGGGGGAGTGTAAATATTAATTCTCCATTTTTCTAAATTATGTGTACTTATTAGTTTAAAACCTTTTGATGCCAGTCTCTTATTCTCTTGATCATTTATTAATTCTATCTGTTTAACATCTATTTTACCATTAACAATAGCAACTGCTTCTTGAGCATGTGTCTCTTTCTTTCTTTTTATTATTTGTTGTTTAACAATTATTTCTCTTAAAGCTATCCGTCTACCTATTTTATTTATATCACTCCTAACATTTTTACGACTATCTATAATATCGATCATATTAACTTGCAATGATTGAATTGCATTTAAAACTGGTATTGATGCATTAGCTAATACTTCTTGATCACTTTTTCCTTTAAAAACTTCTGGCATTATTATATATTTTTTTGCTATTTCACTAATTAATGTAGTATTGTCAGGTGTTAATAATTCACAAAAATTAAATTCATTCTTTATTATTTTATAATACTCAACAATTTTTTTATTTTTATCACTTTTTTTTACCACTTTTTTACCACTTTTTAATATATTATCTACAGTTTTATTGTATTCCAAATTATTTGTAGCTAAATTAAAAACAACTATTTCAATTCTTGAAGCAAGTATAGAATTTTCTGTATCTTCTACATCAAACCCTAATTCTCTACACTCATTAACCTTTAGTTCTAATTTTTTATTAACTTTTATTCTAGTTTGTAAATTTACTAAACCCGAAATAGATTCTAATTTAAATTTACTAGTATTTAAAAAACTTGTTAATCTATCTTTATCAACTCCTCTATCTTTTCCAGCTAAGGTTTTTTTAATACTTACAGCCCATTTTAAATATTTATAACTTTCTTGTATAATACCTTTTTTCTGAATTAATGAAATATTTAAATTTTTTACAATATTCCAATCTAATAATGTTATATTGGGAATATCTTTATTTGATTCATCAACTAATCTCTGTTTTAGTTCTGGGAAATCGTCAATATTTTCTGTATTTGGTATCCAATTTATCAGATCATCATAATTTAATAGTTTATATCCACTTTTTAACTTATTTCTTAGAATAGAAGGAAAGTTGTTTCTTATATTAATTACATCTGTTGGTAATAAAACACCTTGTGCCATTAATCCAATAATATTTGGATAAAGTCTTAAAATATAATCTATTTCCTCCATTCTGTAAATATAAGATACTTTTTGTATTAAAACATTATTTACACAACTAGCTGCAACTCTTTCAAGTTCTCCAATAAATTGTATAAGTTCATTAGTATCTGTGATTGTTGGATATTTAAGAACCTTTTTTATTAACTTCTGTTTCTCTATTATTCTAAACTGGATTTCCTTAATATTAGAACCTATTATACTAGGTTCATTTTCAGTTGATTCATTGGATTCATTTAAGTACTTATTTATACTTTTTATCTTCCTAATAAGAATAATTTTAGATTCTGATTTTAAATCAGAAAGTCTTGATCTTAATAAAGACCTAAATATTTCTAAATATTGTTCAAAATCCTTTACAACTATTCTTAATTCACTTAATGGATCAGTTACAACCCAAGCATATACATTTGTGGCTGGTGGTTGGTCAATAACGATTTTATACTCTTTATTATCTAATACTAATAATTTAGATCCCCTTAATTTTGAATTAATTGGCAATCTTTGGAAAGAAACACCATAATTACCTGTTTCTGTCTTAATTTTCCAAGAAATTAGTTTTTCTCTAAATTTACTATCATCGTTATCGTTAACAACATTAGCTAATTGGGATAAACCTTTTCCAGTTAATATAAAATACCCAAATACTTTTGTGTTTTTTAATGCTTCACTAAGATTTGTATATTGAGATTCTATAAGATCTTTGTATACAGTATTACCAACATTTACAACTAATTCAGAATTATATTTTTCTAAATTATTAAAAAACATTTTAACTGCCTCGGGATTAATATTATCACCTGAAATAATTCCTTTTGGAATATGTAATTTTCCTTTATTATCTGGGTTTATTTGTATCATAATATTTTTTGAACTTTTTTTAAATAAATCTTTCTGGTGTTTGGACAAATGTAGTTCATCTAAACTTTTATTGATTGAAATAGCCAAATCTTTGAAATTTTCTGGATTTTCTCTAAATTTTAGAATACTTATTCTATTATCTCTTAAATCTTGAATAAAAGGGTCTGCAATTTGATATCCCATTTTATTTATACAATCTAAAAGTGATTGTTTAGGAAATTTTGATAATATCAATTTCAATTTATGTAAATCTCTTTTATTATTTTTAATATTTTCTCTCATAACATTTTCTTCAACATTATTTAAATATCTGTTAATGTTATCTTCGGCTTCTAACTCATCTATATAACTAATTTTCATAACATCATTTTTTATTCTTTTAACCATTTGATAATCAGGTATATTGGGTGCATTACGGACAGGAATAACACCATTCTTCTTTTGTAGAAATTCTTGTACAATATTATTTGGTTTTGTAGATGGTAAGTATTTGGAATATTTTGAAAGGATTTTATTGATTAATGTATTTTCAGCTATATCGGGATCATCTATATTATTATCATTCATAAATGTTTCTAATTCATTTGGTGAAATATTTCCTTCTATAATATCAAAATCTTTTAATATATCTTCTTTTTTTAATTTAGATTGTTTAAGAATTCTATTTTTTAACATAATATTTTCTTTATTTTTTAGATCTCTAACTGATTTCATCAGTATAAAAAATGTAGAATCAACCAATCCAATTAATTCTGATATAAACGTTTGTAATTTTTCAAAATCTGGATTAGTTAAAGAGTTGTATATATTTCTTGTCTCTTCATAAGATCCAAAAATTTGAATACTTTTTTTTTTATTTAAATTCAAAATACTATTTTTAAAATAAGACATAACATTATTCTTTTCTTCTAATGTTTCTGGCATACGTTCTAAAAACCATCTAATGTCTTTAGTAGATATTATTTTGTCTTTTATCTCCCTCTTTACAACATGTTTTAACATATCATTCTGCTGAAAATTTAAGATTTTAAATTTTTCTACAACAATTTCTACTTTCTCTCTTAAATCTGTTTCAAAACGAGATAATTTTTCTTTCTTTTGATCGAAATTAGACAAGTCTAACACATGTTTTGGAAATTTAAGATTTTTAGCTTTTTCAAATATTTCAGATAATTCACTTTTTAATTTATTCATTTCTCCCAAACTTAAATATTCTTGAATACTATCAACTCTGATATTTGCTATCTGTTGTTGTATACCAGTAATCTCTTTTTGAAATTCAGTTATATTTAAATTATCTTCTGTTAGGTTGATATATAATTTATCTAAATTATCTTGTAATATATTTATATAATTATCATTATTATGTATATTATCTTCTACCTCATTAATATTTTCTCCTAGATGACGATCTATATTATCTAAATCTTCTTCTTCTGAATATCCATGGAGCTCAGAATCTGAATCGTGGTCGTCAGAAGAATCATAGTCGTCAGAATCCATTACTTATTAAATAGATGGAAAATAATTTGAATTTAAATAAATATTTATTGTTTTAATAAATTATCTAATTCTACTTCTGTTATATTAGGGAAATACTTTTTATTATCCCTAATATATTGTACAAATTTAGGAATATCATTTTTATATTGTAAACTTTTCACTAATATAGCTGCATATTCTCCCATTTGAGAACTATATTCTTTATTTTTATCCATTTTGTTATATTAATATAACAAATCTTTTAATTATTATAATATATACTTCTTTATTTTCATAATCTTCTCTTTCTAGAATCTTTATACATTTAAGTATCTTTAATTAGAGTTACGGAGGTTGTTCTTCAAGTTCCAGAAAAAAATTTGAAAAAACATAAAAAAAATTTGAAAAAAATGCAAAAATCAGTAACAAAAACTCCATCTTTGTAATTTCTATCATAATATAATTGGCCACTTTCGTACCATACTTTATAATTTCCGTGCAGTCGTCCATCTTTGTAATTTATATCATAATATAATTGGCCACTTTCGTACCATACTTTATAATTTCCGTGCAGTCGTCCATCTTTGTAATTTCTATCACATAGTAATTGGCCACTTTCGTACCACATTTTACAATTTCCGTGTTCTCGCCCATCTTTGTAAATTACTTCAGAGAATAATTGGCCACTTTCGTACCATACTTTATAATTTCCGTGCAGTCGTCCATCTTCGTAATTTCTATCACGAAGTAATTGGCCACTTTCGTACCACATTTTACAATTTCCGTGAAGTTTATTTTTAGAAGTTTTATATCCTATTTCATGTATACCATCTTCAATTGTGTCATACCTAATTCCAACTACATATACTTCAATTATACTACGTAATTCATACGGTAAACACGTAATAACCATTTTATTATTATTACACAACTTAATCTTTAATTTTATTTGGTTTATTATAGTATCTTTAATTTGTCTATTTTTTTATAACTGAATTAATTGTAATTTTGAAAATTAGATGCTCTAACAATAAATGGATGATGATTTTCTTGATATTTAGAAGAATTAGATTCCAACATCTCTTTTATTATACCAACATTTAACCCAGGAGATTCATATTCATATGTTTGAACTTTAAATATCATACTAATATTCCTCTTCTCTCTCCCAACAAGTCTAGGATCTAATGGATCAAACAGAAATGAAAGTACATTTTCACGATTACCCACATTACTAAAAAGATTAACAGATGTATTTCCAAAGATACGTTCAAAAGCTTGTATTAATAGAACAGATCTTCGAGGTTGTAACATTTTTTCCAAATCAATTGGACTTCCACCAAATGTTGAAAACTGTATACTTAATTTATGTAATGATTGCATTGGGGGTAAATATTTTTTCTCCCATAATTCATTTGATTGAATATTTTCTACATACTCTCGTGTACCACTTGTTCCTAAATTAAGACGAATTGGACAACTAAGGATACACGAAGTATGCTCTTGATTTATAAATTGTACTCTTTGATCTCGTTCAGCTTGGAAAATAGATATTATAATATTCGTATCTGGTAATTCTGTAATTACCCAATCTCTATATTTACCAATTTGGGTAATAAAATTATTAGAATTAGCTCCTAGATCATACCATGATATTCTATTATTAATATCAATTATTTCATTATCACCCCAAACATTATCAGACAAGCCCTTAACCACCTCGGTGTTGCTAAGGATACGTTCTTTGAAACTGCGTTTTTTTTTATTTCCAAAATCTCGCTTGGTTTGTGAAGAGTCGATGTCTGACGCTCCTCCCTCCGACATATCACCGTAACCATTTGGTATTAATCTCATAGCATTTACAATATTTATATTTGTGGCCTGTTCTATATTTCCAAAATTAACTGGGGTTAAAGCTGGAAAATATAAACCAAATGTTACATCAGTTGGAATACATTCTACGTTTACCCATGGTTTTATAATACTTGTCCCGAACATATTTGCTAAATCTCCGTTTAAATAAAGATCTTGTAGACAATCTCTAAGTCCTATACGTTGAAATCTATCACCTGGACTATTATAAGGTCCCCAAACATTTCCTCTAAAATTGGGGAATGGTGTCGGTGAATCTATTCTTATTATTGTAGGATCAGCTCCATCACTAGTTCCAGGTTGATAATGTATACCTATACCAGGACCAGGAATAAATCTTTGATAACTTCCATATCCAAAATAATTAGATGATGTATTAGTAGATGTAACTGATGAATTAACAATAAGACTAACATAGTCTTCATCATTATAACTTTGATTAGGAGTCAGAACTAATAGTAGTAATGTTCTTGCTATACCAGTAATAATACTATTTAGATTATCATTTGAACTTAAACGATAAGTCCAATCATTAAGATCATAAACACCATAACCACTTAAAATAATATAAAAATTTCCAATTCTATTCTCAACACTAAAATTATCTGATGTATATGTAGGTACAGTTTGGTGTGGATAAGGTTGTAGTTGATGTGTAGAACCACCAACAATTGGATTCCAAAGTTTTAATGGAAGTGGAGTATGTTGATTTGGAATACTAAATGAACCATCGATATAAGTTCTAAATAGTTGTAATTCGGTTGAATAAAATCCAATAACTCTTCTTTCTAATTCAGTTTTTTCTTGGGGGATATAAGAAACCCAAGAAATTGATGTACCATTACTATAACCGTGTTCAATAGTAAATGTTAACGAATCAATTCCAATTGTTCCAGAAGGTGTGACATCACAAACCCATGAACTATCTTTATTAATAGTTCCTTCAGTAATATATACATAATAGTTACTTATAACTACAAAATCAACCCCATTTAACATATCAAAAGATCTAATTGGAGCTCCTGATGATTGAACAATATAAATTCCATTTTCAATACTATCAACTTGATCTTTTATAAGTATTCTATCATCTTTAACCAATACAATATCATCAATAGTATCACCAACTTCAAAATCAGATGCTAAAATACCAGCACCAATTGTTGATATTCTTGTTTGAGGACATAATGGTACATCATCAACACCAAATTCACTACATTCTAAAAAATCTGGTAGATAAACAAGTAATGGAATTATATCTCTTGGAATTACTGTATTAATTAAAGAAAGAGACTTAATAACTTTTAGTTTTTTTTGTAATTTAATAATCATTTTATTATCATATATATAACTAGTTTCGTCTTGTATATGAGGCCATCCAGGATCAGCTTCTCTTATAATAGTACCACCACCAGCATAATTACCATTACCTATAGATCCTTGTAATTCAAATGTTATATAACCAATAGAATTTATGTTAAAATTTTTAATAATCCAAAATCCATTAGCAGCCTTATTTCCCTGTACACCAGAAATAGAAACTTTATCACCATTTTTTAAATAATTAGCAGGATTAGCTAATAATGTGTGAATTGTAATAGTAATACCTACACCACTAGTATTTAAAATATTATCTGAATATTCACCTCTACCTCCCCTAAATTTAAATAAACTTTGTGTATCTATAATACTTTGAGAACCTACACAATCTCTGGTATCACAGAATATAAGATTATCTCTAACAGTAATTTGTTTATCATCTGAGTCCCTATACCCATAATTATTCATCATTTTATATAATAATCGTTTTATTTTTAAGTTGATATCAATTTTTTTTAAAATTTAAATCTTTGTATTTAGTAAAGATGGACAATCATTCAAAAAAAATACTTTTAAAATTAAAGAAAGGAGAAGCAAAACTATATTTCGGTGAAGGTTGTGGTGCTTGCCAAGATCAAATAAAAAAACTTAAAAGTAGTTATGGAGAAATAAGAAAATTTAAAGGTGTGTATGATATAAGTGATCCTAAGAATAAAGGAGTTGTGTCAGGAGTCCCAACTTGGATAAATAAATTTGGAGATCATATAGTCGGTTCAACAGATCCCAAACAACTACTTTATAAATTAGAAAATAAACAGAAATCTGGTCTTCGGTTTGGAAGAGTTTATTCATCTATGTCAGATCAACCACAATTTAACGGTCATACTAGTTATGGGGGTAAACGTGGTGGTGCGTTAAGTTGTAAAAGTACAAATATAGATAATTGGAAAGCAAGTATGCCCAAATACCGTTTCGGAGCAGGTGGTTTGTTAAACAGACCATATGGACCAAGTGATAATAGAAATATGATGGGTGAACATTTAGTTGGTTCTAAACTAGATCCATTACCATTATCATGGAATTACCAATTAGGTCAGTTTGGTGTTAGTAAAAGGAAGTCCAGAAAAATTAAAAAATCTAAAAAAAAATCTAAGAAAAAATCTAAAAAAAAATCTCGTTCAAAAGGAAAGTCTATAGTCGCTTTGCGAAGGAGGTCATATGGTACGACACCTGGTTCTAAATCATGGAAAATGAATACTTCGTCTAGATTAGGGTCAGAATGGGCAAAACCTAAATTAGCTGCAGCAAAGGGGTATAATACAAATTCAGCAATGTTGTATTTACCTATAAATTCCCAAATAAATAAACCTCAATATTTAAATGTTCCTAAACAATATTTGAATAACAGATACAACGATCCACAACCTAGTTCTATTGTTCGTTTTGGAAGAAGTCCAACACTAGTTGCAATGGAAGGTCCTAATAATATTGGATATAAAAGTGGTATGAATTTATATAGTGCAGGAGCTAACACCACTAACTGGCAAACAGGAAAGACGTTCAGAGAACCAAATTATCCAAAACTGAAAGTTCAGAAAACAAAAAGTAATCCAAGAGGATGGTTATCTAATGCAACTAATATGGAGAATGCATCTAAAAAGAATAATGGGGCTAGAAGTTATGTTAATAAAGGACTCCAATTCGGTGAAATAGATTACAATAATTTGGTATTTACTCGTGATAATATGGTACATGGTGCAAAAACATTATATCAACCTGCACCACCATATATGAAAGGTGGTGGTGTAAATGGAGATTATGCTTCATACAAAAAATTTGGAAAGTTACATAAAAAGAAGAATAAATCTTATAAAAAGAAACTAAAGGCCCAATTTGGTGGGAAAACAATAACTCTTTCTGGTAATGGGAGGATAACAATTGCTGCAACAAAGTAATTAAAATATCTTATTAATAGACAGACGTTTAGACCGACGACGTTTAGACCGACGACGTTTAGACCGACGACGTTTAGACAGACGTTTAGACCGACGACGTTTAGACAGACGTTTAGACCGACGACGTTTAGACAGACGACGTTTAGACAGACGTTTAGACCGTTGTTCGTTATCTATATTTGGGATACCTGTAAGTATTTGATTTAAATCAATCTCTTTTGGAATTACAACCATATTATAATTACTAAATATTTTAAATATATAGTAATAATAATGGACCTATTTAATGTTTCTATGATCTACGACACATGCACCTAAGGATTTAAGAAAATTCACGGCCTGGCTCTCTGTAAGCCCCACCGTTTGAGCTCTTCTTGGTTGCCATTGGTGTAGACGGGAGTCTCAAAACCGCTGAACATCGCGTATTCATTTTCTACATGTGGCGGCAACTTCTTATACAATTATTACTATAATTATAACTAAAAAGCAAAAGAATGAACCATTAATAGATATAATATTATTTTTATTTGTTGAAAAACTATAAATAAGAGAACTTATAAATGCTAATATTACAGAATAATTTATAAAATTACCAATCATTTTATTTTTATATTGAATTTTACTACCCTTATATCCAAGACTAACGAATAAATAAATAAGGAAATATAATACTCCTACTGTTACAACTAATATTTTAGAATGATCCCATGATTCTGTAATAGAGTTCCATTCTAATCTACAACTTTTTTCATCCTTTAATGAACATAATTTATTTTCTAAATTAGGATATATATATAAAACATTAACTAAGAAAAGTACAAAAAGAAGTATTGAAAAGAAATACAATAACAGTCTATATTTCTTAATAGTTCCTAAATAATCAGCAGTTAAGAAATAAGAAATTGGTTGTATTATAAGAGTTAATGGAATTAAATAAGAAATAATTGTATTAGTTTGATTACATTCTTGGTTAATCCACAATATATATTCAAGTAATTGCATAATCGAAACAGTAAAAACAAATACAGCTGTTAAAATATAAATATTAAATAATTTTGGATTGGTATAACCTTTATAAATTAATTTAATAGTTGTTAATACACCCATTATAAATAAAATTAGAGAAACTTCTTTATTTACACACATTAGATATTACCAATAAAATAAATTTAAACTATTGTAGTAATATAATATTGAAAAGATAAACATAATAATAAATGTAAAACAACACACATTATATATTGAAAACTTCTGATTTGGGTTTTTATTTTTAAATAATAAATAAAATCCCAAATGTAATTAAATAATTCGGTAAAAGGAATTTCCATATCATTAAAATTGATTACCTTTTCAATATTATTTTTATTATGCATATGATGTTTTTGGTGAGTTCTTTCATTTATTACACCAACCCAATTTAAAAATATTAAAAATTGGTTCAAAGGATAATTAAAATGATTGTTTCTTTCCTTTTGTGTTAAATGATACCATTCGTGGGTTGGTCCATGTAATAATTGAATTCCTAAATGATAAGAATAAATTGGTAAACAATTTGTATTTAAAATAATAAAAGGTATCCATAAAAACGGAACAGTTGGAGCATCAGTAAAAAACGCAATCCTCTGTTCCAACCAAAAAGTAGATAATAGATTTGGTTTATCATAATGGTGAATATAAGCAACATACAACCCTACACCGTGAGCTAAATGTTCAACTCCATGTTCTAAGAATGCGGTATGAGTAGTCATATGAAGGGTTTGAAAATATAAATTACCCACACAATAACCTAATATCATATCTCTAATAACATTTTCCCCCAAAATAATAAAATATATATTAGATAATATTATAGAATATGTTATAATATTATAATTTCTTTCGTTTATTATATCATATCCATAATAATTATTTTTTTTCATATAGTCCAAATCGGATCTATATTTTATAATTGTACGTTTTGCTTCCATAATAGCGTTTATATGCAAATACTTTGTGAGATATTAATATATTTGTAAATATCTTTATATTAATTACGTTTATAATAAACCAGAAATATTTTAACCCACATAAAATGGGTTGGCCCGGAAGTGCAAGTGGAAGGTAGCCGTGCGGATGATAATTTGGGGTAAGCGGGCTATGAAGTTATCTGTTGAACAAATTAATCACGTTTATTAATAATTAATATATATATTATTATATTATAAAAATGGTTGAGTTAAAAACTACCAACCCAAATTATATCACCAATATGAATAGAATAATGAAGGATAATTATTTATTACCTGTAATTAACAATAAAATATATTATATGATTGTTGCTGTTAATATACTAAGTCTTATTGGTTTACTATTTAATAATAGATTATCAGTAAAAGATGTAGGTTTAGGTTATTTATTATCTCAGATAACATTTTTAAGTGGTCATGCAGTTGTTCATGCTTGTTTTATAGAATATGATATAACTAACAAAGATATAGATAACACAGGAGTTGGAAATTATGTTGCATATTTACACCATTACGAGAATTCTAAAGAGTTGCCTTATTTTTGGATGCAACATAGACTTTCATATATATTTGATACTCCTTTAGTATATCTGACATGGCTGCCTTTTATAAACAGTAAATTACTTGGATTATTTTTTAGTTATTCTGGTTGGTGGTTATTACAAGGACCTCTTCATGAATGGTACCATTTAAATAATTCTGAAAGAAAACATCATTTTAATCCTATTATAAATAATTTATTTCATTTATCTGAAAAAATTGGGATGGTTAGTACAAAACATCATCAATTGCACCACAAACATCAAAAAAATAATTTAGAAGATGTTGAAAAATTTAGTGATATGTATATCCCTTTTCTAGAAGAAATAGAACAGAAAATATGGAATTTCAATGTTAATATAAAAAATAAATATAAATGGAAGAAAACATTATATTATTTATCTAGTATTCAACATTTTATAGTTTTGTTAGCATCCTTTGCTATTACTAAAAAATACTGTTATTAAGAAGATGGTTGATAAGGGAGTTGAGGATAAGTAATAGTTACAAAAGAAAGAATTATACCAAATATAAATAAATGTAATATTTCTAATAATCCAAATATATCATTAGTTATATTTTTATATTTTGTTGTTAAAAGAAAATATTTTCCAATCGAAGGAAATAATTTAGTAGAAACTAACAATATTATAAGTATTGTTATAGAAACTAAAATATATACTAATTGACGTAATTCTTTTAAATCTTCGTCAAAAAACCTTTCATACATAAAATATAAAGTTAGAGATAAAATAACCCCCGTACTCATAATAGATATTGTAATCAAGTTATGAATTTTTCCATATTTTGTATTATACCATAATATGTTAATTAACAATAAACCCATTAACATAGTAGTTATAGGAACAATAGTACGCACATCTATTATATTAAAATAATTTTGTAATCCTAAATACCAGAAAATTGATATAATAAATACATAAACAATAGATACTTGAGGTAATTTATTTGTATATTCAAGTGCGGTTGATAAAAATAAATCCTTTTTGGGATTCAAAGATGAGAATCCTAACTTATTTTTGTTATAAGCAATAATATATGGATATGAAAATGTTAATATATATAATATAGTAACTATTATAGCTATTACCCTAGTGTTTTCTTGTATATTTAAATTTTCACTAAAAGTATATCGTTGCCCAAATTTTAAATTTTGACTTGGTGGAAAAAATCCCATATTTAATATTATTCAATATAATAATTACCCAATAATATATTTTTTATGAATGAAGAAAAAATTTTACAATTATTCTTTAAATTGACTTACAAGATTGCTTCCCAAACGTATTTTCAGAATTATACGTTAGATATAGAAACCCATCTGTGTTCTTATGAGTTTCATAAATACTACTAATTAATGATGCTGTTGCTGGAATATTTCCGTTTATAAATATATAAATAGCCTGTTCAGCAGGAAGTTTAATTCTTTTCCTTATTACATAGATAAATTGACCAATTGATAACTCCAAAGGTACTAAATACTTTTTTTTATAAATTTGTTTAATATCTGAATTATATGACTTTTCTACAATAATTGGTCTACGATTTGGATATCTTTCCATAATTTTTTTTGATTCTGTTTTTCTAATTTCCAAAGAGAACTTATTCTTAAAACTATCAGGGTCATCACCATTTGAATGCTTATAATTCATTATTATAATTAATAAATATTTTTGTTTTTAAATTAATTTAAAAACACATCATTTTAAATAAAATATTTGGATTTTTATTACTAAATTGGTTGGGATTTATGGTGTACTGTTCTGGTATTATAGACATTACATAACTCTTTTTAGATATAGCTCTAGTATGACCTAGTTTATTTGCAACTTGGTCATAAGTGGATATTAAATTTTGTTTTATTTCTTTTTGACTTTTTGGCGGATCAAATTTACATAATATTTTTAAAAACAAAATATTACTTCCATATGTTCTAAAATCTTTACATGTAAAATCACAACCCATTATACTTTGTAAATAATTGTTCATTGTTAAAGGACTTATATTAAATATTCTATCTTTGGGTTTTAATCCATTTAAAATTGATTTAATATAATTAAAACAACAAGGATCTTTAAAATTTGTAGATTGTTCCACACTTTTCTTACCTATAAATGATAAATTAATATTTTTTGTACTTTGTGATAATGTAATATGTCTTTTTTCTAAAGATGTTAATCCATATGTACCATTATCTTTAGCATAACAATCATTACCAACACGTATGAATGTTTTTTGAAGTATTCTAAACATGATAGCTATTATTTTATTATCTCTTAAATCTGTTTTTATTCTAGATTCTAATAAGTTGTACTTTTTAGAGAATTTACCCATTCTAGAATATTTCTCCGAACTAGTAAAGAATACCCACATAGGGTGATAAATATATTGTATTCTGTTTTTATCATCAAATCCAGTAGCTTGTAAATGAGATAATTCAGAATTAGATATTACAACATTTTTCCAATTTGGTGGAATACCTAATTTTTTTATCCTTTCTATGTCTCGGGAAGAACACTTTATATTATCTCTTTCGTATTTGAATACGTGTGTTAATTTAGTTTTCCCATTATTAGTGTATTTAGACATCCTAATAAATGTACGTGTTATCTGTTCCGAACAGTTCATTTATTATAATGTAATAATTTTTTTCTTTTTACGCAATTAAACCAATTAGTAAGTATATCCAAATTTCATACTTGACCGACTCTTTTTCATCATACTTTCGGCTTTTGCGGCTACATCGTCATATCCCCATTGTCTAGCTATTTTGTAAGCAGCCTCTAACCCATAATTATTTACAGAACAATCTGGGTTACATATAGGAAACCCTAAATTATTTGACTTTAAAAAACATTTCGAACCACATTTATTCATCATCTTGTGTCTACTTTTTGTAGACGGGGTTTTCCAATGTCTTGATTTACGTGACTTACGTTTTGACTTACGTGACTTACGTCTTGACTTACGTCTTGACTTACGTCTTGACTTACGTCTTGACTTACGTCTTGACTTACGTGACTTTCCATAACTAAAATTTTTAAACGAAGCACTCTTTGCAGCGTTTGCGTCGTTTGCGTCATACGCGGTATTATAAATACCCGTAGTTGTGTTATATATTAACGGAGTTGCTCCCAAAGAATACATTGCTCCAGTAGTTCCGTTAATTTTTGGCCATAATGCTTCACCAGATGGACCCATAGATCCAGCCCGGTTTGAAAGAGACTGTTTGTAATTTGCCATTTAATATACCCAAACATTTTATTTTAAAAATAAAGTCTTTATTTATTCTGTTTCTATTATAGGTTTTAATCCAACTGTTTTTGATTTTTTATTTAATTCATCTTCAAACGCCTTAGTTAATCCATTATTAATTGTATCATAAACAGACCCTACAAAACTTAATTCGTTTCCTCTAAATGCTCCTCTGTTTGAGGCAACATCCAAACATTTGATTATTTGAAAAACTGTATCTAACTTAATAGTGGCATTTTTTTCCAAAACACGTTTTTTATCTTCCTCTGTTAAACTCATAATAATGTTATATTATAAAATTTTATTGAGATAAAAACGAACTTTCCAAAACTTCTTGAATACTATATCTATCATTTGGATTAAATTCCATACATTTTATAATAAAATTCTGTGCAACTTTTGATAGTTGATTATCTATACTCAAATACCCAGATTTGAAATAGTCTGAAGAATTTCCATCAAACGGATAATCACCTGATAGTATTAGATGTGCACATACACCTAAACTCCATATATCACTTTTTTTAGAATATATTTTGTCATAACCCTCTGGACATAAATAAAATGATGTTCCGTATTTGGAATAACCTGTTTTAATACTTTGATCAATTTTTTCAGCATGACCAAAATCAATTAAAATAAATTCAGGTTTTTGTGTCATTTTAATAACCATATAGTTTTCACATTTTATATCTAAATGTGCAATATCATTGTCATGACACTTTTTTATACACATGGCCATCTCTTTTATCATAAGAATAGCGAAATCTTCTGGATATGGAACATTCAAATCTATGTGATCAAATAGATCTTTACCTTTATAAAATTCAGTAACTATATATACAAACCTAAAAGTTTCATACAAATCCAAAAGTTTAAGAAGTTTGTTACTATTTAATTCTTTTAAAATGTTTAAAATATTATATTCAGATTTCCATTCTTCTTTCTTATTAATACATTTTATAATTACTTTTTCACCAGTTTCTTTGTTTTCAGAAATATATATCTTACTTGCACTACCATCCCCCAATTTCCTAATAAATTTATATTTTACATCTGGATGTTTATAATTTTTAAGTGTTAATTGGTGTTTCATTTTGTTGATTAAAGAGAATATAATAAATTCATTTAAACGTAAGTACTTTCTAATAAATAAAGAATAATGTCTGATTATGATTACTTGTTAAAGATAATAGTTGTTGGAAATTCCAATGTTGGAAAATCTTCTATATCTTCTGTTCTTTCGAACAAAGGGTTTGCTACAGAATATAATACGACTATTGGTGTTGATTTTTTTGCAATAAGAAGAAAAATTGAGGAAATTAAATGGAAACTACATATATGGGATACAGCTGGTCAAGAAACTTTTAAAAGTATTATCAGAACATATTATAGACAGTCAGCTATATGTTTTTTGGTATTTGATTTAACAAATAGAAACACGTTTAATAATTTATATTCTTGGAAATCCGAAGTATTAAAGGAAAATAATTATTGTTTTTTTGTAGTACTTGGGAATAAAGCAGATATTGTTATTAAGAGAGACGTAAGCAATAAAGAAGCCACTGAATGGGCTACTGCTAATAATATGAATTATTATGAAGTAAGTGCAAAATATAATAAATTTGTTTCTAATAATGGAATAATTGATAAGGATATTATTACAACAATTATTAAAAATTTTAATAATTCAGAAAATAAATATTTAAATGATGGGGTGAAATGTAATAAAAAAAGCAGAGATTGTATTGAGTATATTGAAAATAGGGATTTTTGTTGTATTATTTCTTAGTTAAAATATTAGTAAATTTGTATTCTCTGTTTGAATATATAAAATCATAAAGAGCTGTAGCTTTTTGAATGTCTGTTTGATTATTAAATCCTGATTCTTTTCCAGGACCTACACAAAAGAATCTATTTAAATCTTCCCTAATACTTTTTTGATTTACTGGTATTACTGACTTTCTTTTCTTAAATGTAATAGAACCATTATTTGGTAAATTACATTGATCAATATCATTATTATCCATATAGATACATATTTCTATTTTAAGATCAGCTTTCTCTTTTTTAAGTTCTAATATATTCTCTCTTATAGGTTTTATTTTAGCTTCAGCTTCCTTAATTTTGTCGTCTATTTTACTAAATTTAGAAACATCATTTTTGAATGATTCTATATTTCCTCTTAATTCGTCCATTTTTAATAAAGTAGTACTGTTTATTTTTAAATAGTTTTTAAACTTTAAAAATAAAATAAACAATAATAAATGAATAAATTGTATTCAAATGTATTTTCAGAATATTTATATAAGAGAATATATAGTAATATATATAGAGGATGGGGTTTTAAAGTAAAATATAATAAAATATTTATAACAAGTCAATATGATTTAAATTATGATATTAAATCTCATAATTCACAGAAGATGGTATGTTGTTTAACAAACATTTCATATAATATGTTTAATAATAATGTACCATTTACTTATTTACCAATGAATAATATATATGATGGTTGGTGTTCTCAGAATGAAAATGATAAAGATATATGGACTATTGTAGATAAGGATATACAATATTATGATGAAGCTGATGTTATAACAACAGAAAAATCTAATAAAATATCAATAGATTATATACCTTGTTTTGATATTGAAAAACAAGTAGAAATGTTTGAATATGGAAATACATATTCATTTCAAAGAGACTGTATCAAAGCGGTATTTATCATTTAGATGTTTGTTATTCAAAATAAAAATGTCATTTATTATAAATGATTAATAGAAGACGTAGTTATACACGTACACAGAAAACAATTAAAAAACGTAGCAAACATCGTTCAAGAAAAGTTAAGAAGAAAACGAAAACATTAGATATAAAGAAAAATATATTCAGTACCCAGGATATAATTAATAAATCAGGATTAGTTAATAACCCCAAATCACACGAATATGAAGATAGAGTATCTAAATATATAGATCCAAATGGAGAATTTGTTATGATTGGACTATTTGATAGTCACTCAGGAATATATAGTTCTGTTAAATTAGCTGGTAATAATGGATTACTGGAATATATTGCAGTAATGTTAAAAAATAAACATATAAGTTCCCAATTACTTAATGAAGCTTTTAAAATGTTTGATAATAGATATTTAAGTAAAACAGATTCAGGTTCTACTGCAACAGTTATATATTTTAGTAAAAAATCAACCTATATTGCTAATGTTGGAGATTCACCAGCTTATTCTATATCACAATCATTACAAAAACCTGGAATAAATATACAACAATTAAGTATAGAACATGATTATTTTAACACCAAAGAGAGACAAAGAGTTTTCAAATCATCTATAAATAAAAATGTGTGGGATGATCAACGTGTTCACGGAATAATTCAATCTGCTAGAGGTATGGGAGATTTTGAAATTAAGACTCAAGAACCAGGTGTTTTTATAAACAACCCAAGTATTGTTAAATTAAATAGATCTAATATAAAGTATCTTATGATAACCAGTGATGGTGTTACAGATCCATTTACAGAAAAATATGAAACAAAGAATTTATTAAATGGTTATCCTGGAATAACTGATAAACAAATGTTAAAAAATAGTATTAAAAATTTTAAATCTGTTATAAATGAATATAATATTAATGATCCAATTAATATTATTAATTCGATTATTAAATTAGTAAAACAGAAAGTAAAAGGTGATTATCAAGATGATATAAGTGTCATAATTATGAATGTAAAAGAGATTTTTAACTTACTAAATTAACTTACTAAATTAAAATATTTTGTTAAAGTAATGAGCAGTAGTTCGGAAGAAGTAACCGAAATAAATAGTAATCAAAAATTGGTATTAATAGCAATTATTATGTTATTTATAGTTATATTTATATATATTATGTGGGGTAGCAAATTTAAAATTAAAAAGTTTAAAAGAAGAAAAGGTAAAAGGTTCTTTTGGTAACGGCTAAAATATAAAAGTCATATAGTACAAAAAAACCAGTGGAAATTAATTTAATAATAGTTAACCTTTTTGATAAAGACTTAATACCAATAAGCCATTAAGTCTTTACCAAAAAGTCTTTAAAAATATGTATAAACTTAAAGATTTGTATAAATAAATTAACAAAGATAGTAATTAAAAATGGCTGACTCATACAATGAAAAAGGAGCTTTGGGTCATTCTACCAGTGGGTCTAAAGGATTGGACTTTTTTACAAAGGTTGTCCGAAACTCTTCTCCCGATGAATATATTCCGTTGTTTGTTGATTCGTGGAATGAAGATCCTACAACTTGTTTAAAGATCATTATGAATCTAAGGGATATTAGGTCTGGAAAGGGAGAGAAAAAGATTCCAATAATTCTTTTATTCTGTATTAAATTGGTTAAGTATGAGATTTACTGTGTTATGGTTAAACAGATTGTAGAAACTCTTGGTTGTTGGAAAGATTTGTTGCATATATGTGAATATACTGTACTTTACAATAAACCAGATATTAATAATGACTATGAACTCAATTTATTTGCCGATCAAATCACCAAGGATCAATGTTCTCTAGCTGATTATCCTGATGATCCAATCTCTTTAGCTGCTAAATGGGCTCCAAGTGAAAAAACATATTATAACAAAAAGGAGTTGATGTTAGCTAATAAATTGGCAAATGTTATGGAACTTAGTCCTAAGAATTACAGAAAAATATTGGTACAACTTAGATCTAAGATTAAAATTGTTGAAACTTATATGGCTCAGAATCGTTGGGATTTGATAAAATTTGAAGCTATTCCTTCTAAAGCACACCTGAACTATAGAAAATCGTTTCTTAGGGATACTAATTCAAAAGATATACAGTCTACTGAAAGAGCTAATCTAAATGATAGATATAAAAAGTATCTAGTAGATCTTAAAAATGGTGATAAAAAGGTTAATACAACCGGTATTCAACCTCATGAGTTGGTGTCAAAGTATTTGAAATGTAAAGCTAAACAATGTGAATTAGTAGAAGCTCAATGGAATACTATTGTATCAAAAACTAAGGAATTTGGTACATTTGAAAAAACTATGGCAATTGTAGATGTTTCTATGTCTATGTCGGGAACTCCAATGGATGTAGCTATTTCTTTGGGTATCCTTTTGGCTTCTATTACATCAGAACCATTTAATAACAAGATGATCACGTTTAGTGAAGATCCTCAATGGCATACAATGGATTCTAAACATTCATTATACCAAAAAGTTAAAAGTGTTTCTAAGATGGTGTGGGGTATGAATACTAATATTGAAAAAGTATTTATTCTTATCCTTGATCTTGCAAAGAGTTTTGGATTGGCCCAATCTCGAATGATTGAAACTCTGTTTATCTTTACTGATATGCAATTTGATCAATGTAGTAATAATTCAACAAATATGAAATATATCAAAGAGATGTATATTACGGCTGGATACAATATTCCTAAAATCATTTTCTGGAATCTAAGGAGTGTAGACGTCCTTCCAATTCAACAACATGATGAGAATGTTGGAATGTTGTCAGGATTTTCAGAACAATTGCTTAAAGCTGTTTTGGAAGGAAAGAATATTACACCATTTAATCTAATGAATACCACTATCGATAAATATGTTCCAAATATTAATGGTTCGGGTATTATAAACATTACTAGTGATGTAATATCTTTATTTTAAACATTTTCTTCATTAAATTAATTTAAATAATAAACAACTATAATAAGTATAATAATTTATACTTATTATAAGTGTAATGATTCGTTTTAAACAGTTAGAATATTCTAATGATCTTTTGTTTTTCAAATTTAATTTAGATGATAAAAAATTTGTTGGGAAGGCTAATTTAGAACAAAATCCCAAAACATTATACACTCAATTAGCAAAGTTTTATAAACTTAAAGGTTGTAGTAAATATAACAAAAATGACTTAATTCAACATCTAGTAGACCAACAAGGATTTGAATTCAAAGTTGATGAAATAACGAAAGCTTTAGAAAAGATTGTTATTCAAGAATCGGTCGAAGAAGAATCGGTCGAAGAAGAATCGGTAACAAATATATTAGAGAAAATATCTATCAATGAAGTCCGAATAAATCCATGGGATGAATTGGGAGAGAAATTATTAAATATTAATAATTTGAATATCGATCCACAATTTATTGAAATTAAAAAAGATAGTTTGTGTAATTGTTATGCTTATAGGTGTTGGTTATGGGATACATATAATCGTACATATGAAGAAGAAACTAATAGGGTTGACGAAATAATGAAAGAAAGATACTCTTTAATATAAAAATCTTTATAAAGATACTATAGTTTATGAATAATATTATGGATAGAGTTAATATAGACAAACATGTTATAGGTGGACCACCATATAAAGCTAGAGCCGGTTTAATTAAAGATTATAATATAGGGATAACAGCTGTAAACAGAATATTTTCGTTAAGAATATCCAATGAATAAATACTACTTCCAACCACTCCGAATACAGGAATACTTGTGAAAATAATTTTCAACATTACATGTGTTGTATCTGCAACTAGAACATTTACAGCTGAACTGATAACTGAAGCTCCACCATTTTGCATAACAGTTCCATTACCAACAGTTGAATAATCAAGCCCGTTCGTTAAATCAGATCCTATCATAACTAAACTAGAATCAACAGTTACACCTGGAGGTAAATTAAATAAATAAGAACCAAGACCAGTAGATGCTCCTACGGAAGTTGCTGAATAATATTTCCAAGTAATACTTAATGATTTGTCCATTATCATATAACTAGCGAACTTAACATGTACAGTAGCTAAGACTGGATTAATATTAGTAGCAGTTATAATTGGTGTATAAGTATTCCACTGACCACCTACTGTAATTTGACTAAATTCTAAAGTATTAGTTCCTACTACAGCTGATCCCTCTGCATCAGTATTAATAAATATTTTATTAGCATTCGTATTTCCCTGGTTTACAGCGACTACTACCGCAGAAGCATCTGACCCAGTATCTAATTCAACAATACGTGTAGGCAATCCTGTAGCATTAACAGTATATATACCATTTTCTGTAGCACTTGTTTGATTTTTCAAAAGGATGCGATCTTCTGTGACCAATGTTATTCCATCTACAATATCATTATTTTCAAAATCGGTTGCAAGAGTTCCGTTAATTATAGTGCCTACTTTAACCTTATTTTTCCAAGATCCCAAATCAACATATTCTTTATTAACAGCGTCTGTGTTTTCAACTGGGGTTATTAATCCAGTAATACGGTCAGTTACTGTGACCAACCCTGAACCATCTACAGTAAGTAAAGAAGCAGAAGAACTATTTTGGACTTGAAAATCAGTAGCATCTGTGTCTGTCCCTAATCGTTGTATATTACTTCCTATAGTATTTTCATTAACAGATATGTAATCTCCAACAACACAAGTAAAAATAGCATTAGTACTATTATGTAACATTGAGAACTCTTCGGAATCACCTAATGTAATAATATCTGATGTATGAATATTAGTAGCATTCATTTTACTTGTTCCAGAAATCCATGTTAAATTAACATCTCCTTGAAATGAACCATTAGAATTAAATTGAATATTGGTATTAACACCTCCAGGAGTTACACCAATTGGTGAAAATGTTAAAGAATCCGTTCCAACTATACCAGAACCTTCATCGTTAGTACATACAAATTGGGTATCTGCTTGGGTTATACCTTCCTTAACAAATATTACACTACTAGATGCATCTGAACCATCCGGCATATCATCTGTACGGTTCCAATCATTGGTATTTACTGTATAAATACCATTATTTATAGCATTTGTTTGATTTTTAACTAAAATTCTATCATTTACGACTAATGCTATTCCGTCTACTGTTTGTTCCCCACTTAAAATTATATCAACAGTTGTTGTAACTCTAACCGGATCTTTCCAAGCTGAAAAATTACCTATAATATTACCAACTTTTAACACGTCAGTCTGTAATGTTTTATAATTACCTATAGGTGTAACCGTAGGTGGAAATGCTGGAAAATTTACTCCCCTACCACCTGACATATATAATATATATAATATTTTAATTTTAAGATTATTTAATAAATAATGGTATAAGAACAATGTTTTGGGTGTCAAAAACATAATTAAAATATTTTAAAGATATAATACGTTAATTAAAAAAGTAAGAAGAGTGTCACTAGATTCGTTCAATTACATTTTATTAAATATATCATTAATAATATCAAAATGTATGGATTAATAGATACCATTAAAGATTTTACCAAGATACTTAATAATGAAGAGAATTCTGAAATTAGATTCCATCTAATTACCACTATTTCAAGTTTAGTTATTAATAATTATTGTATTTTACAATCAGAGGTTAATAAAATTAAGGAAGAAGAAGAAAATATTAAACATCAAAAAAATTTAAACAAAGAATTAGAATTACTTAATAATAAATTAATTGATGAAAATGAAAATGAAAATGAAAAGTATAAAGAATTACTTAATATATTAAAATCAAAGATTAATAAATTAGAGTATCCAATTTACAAAAAAGATGAAGATTATCGTATTTGTTTGGATAATAGAATTAATGATTTACAAAATAATATAAACATTAATCAATATAATAATGATAATAAATTTATAAACATGGAAGATAATATGAAAGAAACAAATAAAGATATTTATAGAAATATTAATGGGATTAGGGATAACGAATTGGAATTTAATAACAAAATTCAAGAAAATAGGGAATCAATTGAAAATATTATTAAAGATGTTGAAATTAATTTAAATAATTTGGAATATTTACATGATAAAATGCATAAAATTCAAGAAAATAATGAATCAATT
>JQIA01000136.1_pt1 | contig 32340 bp, 25 predicted proteins | sample 811431 | NCBI WGS metagenome assembly JQIA01 (sample SAMN02998118, study PRJNA258478) | marine sediment metagenome | biome: marine; feature: seafloor; material: sediment; isolation source: oil-polluted sediment collected from 3 locations (0.5 km, 0.7 km and 0.9 km)... | place: USA: Gulf of Mexico ...
GCCTATACCCAACCCGCCATACCGTCTCTGAAAGCCGCCTTCTGATTGCGTAAACGACTCGAATATAAGACCCTGCTTTTCTTTTTCAATTCCAATGCCCGTATCGTTCACAACACATACAAATTCCCGAAGCGGTCTGGATTTATTGCATTTTATATTCAATGAAACCGTTCCATTCTCTGTAAACTTGATAGCGTTATCCAATAATTTAGTAAGTATGGTAGTAAGCTTTTCTTCGTCTGTACTAAGCCACTCCGGTAACGTGGTACTCACCTGCCAATCAAGTTGTATCCCCTTTTCTTCGCACAAGTACTGATACGGTTTCCGTAGTTTTTTCAGTAATGACTGAATGGCGATATGGTCGGATTGGATAGTGAGGCAATCCGATTGAATTTCGGTATGGGTAAGAATATCATTAACCAGTTTCATCATATCTGACGCACCACTATGCACAATATCCATTGGCATTTGAAGATGTTCAGTATGATTTTTCGCAACGTCTAACCCACCAATTATAGCATTCATCGGCGTTCGTAATTCGTGACTGATCGAGGTAATAAAATCATTTCTCAATTTCAGACTCGATTCAAATGCCCTTATAGCGTCGGCCTGTGCAACCAGTTTTTCCTTTTTCAGTTCATTAATACGATCTGCCAACCCTAATGATAATAGTATTACTTCAATTGCAGATCCAATTTGTATACTTTTTTCAAAAATAAATATTGCAGGGAGTACTCCGGCAATTTTCAGAACAAATATAACAATTGAAATTAATAGGGTTGTCCATGCTAACAGGAAATATCGAGCAGGTCTAAACCCTGCTCTAAAACAGATATACCCTGCCAAAATGGTTGCAATGCTCACGGGAATGCCAAGAATCACCAGTATTTTAAGCCCAATAGAATACATGCCAGTAAAACTGAAAATCACGTTAAATATCAAGCCACCGATTGCAAATTGGGCTAATTTGTCAAACCAGGGGACCAGTCTTTTCGTATCTAAGAAGGAACGTACAAACTGGAGCATAAAGATCGACCAAAAGCCTGAGATAACGATAATCATCTGATTCGCCCAGCCGGGTGACTCCGGCCAGAGGTATTGAAAAGAATATCCAAAATACGTTGCTAACCAGAAAACAACGCCTATAATATAGATTACATAATAGGCATAAACACGATCTCTCACCGATAGAAATATAAACAGGTTGTATATCGCCATTGCCAGCATTATACCGAAGTACAACCCTAACGCCAGATTACGAACACCATTAGCTAAGGCGAAGGATTGATGATCCCATAAAATAACAGGACACGGTTCGTGGAGTCCGTCATAGGATTTGAATCTTAAATAAATCTGTCTGGTTTCTTCAGGGGAAATATCAAATTCAAATAAAAAATTGCGATAATCGACTGTGCGGGTATTGAAGGGAAGACGATCACCTGTTTTAATAACACTAACAACCGAGCCTTCATGTATCTGGTAATAATCAATATGATCATTCAGTGCGAATGCAACTTCAAGCCAATATTTTTTTTGTAATTGCATTTCAGAAGTCAGGGCTATTCTCATCCAGAAAACACTATCAGAAAACGCAAAATTGGGTGTCGACTGTAGATTGTGAGCCCATTGGTTGTCATAAGCCTGTGAGCTGACCTGTTCTATGGTAAGTTCACCCTTTTGATCTTCAAGTATATCTGCATATAAAGCCAGATCATATTCTCCGACATCCTGTTCCAACCGTAAAGTTCGCGCAGCCTGGGAGACTATTGGGATCAGTAACAGAATTAGTGCAATAGAAAATATGAGTCTCATCTGATAAGCCAATATTGCCCTGATTAAGTGAGTTTAAATGGATCTGTCTTGTTATCAATGATAATATATCTTTATATTATCGACTGTTTTTTTAAATAATTTAGAAAAAACCGGAGATTAAATTAAATTTACAGAGACGCCCAATTGTATAAATCCACCACAAATTGTTCACACGCTTCGAGTGGCAATGCCGCTACCTCTGCAGCAGAGTAATCAATACAATAAATTATAAAAACAGGGTATAGCATACATGGTGCTTTGTTGAGCGCTAATCATTTCTTTTTAAGTTCAATATAAAACCAGTCATTTTTACTTTATCAATAATCCTTAGAACCCTTTACAAAAAAGCATTACTAGCTTTTTAATCTCCAGCCAGGTACATAATTCTTTGTAATATCACTTGTAATACAAAGAATAAATGTGTATTGATTCTATGCTATTTGTACGATAGTACAGTTCAGGTCAATCATTTTTAATTGTAAGTTTCACCAGCACATCGAAAAAATTTGCCTGAATTATTACAATTGCTGTAACACAGACATCACTGAAAAAATATAATTCATAATACTATACAGGTTTTATTGACTGTTTTTATATTAACTGTTTTTTTATTAACCCTTGTGGAGAGGAGTATTAAATGACAAAGAATTTTTTATTTTATTCGTTAATGTTTTTTATCGCAATAACAATTGCAGGATGTAAATTAAGCGGCCAGGTTTCAACAACGGCCGGTGAACCGGTTGAAGGGGTAACTATTGTATTGAGTGGCGCTGCCAGCATGACTACAACAACAGACAGTAATGGTAAGTATGAATTTGAAGTTTCCAACAACGCTAATAGTTACATAATTACACCATCAGCCATCGACTATACTTTTACACCGGCACAACTGAATGTTGAAATTACCGCAAGTACCCGTAATGATATTGATGGCCTTGATTTTACAGCAACAGAAGGCACACCGAATACTTTTGGAATGACATTTAATTATATTGCTCCCGGAACATTTATGATGGGAAGTCCGATTGATGAACCTGGTAGAAATGATGATGAAACGCTTCATCAGGTGACATTAACAAACGGCTACTATATTCAGACAACTGTGGTAACTCAGGAACAATGGCAGGCCGTTATGGGAACAACACCCTGGCTAAATTCAGATGGTACGCCAAAATATCCGGGGATTGCAAATCCAAACAAACCTGCTGTTTATATAAACTACTATGATGTACAGGAATTTCTTTCTGCATTAAATGAGCAGAGTGATGGATCATACAGACTACCAACAGAGGCTGAATGGGAATATGCCGCAAGAGCCGGCAGCACGACAGCATGGAGTTTTGGTGACAATGATGATGTAATCCATGAGTATGGATGGATAAATGAAAGCACGGCAAGCGGTGAAAGCCTTCATGAAGTTGGTTTATTAAAACCTAACGCAAATGGCCTGTATGATATTCACGGTAACGTTTGGGAATTATGTGAGGACTTTTACGGACCATATCCATCCGGCCCGGTAACTGATCCTGTATATACTACAGGTGAATATCATGAACATGAATCAGGGGCAGATACCGGACATGTCTATCGGGGAGCCGCCTCATACTGGATAGCACGTATTGCGAGATCAGCGTATCGTGCACCAAATACAATATACTGGGAGACTTCAGGCTTCAGGTTAGTTCGTGATTAATCATTGTTAAACATTCTGATGGGATGCATACAATTAAAGTATGTATCCCATTCTTTACTTAGAGTACTGACCAACAGTCTGACTTACTTCTTTTTAGCCACCCCTTCAATTACCACCAGACGCGAATCAATCACCGCATCTATAAGATGTTTAACCTTTTCTCCTGCCCGATCTCCCATCAGCAAATTGACACCCGTTACCGGGGTCTCTGAAACAGGTTGTTTCTTAGGTATATTTTTAACCCATTCAAAGATACCTTCATGACAGTCATGCCATTTTAAAATTATATAACCTTCTGCCTCCAAAAACTGCTTCATTTGTCCCGGAGATATCAAAAAACTGACGTCCGGCTTATCTGCCCATGGCAATGGATATTCCGGCGCCACCGTACCAGCCTGGAACACCTCATAAATAACCAGCTGACCTCCCGGCTTCAACACCCGATATAACTCTGCCACAAGACTTACTTTATCCCTTATATTCATCTGAACATGCTCAAGCCAGATAATATCAAATGTTTCTGAACCAAAAGGAATATCAAGTGCACTTGCACACACGAAACGTGTAGAATCAGATAACTTTGCTTTTTCTGATAGTTTTTTTGCAAGCTTTGAAAAGGCATACGTCAGATCCAGCCCGATAACCTGAGCGCTGAATGTCTCACTTAAATATCGTGACGTCCCGCCGGGCCCTGAACCCACATCCAGGATTTTAGACCCATAAGGGATATCGATAGATGCGGCCAGTGAAACAGTTGCTGACAGGCCGCGAAGATGAAAGCTGCTTACGGCTGCAATATCATTCGCCTGATATGTATCACTCTGCCCACCCTTCTTTTCCAGAAATGTCATTACTTTTTCATCAGCGTTATTCGAATCATAATATTTTGCTGTTTTATCCATAAAATTTTCCAGTTCGGTTTAGACTATATATTCCGGCTATTTTTATTATCAGGTTTGTAAAACTCTATCGGACACAAAAACATCTTGTCAACTATCTTCACACGGGGAGCCCTGCAAATTCACATAAATATCCGAATAATAGCATCATACCTGAGGATTGTTTTTTACATATGTTGAAAGCAATCAAATACAACAGTTTGATTTTTTTACATTTAAGTTCCTATCCTTGACGTATTAGCACCTCATTGATATAGTAAAAATATTCATATTAATTCTCCTTTTGAACATGGGGTATTTATCAGTAATTGTAACTGATTTGATACTAACAAAAGGGTGGGGTGTTACATAAACGAGCTTTTTTACGTCTATTGCAAAAAAAGGATAAGGCAAGGTGACCTATAATTTTTTCACCCTCTCTTTTACTGAACAATGGGAACATCTGGAATCCGGTTTTTTAGATTTTCATTTTAAAGAATCTCTTGTCAGAATAAGAATCACTATTCTTTTTGCACTTTTTTTCTATGCAGGATTCAGTGTTCTTGATGCCATTATTGCCCCCGAGTTAGTAGATATATTCTGGTCCATACGATTTGGGGTTTTCTGCCCGGTCGCACTATGGGTTATATGGTATTCTTTTCAGCCAGGATTTAAAAAATATGCTCAACCCTGCCTCTTTATGCTTTGTCTGATCGGTGGCGTCTGTATTGAGTTGATGATTATTATGGCCGGACCACCTGCATCATATTCTTACTATGCAGGCATCATACTAATTTTTATAACGATCTTTACCCTTCTTCGCATGCGGTTTCTATGGGCGACTTCCTGTGCATGGCTGATTGTCGCCTGTTATGAGGTCGGCGCAATCTGGCTTTCCGACACCCCATTAACCATCCTTATTAATAATAATTTCTTCTTTATCTCAGCCAATATTTTTTGCATGTTAGCCGGCTATTCAATTGAACTCAATTCCCGCAAAATATTCTTTTCAAATTATAAACTTGAAAAAGCCAATAACGATATTGCCCGTATTAATGCCGAACTGGATAAACGCGTTACAGAGAGAACAGACGAGCTTTTAGATCAGACTGAAAAACTTATCGCAGAGATCAAAGAGCGTAAACGGAGTGAAGAACAGAGGCAGGAGCTAGAAAACAAACTTATTCAGGCTCATAAAATGGAATCAATAGGGACGCTCGCAGGTGGCATTGCCCACGATTTCAATAATATTTTATCGTCAATGATCGGATTTACTGAGCTATCACTGGATGAGGTAAAAAAAGATACTGTTATGGCAGAATACCTTCAGGGTATATACTCCGGGGAGAAACGTGCAAAGGAACTGGTGAGTCAAATTCTCGCCTTTGCGAGACAATCGGATGAAGAGGTTAAACCTGTTCAGGTAAGCCTTATTGCTAATGAAGTACTCCGGTTTATGCGCTCTTCAATCCCAACTACCATTGAAATACGAACAGATATCAAAACAAATTCGTTAATTTTGGGTAATGAGACACTGATACACCAGATATTGATGAATCTCTTCACAAATGCTTTTCATGCCATGGAAGCCAACGGCGGTATTCTTGAATTCACAATGAAGGATATTATAGTTGACGAATCAATAACTACAAAGCACTCAGACCTTAGCAGTGGTAAGTATATTCAGCTCAAACTGGCTGATTCCGGAACCGGTATAGATCAATCAATAATTGGCTCCATATTCAATCCCTATTTTACGACAAAAAAAATTGGTGAAGGCACAGGTATGGGCCTTGCAATGGTTCATGGCATTGTTGAAAGCTATAACGGTAAAATCACAGTTGAAAGCCAGCCGGGAAAGGGGAGTACATTTACCATCTTTTTACCCGTAACAACCCATCAATTACCCTGCGAACCATACAAGTCAAAGGACTTACCCGGAGGAAAAGAACGTATTCTGTTTGTAGATGATGAAGAAGAAATATGTAAGATGAGTCATATTATTCTGTCAGGGTTAGGCTATAATGTAACAACAAGACTTTGCAGCATGGAAGCACTGGAATTATTCCGTTCAAACCCTGATGCTTTTGATCTTATCATTAGTGATATGACAATACCAAAAATGACAGGGGACATCCTCGCAACCAGGCTAAAAAAAATCCGCCCTGATATTCCGATCATTCTCTGCACCGGCTACAGTAATAAAATGAAACAAAAAACGGCAGAAGATCTCGGAATCAACGCTTTTACCTTAAAACCGGTTATGAAAGATAAACTTGCAACTTTAATCAGAGACGTTCTTGATATTTAAGCGTTGAATACATTTAAAAAATAAAATGAGGATCTATTTCATTTTTTTCTCAATTGTCAACGAATCAAACAGCTTCCCTGTGGCATCGTACGCCTTATAAAAAAGAGTATTCCCATCAACCGAAATAACCTGAAACAATTGTTTTCCGGTATCAGTTATTGCCATCAGGTCTTTATAACGATCATTGCCAGGATATGATTTCGGTCCGCTGACGGAGATAATATAGACGGTGCCTTTTTCATTGTCCTTACATTTTTTCCCGTTTTTCAGACTAAAGGACCGGCTGTATTTATGGTTGTGAGACTGAAGGACAAGGTCAACAGAATACTTATCAAAAACCGGCACAAAAACCTTTTGGTATTCCTTCTTTTTGATACTTTTCCCTGTTGAATAGACGGGCTGATGTATTGCCGCAATTGTCCATCGTTGTGGGTTTTTTGAAAGGACTGCTTCAAGCCATTCAACCTGTTCAGCAAGTTTTTCGCTGCCGTTAAGCATGATAAACCGTACGCCCTGATAATTAAGATAGTAGGCTGTCTCTTCAAGCCCCTTTGGTCCGTTCTCCGGCAAGGTAAAATTGCTGTTCCACAAATCGAAAAGGGCAAAATTGTCCTTTGACGTAAAACGTTTATCAGGATATTCATGATTTCCAGGCACCATAATAAAAGGGGTAGTTCGTGGTATCCAGCCATTAGCCGCGAAAAACTCTTCCCATTCAGAATCTTTATCGCCACTGTTTACGATATCTCCGGTAAAAAGCCAGAATGCAGCATCAGATTCTTTTTTAAATGCCTCTCTTACAACTCTGGACCCCATTTCATGGATCTGGTTCTGAAAATCACCGAAATAGATAAAACTGAAAGGCTCCTGCGTCTCTTCAGCTGTTCTGAAATGATTCCATTCACTGAGTGATTTTTCGTTTCCGATACGGTAAGCATAAGCCGTTCCCGGTTTCAGGTCTTTAAAAATAACTGAATGCTGATAAACGGTATCGTCACCTGAAAGAACAACCGCTTCCGTATCAGCCTTGAAAATGGTGATATCATTACCAGAACGTTTAAGTGTCGCCGCAAGTGTAATCCGCGCATGAGGGTTACGTATGTCAGCACGGGTTCGCCAGGTTAAAGCCTGACTATTATGTGGTGCATCAGTCAGATTAAGTATCACCCGCTCTGAATTGAAACCACATGAGCCCACCCCGTTTTGTTTACAATTGAACAGGCACCCCTGCATCAAAAGGCTAAATGTAAGAATAAATATAATTTTAAAGCTGAAGGATAATCTATTAGGCTTAAGCAATGTCATTTTTCTCTCCGATCGAATATGTGCTGTTTTCTTAATTTCACACCACCCCTTTACCCTTATAAGGTATCTTTGGTCAATATAAAACAACTATCAGAAAACAAAACAACCTTATCAAACCTTACCAAACCATTATAAACCATAAACAACATAATCTACTTGACTTAAATGAGTCTGAATTGATAATGTGCTCTTTACCGCTTTCAAAAAAAGATTTTTAAAAGGAACGCTGAGTATGAGACAGAAAAAGAGACGAATCCTGTATATCATTCTGTTTTTACTGTTCCTGCCTGTTTTCATTTATGCAGATCCCGCCTCTCATAGATCCATTGAAAAAGATACAAATAAAGATGGGAAACCGGACAGGGTTACCTGGTTTGATGAAAAAGATAAAATAATCCGTGTTGAGACAGACAGTAATTTTGATGAGACGATAGATAAATACAGGTTTTATAAGGATGAGACCCTGGTCAGAATTGAAAATGATACTGACTTTGATTCAAAGATAGACTGCATCGATTATTTAAAAAATGGCAAAAGAACACGTCAGGATAGAAAAGCTGTTAACGGTACTATTTACAGACAGACTTTTTTTGATGCATTCGAAAACCCGTATCTTATGAAAAAAGATTCAAATGAGAGTGGGTTCTTCGATACTCTCTGCCATTATAAAGATGGATCACAACAATTTTCTGAAAAGGATACGGATGAAAACGGCATCGTTAATATTGTCATACGCTACAGGAATAATACACCTTTTGAAAAAACAACTGATTCAGATGAAGATAACCTGCCTGACAGTATCGTGAATTATGATCCGGATGGATACCCTGTAAAAAGCAGACACGATATCGATCGTGACGGTAAAATGGAGACATTTCGCTTTTACAGTAAGGGAGAAATTAAAAAGCAGCAGAAAGATACCGATCATGACGACCGGATTGATTCACTAACGCATTATAAAGCAAACCTGCCGGAAGAGCAAAAAAAGGACGCAAATCTGGACGGCACATTCGATACCTTTATTCACTTCAAATCCGGCCAGTATTTTGCCATGGAAAAAGATACAAATTATGACGGTACCAATGATTATTTCAGCACCTTTGATACGAATGGAAAAATAAAGCAAATTAAAGAGGACACCCGCTTCTCAGGGCGGATTGACAGGCTCAGACTCTTTGAAGATGGTTTACCGCTCCGGGTTGACTATGATGTAGACGGCGATGGGGTTAAAGAGACGATCTCCCACTACAAAAAAGGGAAAATATCGCTTCAGACACGGGATGACAATGCTGACAGAAAACCGGATACTCGTATTTTTTTCAATAAACGCGAGGAGCGGAGCAGGGCTGAAATTGACACAAATTTTAACAACCGCGTTGATCAGAAAGTCTTTTACACCGGGAATGAAAAAGAAAGAATGGATATTGACACCAACCATGACGGTCATTTCGAACTTACCCAGTGGTTCAACAGACCGGGCTGGACCATGGTTGCAGAGCAGGACGTTAACGCCAATAAAATCGCTGAAATACAGATATATTATAAAAACGATGTGGTGAAAGAGAAACGGATTGACGAGAATGAAGATGGTCTGTCTGACCTTATTGAATATTATAACCCGAATGGTCTGTTGCTGAAATGTGAGGAATTCACACCGGCAAAAGAAAGGCCTCATATTACGTGGTATTATGACGCATCCGGCAATGCAGTAAGGGCAGAAAAAGACGGTAATAATGACCATCAGATTGATACCTGGTTCTTTTATAAAAAAGGCAGAGTTTCGATTGTAGAAGAAGATACAAATAAAGATGGAAAACCAGATCTGTGGGAAATATATGATGAGGCCGAAACTATTCTAAAACGCACAAAAGATCTCGATTTTGACGGCGTTGCTGATGTGGTGGACTATCAGGCCAACCTTGATTCAGGTGAAATAAAAACAATGTGATTTACCGGAAGATCCGGTAATAAATTTAAAATGGAGTCGAAATGTTTGAATTTTTATCAAAGGGAGGAATGCTTGTATTCCCCATACTCATGTGCTCAGCATTTGCCCTTGCAATTTTTCTGGAAAGAGTTGTCAGTTTTTCAAAAATGAGAAGCCGTGGTGCCGGTCTGGCTGAGAAAGTTGCCATGATGCTAAGGGACGGCAGGGAAGATGACGCCGCCCGAACAGCAGAAGAGAGTGATTCCCCCATGGGGCGTGTTCTTTCGCGGGCAATCGAAGTCAAAAGTGATGATAGAGCGCTTCTGGAAACGGTTATTGTAAATGCAACGGAAGAAGAGGTCCGGAATCTCTCAACCTACATTCAGGCACTTGCAACCATTGGCAATATTGCACCAATTCTGGGTCTTCTGGGCACCGTGATTGGTATGATCAAGGCCTTTATGGTAATTCAGCAAATGGGAGGCAAAGTAAATGCTGCTGTTCTTGCCGGAGGCATCTGGGAAGCGATGTTGACAACTGCATTGGGCCTTTCAGTGGCCCTCCCTACAATTATTGCCCACAGTTATCTGGTATCCAGAATCGATCAGTATGAAGCACGGCTTCAAAATGGTGCTGTAACCTATATTAAGGCAGTATCGGGGAAGTAATATGTTCGAAAACAAGAAAGAAAGAACCCGTTACCAGATCCAGCCGCCGCTGACCTCATTGATAGATATTGTTTTTCTTCTGTTGATATATTTTCTTTTGACCACAAACTTCCTGGTGGATGAAGGGATTAAAATAAAACTGCCCCAGGCAAGGGCGGCCGCGCCTCAGACGCAGCAGGAAATAACGGTCTATGTAGATGCTGACGGGCGGGCGTTTTTAATGAGCAAACAGATCTCAGAGGATGATTTATTCAAAGAGATCAGAAAAATGATTGACGGTAACAAAGACCGGCTGGTTGTTGTAAAAGCAGACAGAACTGTCGCTCTAAATAAAGCCGTTAAAGTGATGGATCTGGCAAAAGCTGCCGGAGCAGCCAGACTTTGTCTGGCAACGGAAAAGGGCTTATAAAACGCATATGAGCACTATGGCTGATACTAAAAAAAAAACAAACCGGTTGATGCATGCCATGATAGGTGTTTCAATTGTTGTCCATCTATTTATTTTCCTGCATATTTCGGGTCTGTATCGTTCTAAAACAATGACCTTTATTGAGCTTACCATGCAGGACATCTCAAAGCCCTTTTCAAGAAGCATTCCAAGACCAAGGGTCAGGCATACGCCACCGAAAGTAACAGCCCCCAAAAACCTTGATATCATAAACCCCAGACTGCCAAAATTTCAGATAGATCAGGTTCAGAACGATTTTTCTAAATCCCTGATGGAGAGTCTTGCAACACCGGATATACCTGACACTTCAGATAATACTATATCTGATTTTAACAGCTCAGCCTTTGCCGGTGCCAATGATTATTATGAAATGATCCGGTTGCGGATTGAAAAGAACAAAATTTACCCTGACGAAGCCAAATCAAGATACAGCGAAGGTCGCGTAAAGGTGCAGTTTATTATCACAGCTGATGGTCAGGTCTCCTCTCTGAAAATTCTGAAACAATCAAGGGATAAGCGGCTTGACACTGCAGCCCTTAATGCAATCATTAATGCGGCACCCTTCCCTCGCCCACCTGGAGGTATATTCAAAGGGTCGGTTCCCGTGGCGATATCAATTGTTTTTGAGTTACATTAGATTCAAAAAGATTAACCAACGACAAATACATACTAAAAGATCTTTCCCATGCTCCAGCGCGGGCAATGCTGCCACCTCAACAGACAGTTACCAGATAAAAAAATCGTGACAATTGAATGATGTAAATCACCACATTATCGTATCGATTTGGCAACATATTGAATTTTTGGTTCATTTAGGATTAATGATTATTGTCAAAAACCGCTAAATGCGATAAAATAAAAAAATTAAAGAATTTGAAATTTTTCCACAAACCAAAACGTTAGATCCACCACAACAATATTCTTCTGCTGTAATAATATACTTTTGCTTTTCATTATAAGGAATAATAAAAATGAAATTTCGGATTATTGTATTATTTTTATTACTCTTTCCTCTCAGCACATATGGTGAGGATATTGAAGTAACTATTTATGTTGATGATGCTTATATGCCATTTAGTTATCAGACTGATAACCAGGCGAAAGGTATGTATATTGATGTACTTAAAAGAGCTTTCGCAAAAATGGATGGATTTCAGGTCACTATGAAACCTGCTCCCTGGAAAAGATGTAAATATTTGATAGAGAGCGGTTATGGTTTTGGCCTGGCACCCGCTTTTTTTCATGGGCATGACTGGCCGTATCTTTATCCATACTCTCTTCCGTTCTATACAGAATCAATTATAGCGGTGTGCAATGCGGCTATTTTGAAACAGCGGAGACCCAAATGGCCTGAGGATTATAAAGGGTTAAAAATAGGCAATGTAACCGGTTTTGATGGATGGGGTGGTGACAAATTCAGAATTATGGTTAAAGACGGCAGGATTGATTACTTTGAATTAAACGGCTCGAAAAAAATCATCGAGATGTTATTAAGAAAAAAATGTGATTGTATTATGATGGAAAACCGGGCATTTGATTTTGAGATGAAGCGCATGAAAACAGAGGGGATTTACGACTTAAGAACAGGCAATTACCTTACAAAAAGAGGTAATTATAAAAAAACATTTCATACAAAATTAAAAAAGGGCGCCTTTATTGGGACTGACCCTGTGTATATTGGCTATTCTGAGCCTGCAATAAAAAAGGGGAAGTATCCATATGCTTATACATTTCAAAAACAATTTGATGTGATAATATATGAAATGATCAAATCCGGAGAAATAGATATCATTATGGATGCCTATCAGGAATAAGCTGAGATAAATCAGGTACCCTTCGGGCAAAACCGATCCCACCCCATCAATGTTGCTGCCCCGGCAATGGATGTCCCGTAAAACAAAACTTTTTTCCGTCCCAAAAAGTTTACAATACTTCCGTTTGCAATGGTTGATCCCGTAACAAGCAGAAGATCGCACCAGTCGATTGCATCTTCAGAGGTCTCGGGGCCTTCAATCATGACACCCTGTTTTTTCTTTCCGATATTGTCCGGATCAAGATCGACAAGCCTTAGGGGAAACGATTTGGACAGACGCCCTGCCATTCGGGGCTGAAACCCGATTTGTGTAATTTTCACATTACCATAGACTGATTGAATGTGGCTTTTCAGTTTTTCTGCACAGTCCACCGGTTCGTCGTCTTTACAGTGAATTGTCTGATCCGTTCTTTTCTGGAAGCAAAGGACTGCGTTTAATGACGCAATAAAGGCTGAGATTTCATAGCTATCTTTCATGGGTAATTCAAGAATGTCTTTAAGGGTCCCCTCATAATTGCCGGACATATCCGTAAAAGCCTGACCATAAGCACCCTTAAATTCTGCCTGCATCAGCTTTTCCTTCCCTTTCTGAATGGGATAATCATTGTCTGACGGGTTTCCAATGGCCTCAGTTGTGGATAACGCCCGGGCTGTAATAATAATCTGCTCATTCACAAGCCCGTCTTTTGCCCATAGTCTATGCGCTTTATATTTCAGTTCACTGTATAGAGTATCCATAAAACTATCCTCCGGTTAAACGCTGTAATAGCTCTGCTTACTCCTTGAACATATGAATCCAGAATCCGGCATCACCTTTGTTGATAACATATCTCGGGATATCAGATTCATCAAGTGCAGTTGTGATTCTTTTCATTTTTTCAGGATTCATTCTGCTCTTTACACGGTTCTCAAAACCATCATTCTTCTTTGCCATTTCAGCAAAAATTATTTTTTTCAATTCAGCTGAGCCGAAGCCACCGCCAATATGCGTTCTGCCCCCCGGTTTTAAAACCCTTAAGATCTCATTAAATGCACCTTTTAAATCATCCCAGAAAAAAATGGAGCCCCTGGAGACAATAAGGTCCGCAAAATCATCTTCAAACGGTATATCTGTGACATCTGCAATCACCGGTTTAATTCTGCCTAAAAGACCCTTTTCTTCGATATTTTCCTGTGCAATGGTATAGCTGTGTGGCGACTGATCAAGGGCATGAAGATTAAGGTCTGAAATTTGTGCAAGACTTATTGAAAGAGCTCCGGGACCGCTCCCTATATCGATGCATTCTCCCTGTTTGATGCCGTGATGTTCAATAATCTGTCCGGCAATAAGGGGATAGATAGGTGCAAAAACCGTCTTTACAATGTCATCCATCGATTTCGCATTTTCAAGATCTTTTGCCTCATCGCTGTAGGGATTTTCAGTCATTGTTTTATTCCTTTTCCTGTGTTGTTATTTTATTGTTGGCTCTGTTCTTCGTGCTGTCAGGCCATAAATAAATAAAATAAATAATCCGGAAAAAAAGATTGCAAGCAGCCCATGAGCAATGGAAAAAATAAAGAGCGCCTTTACCGGAAAAACTGATTTATTCATTAGACAGCCCCCGGTTATAAACATCAAAATACCGATACCGGTTATCGTATTGTTTAAAATTGTTGATGCATTATTCCCAAGCATGACAAAAAGAAAACAGAGTAATATTAGAACAATCAGACAAATCGTTATCAGCGACGTATATGGCATCAGAATATTAAGAAAAGCACCTGATAAAACAGCATTGTCAAATACCAGGCAATGAATGATTAATAATGAAACTGCGATCGTTAAAGCAAGTAACAGGACGGATTGTTGAAGTCTTTCTTTCCTGAGATAATCTTTTAACACCCCAGCCAGTAATGCAATAAACATGATGCTGATCAATAAAGGGACAGCTTTGGAAAAATAGTGATAAAACAGGCGTCCGAGCCTTAATGTTGATGCATCATAACCAAGGAGGCTCCCGGTTGTTGTAAATACCGGCTTACCATTATCGCCAAAATAGTCGGTAACCACAGGGCCGTTAAACATATGTGCATCACTGGCATGACAGTCTTTACAACCGCCGGCACCAAGGCTCGCCTTTAAGGGAGCAACATTATGGTTTACGGAAAAAAACGGAATATTTGCAACCCATGTATTATCTTTTTCCTGTTTCAACGCCCCTTTATCATCAAGCGAATAGAGTGTGCCTGCATTGTGGAAATATGGATTCACAAATTTAAAGCGTTTGTTGCCGGAAAGGGTTATCTGAAAGGTTTCAAGCATCATTTTTATATCTGCATGGTCATGAAAATCATAAGAAACTGCCCTGATGCCAAGGCCTGACTTGCACTGTTTATAGGCTGTTTCAATTTCAGATAAAAACAGAGGCCAGTATTTCCCGTCACCGGATTTATTTGAAAACAGAACCGTATAGATCGGATTAACCGGATAAATTTTTTCATTCTCTCCGTCACCTGTTTTTCGTTTGGCATATGCCGGTTTCCATGGGGCAGGCTCGCCGTATTTTTTACTGGTCACCTGTCCGCTTTTTCGAAAGCCTCCGGTGTTAACATACATGGCACCAATAGCTGCACGCTTCAGTTCGGGAATATGGCAGGTCTGACATGAAATCCGGTCGAGATGATCCTTTCTGACACCATTGTGCTTCAACAGTGTTGCACCTTTATAGCCAGTTGTATGGCAGTCTTCACAGGATCGCATTGAATTATCAAGATCATCTCTCACTGTATTTGCAATGGTATCCCCTTTTGCAAGGTTGTGATTTATATCCCCAAAGTGGCAGTCGATGCAGGTAAGCCCGCGGTCATTATGAACATCCGGGTTTTCAGGATCCCCCCAGGAGGTTCCCCGCTTTCCGGTTTCGATTGTCGAGTGGCACAAAAGGCAGTTTTTTGAATCCGGTCTAAAAGTCATGGACGGCATGACAAACGATCCGTCTTCATTAAAAAGACGCCTGTTATAAACAACTTTTGGGCTTTCATTATCAGCCACGGATCCCTGAACCTGACCAATGCCGGATGCTGCAACAGATGCCCACCTGAAATTCAGATATTCTATCTGTTTTATCCGGCTCTGCATATTATACCGTGTTGAGTGGCAGAAGAAGCAATCAACCTCAATCACACCGGTTTTATCCCATTGGCTGTTATAGTAATCGCCATCCGGTGTTTTCGACAGCTCCGGATTTCCGCTGAGTCTTTTGTCATACCTGAAACCATCCCTGTCATGTTCAAGAAGCCCGCCACCGGCATGACATCCTGCACAGCTCGGTTTCAGATAACCGTCCCTGCCGACCGGGGTTCGGGCAACAAAATCAAAGGCTGTCAGATCAATTTCATCCGGATGCCGGTTTTTCTTTTTTGCCAGCTGATAATAACCGATTGGCGTAAAGCTGCCCGTAAGACCTGTTGATATTTTAAACGGCATTTCCGTATCTTTGAACCGGTTGTCATCGGCTTTATCCCAGTCCATTTTGAAATGATACCCGTTTGAAATGGTATCGTAATCATGGCATTTACCGCAGGTCTGTTTTGTTGAATAGGGCTGATCAGCATTTTCACCAGAGATCGGATTAATAATTTTGCCCGCATCGGTTCGTAAAAAATATGAGGTGCAGGTTCTTGCATAGGAAAATGCAGACTGACTGCTGAAAAGAAAAAACAGCACCGGCAGCATTACTATAATGAGAATTCGTTGCATCACTCTCATCATCTCTCCGCACCATCAGCGATAACTGCAAGACATCCCTGGTTATATAAATTCCGTGCAAAGCATTCGATGGAAATATCTGCACCAAAAACCATGTGCATATACATACTCCTGTTGCCGACAGCGATACTTTTCCCTTTGAAGCTGTTTCCAATGGTATCTTCCGGCACTTCAATAAAATAGCCGGAAAATGGAAATCCCTTTTCATCCGTATTAACATCAAAATAGCGATACCCGACAGGATAGGCAAAGACCTGATGCGATCCTGTTGTTATGGTCAGATACTGCCCTTCCCCTGACTCATACCAGAACCAGTCTTCGCCGTTTTGGCACCTTGAGAAAGGTGCCGGAAAGTGCTCTTCACCAATCCCCTCAATCATGATCAGGGCAATTTTTGTATCAGAAATATGTTGTTCAATAAGGGGCCTGATCCCCCTGATATCATCAATATGGCCGAGCGGCGAATAAACTGGTACAGTCTTACTGTCCCCGGGTATTCTAACCGGTTTCCGAAGTGTTGTTCCAAAGGTTCTGTACGTCCATCCATTTAGGGCAATAACCAGATAATCCGGTAAGAGATCGATGTCGCAGGTCGGACTATTAACCCCGTTAAACAAATCAATCCATTCCTGCTTCGTTATAACCTGCTCGACCTCAGGAATTGAGCGGATATAATCAAGATCTTTCTTTGATGGTTTGTGAAGCCCTGCATACCGCGCTGCCCAGTTACCAGTCACGGCGAGACCATCAAGACGCGTCAGATCAATTTCACCAAGAAGCGGTGTCATATTACCGGACCCTACAATAACAGGGGTATAACCGGAGGCTTTGATAAACCTGTCTGCCTCCTTAAAAACAGCATCAAACATGTCTTTCCTTTCTCTTTCTGAAAGGGGAAAGAAGCGGTCCTTAAAATACTGCTGCGCATAGCTGATACAGACAAACCCAGGGTCATACCGGTCGATAAGATCAAGTGCCGTATCAGTCACCCACTTATTGCTGAGGGCATCTACATCTCCCGGGTACGGGTGGTTAGCCAGCACTTCACCTGCCATCCTGACGGATGTGGTATCCGATTCAACTTTTTGCCCTGTTTGAAGATCAAAAGTATTCTGCCATTCTCTGGCATCAATCACTGCTGTATGCATCAGACAGCCTCCCTGTGGTTCCATGGAATGTTAGTGCCAAGAATTTTGATTGACTGCCCGCATTTGCTGCATCTTGCATTGTCACATAAATACCTGTCAAGCTTATCCCCCCCGCATCCTAAGCTGAACCGTTCAATCACATCATCACCGCAGGACGGGCAGGTTGTATTTACCCAGTCAGACCCGACAAAATTGTGGAAATAGAGGTATGGCAGTTTTTTTCTTGCTGTTTCGAGCTGTGCATTGATTGCATCAATTTTAGGGTAATCAGATTCAATCATGTCATGCTCGGGCAGCAGCCTGAAAACATGCCAGGGGATTTCCGGATCAACATCCGCAATAAAGTCGGCAATAGCATCTATTTCGTGATCATTAACGCCCTGAATAATCGGTGTGGTAATTTCAATGTGAGACATACCGGCAAGTGTTCGGATATTTCGAAGTACCGGGTCAACACTTTTGACACTGGCATAGTCACGATAAAATTTCGATGAAAAGCCTTTCAGGCTGATATTCATAAACTGAAAAACAGAGGCCATTTTTTCAGTCGATGCCTCACTGGTAAATCCGTTTGTAAGGCACCCCATGGGCACACATTCGCGTTTGGCTGCTTCACTGACCTGTTGCAGGGATAAGAGCGACACAGCCGGTTCATTGACATTAAATATAATATTATGACAATTCATCTTAAGTGCTGTTTTCACCAGTTCGTCCCCGGTAAGATGAAACATCTGACCCTGAACATCTTCAGGGGGTTCACATGCAAGAAAACCGTTTGAACAGTATCGGCACCTGAAATTACAACCGCTGGTTCCGATCACCAGTGATTTTGCGCCGGGATAGGCATGATAAAACGGAACTGACTCAACTCTGGAAACCGAGACACTGCTCCATTTATCCGGAAAGCGCTCTTTAATTTCGTTGTTTTTACTATAATACATTCTGCAAAATCCGAATTGATCTTCGGATAAATCACAATGCCATTCACAAAAATCACATTTCATGGTTACCTCCTGACAATGGTTTATTTTTTATACATCCCAGTACACAAGGGCAGAACTGTTACCGGAGGGCCAGACAACTTTCCCGTCTTTTTCTGTCAGTTCACTTTTAAGAAGTGTCAGCAGGTAATCATCATGGGCTGCTGTATCAGTCAGATCCAGTCTGTTTTTTATATCTTCAAGTGCATCATCCATAGAATCGTTTGTCCAGGGTTCCCAGGATTCGCCCTTTTCCATCAGGACACTCGGATAAATCCCCATGTCGAGGAGGGCATTATAGGCCACCTGAAAATTCGGGCTGTCAAAGGGCTGTCCCATAATTTTTTCAGATGCCTTTGCCATAACAGCGTCTTTGAAAAGAACTCTGATAACCAGAAAACAGGTCTTACGGGCAGTTTCATTCATCTTATTGATAAAAGCTGTAAAATCAGCTTCCCCATACATCGAGTGAGAAGCAAGAATATAATCATGCTTTTTGATATCAATTCCGGGCCAGTTCTCTTTAACGATGCTGATATTGCCTGTGCCGGTCTCTTCAAGCTGATCCTTCAGAATGCCTGCCATGGCTTCGGATGGTTCAAGTGCAGTAATCCCTTTTGCATAAGGCGCCAGATAAAGGCTCCATGCGCCGGTACCTGCTCCAATATCAAGGAGTGTCGAGTCCGGATTTTCTTTTAAAGCTTCTACAATAAAATCTCTGCTTGAATCTGGCTTTGACCATCGTCTTTTCACCATTTCCTGAAAATGTTTTGCCTTATCTTTCCAGAAATCATCATCCTGATGTACCTTTTTCCGTGAAAAAGATTTACTCTGGATTTCTGACAGTTCTTCCCATAATTTCAGCCAGTTTGTTAGTTTCTCCATTTCTGTAATCCTTTTTTTAGAGGTATCAGGCTTCAGCTGTCAGGTTTCAGCTATTGAATCGCTACGCTCTGTCTTTGTTTTATAAAAGGCCGAGCGCCAGCGAATTCATTTGCTGACACCTGATACCTGAAACCTTCCCTTTCTATATCGCCAAAATCACAGGCCCCCGTTGTGTATCCAGAACCTCGATGCTGTCGCCGTATGCCTCAGAGAGATATTTTTCTGTAAATACTTCAGCAGGCGACCCGCTTGCGGTTAAACGTTCTTTTCCCATCAAAATAATATGATCTGCGATTGCTGCTGCAGCATTGGGGTCATGGGTTGTAAAAATCACCGTCCGATTTTCCTCTTTTGCAATTGTCTCCATCAACCTCAATATTCGTCTTGAATTTGTCAGATCGAGATGGGATGTCGGTTCATCAAACAGCAAAATCTCCGGTGTTTGCGCAAGTGCTCTTGCTATCGATGCAAGCTGTTTTTCTCCGCTGCTGAGAGATGGAACCGTTCGTGATATCATGTGTTCAATACCGGTTTTCCGTATGGCATCCATGGCAACCGCCATATCATTTTTGCCGGGCAGCCCTAAAACATGCAGATAAGGAGCCCGCCCAAGAAGTACATATTCCCGGATTGTAAGATCAAACGGAACAGATTCATTCTGTGAAACCAGTCCGATCATCTGTCTGATTTTTTTCAGGCCATACTCTTTGTGAGCCTTATCACAAATAAACACCTCACCACTCTCTGGTTTTAAAAGTCCCAGTATAAGTGATAGCAGCGTTGTTTTACCGGCACCATTCGGCCCCAGTATCCCGGTCACTTTCCCCTTTGGAACAGTCAGACTAAGATCATCCAACACGGGTGTTTTTTCATTCCCATAAAAAAAGAGAAGATTCTTAATGGTCACCGCATTCATGTCGTCTATCCCTTTGCCATTGAAAACCGATTGTTCATAAGAAGCCCGATAAAGAGCACCGCACCCACCATTGACGTCAAAATCCCAAGGGGGATTTCACCCGACAGAACCGACCTTGAAATATCATCACAGATCAGCACAAAAAGACCGCCTGTCAGCATGGCACAGGGAATTGTTTTTTGAGAATCCGAACCGACAAGCCGCCGGGCAATGTGCGGGACAATAAGCCCTACCCAGCCGATTTTACCGGCCTTGGATACCACAGCTGCGGTGGCAATTACTGAAACAATCAACAGAAGCAACCGCTCTTTTTCCGGTGCGGCCGTCAGTGAAAAAACGGTTTCATCCTGCATCGATAAAAGATTGAGGCGCCATCGCATCAGCCAGATAATAAATAAGCAGGGAAATGTAACAGCTACAACCTGAAGAGTGTCTGCCCAGGTAATACCCCACAGCCCGCCAAGTAGCCAAAAAGTGATATCCGGCAGTTCTTTTAGAGGATCTGCAAGGTATTTCAACGCCCCGGTACCTGCGGAAAATACAGCAGAAACTGCAATACCTGCAAGGATCAGCCGAAGCACCCAGTCACCGACCCGAATTCGGACAGCAACGGTATAGGTTACCCCAAGTCCGGCAAGGGCAAAAAAAGCTGCGCCGGATTGAATGGCCCAGACATTTCCCCCAAGAACAACAATACCAAGGGAGGCACCAAAGGCGGCACCACCGGAAACCCCTAAAAAGCCTGCATCAACAAGGGGATTTCTGAAAATCATTTGAAAAACATTACCGGAGACAGCCAGCACAGTACCGAGGACAAAGGCCATAATGATTCTTGGCAGCCGGATATCCATTACAATACGGTAAACCAACTCGTTTTCAAGCAGGTCAGTAATGCCTGTAAAATAGGGTTCGGGATACCTGCCCAGAAAAAATGAGAGAACAATCGCAAAAAGCGTAAAACCTGAGACAAGCCATAACCGTTTGCCGGTTTTAGTCAGTTTCATCAATAATTACCTTTGGCATGATATGCATTTCTATGGTTTTTTGATCGAGTCCGAACAGCGTGCTGAAAAAAAGCCTGACTTCGGCTTTGATATCCAGGTCTTTAAACATCTCCGGATATGTCTGTTTCGCCATCCACATCACCCCAAGGATCCATCTCGGATCAGGGGAGTCCCACCCGTAAATATCCTGAGGAAACTGGTAAATCTGCCTTGATGATACAGCTTTCAGAAGCTGCCATTTTCTATCATCCTTTAATTTTTGAAGAACGCCTTTTCCGTTCAGCCGATACCAGACTATCAGATAAATCTTATCGGGATTCCATTGTGCAATCTGCTCAAAGCCCGTTATCTGCCAGCCGTTTTGAATATTGAGACTATCTGTCCATACAGGATTACCACCTGCCATTGTTGCCTGAATTGTCTGAATCCATGATCGGGCCGGAACGCAGACAGCTGCCGTTCCTCCCCGGTTGCTGTATTCAAGAACCAGCACATCCGGTCTTTTTTCATTCTTCCGGTTTTGAACGCCTTTTTTGATAGTATCGAGGCGTTTTTGATAAAAATCGATAATCGCCTGACTCCGCTTTCGGTTGTTTAAAAGCCTACCAATATTCCTGATATCCTTAAGAAAGAGGTCCGGGTTTTCCGCGCCAAGATGCAGGACCGGGATACCGGACAGTGCAAGAGAACCGGCAAGATACCCTTTTGTTGTTCCTTTCGTCACCACAAGATCGGGTTTCAGGGAGGCAATCTCTTCAACCCCGGGGTTCTGACTCAATGGTCGCTTGTTTTTGTAAAGGGGATCAATAAGGGGAAGAAAGACTTCGCCGACTTTCACTTTTCGCTCATACCCCACAAGCCGGTCTTTCATCTCCGGAAACATATAAAGCATATGGATCGGGACAAAGGGAGCATTTCCAACAACAACGATTCTTTCAGGCGGTTTTTCCAGTCTAATCGTCTGACCGGCGGCATCCGTAACAGAGACAGGTTCAGCCTGAGCTTGATTTATCAGGCAGACTATAAGGAAGGTAATACATGCCGACATGAAATTCAGTCTACAGATATGATTTATTTTTTTCCCGGTATCTCTTTGCCATTCAGAACATTTAAAACGCATTTACAGTACCTTTTTTCACTTCGTATCTCCATTTAAAACAGGAATACAGACGTTCCGTTTTCCTCCCTTGTCACAGAATGAAAAAGTCAGAATGATGGTTGTTTTGAGGTTTATTTTTTCCACAAAAATTGCCCTTCTCTAAAAACAGATAATCGATGGCAGAAAAAAGTCTGCCACCGATATTTATCAGCCGTTAATTGTCTTTTTTAATTAAAAGCAATCCATTAAAATGTTACATTTGCACCGGCAAGAATGCTACGTCCCGGTTGTGGACCGCTGCCTTCATGATAATTCTCATCCAGAATATTTTTGCCTTCAATAAAAAGAGATGATTTGATTTTAGTTAGCCTGGTAAGGCTCTGGGTCAGTTTGGCATTCACAATGTAGAAATCGTCGATTTTTATTTTATTACCATCTCTGTCATAATCTACCTGATCACCGGTATATGTTGCCTGTAAATCTGTAGAAAGACCAAAATTGAATTTATAACCAAGATCTAAATTAACTTTATGGTCAGGTGTATTTGGAGAATCAATTTCATCGCTACTGCTATCGACTTTTTCCTCCGCTTTCAGCCAGGTGTAGTTCAGATTTGCTTTAATGCTGTCAAAGGCGATAAGACCAAGAACAACTTCAACACCCAGGATTTCCGATTCGCCAATATTGACAAAAATATCTTCTTCTGTATCGGGATTTTCCCATTTATCAATTTTATCCTCAATATCATTATAAAAAACAGCAACAGAAGATTTCAGGATGTTCTTAACTTTTTTAGATACTCCGACTTCATAGGCTATAGTTTTCTGAGGGTCAAGATCCGGATTACCACCGGCCTGTTCACTGAATAGCTCTATCAGCTGAGGGAATCTGGTTTTTTTACCGGCAGACGCATGAAGTGAGAATGAGTCTGAAGCTTTGTAGACAACACCGGCCTGAGGATTAAACGTATCGATTCTGTCCGGAACTTCTTCGCCTGAGGCCTTTTTGGGATCATTAACATCATAACTTAAACCTAAGGTAAGAGACAGTTTTTCATTCGGCTTGATTTCGTCTTCTACAGCAAGTGTATAGGTAGCAGACTCAAACGCTTCTTCAGCCTGAGTGCCCGCTGTGTCCCAGCCTCTAATTACACCAAAACTCTCAGCATCCAGATAATCCTGTTGTTTATGATTATCAAGCAGGTAGTTCATGCCAATTTTAAGCTGACTCCATTTCCCAAAATCAATCGCTGACAGAATTTCTCCCCCAGCCGAAAAGTCATCAAAAGAACTCTCTTCAAACCATTTTCTTCCGGTTGTATGATCCGCATCCCAGCTTACATCTTCAAGCGTATCAACATGATCGACATAAAACACTCTGGTTCTCATGGTAAGAATGTCTGTAACATCGTGTTCGCCTACCAGGTTCAGATGCCACTGGTTCCATTCATTAAAATGCCAGTAACGGCCACTCCCGGTCGGACAACTTTTTTCATTATTATGATAATCAAACGAAAGATAAAGCTTTGAACTGTCATCATGCTCATAACCAACTTTGGCATTTATGGTTCTTTTAATAGAATCACTTAAATCTCTGACACCACCATTTTCGTTATAGTCCGAATCGGTACCTGTCTCAGTGTTATTCTGATCAAAATCATCCGAAAGCTCAAAACCGGCCGTTGTTCTGTAGCTGCCGGTAATCCAGTAATTCAGTTTTCCAAAAGAAGCGCCGTGGTTCAGAATATAGTTCCGGGTTGAATTCTCACCAAATGACGTGGTTAAACTTGTTACTGGCTTGTCACCACCCTTTTTCGTGATAATATTGATAACACCGCCCATGGTGTTTGCACCATACAATACAGATGAGGCACCTTTTGTCACTTCAATACGGGCTACAGAGTCAACAGATATCTGATCAAGATCCAGAGATCCAAAATAAGATTCATGTGCAGGAACACCATCAATCAGCACCTTAACATCTTCCTGATCGAAACCTCGTAATTTCAGATTTGCATGCCCTTTACTTCCCATCTGAATATCAATACCGGGAATCTGTTCAAGCGCTTCAGCAACGTTTGCCGATCCCATTCTGTCAATATCTTCTACTGATACAATGCTAACCGTTGTTGCCGGGTTTGCTTCGACACCTTTTTCAGAAACAAGAACATCTCCAAGATCAAATACATCTCCGGCTTTATCTTCTGAAAAGACCGGCCCTGACTGCATGATTATCATACTGAGAACGATAACCACGGATAAAACAACCTTCTTCATAATTCCCTCCAGGTAAATTAATATATTACATTGCCGACAGCGCCTCGTATGGCATCAATCCGGCGTATTTTTATTCCTTATAGTTTTGGAAAGTTGTAAATTATCCATACACAACCACATTGGTCAATATAAAATATATTATCATGATTATTTATCCTTAAAGTTACCAGAAGCAACCCATACAGACAGCCGGTCAACCGACTAAAACACAATTCATGACAATCTGGCTTATTGTGGTCGGTACAGTTAATTGGGATTGAAAGGATAAAAGCAGTTCGTATTCAGGTATGGGATAATACATTTATAACGAAGGAGGTTTTCACCTGACTGCGTGTTCCGCGACCTGTTAAACAATCACTGGAGCACATAAACATCTGGAAAGAATTTACGCTGTGATAAGATTGAAACGACTATAGATTTTTACCGGCACCATAGGTTCAACCCTGAGTCAGCTTCTTTTTGAAGTAAGGACAATGTATCCGGTGAGTCAAAAAGCTGTTTGCATAATTCACATTTTCTGTATTTGATAATGTCCCGGGATTTATACCCTGCAAAAGAAGCCAGTGTTGTAATGCCAAGATTCCGGATATGGTTGTAAAGGCTGTTTGTTTCACTTTTTCGAAACAGATCGTCGATGGATTCATTTTTCAGATTACCCAGATGGAAAAAATTGGTATTGGTGAAATGACTGCCTGCATCACAACAGGCATACATATCGAGATCGGGAGATATATAAGGATTCATTGGACAGCAGTTATCCTGATAATCCGTAAAAAGGTCGGATCGTTCAAACGTCTCTGCTCTGCCGGCAAAGATTACCGGTTCCGGGAAAAATTTCAGATTATTATCGCGTAGGAAGGTTTCATAAAAGTCATCTTCTTCTGAAAAATCCGTAACAAAGGATACAAAATAATCTATCTCTGCTTTTATGCAGCTTTTGGCTGCATTGAGAATATTCGTAATATTAATATTCTTCTGATGCCATTTGCTAAAACTGATGCGTAATTGAGAAACGCCAGCATTTTTCAGTTGAAGCATTATCGCATCGGATGCGTCTTCTGTTTTAGCCCAGTATGCATTGGTTACAATCCGCGTATAAATATTGTTTTGATGACAGATTTTAATCAGTTCAATAATTTCAGCCAGGAAAAGAAAAGGCTCGCCTGCTGTAAAACTGATCCCTTTTACATTGGCCCTTACCATATCATCTAAAAGTGCTTTTGCCGTAAAAAAGTCCATTGTTTGAGAGACTGGTATTTCACCAACTGCAACACAATGCCCACACCGAACATTACATTTTGTCGAATAGCCAAAAGCTGTTTTTCTTATAACTGTCATTTAAATCGCCACCTGCTCTTTAATAAATACCGTCAAGCATCTTTATATACTCCTGAAATACTTTGAGAGATTCCATTGTTGCGACAACCAGAAGCCAGCTCACAAGAATAATAGCGACTGTCAATCCGACCTTCCATATAAGGGATGTTTTAGGTCTTATCCACAGCAAAGGTAGCATAAGCGGACCAACGCATGCAAATGCTATAACAAGAAACGTTGTCCCGAAATACCATTGCTGCTTCCCCCCCGGAATTTGTGTTTTTTTTGATGGATCGAGAAACTCACCACAATGCTTACACTTTATTGCTTCATTCTGAATTTCTTCTGCACAAAAAGGGCATTTTTTCACAATTATCTCCTTGAAAAACGTGTAATTCACACGCTAAAACAGACCGGTAACAGGTGTATTTGTCCCTTGATAACTAATATATTAAAGCACGATAAACTATCGGTTCTCATCTGTAAATGCTTTATTCCGGGACTAAATGAGAAAAATAAGCATAACATCGATTCAATTTCAAACAACATAAATGAAAAACTGTCGTAAAAAATCATAAAGAACAAAAGTAAAAACAGTGACAAGGGTAAAGCAAAGGGTAAAAAAGTGACAACATAATTAATGTCTGTTTTTTAAAAAAAACTATTTAGTGCTTGACTTCAAAAAATAATCGTATACAATGTTTACCAATACGTTATGAATTATCAGCGTACAGGTTTCCTTCCATAAGGTGTATTTACTCAATAAATTTTGAAATTTACCCCCCAAAGCATGAAACTTTATTTTTTATTTAATTTACAGGAGAACGCCACAATGGCTAACGGTACAGTAAAATGGTTTAACGATTCAAAAGGTTTTGGATTTATCGAACAGGAAGACGGACAGGATGTATTTGTACATCACTCAAACATCAATGCATCAGGTTTCAAATCACTTGATGAAGGAGACAGAGTCTCTTTTGATGTTGAAGAAGGACAAAAAGGCCCTTCAGCAACAAATGTAACCGTAGTATAGTAAGCTGTTTTAGTTAACAGCCCTATCTATATGGTTTGAAAAATATAGCCTCTTTACGGGATTCCGTTTAGGGGCTTTTTTTTTATCCCTTCCTGACGCCCGATGCGTTGCTCCATAAGATCATCTCAATTATTAACTTGAAAATACAATAACAGACGCGTTATAATAGATACTATCTTTGTTGCTTCAATAGTAATCAAACTCATAAAAAATTTACCTCAAAAAAATATACAGGCGCAACACAAATGGTTAAACCCTTGCCGGCGTTTGTAAATAATCGTAGACGAACTAATTTAAACCGTTATTCAATTTTAGGTATGCTTTCATATCAACTCCCTGTTGGTGTCGCTTTTCTTGCCAAACTGCTTGGCCTTGCAAGGTACGACTACACAGATATCATGCATACCTATATGGGATTTATCGCCTGCAGTATTTCAACTTTATTTATAATCCGACTGAAAAAACAGATCACAAAACGTTTTATCTATTTTATGCTTTATTATCAGGTTTTAACCTGCATGTTTATTTCAGCCTATATGGTTTATGTGATGAGCGATCAGCGATATCTGGTACCAATAGGCGTGCTTGCAATATTAACATTCGTATTTATCCAGTCAACGCTGAGGGCTTCTTTTGTAACAATCATTCTCACCGTTATCCTGTATCTATCAGCGTCATATGTGGGGATTGTTATCAGCGGTCAACCCGGTTCTTTTATGAGCGAAGTCTTGTACATTATGATTTTTGTACCAATATGTCTTTTTAATGCCTACATGTCAAAAAAAATGCAGGATCAGCAATTAAAACTGAATAATGCCAATTCAAAGCTAAAAACCACACACACAGCTCTTGAGACTCATAACGAAAAAATGCTGGAAAGTATACGATATGCTGAATTAATACAGAGGTCATTGTTACCGGGCATTGAAAGGATTAAAGCGGTTAGTCCGGACAGCATGTTTATCTGGATGCCAAAAGATATTGTTGGCGGGGATATTTTTTATACCTACGCTGATAGGGACAGTTGCATTATAACACTGATGGATTGTACAGGGCACGGTGTTCCAGGTGCATTCCTTACCATGCTTGTCTATTCAGAAATTCGCAAAATAATTATTGATGAAGCCTGTCGCGAGCCATCTATAATATTAAAACGCATGAACAGAGCCGTAAAAAATGTTCTCCACTCCAATAGTAAAAACGGTGCAGATGATGGTCTGGATGCTGCTGTCTGCAATATTGATCATTCTGGCAGGAAAGTAACATACGCCGGAGCGAGAATGCCGCTGTTCCATGTAAACAACAATAATGTCTATAAAGTAAAAGGTGATAAACAGAGCCTTGGATACAAAGACGACAATACGGATTTTAATTTCACATCTCACACGATTGAAGTTGAAGAGAACTGTTCATTCTATCTTATAACAGATGGATTTACCGATCAGTTAGGCGGTGAAAAGCGACGGCGTTTTGGTACGAATAAATTTAAACAACTGATTCAGAAACATCACCACAAGCCCTTTAGTGAACAACGGCCTGAATTCATTCAGGCTCTTACAACTTATCAGGGTGACAATGAACAGATTGATGATATGACCCTTATCGGATTCCATATGTAGTATTTGACAATTGCCATTACAAACACCCGCTTAAATTTTTACTTTGCCTTTGTTACAACCATGCGTCATTATGGCCTGATCAACTCTGAACATAGTCCCTTTTATCACTGTTAATTTTTTTTTATTAATTGTATAACAACGTTAAATAAAAATGATAACCCAGTATTAAATGAATAAGGATACTAATGGAAACCTTAACGCAGCAAATGATAAAACTTTTAAAGATGTATGGTGCGACTGCCGTCGGGATTGCTACAAAAGAAACCCTTGCCGGGGGCCCTCCGTCTACAGATCTTGACTATGTTCTTGAAGATGCAAAGTCTGCAATCAGTTTCCTTGTACCCTTTAATCAGGATTATATTGAGCCTTATTTATCTAAAACAGACCGACTCACGCATGAAAGAGATAACATCAGAACAAATACGCTTGTCAGCGGCATTTCTTTCGATATTGCAAATTATCTAACACAGATCGGTTTTAAATCAATCGCACAGGGTGCGAACGGAGTTTATCGAACAGACACACCTGGTGGTGCTTTGGATGAAAAACCGCCAATATCGCACAGGTATCTGGCTGTCCGCTCAGGAATCGGTTTTTTTGGATTATCAGGAAATGTTTTAACAAAAGAAAATGGCGCAGGCGTTATACTCGGGTCGGTGATTACAACTGCAGAACTGGAGCCGACGTCGCCCCTCCCTTTAGAAGATAACTATTGCGATTCCTGCCGTTTATGCATGGCCGGATGTGCCTCGGGTTATATGAAACCAGATGAAAAAACAGAAGTTAAAATTGGCGGTGTTGATTTCTCATATTCAAAAAAACGACACCATAACCGATGTGATTATGTATGTGGTGGTTTTACAGGTTTATCAAAAACGGGCAAATGGTCAACATGGTCACCAGGCAGATTCCCGATTCCTGAAACGGATGAAGAATTCCTTCCTGCAATCATTAATACAGCACTCCCCTTTCAGAACAGACCCAAACAGGATGGTGGGTTTTACCATTTTTTAATACCGGGCAACCACACTGAATTTACCTGTGGTAACTGTGCCATTATCTGCCACCCGGATAAAGAGGTTCGAAAGAAAAGATACAAATTACTGACCGGGTCGGGAGTGGTGATCCAAAAACCTGACGGGTCACGTATCGCTGTTTCGCCTGACCGGGCAATTGAGATGATAGAAAATATGCCGGATGAAACCCGAGGTCTATATACAACTTAACCGACTGTATACGATTTACTTTTCGTCCAATACTTTTCTGATTATTAAAGCCAGATTTTTTTTAGAAAATGGTTTCTGAATAAAAGATACATTTTCATCCAGAACCCCATGATGGCCAATGATATTCGCTGTGTAACCAGACATAAATATGAATTTCAAACCCGCAACAGTAGACAAGAGCCGGCGTACCAGTTCGGCGCCTGTCATCTCAGGCATAATGACGTCAGTAAGTATCAGATGTATTTTGCCCTTATGCGCTTTGGCTATAGTCAAAGCATCTTCCGGCCCCCCTGCAGTCAACAGGTTATATCCCAGATCATTAAGAATTTTCCCGGTTAATTTCAAGACTGAGGGATCATCTTCAACAACAAGTAGGGTTTCCCCCTTACCATAAGGTATTTTTACGGGAGCGTCCTCTTGCTGAATGCTCCCTCCTTCTGCATGGCGTGGCAGGTAGACTTTAATAGTTGTCCCCTTACCCGGCTCACTGTATACGTTAATAAACCCGTTATTCTGCCTAACGATACCATAAACAGTGGCAAGTCCGAGCCCTGTCCCCTTGTCAACATCTTTTGTTGTATAAAAAGGTTCAAAAATATCATCCAGCATTTCTTTGTCCATACCACAACCATTATCACTAACAGCTAATAAAACAAACTCACCAGGAAAACCATGATGCGCTTTGCAAAAAGTGTCGTCAATGCTGATATTTAAAGTCTCAATAGTGATTAGGCCCACGCATTTTATCGCATCTCGGGCGTTTACGCAAAGATTTACCAGTATCTGATCAATTTGTGTTGGATCCATTTTAATTGCCCACAAGCCTTCCCCCGCTATCCAGGAAAAAACAATATTCTCCCCAATGAGATGCCTGAGCATTTTAAGCATACCCTCCATGGTCTTATTAAAATCCAGCACCTGAGGTGTAATAATCTGCTTTCTCGCAAAGGCAAGCAATTGCCTGGTAATATCTTCGGCGTGTTTTGCTGCCTTAAGCACTTCATTCAGTTCCTCATACTCTTCTGCAGCAGGATCAATTTTATCCATGGCAAGTTCTGTAAAGCCCATGATTATGCTAAGCGCATTGTTGTAATCATGGGCAATTCCGCCAGCTAAACGTCCCACGGATTCCATTTTTTGAGCCTGATGAAATTTTTCTTCACTTTTCTTAAGTGCTTTTTCTACCTTTATGCGTTCATTGATCTCGTAGTTAAGTGCATCTCTTGAGGCTGTTATTGATTTAATACTTTGAATCATCCGGCTGAATGATTGAGCCAGTTTTCCAATTTCATCGTTTGAAGAAATATCAATCTTTGCATTAAAGTCACCTTCAGCAATCATTTTTGTAGAGCGTTCTAATCGGGCCAGTGGTTTAAACAGATACTTTCTCGAAAGCAGAAGATTAGTAGCAATAATTGCAATAATAATTACTGAGATTAAAACAACAGCTATAACACTTTCATAAACAATCAATTTGTCAACACGTTCCCGGGTCATTACAATCTGAACCAGACCAATATCAAATTTATTATGAACTATATTTGTTTCTTTAATGATGTATTTAGACGGAGTATTAAAATAATCAGAGTCTTTATTTAACAGATCTGAACGTGATTTTGTTGTAATGATCTTTCCTTTACCAATGACTCTGATGTAAACGATATCTTTGCCGTATAAGATTGAATTTGCAAAGTCATTAATATATTCATAATTATACTGCCAAAGTGCGTTGGGAAGGGTTAATGCAGCAAGAGACGAAACATCTGTTAATCGTCCCTCCAGCTCTTTTTCAAGAGACCTGACGTTATAAAAAATAATAACAATGGAAAAGAACAGGAGGATAAATGTAACAACACTTATCAGCCCAAAGGAAAACTTCCCTTGAATACTGCTTTCCTGAATGCTGCCGTTCCCTTTTTGTTTCATTATTTTTCTCTCTCACAACACTAAGTAAATATGAGTGTCCTGTTTACTGTCCATAATTTTGCGAAGGCGCAAGAATTTGTTCCCTAAACTGCTGTTTAAGTTCCGGTATCATACTATCATTTACAAGTGGTTTGAATATTTGAAAAAAGGAATCCGAAGGTATCTCGTGTCGTAGTATCTCATTCACCTGATTAATCGTTTGTGCTCCCCAAACAGTCTTTGGGGCTACAACATACCCAACGAATAAGGATAGATTGTGCGAAGCCACAATCTTATCCGAGTTGTTGAACAAGCCCGATAGTATTTGA
>JQIA01000137.1_pt1 | contig 32286 bp, 33 predicted proteins | sample 811431 | NCBI WGS metagenome assembly JQIA01 (sample SAMN02998118, study PRJNA258478) | marine sediment metagenome | biome: marine; feature: seafloor; material: sediment; isolation source: oil-polluted sediment collected from 3 locations (0.5 km, 0.7 km and 0.9 km)... | place: USA: Gulf of Mexico ...
AAGAATAAATAATTTTACTACGCAAAAAGGTTGCGTAATGATGTTGAATATTTGCAGAGTTATTAAGATAGAGAAAATAAGTTCACCTCATTTTAACAAGGAGTAAAGTGAGGTTTTAAAAAAGAAAAGGAAGTATTGAGCAACTGGTTGACTCGTCAGATTGTAAATCTGATTTCATTATGAGCGTGTAGGTTCGAGTCCTACTACTTCCACATCAAGTAAGTCTTGTTAGGTGTTTCTGTATAGCACCACTGTATAAGATCGTGCAGTTTTTGTATTCGGTTTTTATATACAACTCGTCTTGAAGGTTTTTAGGTTTTCTGCCAAAAGAAAATCCACAACTCTATGTACGAAGGTTCGAATCCTTCCGTAACGAAAGTTATGTAGCAAAGTCCGGTTAATGCAATAGAAAAATTCGCAGGTTCGAATCCTGCTCACACAATTTGTGTGATGGCGGAGTGGTCAAACGCACTAGACTTAAAATCTAGTAATTATGGTAAGCCTAATGGCATGTTGGTTCGAATCCAACACTTAACACGAGATTAAGGTTCTCACTGGTTATTTAAACGAAAGCTCATCATCTTTTAAAACTGATGCCAAAAGAAAGAAAGCGATACGTTTTTATGTGTTTTTTAATAAACACTCAAAAATGTACTCGAAGTTTTTAATTGTTGAAGTAGAAAGTGATTATTTTTTTTAAATCAATTGAGATTATTTATGATTTCAATCCATTTTTAAAAACGAATTACGGCCTATTATTTTCAATAAAAAGTTCCGTTAGTTAATGAGCATTTCAACGTATCGTTTTTATAATGAAAAAAAGCACTTTAGTATTTACTAGAGTTTCATATAAATTGTCTTTCCCGTGAAAACGGGAATCTATGTTTCATCATTCTGAAATTAAAAAAATATAAGTTTTCAGAATTAAAAATTAGAAAAAATGAAAAAAGTAAGAATTAATGCAGGAAAAGTAGGTTTGGTTTTCAAAAACGGAAATTATCAAAAAGTAATTACACAAGGATCTCATTGGTTATTCTTGAATCAAAATATAATAATTTATGATTTAGCACAAGAATTTTATGCATCTGTAGCGATAGAGATTTTATTAAAAGATACCGTTTTATCAGAATTGTTAGAAGTTGTAGAAGTAAAAGACGCTGAATTAGTATTGGTTTATGAGAATAACAACTTTAAAAGAGTCTTAACTGCTGGGAGATATTTCTTCTGGAAAGGTTTTATCAACAGAACATTTCAAAAGATAGATACAGGTAAAGTTTATATTACTGAAAATATTGGTAAGGCATTATTTAGCAATTATGAAATGAATAAATACATCAGATTGTTTGAAGTTGCTGCTTTTGAGAAAGCTATTTTATTGATTGATGATATATATACGAAAACCTTAACGGGAGGTACATATAGATTTTGGAAAAATGATACAACTATCAAAATTGCGAAAGCAGATATGAGACAATTACAATTAGAAATTGCGGGTCAAGAATTATTAACGAAAGATAAAGCGAGTATCAGAATTAACTTTTATACACAATATAAAGTTGTTGATATTGAAAAAGCTTTGTTGGATAATAAAGACTATGAAAAGCAATTATATATTTTAATGCAATTGGCTTTAAGAACTTATGTTGGTGGTTATACTTTAGACGAATTGTTAGAAAATAAAGAAAATATTGCGACAGCGGTTTTTGAAGAGGTTTCTAAAAATACAGCTAAGTTAGGTGTAAAAGTATTGAACTGCGGAATGAGAGATGTAATCTTAACTGGAGATATGAAAGAGATTATGAATCAAGTTTTAATTGCACAAAAGAAAGCCCAAGCAAATGTAATTACCAGAAGAGAAGAAACTGCTTCTACAAGAAGTTTGTTAAACACTGCCAAGTTAATGGAAGATAACGAAATGTTATTCAAGTTAAAAGAAATGGAGTATGTAGAGAAAATTGCTGATAAAATTGGTGAGATTACAGTTTCAGGAAATGGTAATATGGTAAAACAGTTAAAAGAGATTTTTTCTGTGAATAAGTAAAAATATTTGTCTCTTTGAGCGCAGTCGAAAGGTTATTGGTTTTTCAATAGTCTAAATAGTTTTCGAATGCGCTCGAAGAGACATTTAATATTTTATTTATAATTGTTTGTGGCTCTGTGTAATTTCCCTAAAATTCTATTACGTAGTTTATCTGGTTTTTGAACTTCAATTGAGTCTCCAAAACCTAAAATCATACGTTCTAATTCGTAATTAATTTGAACGAAAATATTAAAAATAACGCCATCTTCTGTGTGTTTTATAGTTCGTTGAGATTTATGAAAAGGCTTTGTAATTACATAAGGAGCGTTTTTATTATCAACCCAAAACTGAATTCTTTCAGCTCTTGTTCTTGAAACAGTAACTCCAACAACATCTTTATAAAATTGATCTCCATCAATGTTAAGATCTATATAATCTACATCTTCTAAGATTGAAATTTCAGACATTCTATCCAAAGCCAAAGTGACGAATTTTCTATTATTTCCACAAAGTAAAAACCATCTATTATTGAATTCTTTTAATAACTGAGGATGCAAAATCATATCATTTGGTTGGTGAGCACTAAAAGATTGATACGTTATTTTAACCGTTTTTTTTTGTTGAATTGCATTGTAAATAGGGTCTATAAATTCCAGCCCTTTTAATTGTTCGTTTTTATCTAAATGAATGATAGATTTATTATCCTTTTGTGAGGAATAAACAGAATCTTCTAATCGTTGTAAAACGCCATCCATTTCTTTGAATAAAGAAAAATCTTTAAACTGACGTAATAATTGAATTGCACCATTCATGATTTTTACATCATTGTCAGTAACAGGAATATTCATAATACTGTAGTCTTCTTCTGTGTATTTATAGAAACGTCTGTTATAGACTTCAATTGGTGCATTATAACCCAATTTATCGCTTCGCATTAATTGAATATCTAACTGAATAGTACGTTTACTAACATTTACATCTTTGCCTTCATATTCATATAGAGCATCAGAACAAGCCTCAATTAAATTGTCTAAAGTCCATTTTTTGAACTTGTTACGTAAACAGTAGTCGATTGTTTTATATCTGATGAGTGCATTTTTATTTGAAGCCATTTTAAAGAAATATAGATATTACTCTTTGGTGTCGTATTTTTCTAAAGCTAGTTTTACAGCTTCGTAAGCATTTATTATTTTGCCGCTTTTTGATAGAAATTTAAATGGTACTTTTTTAGTATCACTTCCTGGTAGTTTTACATCTAAAGTATATGAAGTACCAGATTCAATAATAATTTCAATTACTTGCTCTGGAGTTAGGTGAGGAAAATATGATAGCAAAAGTGCAGCAACTCCAGAAACTACAGGAGCAGCCATACTTGTACCGCTTCTTGTGTCGTATTTATTTTCTGGTAAAGTAGCATAAATATCTACACCAGGTGCAAAAATATCAACTGAGAAATTTCCGTAATTTGAGAATTCTGCAGGTAGATTTTCATTTATTTTAGAAGAACTTGCTCCAATTTCTATCCAATTACTAGCTACATTTCCTTCAGATAAAAGACCTGTTGGGTAATTGTAATAATAATTTGTATTCTTATTATCGTTACCAGCTGCATGCACTAGTAAAACACCTTTTTCTTTTGCATATACAATTGCAGAATCTACTACTTTTTTATTAGGAGAATAATTTTTTCCAAAACTCATGTTAATAATTTTTGCCCCATTATCTACAGCATATCTTATTCCATTGGCAACATCTTTATCTTTCTCATCTCCCATGGGTGTATTTCTAATTGGCATAATAACAACATTATCAGCAATACCATCCATACCAATATTATTATTTCTAACAGCTCCTATAATTCCTGAAACATGTGTTCCATGCTCTGATCTTTTAGAAACATCATTATTACCATAATTTTTTTCATTTAAATTAGAAATATCATCCCCAATAATTTCTCTTCCATTAAAATCTAAACTATAATTATACTTTAATCTATCTTTTAAATCTTTCATTTTGGTTGATAGTTCTTCGTAATGCTTAATTAGCTTTTCTGAAGTAAGGTTTTTAGCCTTGTTTCTTTCTATAATTCTAAAAAAATTATCTCTTATTTTTTTTATATTACTATCTCTTATTCTTTTTTTCTTTAGCTCTTTTTCGCTAAAAGTCTTTTTTTTCATAGCAAGTTGAAGTGGGGGAATCATTTTATGAAAAAAATCATATTCTTCTTTATTTCGCTTAATGGATGATGTTAACTTTTCTTTACCATCATTATATTTTTTCATAAAATGAATATACTTATCATAATCTTCTTTTTCAATTTCTTGAATATTGAATTTATTCTTGCCTTCAAATTGAGTTTGATATTGTTTATAAAACCTAGTTAATTCCAACGTTTCTACTTCAAGACTCTTTCCATCTTTACCACCTATAAAATTCCATCCATTTATATCATCGATATAGCCATTTCCATCGTCGTCTAAATTATTATTGATTTCTTCTTTTTTGTTTTTCCATAAAATTGCTTGAATGTCTTCATGATTAATATCTAAGCCAGAATCTAAAACAGCTACAACTACCGTAGTTGATTTCTTTTTATTTTCTTTTAATAATTTATATGCTTTTTGTAAGCTAATTCCAGGAATACCATCATCAGTTTTATCTAACAGATGCCAGTTTTTAGGGGTTTCTTGAGAAGTTAGTTGTGAAGAAATAAATAGGATTATTAAGAAAGTTACTTTTTTTAATAATTGATGTAAATAAATCATATTAATTTTTTTTATAAAAGTAACAATTAATTTTAACTACGCAAAAAGATTGCGCATTAGTGTAAGATGTTTGTACCGGAATCATAAGAAAGAATATTCTTTCAATAGAAATCGCTTCGTGAAACGAGGAGTTCACGAAGCTTAATTAAAGAAAAAAATGAAAAATAAAATGCATATATCAGGAAAAGAAATTATTGAATTAGGTTTTAAACCAGGAAAATGGTTTCCGGAAGCAATTGAATTCATCAATACTAATGAATTATCAGAAGCAGAAATGTTGGCTTATTTAGAGCAGTTTAGACCTTTACCTACAATTGATTTGTTAGCAAATCCTGCTGATTTAATTATCAATATAAAAGCAGAAAATAAGTTGGAGGAAATTAATGTGAATTCGGTGACGAAATCTATGAAAACTTTGATGAAAACTCCAACTGTTGTAAATGGTGCAATTATGCCAGATGCTTGCCCTACAGGTCCAGAAGGAACGATTCCAGTTGGTGGAATTGTAGTTGCAAAAAATGCAATTCACCCAGGAATGCATAGTGCAGATATTTGTTGTTCTGTAATGTTGACCGATTTTGGAAAAGCAGATCCTAAAGAAATTTTAGATGCAGCACATTCAATTACCCATTTTGGTCCGGGAGGAAGAGATCGAGATGCTCAATTTAGATTTCCTTCGGATTTATTAGCAGAAATTGAAGGAAATGCTTTTTTGAATAATCAAAAATGTATTTCTGCTGCAAGAACACATTTAGGAACACAAGGAGATGGAAATCATTTTTTGTTTGTAGGGAAATCTAGAAATACAGGAAACACGATGTTAATTACGCATCATGGATCTAGAGGTTTCGGAGCTAATTTATATGGAAGAGGGATGAAAATTGCAGAAAAATTTAGGCAAGAAATCTCACCAGAAACGTTGAAACAAAATGCATGGATTCCTTTTGAAACTGAAGAAGGAAAAGCATATTGGGAAGCGTTACAAATCATAAGAAAATGGACAAAATTAAATCACGAAGTTTTGCACGATGCAACCTTAGAAAAGTTAGCAATTGAAAAGGAAAACAGATTTTGGAACGAACATAACTTTGTATTTAAAGATGGTGATTTATTTTACCATGCAAAAGGTGCAACTCCGTTAGATGCTAAATTTATGCCAGATATTACTGGGCCAAGATTGATTCCTTTGAATATGTCTGAACCTGTTTTAATTGTAGAAGGAAAAACAACCGAAAATAATTTAGGTTTTGCGCCTCACGGAGCAGGTAGAAACGTAAGTAGAACACAACATAGAAAAAGTAAAACAGGAACTACCCAAGAAATTTTTGAAGAAGAAACAAAAGATTTAGATATCCGATTTTTCTCGAAGGAAATTGATATTACAGAGTTACCTTCAGCATATAAAAATGCAGAAACTGTTAGAAATCAAATGGAAGAATTTGGGCTAGGAGAAGTTATTGATGAGGTTTTACCTTATGGTTGTATTATGGCTGGTAATTGGCAAAAGAATGCTCCTTGGAAAAATAAAAGAAGACAGAATAAATAGATGTAGAAATAATGGGAGTTAGTATTGAAAATTTATATAAGGTTTTTAGTCGTTACAATATATCAGAGAATTTTAGAGATAGATGTTGTAATTGTTGTGTAACTGATAAGGAGATTAAATTATTACTATCAAAACAATTGGAAAACTTATCTGAAGATGATTTAGGTCATTTTATGAGATCAGCAATTACAACTTATGGAGATGAGAAAGATTACAAACATTTTCTGCCAAGAATATTAGAATTACTAAAGTTTAATGATAATTTAATTGATGATTTTTTGACTTTTGAAAAGTTAAATTACGTTAATTGGAAATCTTGGGACAAGAATGAAATAATAGCTATAGAAAGTTATTTTTTATCTCTTTGGATTAATGCGTTAAAGAGTAATTCCAATAATCAATATTTTGAAAATGTATTTAAACTTTTATTAGAATATATTGAAATGAAAAGGGTGTTGATAGAGTGGGAAAGTCAATTTTCAACAAATAGAGTTAAGTTTATTTTAGATTATGTTTTATACGGAGTTGAATTTAATATTACTAAAGAAAATAATGACGCTTTCAATAATTGGATAAGTTCAATAACGGTTTTAGAATTATTAGAAAATCAATACCATAATACTAATGACAAATCTTTAGCTAAAGAAATATCAATAGTTTATACAATTTTAGAAAAAAATGGAAATAATAAATAGACTAAAAGAAATAGAAAAAAGCAGAAATGTAAATATACTTTTTGCTTGTGAATCGGGGAGTAGAGCTTGGGGTTTTGCTTCACCAGATTCAGATTATGATGTTCGTTTTATATATGCGAAACCGCTAGAATGGTATTTATCAATATCAGACAAAAAAGATTCGATAGATATAATGGATGGGGATTTTGATGCAGTAGGTTGGGAGTTAAAAAAACAACTAAAACTGATGATGAAATCTAACATTCCGGCTTTAGAACATTTATTTTCTCCTATAACTTATAAAGGAAATGATCTTTTGATTGATGAAATGAGGTCAATTGGTTTGGAATGTTTTTCGCCCATAAAATCAATGTTTCATTATTTGAGTATGAGTAAAAAATATGAAGAGAAATTGCATTCAGAAAGTGTAAAGTTGAAAGATTTGTTTTATGCTTTAAGAACTTCATTGGCTGGAAAATGGATATTAGAAAATAATTCTTTACCTCCTGTTGTTTTTGAAAAAATGCTCTATTTGGTTGATGAAAACTCAGAAAATGAAATTAGAAATTTGATGGAAATAAAAAGTAAAAACGGAGAAGGTTATTTGCATCCAAAGAATAATGAAGTTGTAAAATTAGTTTCAGAATTAGTAACTGAAAACAATAAATATGCAAAATCACTTCCTTCAGGAAAGCCAAATAGTGAAAGAATTAATAGTTTTCTCTATAAAATATTAACAAATGAAAACAATTGAAGAATTAAAAAAAACTGGAAGTATTATTTTTGAATGTATTAGTGGTAGTAGGGGGTATGGTCTTGCTACTCTTAATTCAGATACAGATATTAGAGGTGTTTTTATTTTACCAAAAGAACAGTTTTATTCTTTAGAGTATGTAGGTCAAGTTAATGACGAGACCAATGATATAGTTTATTATGAATTGAGGAAATTTATAGAACTATGCTCTAAAAATAATCCAAATATTTTAGAGATGTTAAATGTTGCTGAGGAATTCGTTTTGTATAGACATCCTTTATTTGATGAGATAAAGAAGGAGTTATTTCTTTCTAAGTTATGTCAAAAAACTTTTGCAAATTATGCGTTTACTCAGATTAAGAAAGCGAGAGGTTTAAATAAAAAAATAATGAATCCTGTTGAGAAAGAACGGAAATCTGTAGAGGATTTTTGTGTAATTAATACAGGGGGAAAAACCATTTCTTTACATCAATATTTAAGTAAAAATAATTTAAAGAGTGAGTTTTGTGGTTTGGTGAAAATCACGAACATTAAAGATTGTTACAATTTATTTTATAATGAAAACTATAAATATAATGGGGTTTGCAGAGAAAACGCAAATGAAGTTTGTTTGAGTTCTGTAGCGGGAGAAGAAGCTCCAATCGCTTTGCTTTATTTTAATTTAGATGGGTATTCTACGTATTGTAAAAAATATAAAGAATATTGGTCTTGGGTAGAAAAAAGAAATGATGAGCGTTATAAAAGTAATATTTCTCATCGTAAAAATTACGATGCTAAAAATATGATGCATACTTTTAGGCTGTTGTACATGGCAAAAGAAATAGGTGAAGAGGGCATTATTAATGTAAAAAGAAAAGATAGGGATTATTTATTATCGATAAAAAATGCAAAATTTGAATATGATGATTTAGTTGAAAAAGCAGAAGTCATAAAAGCTAATTTGGATACTATTTATGAAAAATCTAATCTTCAAGAAGCTCCTGATTTAGACTTTGTAAATAAATTATTGGTTTCTGTTAGAAGTAGATTTTATTCTATTTAAAATTATTTTAAATAGAATATTAAACTTACATTGATATTATAACTGTGTCGTAAATAATAGGACTTATCTTTTGTAGTATTTGTAACAAATGAATGTTTTTCACTACTAATAATTATATGCTATTTAAAAGAAGAAGTAATACTGAATTAATTTTAAAACTATCTAAAAGAGAGGTTTCTATTGGTGTCTTAATTGGGTTATCTTTTTCTTTTATTTTCTATTTATTTTTACAGCTCTTTAAGAAAACCATTATTATTTTTGATGCTTTAATCCATGATTATGAATTGTATTTTCTTCCCAAAGAAGAAATGCAATTTTATAACTTTTTCTATGCATTTATTGCAATATTTTTTGGGTACACTATTGTGTTAAACTACTTTTTAGATAAACCATTAAAATTTTTATCAAAATACAATTATAAGAGAAAATCTATTTTAAATCAACAAAGATTAACAAATTGGTTTTTTTTAAGTTGGTTCTTTAGAATGGCAATAATAATTAGCTTTTTCGCTTTGGATTATGACGGTTTTGTTATTTATCCCGATTATAGCTACATTATCGTTTTAATAGTTCTAACATTATTTGGTCAGATTTGGATTTCTATGAGGTACTTTTTTAAGCGAAATAAATTAAAATCGTTTTTTATTGTCCTTTTAATTACAGCTTCTTTTTCTTTTGGATTGTCGCAAATAAATATTTTAAATGAGGAATTGATTGATAAGAATATTTTAAGTAATAATGATTTATATACACATAATGTACATGTTGTAGAATCAAATGTATCAACAGAAATAAAACACAAATCTTTAATCTTAGATATTGTAATTCCTGATCAAACTAAAGTTCAGATGTTGATTGTTGAAGGAGAAGAAATTGAAATAAAAGATTTTGAAAAAAGTATATTTAAGTTTTGGAATAGGATTTCAGAAGCAGAAAGGCCTTATGTGAATTATACATTATTTATTGATAGGAATGTAGAAATGAAATTGATTGATGAGTTAAAACAAATTTTAATCAAGATAAAAGGAAGAAGAATTTATTATGCTTCAAGAAAAACTCCTTCAAAAGCGCCTTTTTACTATAAATCAAATCATGGTTTAGGAATTTATTTACAAAGAAAAATATCTAATGATAAAGTAAATGAGACGAAAGAAGTACGTATAAAAATTTTAGAAAATGGTAATTATTTTTTCAATGATGAAACAATTAATAGGGATAAACTTTCTAAAGAAATTAAAAATTATTTTCAAAAGAACGGAGTGAAATCATTTAGAATATACATGGATAATAGCACAAAATTTCATGAATATTTTGAAGTATTAGAAAATTCTAAAAAAGTAGTTGATGACTTAAGAAATCAATACTCTAGAAAAAGTTTTGGAATTGATTATGTTAATTTAAACAGAAAACAAAGACAATTTTTAAGAGAAAAATATCGTTGGCAAATAATTGACGAGATTATGTTATAATATAGGTCTATTCATATGAAGTATCAAAAGTCACGTTTAATTATTTTGTAGAAAGCATCCTCAATTTTGCATCAATTTGGTTGATTCTATCTTCTAGTTTTGATGTGAATTTGGGGTATCTTTTTAAAAGAACTTCAGAAATCTTCCAAAAGAAAACAGGAGTGTCAAAATCAATGAGCAATGGTTGAATATTAACATGATCAGCTAATAATTCATAACCTAAGTCTGATTTATTAAACCTTCTTACAAACATGGTATCATTTGCTAAAACTAAAACGACTTCATCTTCATTTATATTTTCAGCCATTGCACGAGTCCCAATAACTACATCTCCAGGAAACAAGCCTTCTTCGTTAGAAATCATCATTAAATCCTGAACCGTAAAAGCGAGCATTCCGTTCATTTTTTGAATAGGAACATTAATTTTGGGTAACAAATCATAGCTTTGTGATTGTTTAAAATCAGAAATAAAAGATTCACAATTGAGTTTGTTGATAAAAGGAACTTCTACAAAACCAGCTTTTACAACTTGATTTACATCGGTAGTAATTCCGCCATTAAATCTTAATAATTGATTTACAGTAATCTCTTTTGTTAGGATAATATCAATTGAAATGCTAAAATGATTAGCTACTTTTATAATTGTATCAATTTTTGGCTCACTTCTTCCTTCTTCATAAGCACCCAATGTTGCTCTCTTTAATTCAAATATATCAGCAAATGCTTGTTGACTAAGTTGCTTTACTCCTCTAATTTTTTTAATATTTTTTCCAAAAAAAGACATAGTTTGCTAATTTTATTTGCAATTATTAATTTTATGTGTATATTTGTATCATAAATAAGGTTAAAAAGTACAACTAAACATGCCAAATATAAGGCAAATAGAGATAGTTCTAAAATAATTAGCAATAATTGGTGAAAACTAAAAAGAAGAAAGACTTAAAACCGTAAAAGTTTTCGTAATATTAATATCAAATTCAAAGAAAAAATATGGAAGAAAAATTTGACACTATAAAAAACTATTTGATTGAGTTAAACTACAACATCACTCATGAAGACAGTGAAGAAGGAGTTCTTATCATTCAAAATCAAGACCAAGGAATCAATAATTTAATTATAGGAATTGCGGAACCTATTTTAATTATGGAACAATATATTTTTAGAATCAAAAAACCGAATGAAGATATTTTCAAACAGTTGCTTCAGAAAAATAGAGATATCGTACATGGTGCTTTTGTTTTAGACGAAACGGGAGAAAAAGTGATTTTTAGAGATACCTTACAAATCGAAAATATAGATTTAAATGAACTTGAAGGATCAATAAATTCTTTGAGCTTATTATTAAGTGAATTTTCAGAAAACATCATTCAGTTTTCAAAAGCATAACAAACAGAATTAAACAACTTATAGAACACAAAATATGAATATATTTAAAAGATTATTTAACGTTAGTAAAGCAGAAGCACATTCTGTTGTTGATAAAATGGAGGATCCCATCAAAATGACAGAACAGGGGATTAGAGACATGAAGAAAGATTTAACGCAAGCTCTTGAAGGTCTTGCTCAAGTAAAAGCGATGTTGATTCGTTCTCAAAACGAGAAATCTCAGTTTGAAACAAAAGCAAAAGATTACCAAAATAAAGCCATGCTAATTTTACAAAAAACTCAAAAAGGAGGTTTGTCTACAGAAGACGGAGATCGTTTGGCAAAAGAGGCTTTGGTTAAAAAAGAAGAAAATCAAGAACACGCAAATAGAAGTACTTCGGATGTAGCGAGTTTTTCTAAATCGGTTTCTCAATTAGAAGGTAATGTGAACTCTTTAAGAACTAACATTAGTAAATGGGAGAATGAATTAAAAACTCTAAAAGCGCGTGTTAAAGTAGCAAATGCTACCAAAAACTTGAATAAGCAAATGGCAGCGATTGATAGTTCTAGTACTGTTAATATGCTTGAGAAAATGAAAGAGAAAGTTACGCAAGAAGAAGCTTTGGCAGATGCTTATGGAGATATTGCTAATGAATCTAAAAGTATCGATGATGAAATAGATCAAGTTTTAGATAGCAAAAAATCAAGTGCCGAAAATGATTTGGAAGCTCTTAAAAAACAAATGGGATTATAGAAATCAGAACCCTAAGTTTAACATCTGTTAGACTTAGGGTTTTTTAATTAAAGTAATTTTGAAACGAATAATAATTACGTTTATATAGAATTCATTGAATCATTAAAAGTATGAGTGAAATTGAATCTTTTCATTTAGAAATAACATCAACAGTTCCTGTTTTAAAAGAGAAGATAGATGCTATTGCAAATCGTTTTGATGTTGATTCAAGTCAATTATTAGTTGAGTTGCTTAAATATCTTATTATTACAAATGATAGTAAAGAAACAACGAGTCCTTCTTATTTGGTGGATTTAGCTTGGCATGAATTTATTTTATGTACTAAATATTATCATCAATTTTGTTCAAACAAATTTGGAAGATTTATTCATCATACACCAGGTTCAAAACCGAATAAAACGAGTTTTAGTTCAACTTTAGAAAAATATAAAAACAAGTACGGTTTACCCCCAGAAAACATATGGCTAAATAATTCCATATTAAATTTGGATGATGCAAACTGCGGATCTTGTCATAATTAAACTGCTATGTATTTAGAAAATATAATCACTGTTGACCCCAGTGAATTAACAAAAATTGAAAAAGTAAAACCAACAAAAGCATTTAAAAAATTATTGTATTCTCTTACCAACGGAATTATTTCTGACAAGGAAGAAAGAGAAACATTCAATGCAATTGCTATACTTCAGCAAATAAATGCCACTTTAAGAAATTTAGGAATCGTGAACATTATTAAAATGGCTCACGATGATATTATTTTTTATCTAGATGAAGAAGGTAATCCTGATGATTTAAAATTTGCTTTAGACAAATACGAAATTGAAACCAATGATGCCATGTCTATCAACTTTAAAACCTTAGAGCTGGTTTTGGAGCATGAAGACAAAAATTTCAAATACATCATAGAAATTACTATTCATAAAAATCATGAGGTTGGTGTATATCCTATTGAAATAAAAACGACAGGTTTATTTAAAAAATTCAAAGAGAAAAATCACGCCGACAAGATTAAAGAGGTCTTAAAAGATCAAACTAGTTACGATGCTTTTAAATCCGAAAAAATAGAGCAATTAGAAGCTTTTACGGATTCGATTCGGTTTGAATTAAAAAAACAAATCAAAATAGACGATACAATATCAGTTACTAAATCTAAACAAGTAGTTTTAAAGAAGAAAGTTAGTGCTGGTAGAAAAACGAAATCAGGTGCTATTTATGCACATTATTATGGTTTTGAAGACTACGTTTGTTACAATTTCATTTGGTCTGAAATGATGCATGACCAATCTTTAGAGTTAAATGACACCTATTTTGAGAATGAAAATGGAGAAGATTTAGGATATTTAAATACAATAGATAGTAATTCTGACTTGTTTGATGGTAACGATGCAGAAATTAGAACGGATACTTTAAATTCAGATACATCAGAGCAAGATAGTGATTCGGGATCAAGTTGGTTTGATTTTGGAGATTCTGATTCAGGTTCAGATTCCTCATGCAGTTCTTGTTCTAGCTGTTCATCATGCGGAGGTGATTAATATTAATTATACAAATAAACACACATGGGAATATTTGATTTTCTAAAGAAAAATAAAGACGAAAGACATTACGATCCTACAAACATTACTATTAGAGATTTAGGGAAGGAATACATCTTTGAATACGCTACAGAAACTTGGACGGTTACTTCTCTTTTCGAATATGATTGGGGAGATAATTTTTTTACAAGAGAATTTATTATCAAAAGTGGTGCTGTAGAAAAGTTTCTTAATATTGAAGAAGATGATGGTTTAACGGTTACTCTTACAGAGAAAGTGAAAATTCGGAAACTAGGAGATAAAGTTTGTGATTATATTGATAAAAAAAAGAAACCACCCAAAAAAATTACATTTGAGGGAGTTATTTATTATTTGGATGAAAAATCACCTGGATATTGTAAAGAAATTGATGCCGCTAATTGGGAAGAATTAATTTCTTATAATTACCTAGATGAAGAAGAAGAAAAAGTACTTTGTATTGAGCAGTTCGGAGATGAAGCGTTTAAGGTTAGTAAGGGAATTGTGATTGATGAATTAGCTATTTCTAACATTCTTCCTGTGAAAGATAAATATTGATTCTACTGAACGTTTATAACTAATAAAAAAGTAAATTTGATTTCAAAATAAATTTGATGAAAGCACTGAAAATATTCCTATTCACCACACTGATGATTTTGGTAACTTCCTGTAGTGAAGCACCTAGAAAATACATAAAATCTCCTTTAGATAAGATTATCACAAGCTATATCAACATAAAAAGCTACAGTGTAGTGCTAGCAGATATGGATTACAAAGAGGATACTGATAAGTATTTTCATAAATACAAAATTATCCTTGAAAAACCGAATACGGCAACTGAATCTAAAGAGGATGATTTTGATGTTAAGTTAACCGAATGGAAAGAGGTTTCTCCTATTACTTTTGAAGAGCATCAAAAAGATTTAGGGATGACTGTTTTATCTAAAAAAAATGGTGTTCTTGATAAAAAAACAGCTCCAGCAGGATATGACAATTATGTTGGAAATGAAAAATATGGTAAATGGGAAAGAAGCAGCAATGGATCTTCTTTTTGGGCTTTTTATGGACAATACCACTTTATGAGTAGTCTTTTCTATGGGTCTAGGCACAGGTATTATAGAAGTGATTATAATAATTATAGAACCAATCATTACGGAAGAAGTAGTTATTATGGTAAAAATAATAGTTACGGAACGTCAACTTATAAAAACACAAGCTCTAGCTGGAGTTCAAAACCTACATCCTTTAAACAAAAAGTTCAGAGTAATGTTAAGAAAAGTTCATCTGCATTAAAATCAAAAGGATATAGTTCTAGTAAAAGTTACGGAAAATCAACAACCACAAGAAACACTAATAGGTATAGTAGCTCTAGATCTAGTTCTTCTCGATCTCGAAGTGGTGGATTTGGGAAGTAGTATTTATTTAAAACCTTAGTTAAAAACAAACAAATGGACAAGTATCTAAATATAATAGAGTTATCTCATTCTTTGGGGTATATTTTAAGTGGATTTATCATTTTCATCATCGGGAAAATTGCATATAAACAAGTACACCCAAGTATCAATATTCAACAAGAATTAGTAGAGAAAGATAACTTTGCTTTTATCCTTTCTTATGTAGGTTTTTTTACCGCTTTAACCATTACTATTGGTGGCTCTATTGTTGGGGAGAGCTATGATTTCATTACAGATATCCAACAGATTTTTATTTATGGTGTTAGTGCTACTTTTCTTTTACTGCTAGCATCCTGGATTAGCAACAAAGTAATTCTGCATAAATTTGATCTTAAGAAAGAAGTTATTGTTGATAAAAACGAAGGTTCTGGGATTATTGAAGCAGCAATATTTATTGCTAACGGACTTATTTTGTACGGTGCTTTAGTAGGAGAATCTGAAACTTTATTGGAAGGTATTACTACTTTTGTAGTGTATTGGTTTATCGGAAATGTTGTTCTGATAATTGCTTCCAAAATTTTTATTTCTTGGATGAGTTATGATATTCACGAAGCTATCGAAAAAGATAATGTTGCTGCAGGAGTTAGTTTTGCAGGAGCTATTGTTGCTATCGGAATCATCACGATGAATGCAATTCTAGATCCATTTGTAGATTGGACATCCACTCTTGTAAATATTAGTATTCAAACTGTGGCAGGTTGTGTTTTATTGCCAATTATGCGTGTTTTTGCTGATAAAATTTTACTACCAGGACAAAAGCTTACAGATGAAATCATTAATCAAGAAAAACCAAATATTGGAGCAGGTCTTATAGAAGCATTTGCATACATCGCCTCTGCAATATTAATTACATGGAGTATTTAAAAAAGAATTCTTTTGTCTTAAAAGCCGCCATTTTTGCAACTGGTTTTGCAGGTATTGTTGCAGAATATATCTTATCTACTTTAGCAACTTATTTTATTGGAAATTCAATTTTTCAATGGACTATGATTGTTTCTTTGATGCTGTTTTGCATGGGATTAGGGAGCCGATTGAGTAAGTTGATTACGAGCAATTTGATTCGAAATTTTTTAATTCTAGAAGCCTGTTTATCCATATTAGTTGCTTTTTCTTCGGTCTTAGTTTATACGTTGGCAGCTGTTAGTCAGTATTATGGAATTGTGATTTATTCGCTGAGTATGGTTATTGGATTACTGATTGGATTAGAAATTCCTTTGGTTGTTAGAATCAATAAAGAATACGAAGATTTAAAAAGCAATATTTCTTCAATTTTAGAAAAAGACTATTACGGAAGCCTCGTTGGTGGAGTCTTTTTTGCTTTTATCGGCTTGCCGATACTAGGATTATCTTACACACCGTTTGTATTAGGAATTATAAATTTCTTAGTTGCAATTATTGTTTTATATCGATTTAAAGACAAAATAAAATCGACTCAACTACTGAGATTAAAAAGTGGATTAGCGATTGTTTTTGCTGTATTAATAACAGGAATTATTTTTACGAAACCTATTATTCAATGGGGAGAGCAAAAAAAGTATAAAGACAAAGTTGTGTATTCTGAACAAACAAAATACCAACAAATCGTCTTAACAGAGTGGAAAAATGATCATTGGTTATATTTAAATGGTAATTTACAATTTTGTTCTATTGATGAAAAAATGTATCACGAACCTTTGGTACATCCCATTATGCAATTGCACCCTAACCCACAAAGAATATTAATTTTAGGTGGTGGAGACGGATGTGCTGTAAGAGAACTTTTAAAATATCCTAGTGTAGAAAAGATAGATATGGTTGATTTAGACCCTAAAATGACCGATTTAGGGACAAACCATCCAGTTTTACTAGATATTAATCAAGGAAGTATGCACAGTGATAAATTAACGATTTATAATAAAGATGCATATATTCATTTAGAGCAGAATAAGGCTGATTTTTATGATGTAATTATTGCTGATCTTCCAGATCCTAGAAATATTGAATTGGGTAGACTTTATTCTCATGAATTTTATTCTATTTGTTATCGAAAATTAAGAAAAAACGGACTTATAATTACCCAAGCAGGAAGCCCTTATTTTGCTACGGATGCATATAATTGTATTGATATTACGATGCAATCAGCAGGTTTTACAACCACAAAATTACATAACCAAGTTATTTCTATGGGAGAATGGGGATGGATTCTTGGAACAAAAAATCCAAATATTAGTTCAGGAAAACTAAAGGAAAAATTAAAAGGGATCCAATTCGAAAACGTACAAACCAATTGGATTAATAACGAAGCCATGCAATTGATTACTTCGTTTGGAAAAGATTTTTTCAAATCAAATGATAGTATTAAAGTAAATAAAGTACACAATCCTGTTTTGTACAAATACTATTTAAAAGGAAATTGGGATATTTATTAGATATGGAAACGCAATACAAACATATAGAAGCACATATTTATAGCCATCGTTTTTGGACTGCTTGTTGTGAACCTAATTCTCTTAAAGAAACCTATTTAAAACTTTTAAAAGAGAGTGAATTTACAATTGTGCTTTTTAACGAGCATCATTTTCCAAAACAAGGATATACTTGTTTTTGGTTGCTAGGTGAAAGTCATTTAGCAATTCATACATTTCCGGAAAGTGGAAAGAGTTATGTTGAATTAAGTAGCTGTAATAAAGAAAAGTTGGACACTTTTATCAGTAAAATCATATAAAGATGAAAAATAAAGTAAGAGATTTCATTAATTACAATGAGTATTTTATCAAATTCATTTATGCACTTATTGTCTTAAACGTATTTGCGTTAATTCTTGAATCTTATGAAGAATTGAATTCAAAATACAGTTATGTTTTTTACTATTTTGAAATCTTCTCAGTTGCTATATTTACTATTGAATATCTTGTAAGAATCTGGGTTTCGGATAAATCAAAAGAAGACAAAACAGAACGTTTAAATTTCGCATTTTCTACACTAGGAATTATCGACTTAATTGCGATACTTCCTTTTTACTTGCCTTTTATTTTTCCTATTGATTTAAGAATTGTCCGTATTTTACGTTTGTTTAGATTACTGAGAATATTTAAACTAAGTCGTTATTCAAATTCTTTGAAAACGATTCGGTCTATTTTTAAAGATGTAAAAGCCGAATTATCAATTACTATTTTTGTCACATTTGTATTAATGATCCTTTCTTCAACTTTAATGTATTATATAGAACATGATGATCAACCTGAACAGTTTGCAAGTATAGGAGATGCATTTTGGTGGTCTATTGCTACGCTTACAACTGTTGGTTACGGAGATGTGTATCCTGTAACAGGATTGGGTAAATTATTAAGTGGTATAATTGCTTTAATTGGTATTGGTTTTGTTGCATTACCAACAGGAATTATTAGTTCCGCATTCATTGAAAAAATTCAAGCCGATAAAAAACTTAAAAAAGAAGATTCAACGACCAAATGCCCAAATTGTGGAACAAATGTAAAGCATGATTGCTAATAAATACATCATACAGTTTGTAGTTTGCATCTATGTCATTTTTGCAATTAGTATTTTTATTCCAATCACTAAATTTGGAATTATTCCTCGTACTTCTTGGGGATTGATTGGGATTTTTACTTCACCTTTTTTACATTCAGGCATTAGACATCTTGTTTCTAATACAATTCCATTGATTGTACTGCTTTTTATATTAAACTATTTTTATCATCGAAAAGCATTCACCGTGATTGTGTTTACAGTAATTATAGGAGGTTTTTTTGTGTGGGTTTTTGGAAGAAGCGCAAACCACATAGGAGCTAGTGGTTTAATTTACGGACTTGCAGGCTTTTTAATTACAAATGGGTTTGTAGAAAAAAAGTTGCTTCCTTTGATAATATCAGCTGGTGTTATCTTCCTTTATGGCGGATTGATTTGGGGAGTATTTCCAACGGTTTATAGTTATGTTTCGTGGGAAGGTCATTTATTTGGTACTATCGCTGGTATTTTAATAGCGTTTATTTTAAAAGGAAAGGGAGATTCTCTGGTTCTATTTAAAAAAGGGTGATTGCTGTTAAAATCTAGATAAAATAAGTTACTCTTTCTTCTCTTTTATTAAACTTAAAATAAGAGATAAAAATCCTGAACCAATAATTATATAAGATCTTGTATTGTCGTGACCTTCAGTAGGGTTTAAATCATAAACACCATAACCTAACAATAGGATTGCTAGAATTAAAAATACACCTTTAAGAGTTTTATTCATAGTTTTAATTTTTAATAAAGTTACAAAAAAACCACGCAAAAGAGCGTGGTTTATATTTTATACTGAAACGATTAATAATTACAAATCAAAACCAATATCTACACCTAGTTTATTTGCTATAATCTTTGTGATTCTAGATTTTACTTCTGGTATTTTTACGCTTTCTAAAACTGTATTTGCAAAAGCATACATTAATAATGCTTTTCCTTCCTTTTGAGGAATTCCACGTTGTTGCATGTAAAACAATGCATCGTCATCTAATTGACCAATTGTACAACCGTGAGAACATTTTACATCATCAGCAAAAATTTCTAGTTGAGGTTTTGCATTTATTGTTGCTCTATCACTCACTAAAACATTATTGTTTTTCTGATATGCATTGGTCTTTTGAGCCTCCTTATTTACAATCACTTTTCCATTAAAAACACCCGTTGAACGTTCATCAAAAATCCCCTTATAATCTTGATGACTTTCACAATTAGGCTCTATATGATGCACTAAAGTATGATGATCTACATGTTGTTTACCTTCAATAATTGTAATTCCTTTTAAAATAGAATCAATGTATTCTCCATTTTGATAGAAGTTCAAATTGTTTCTTGTAATATTTCCTCCAAAAGAGAAAGTATGTACAGAAACGACGCTATTTGATTTTTGATCTACAAAAGTATTATCAATCAAAGAAGCGTTTTCATCATCATTTTGAATTTTATAAACATCTACTGTAGAGTTTCTGTCAGCAAAAATTTCTGTAACAATGTTAGATAAAACTGCGTTTGATGTTAAACTTTGATGACGTTCTATAATTTGAACATGTGCATTTTCTTCAACTACAATTAAGTTTCTAGGTTGCACCATTGTTGCAGCTTCAGAACCCGTTGTAAAATTGATAATTTGAATCGGTTTTTCTACTTCCGTATTTTTAGGAATATAAATGTAAGCTCCTTCCTTTGAAAATGCAGTATTTAAAGATGTTAAGTTATCTTTTTTTGCAATTTTGTTAAAATAGTTTTCTATTACAGGTTTGTATTTTGGCATGTTTAAAGCCGCAGACATTAAGCAAACATCTATAGTATCATGCGTAGTTTCTGATAAAAACGAACTGTATTTTCCATCAATAAACACCACTTTATAAGTATCTATATCATGAATAAAATATTTTTTAACATCCGCTAAATCAACAGCAACTTCTTTATCAGGAAATATGCTATAATCGTTCTTTAAAATTGAGTTTAAAGAAGTGTATTTCCAAGCTTCTAGTTTCTTTGTAGGGAAACCTAACTTTTCGAAATTTTCTAAAGCTTCTGTTCTAATTTCATGAACATCAGAATTGATGTCAATTTCGTTTTCAAAAGCAACGTATGATGATAGTATTTTTTCTTTTAATTCCATTTGTTTTAGTTTTAAAGTTCTAATGTTTTAAGTCATTAAAGTTTGGTTTAAACACCTAACTTTTCTGCCTCTTAACTTTCCAACTTTTTACTTTTAAACTAATTCTTTTTTAATCCAATCGTAACCTTTAGCCTCTAACTCTAATGCAAGAGAAGCGTCACCAGATTTTACAATTTTACCATCGTGTAAAACATGTACAAAATCAGGAACGATATAATCTAATAAACGTTGATAATGTGTAATTACAATTACAGCATTGTCTTTAGATTTTAATTTATTTACACCGTTTGCAACAATTCTTAAAGCATCAATATCTAAACCAGAATCAGTTTCATCTAAGATGGCTAATTTTGGCTCTAACATTGCCATTTGAAAAATTTCATTACGTTTCTTTTCTCCTCCAGAAAAACCTTCGTTTAAAGAACGTGATAAAAATTTACGATCTATTTCTAATAATTCAGATTTCTCACGAATCATTTTTAACATGTCTTTTGCAGGCATGTCTTCTAAACCTTTTGCTTTTCTAGTTTCGTTAATAGCTGTTTTTATAAAGTTGGTTACAGAAACTCCAGGAATTTCTACAGGATATTGAAAAGATAAAAACACACCATTATGAGCTCTTTCTTCAGGAGCTAATTCACTAATGTCTTCTCCGTTTAATTCAATAATACCCTCTGTAACTTCGTAATCTTCTTTACCTGCAATAATATTTGCCAAAGTACTTTTACCAGCACCGTTTGGTCCCATAATTGCATGAACTTCACCAGCTTTAACTTCTATATTCAATCCTTTTAAGATTGCTTTGTCTTCTATTTTTGCGTGTAAATTGTTAATTTTTAACATGATATAAATATCTTATATTTTAATAATTTTTCTAATTTCTCAAATACTATTGCTGAGTGTTGTATTTTATCCTACAGAACCTTCTAAACTAATTTCCAATAATTTTTGAGCCTCAACAGCAAACTCCATTGGTAATTTATTTAAAACCTCTTTACTAAATCCGTTTACAATTAAAGCGATAGCTTTTTCAGTATCAATACCTCGTTGATTACAATAAAACAATTGCTCTTCACCAATTTTACTTGTGGTTGCTTCATGTTCTATTTGTGCCGATTTATTCTTAACTTCTATATAAGGAAACGTATGTGCACCACATTCATTACCCATTAATAAAGAATCACATTGTGAAAAATTACGAGCATTTTCTGCTCTAGAACTTATTTGAACTAAACCTCTATAACTATTTTGAGATTTTCCTGCTGAAATACCTTTAGAAATAATTGTTGATTTTGTGTTTTTACCTAAGTGAATCATTTTTGTACCGGTATCAGCTTGCTGATAATGGTTGGTAACTGCTATTGAATAAAATTCACCAATAGAATTGTTTCCTTTTAAGATACAACTAGGATATTTCCAAGTTACGGCAGAACCTGTTTCTACTTGTGTCCAAGAAATTTTTGCGTTTGTCTCACATAAACCTCTTTTGGTTACAAAGTTATAAACACCACCTATTCCTTCTGCATTTCCTGGATACCAGTTTTGTACCGTAGAATATTTAATTTCTGCATCATCCATAGCAATCAATTCTACAACTGCTGCATGTAGTTGATTTTCATCTCTACTTGGCGCTGTACAACCTTCTAAATATGAAACATAACTTCCTTTATCTGCAACAACTAAAGTTCTTTCAAACTGACCAGTTCCTCCTTCATTAATTCTAAAGTACGTTGATAATTCCATCGGACAACGAACTCCTTTTGGAATGTAACAGAAAGAGCCATCAGAAAAAACTGCCGAATTTAATGCTGCATAGAAATTATCAGTTGTGGGTACAACAGTTCCTAAATATTTTCTAACCAATTCTGGATGTTCTTGAATCGCTTCAGAAATTGGCATAAAAATGATACCCTTTTCACCCAATGTTTTCTTAAAAGTAGTTGCTACAGAAACTGAATCTATAACAATATCTACCGCAACATTCGCTAGTTTTTTTTGTTCATCTAAAGAAATACCTAATTTCTTAAAAGTCTCTAATAAATCAGGATCAACCTCATCTAAACTATTTAATTTTGGTTTTTCTTTAGGAGCAGAGTAGTACGCAATGTCTTGGAATTTTGGTTTTTCATAATGAACATTTGCCCATTCTGGTTCTTCCATTTTTTGCCAAACTCTAAAAGCTTCTAAACGCCATTCAGTCATCCATTCTGGCTCGTTTTTCTTTTTAGAAATTGCTCTTACAACATCTTCATTTAACCCTTTTGCAAAAGTTTCACTCTCTATATCTGTATAAAAACCATATTCATATTCTTTGGTTTTTAATTCTTGTTCTAAGTCGTCTTCAGTATACTTTGACATCTTTTTCTAAATTTTAAAGTGAGAAACTTTCCCCACAACCACACGTTCTATTTGCGTTTGGATTGTTAAAAACAAAACCTTTTCCGTTTAAGCCTCCAGAATATTCTAGGACTGTACCTACTAAATATAAAAAGCTCTTTTTATCTACAACGATTTTTACATCATTTTCAACAAAAACCTTATCGTTTTCTTGTTGGTTTTTATCAAAAGTTAGATCGTAAGATAAACCCGAACAACCACCACTTTTAACACCAACTCTTACAAAATCTGTTGTAGCATCAAAACCGTCATCGGTCATTAACTGGATGACTTTTTTCTTTGCTATGTCTGAAACTTTTATCATAATTTTAAATAGATTAAATCTAAATAGATTGCAAATATACAATATAAGTCGATTAAAAAATGGAAACTTTCATTATGAAAAATAATAGACTAATTGGTTTTATTGATGAAGGTTTTAAATAAAGGCAATTTTAGTTTTTGATAATCTTATTGAAATATGCTTTATAGTTTGTTTCTGTCTTCATAAGATAAACCCCTCTTTTTAATTGAGATAAGTCTATTTTATGATTATTAGACTCTAGAATTTTCTTGCCTAATACACTGTAAATAATAGATTTTTGAGTTGTGTTACTTGATAATTTTATATTTAAAAAAGTATCTACAGGAATTGGAGATAGTTGCAGTGTTTCTTGTGTAAAGTTATGATTATTAGTATTTAAAGTGATGGTATTGTTTTTAGATATTAAGTGATAATCAGGATCTAATTCGATAGAATTAACAATAAAAGTAATGTCTTTATTAAATATTTGATTATTAGTAGTATTGTCTATACTAACATCTAAAATCTCCCCATTTGTTCCGTTTATACGAATAGGAACATTAGCTTCGAAAAATGAAACTGAGCTATGACTCTGTGTTTGACTAAGGTTTAAATTAATTCTATTTGAACTTAGTTGATGCCACTCAATAGTATAAGTTGGATGTCCTTGATTGTACACCCAATCATCAAAAAATTCATTTAAATCTAAATTACTTGCCGTTTCTAAATGTGTCATTAAATCTTTAGTTGTAGCATAACTATAAGCTAAATTTGGGTCATTTATGTAGTTTTTAACTCCTTTAAAAAAGTTAGTATCACCTAATTTTTTACGCAACATGTGCAAAACCATTGAACCTTTATTATAACTTAATCTACTGTTAAAAATTCTACTAACACTAGTTGTATCTATATCAGAAAGATAAACAGCCCCATCCGCAGAAGACGTAATTGAATTAATTTTAGAAGTTCTCCAATTTTTAAAAGCAGTTTCACCATCAAAATGATCAATAGTTATTCCTGATAGGTATGTAGCAAAACCTTCATTTAGCCATATATCTTTCCAACTTCCGCAAGTAACCTTGTCACCAAACCATTGATGAGCTAATTCATGCGCAATTAAACCTCTATTAAAATTTCCCATAAAAGAAACAGTTGTATGTTCCATTCCTCCTCCCCATCCAAATTGAGCATGACCATATTTTTCATTTTCAAAAGGATAATTTCCAAATAAATTGATGAAATTATTCATAATATCAACCGTAATTTCAGTGCTGTTTTTTGCAGATGTTAAACTTTCTGGATACACATAATTTATAATCGGAAAAGGATTCCCGTTATTAGGAACAGTGTGTGAATAGGTTTCATAATTAGTAACAGCAATGGCAATTAAATATGCCGGAATTGGATACTGATGCTTAAAATGAGTAGTTTTTTTATCAGCATTTATAATAGCACTTTGTTCTAATCCGTTAGAAACTGAAACATACTCTTTGGGAGTTGTGATATAAACATCAATTTCGTCAATTTTGTCATTTAAATCTTGTTTACAAGGCCACCAACCTAAAGCACCATAAGGTTCAGAGAGTGTCCAAAGAATTGGTGTTCCGTTATGATTGTTAAATTCAAAAGAACCAAAACCACTACTTTCTGGGTTTCCACTATAATTTATGGATACAGATGTTGCATTTCCTTGACTTAAAGTGCTTTCTAAATTGATAATTAATTCATCATTTGTGTTTTGAGAAAATGATACTGAATTTCCATTCTGGATAACAGAAGTTACGGTCATGTTATCATCCAAATCAAAAGTAACCGAATTCATATTTTCCAAAGCGGTGAGTGTAGTCGTTACTTTACCTGAAATATTTGCCACTGCAGGATCTACAGTAAACTCTAATTTGTGATACGTAATATCGTAATTTGAAGTGTTTGGATTTGCTTTAAATTCAATTTTTTTAGCTGCCGATTTTGCTTCAGCTTCAGAAATATTTATAATTTCTTGACCAGAAATTTTAGAGATGCTTATTAAAATAAAGAGCGATATTGTTATTAATCGAATCATAACGAGTACTTTTGAGGTCTTAAAAATACTCCTTTTTATTTTCATATTATGTTAGAAGACAAGAATACACAAAAAACATCTTTAGCTGAACTTGGTGAGTTTGGCTTAATCAATCATATTACAAAATATTTTAAAGTTGAAAATTCATCAACAATAAAAGCAATTGGGGATGATGCTGCTGTCTTAGATGCATCAGAAAAACAAACGTTAGTTACAACAGATTTGTTGATTGAAGGCGTGCACTTTGATTTAACTTATATGCCACTAAAGCATTTAGGTTATAAAGCCGTAATGGTTAATTTATCTGATGTGTATGCAATGAATGGTGTTGCAGAACAAGTTACAGTTTCTATTGCCGTTTCTAACAGATTTCCTTTAGAAGCAATTGAAGAATTGTATGCTGGAATTCAGTTAGCTTGTGAAACTTATAATGTTGATTTAATTGGTGGAGACACAACATCATCTACAAAAGGAATTTTAATTTCTGTAACTGCTATTGGTAAGGCTGATAAAGATGAAATTGTATACAGAAATGGTGCAAAAGAAACAGATTTAATTGTTGTTACAGGAGATTTGGGTGCTGCATATTTAGGTTTGCAAGTGTTAGAAAGAGAGAAGCAAGTTTTTAAAGTTGATCCTAATAATCAGCCTGATTTAGATAATTACACCTATTTAATAGAACGTCAATTAAAGCCAGAAGCACGAAAAGATGTTGCTGGTATTTTAAAAGAATTAGAAGTGAAAGCAACGTCTATGATTGATATTTCTGATGGACTTTCTTCTGAGATTATGCATATTTGTTCTCAGTCTAAAGTTGGATGTAAAATTTACGAAGAAAAACTTCCTTTAGATCCACAAGTAATTTCTACATCGGAAGAATTTAATATGGATTCTACCATGATTGCTTTAAGTGGAGGAGAAGATTACGAAATCCTTTTTACAGTGCCAATTTCAAATTTTGATAAAATAAAAGACAATCCTAATTTTTCTATTATTGGGCATATTACTGCGGAAAACCAAGGAATGAATTTGGTTACAAGAGCAAACCAAGAAATTGAGCTAAAAGCACAAGGTTGGAATGCTTTGAAGAGTGAATAAAAAATACGATATATTTTATATAAAAAAAGCGAAAACTTTAAGTTTTCGCTTTTTTGTTTTGGGAGACGATTTGTTTAACGGTTTGGTATATGAAAAACAGTAGATTTATATAAGCTGTTTTTCGGATTTAAAAAAGATAATAGAAAAGAACCACACCAAAATTTTAGCAATTAACGGTTATTTTATCTAAAATTATTTTACTTTACGAAATAGACTAAAAGTACTATAAAAGCCAAAAATATCAGTCCATTCCAAATTGTTCTAATTGCATGTAAATTTCCCCAGTTCAATAAATCTTTTTTAGTTTGGTCAGAATTAGGATCTACATTATTTGCCATTAGTCGTCTGTTTGTTGGCATCATATATTTTAAGGTATATGGACCATTGAGATGCATTAATGCCAAACCACCACCAGTTTTTGGTTATGATTGATAAGACTAAAGCTAATACACTTACTACAATAGCCATAGACAAGACTGTTTTATGTGTTTTATCAAAAAATGGTTTAAATGTTTCAATTGCAGCTGGTCGAGTTACTATTTTTAATATTGGATGAACAATTATTGATGAAGTTAAGGCAACTCCAAATTGAGAACCCATTATTAAAATTATACCTGTAATTAATATATCTGTCATAATATTGATTTTAGTTTTGATTATCTAAATGCGAATTCTTCGTCATAAATATGTTTTTCTGCAACATTTTTTTGTTTCAATTGCTGTATTAAATTGTCTTTCAAAGATTTTGGACCACAAATTAGATAGGCTTTGTTTTTATAAGTTTCTATTCCCATTTTATCTGCTGATAAATATCCTTTTGTTTTAGAACTCCAAATAATAAATTCAAAATTCGGATTATCGCTTGCAATAGCTTCTAACTCTTCTTTGTATACAGCTTCATTTTCATCGTTAACACACCAAAATAATTTTACTTTATTTGGATGTAAATCTTTAGAAAGTGATAAAAAAGGAGTAATTCCAATTCCACCTGCAATCCAAACTTGGTCGTTTTCTTTTACATATTTTGATGAAAAATGACCATAAGAACCTTCTACAAAAGCTTGGTCTCCAACAGATAATTTTTCATTTATATTATTGGTGTAATCGCCAAGATTTTTAATTGTTATTCGCAATTCATCACTATAAGGATGGCTACTTATAGTAAAAGGATGTTGTTCTCTTTTACTAATACTTGGGAAGTTGAAAAAAGCAAATTGACCTGCTGAATATTTTAATTTATTTACTTTTGTTTCCATTGTAATTTCGGTTATTCCAAAACCTAAATTTTCAACAGATTTAATAGTATAGTTTATTCTTTTATTAAATAAATTGAATAAGAAAGCTCTGTAAAACCAAGCTATAATTCCAATAAAAGCCATTCCAAAAACATAAACCCTGGTAATTGATAGTTCTTTTATTAAGCTTTTAACCATTATACCATGAATAACTGCAAGAACGTAAAAAGCCCCCATTAATTTGTGAATGTTTATCCATTTGTGATATGGTATTTTTCTTTTAAAAAATGGCACAGCCGAAATAATAACACCAAAAACTATTAAAACAAGTGCATAAAACCCTAATGGTTTTCCTGCATTAAATTCAACTAAATCTCTTGGAACAACAATAAAATGTAGCAATAATAATACAACTGCTATTACCCCAGAACGTCTATGAATAAGATACATTTTGTCTAAGCCACCAAACAGTTTTTCAACCCATTTTGCTCTTGTAGCCATTAAAAAGTTAAAAGCGAATACGGTTACTACCCAAGACGAAAAAACCTCTCCTAAAATACGATGCGTATTTTGCCAAGATTGATTAGTTAGTTCGCCAAATAATAAGGTGTCTGACGATACTTCCATAAATGAGCCTTTGTAGAAGTATAAATCTACAGCCCAAAAAATAAAGTGAATTGCGATAATTATAGGAAAATAAATTTCCTGTTTGAGCATTTTCATAAACTGTGTATTTAAATTTTAGTGTTGCTCATGTTTTCCCATCCTAAAAACACCAACTTCGTGAATTTTGTAGGTTGTAATATTATTTTTAAAAAAAGGTAGAGATTCGCAAAGAATAATTGCTTCTTCTTTTGTGTTTGAGTTTACATAAAAAACAAAATCAGTTTTACTATTTGCTATTTGTGTACCTTCAATATCAAAATATACATTTTCTATTTTTCCTGCATTCCAAAGTTTTAAAATTTTGTCGTTTTGTACTTTAGTTAATTTAGTTGTTGGTTTTTTATTTGTACTCCAGACTGTAACAAAGGATTTTGTCATTCCATTCTCGTGAATAGTGTTACTCTTTCTGTCTAACCATAAAGTACCAATAGGATGTATTTGATAAATAGCAATACCTTTCTTTACAATCGTTAAATTATTTAATATAATTTCAGCAGATTTGTATGATTCTGCTTTTAATGAAAAAGAAATATTAGGGAAATATGAAAGTTTATCAATTTTAGAATCGCTATTGTAATATGCGTTTTCTACAACTCCTTTTTTCCAAAGTGCTGTTAATTCTTTAGATATTGTGGACGAATTGTCTAATACAAATTGTTCGTCTGTAGTTGTCCAATTCCAAACTATTGCATAGTTTTCGTTACCAACCTTTGAAGTTTTTGCAGTTATTGATACTACAGTTTCAGATTTTGTATCTGTGTTTCTTTCTTTCTTGTTGTTTGCGCAACCACAGATTAAAAGGCTTAAAGTTAAATATAAGAATGTATGTTTCATAAGAAATAAATTTTCTACAAATCTATTTCTTCGATATTCTTTTTAATTGTATAAAACGGTCGTTTTGGTTTTGGTGTAAAGATTTTGGGGTTTCCCCTGTGTGTTTTTTTATTTCACGAATAAAATGAGCTTGGTCGAAAAATCCTTTTTCAGGAAATAGTGTTCCTTCTTTAATTTGGATATAAGAATAATAACACTTTTGAATGTTTAAATATTTTTTTAGAGAAACACCTATATATTTATTTAGATATCGGTTTATTTGTCTATTCGTCCAATAAATTTGATTAGAAACTTCGGTTGTTGAGATTTCTCCATGCATTGTATCTAATAATTGAGAAAGTCTTAATTTGTTTCCTTGTATTTCTTTTTCCGGAATTCGTTTAATGAGTTCATTTTGCCATTGTTCAATAATAGTTTCAAATGATGATAAATCAAGCTTATCTACATTTAAAAACGGTAATTCTAATTGTTGGTATTTTCCAAGAGGAATTTCTTGATTTAAGAGATATTCAGCAGCGAGTATTTTTAATCGACAACCAATGGTTGTTGCCCTAGAAGAAATTGAAACTATTTTTTCTTCAGTCCATAAACCCGTCAAAAAATAAGCTATTACCTTATTTTTTTTAACTGTAATTACCATTTTGAAATAGCTGTCTGGCACAATGGTGAGTTTTTGAGAGAAATCAGTATTGTTTTCGTGCATCCAAAAAGAATGAACGAAGTTTTTTAACTCTGTTTTAGGCTTTATTTCTTTGTATGTACTCTGATGGTTCATAATTGTACACAGCTGATTATAAAAATGATGTTCTTTTTAATGATTTAAATTAGCCGTTAAACGAAGTTAGTTGTTTTTGTCTAGAAAGTCAAATCAACTATTTACTCCTTTTTTGTTCAACATTATGTTCGAAAACTCAACCTTTTACAATAAGCTTTTTTTGGCTCAAGTTATAAAAAAAGCGAAAATTTAAAGTTTTCGCTTTTTTAGTTTTTAGGATTTTTTGAATTATTAGTGTTTTAAATTCTTTTTAAAATCCAATTAGAAATTTCTTTTAAAGCAGTTGGAGAAAATGTTTGCTCTATCTTTCTATATTCATCCATTTTTCCTGTTTTGCATTCTTGAAAAAAGTGGTTTAAATTTTTTAATTCTACTATTTTATAATCTTTGTTACCACCTTTAATTAATGCTTTTCGTATGCCTTCTTGATTTATTTTTGCATTTACTTGAGAATCTTTACTCCCATTTAATGACAATACAGGGATTTTCAATTTTTCAATTTCATCAGCTGGGTTGTATTGTAAAAAATAACGTGACCAAGGTTTTAGACTTGTTTTTACTTGACTATCTATAGCTGAATTGATTTTCTCTTCTGGCACATTTAAAGAAGTTAAAATTGGTCTTAAAAAATCATTATAATGCTTTGTCAATTCTATTTTAATAGCTGATTCACTCTTATTAGAGGTTACTATGGCAATCGCTTTTCTTGTGTTTTTTTCATAAGCTACTTCATCTTTAACAGGAAACTCTCTTAGTGTTTTAGATTGCATTACAGACAATTCTGCTCCAGATGTTCCTGTAGATGCTAGCAATACTATAAAAGCAATATCTTTAGAGTTGTTTGCCGCTAAAGGAGCAATTATACCGCCTTCACTATGACCAATTAAACCAATATTATTAATGTCTATATCGTTTCTAGTTTTTAAATATGCAATTGCACTTAATACATCTTTAGAAAAATCTTCTGTTGTTGCGCTTCCAAAGTCACCAGTAGATTTTCCGTGTCCACGATCATCAAAACGTAATACTCCAATACCTAGTTTTGTTAAATAATCTGATAGGACCAAAAAAGGTTTGTGTCCCATAAAACTTTCATCTCTATCTTGCGGACCACTTCCACTAATTAAAATTACAACCGGAAATTTTTCATTTTCATTTGGCAATGTTAAAGTGCCTGCCAATGATATTTTTGCTTCTGTATTTTTAAAAGATACTTCTTCTTCATAGTAAGGGTAAGGCTTCAAAGGTTCTTGTTCTCTTCTTGAATCTTCTACTTTTATGGCTCCTTTTTTTAAGTTTAAGATCAATTCTATACCCCCTTCTTTATACGTTCCCTCAAATTGTTGAGTTTCATTGTTGTAAATTCCAACATATCGCATTCCAACATTAGACCCATCAATTATTAACTTTCCCTTTGTAAAAATTGTAGTTGAAGGTTTAACACCAGAAACTCTAAAAGTGGGTACGCTCATTGTGGTTGAATACTTAGAATTCTCTTGTTCTATTATAAAAACGAAGGTGATTAATTTATCTCCTCTTTTGGTTTTTCCACTCCAATCTCCAGTGATATCCTGAGAAAAGATGCTTATTGTTGATACTATAAATACAATGACAGCTGCTATTAATGTTTTCATTTTTGGATGTTTTTTTACTTGCCGAAAATTATTCGGCATTTTAGTTCTTAAAAAATTATTATTATTATTATTTTCTTGTCGGTTGAAGTTTAATTGTTACTATTCATTCCAAATTTTAGTTGCTTATTTATTTGAAAAAATGGTGACAATAATTTTGACAAGAAAGATGTTTTAGATATGGTTAATTATAGAACGTTTCCTGCTACTTTAGCTTTAGAATCCATACGACGACCTATAAAGGCTCCAATAAACATACTGATACAAATTCCGAAGGAAATAC
>JQIA01000138.1_pt1 | contig 32286 bp, 25 predicted proteins | sample 811431 | NCBI WGS metagenome assembly JQIA01 (sample SAMN02998118, study PRJNA258478) | marine sediment metagenome | biome: marine; feature: seafloor; material: sediment; isolation source: oil-polluted sediment collected from 3 locations (0.5 km, 0.7 km and 0.9 km)... | place: USA: Gulf of Mexico ...
GATTTTAAAAATAATAATATATTTGGCAATCTATCAGATGAAATGATTGAAAAAATTACTCCACTTGCTGAAATTGTAAAGTATGAGCAACGGGATTTTGTATTTAAAGAAAATGATGTTGTTGAAAACTTCTATATGATAAAGCGTGGTACAGTTCTTATTGAACAGAAACTTACCGATAAAATGACTGTGACAGCAGGAACGATTACTACGGGAGAATCATTCGGTTACTCTTCAATATTTAGCGAAGGATTGTATAGTACAAATGCTGTTTGTTCAGATCAATGTGAGATTATTGTTATCAACGGAGAAAGAATAAACGACATCCTAAAATCAGATCATTCAATGGGTTTTTTGGTAATGCAGAATATTGTTGCTGTTCTAAACAAACGCTTATCAAGAAGAACCGAGCAGTTTTTAAAAGCTGTTGCAACTCATCCGGATATCCATGAGTTGAAATAATAATTTGATATACAATATGTTATAAGTGCGAAAAGGTTTTGTTTAAACAAAACCTTTTTTAGTTTTGAAAATTCCTTTAGAGCACATCCCTAAGAAAACGTTTCAAAAGGATTTGTTCCTGAAGTGAAAGCTTTTGCATAGTTTCTTCATTGGCCTCTTTCCTGGCCAGGAACAAGTCATCTATAAGGTTATTATCGTTTCTTGAGGAAAGGAAAATTTTTTGAACACGCTTATCGTTGACATCAGCCTCCTTAACGATCCATCCTCTTTCAAGTAATCTGTCTAACACACCGGAGACTGTGGCATTATCCAGGACCAGTCTACTCCCAAGCTCACTGGCCGTCATACCATCTTCCTCGAATAATTCTCCGAGTATTAAGCCCTGTACGGTAGTTAGATTGAATCTTTTAAGACGAATTTTAAGATTTCGTTGAGCCTTTTGATTAGCTTTAGCCAAAAGAAAAACGATACACTCTTTATACTTTATTCTATCGGTCATTTATATATTCCTTTGTGTGCAAACTATAATTTAGTGTTGAGTGTGTCAAGGCTTTTTTGGTGAATTAAGAGATTATAGTTGTTCGCTTGATTGACAGGACTGCCTCAAAATTAATTGAATAGATTAAGCTGTCAGATAGTTGCGCTGACAGCTTTTTAAGTAATGTACTATGCTTTACTTATTGAAGTTTTTATTCAGGAAAGTTTCACTCTTATTATCAGGCAGATCGAAACAACTTGATATGTTCTCTGCATATCTGAATTGGAACGGCTGACTATCTATTTCAAGGTTTTGAAGAATTTTACCACTTTTTGTGTCTCCAAGTGTTAAGAAACTATTTTCTTTTTTATCAGATGAAATTAATCGTTTCATGTATTTGTTAATGTTGTATTGCCCTTTAAAACATGTTTGTGCTCTTATTATTTTGTTATTGAGATTAGAATATAAATAGCCGTTTTCATCCAGTTCGGTTTTCTTACCTGACACAGGTACTTTTAATTCGAAATAGTCTTCTCCGGTTTCTTCTTTGGCAGTGTTGATATGATAACCTTCTTTATTAATACATGAAATTTCCTGAACTGCTTTTGGCAGGCCCCATATTTTTTGCCCGCGAATCTGGTTTTCAAGTGATGTAACAGGCATGGAAAAAACAAAGTAACCAAATTTTTTAAACATTGAACTTAGTACCATTGGCAATAAAGGAATATTAACAAGAGGATTTGCCATAACGGGTATAGTCATTGCAATTTCATTGTAACTTGCCACCTGATGAACATTTTTATATTCATAACAGGAAAAGATTACTAATGTTCTACCGAAACCCATTTTAACCGGCAATAGATTTTTGTGGGGCATAAGTCTCTTTGCTTTTTCATATGAACAGAGAAAAATACCTACAGATTGGGTAACATTTCCATAGAAAGTCGGGAAAAGATATTGTTTGGAAATTTCATCATTTAGCTTAAGCGTATGTTTTTGTAGATCAAATCTATTATAAAATTCATTTTGAAATAAGGTGGAATTGTCTACTAACTTTTCATTTATTATTAATGTAGGCTTCATGCTCTCTCCAATTCAATTTATTCATAACATACCAAACGGTCTGTTTTAAGAAAAGATGACACTTAATTTCATATGTGTCAAGTAAATAAAATAGCCTTATTTTATAATGTGATATTTTTTTTAAACAAAAAAGGCCTTACCAAAATGGTAAGGCCTCTTTATGGCGAAGGAGGGGGGTCTATCGCCATAAACCATAATTAAAGGATCGGGAGTGGGGCACCGACCTTGCCCCACTCCTGGTCTACTACTGCTTGAAAAGGAGAGTCGGTAATATTATTTTACTTTAATAGACTCAATCTAATTTATTTACCAAAGAAAAACAGAACTAAAAAAATTTGCCGCTTACATTAAATCAATTTTATTTCTGATTTCCTTTCCCTTAAGATAAATTCCTTAAAAAAAGACTATTTAAGCTTGTAATATGTTGTTTTATTAGAATGCAATCAACATGCCATATTAATAGCGCGTCGTGATCGATGTTGCGTTTTGTATGTATAACCCTGTATATACAGAGGAAATGTATAATAAATTGTATGGTGCTCTCAAATTATGATATTTTAAATTGTAATGTAATATGGCAAACGAATACATAATAATATGTAGTTTAGTAAATAAATTAAGTTAAAGACAGGTATGTGAAAAACTTCAGGTTATTTATTTGTAAATCTAGGTGCCAATATAATGATGAGTATATGGTGCATGGTTAAAGATTCGAATATATATTCTCTGATTTGATTCTAGGATTCTTAGCTGGTAGCTTTTACAATTGTTTTTGTGTTTATTATTTATCCTCTGAAAAGAGCGGCTAATTTTGATGTGGATAAAAAATATACGCTATATTTAATTCTTACTCTTAAAGTTTTATTGAGTTGTTTGATAATGTTTTTAGTCATAAAAAAAGCCTTGCCACTTTGGCAAGGCTTTTTTATAGCGACTGAGGGGGGTTGTCGCCATAAATTATTTTTTAAGTCGTTGGAGTTGAGGGCACCGACATTGCCCTCACTCCATTGTGCCCGTTTGAAAAGGAGAGTCGGAAAAAAGTTTAACCCTATAACTTGCTCTAAGGTTATTTCTATAAGTTGCAACCTGTGTGCCAAATAAAATTATTTTAAAAATAAAACATAAATAAGAGCTTTAATCGTTCATAATAAGTCCTCTTCATAATTCTTCTTTTAATTTGTCTTGCATCTTATGTTGATCTGGTGGATATAAAGTATACATATTTCCAATTATACAAGGACTCAATTGAGTAGTTTTTAAACAATTGAAATTGGTAATTGTTGAAGTAATCTTTAAGTGTGTGTACTAATTGATAATTATCTTTAGTGATGCGCGTAGGTACTAATTTTGCACTGGTGCTATGGTTAAAAAGGAGCAATGTTATTTTAAATCAAAATAAAATTCGAAAAATAATACCACTCTGGGTTTTGTTGGGGACGATTGTTATTTTAGCCCCAATATTTGTCTTTATCACTTTACAGAATATTAACAGACAGATAGATAATAATGTTAAGCTCCTTATTGAAAAAGGTGCTGCATTGATAAGATCATTTGAAGCAGGAACCAGAGCAGGAATATTTGACTATGGGGAAACAAGACAATTACAAAAACTATTATATGAAACTGCAAAACAACCTGATATAAAATTTCTCCTTGTTGCTGACAGCCAAGGTAAAATTATCGCACATAGTGACTTTCTATTGAATGGTGAAAAGTTAAACCTGATGATCCAGGGGCAACCACTTGATATTAGCAAGGTTGCAGGATCTAATGACTTATACTGGCAGATAGTTGATATCGGTGACGGAAAGCCATTCTTTTTACTTTTCAGAAAGTTTGCTCCTTTAGGTACAAGTAATGTTAGGTTGAAAATATCAAAATTTTCCAATACCGTAAAACCAAAGGGTATTATCGATATTGAAGTACCGGAACGAATTATTCTTGCCGCATTTGATATTACTTCGATTCTTGAGGTTGAAAGACTCCATGCAAGAAATGTAATCATTACAGGTGTTGTTCTTTTTATTGCGAGTATTATTGGTGTGTGTTTTGTATTTTTTCTTCAAGGGTACAGGAGTACCAGAACATCTTTGTCAAGAATTAAGGTCTTTTCCAATACCTTGGTTCAAAACCTTCCGATTGGTTTGGTTGCGTTGAATCATAAGTATAAAGTTGTTATGATTAACAATTTTGCTAAATCTATATTGCTTATTGATGAAAATACTCCAGAAAACCTTATAGATCATACAGTGCTTCCGGAAACATTATACAATAAATTGAAGACGCTTAATAAAGATAATAAGCTGATAGAAGAAAATATTGATTGTGAAATCAAAAATGGCCAGATTTTGCCATTAGAAATCAGTGCATCAATTTTAAGAGATCATGAAAAAGAATTGTCTGGTTATATATGTCTCTTCAAAGATTTAAGTGAAGTTCAGGAATTAAAAAAAGAGGTTGAAAGAAGCAGGCGACTTGTTTCGGTTGGCAAACTTGCTGCGGGTGTTGCACATGAGATTAGAAACCCATTGAGCTCAATTAAAGGATTTGCAACATACTTTAAAGAGAGATATCAGGATGTTGCCGAGGATCAACAGATTGCAGCCATAATGATTCAGGAGGTCGACAGACTCAATTTAGTTGTTGGACAATTACTCGAGTTTGCAAGGCCTGTTAAGATATCTGTTAAGAATATTGAAATAAAACCTTTCTTTGAAACTTCTTTGAAGCTGATTGAACTCAGAGCTGAGAAAGCAGGTGTACAGATTATCTCAAATCTTCCGGAGGCAGAGGTTTATTTTGGGTTTGACCCGGATAAAATAAGTCAGGTTCTTTTGAATGTGTATATCAATGCAATAGATGCAATGGAAAGAGGAGGGGCTCTCTCTATTAACGTTCTTTTAAGTGGTGTTGAAAGTGGTCTTATCATACAGATAGGAGATACTGGCTCAGGCATACTGGAAGAGGACCTGGAACATATTTTTGACCCTTACTTTACTACCAAATCAGCTGGTACAGGTTTAGGGCTTGCGATTTCTCATAATATTATAGAACAACATGGCGGTGATTTTATAATAGAAAGTCAATCTGGTGAAGGTACTATCGTTACAGTTAATTTACCTGGTATAATAAGGGAGAAAAATGAGTATTAAAAAAAGATATTCCATACTGGTGGTTGATGATGATAATGCGCATCGTATTATGCTGACAACACTGATTAAAGGCTGGCAATATGAAGTCTTTGAAGCAAATGACGGACAGGTCGCTATCGATATGGTTCAGGATAGATATTATGACCTGATCCTTATGGACATTAGGATGCTAAAAGTTTCAGGCCTGGAAGCGATGGAAAAAATTAAGGTTTTTAATCCATCAATACCTGTCATTATTATGACTGCTTACTCGTCGATTGAGACGGCTGTTGGTGCATTGAAAAATGGGGCGTATGATTACCTGACGAAACCTCTTGATTTTGAAAAATTAAAATTGATCATTAGTCGGGCTACGGAACACTTTGAACTCAAGGAAGAGAACAGGCTGTTAAAGCAGAACCTTGAAAATCAATTTAACCGACAGAATATCATTGGGCGTAGCCCGGTAATGATGAAATTATTAGAGACTGTCGCACTTGTAGCACAGTCAGAAGCGACAGTCTTAATAACAGGCGAATCAGGAACCGGTAAGGAGTTGATCGCAGGGGCGACTCATTATAACAGTGCAAGAAAAGATGCTCCTTTTATAAAAATAAACTGTGCAGCTGTGACAGAATCCCTTCTTGAGTCAGAACTTTTTGGTCATGAAAAAGGGGCTTTTACCGGAGCAAGCAGACAAAAAGAGGGAAAGTTTGTTCAGGCAAATGGTGGAAGTCTTTTTTTAGATGAAGTAAGTGAAATGCCGCTTTCCATGCAGGTGAAATTGCTAAGAGTTTTACAGGAAAGAGAGCTGACAAGAGTTGGCGGTGAAGAAGTTGTTAAGGTTGATGTACGTGTTATCGTTGCAACGAATAAAAAACTGACCGACTTGATAGCTAAGGGGTTATTCAGAGAGGATTTATATTACAGGTTAAATGTAGTGGATCTTTATATCCCACCACTTCGTGAAAGAGGGGATGACATCCCCCTTATTGCCCAACGGTTTTTGGAAAAATTTGCAGAAAAAAACCGAAAAAATGTAACGAACATGACACCTGCGGCAATGGATTTATTAATAAGATATCCCTGGCCTGGTAATGTCAGAGAACTAATGAATGCCATTGAACGAGCGATCGTTCTGTCAACGGTTGACCACCTCGATGTTGATGACTTCATGGCTATTAAGCCGGTGGTTGAAGAAGCTGAGAATGAAGCGGGTGCAGCAACCTCTTTTAGCGGTGATATGAAACTTGAAGATGTCGAAAAAACGGCAATATTACAAACTCTTGAATCAGCAAAGGGTAATAAGAGCGAAACAGCAAGGCGATTAGGCATAACAAGAAAAACACTTCATAAAAAATTAAAAATATATGGTGAGATGGAATAAATAAAAATGAATTGAAAAAACTGGATTGCAGTTGTTGTTAAATAGCAGCAATCCAGATTTACAGTAAAAATAAAATGACTTTACTTACCATAGCTATGCAGCCCTGGAAGATAATTGACACCGAAGTAAGTAAACATAACGGCCATAAACCCAATGATCGAAACTACAGCAAGCCTTGTCCCATGCCATTCACGCATATATCGTAAATGAAGGAAAATTGCGTAGACAAACCAGGTTATAAGAGACCATGTTTCTTTTGGGTCCCAGGTCCAGTAAGACCCCCATGCAGAATTTGCCCAGACAGCTCCAGTGATTATGCCGAGGGATAGAAATAGGAAACCGAACATGATTGTTTGCTGCGTTAATTCATCAAGAATCATATCTTCAGGTAACCTTGAAACAATCTCACCTTGGTTAACAGATTTTTTAAAAATAAACATGACGCTGATTCCAAAGGCGATGGCAAATCCTGCATAGCCAAGAAAACAGGTGAGAACATGAACTGTGAGCCAGTTGCTTTTAAGTGCTGGTATTAATGGCTGTATTTCAGTCGTTCCGCCCTTTAATGCTGCATAAGCAATAGTGATAAATGCAAGTGGCATTGAGAATGCGTTTATATGAGGCACATCATACTTCCACTCCAATACAAGGCATATCACAGCAATAGTCAGGGCAAAAAAGATGAGTGATTCATATAAATTTGAAAGAGGGATATGACCATATCCAATTTTGTATGATTCTATCCAACGTAAAATGAATCCAAGAAGATTTCCTGAAATGGCTGCAATCCCAGTTAGAGTTGCAAATTTAACTATTTTTTTTAAGTTGAAAATCCATGAAGAGATATAGAGAATAGCTGATGCGGCATATATAAATGTAGTAACTGATAAAACTAGTGAACTTGTCATTTTGGGTCCCTTTAATTGTATTAAAGATTATCTCAATTATATACTTTGTTTATACTTATGAATTTTTTATCAATTCAGCAATTTTTTTGATTTTCATTTTCAGGCTAATTCTGTTTTTATTCGCTTTACCTGACAGCTTTACAGTGTGTTTGTTGTGATCTTCCTGAATAACTTCCATACAAAGACTCTGATGTGACATAAAAAAAGCGATATAGCAACCTGTTATCATGAAGAAGAAGCCTGCATAAACATATATAACACCTGGGTCTTTTGTTATTTGGAGACCGGTATAATATTTCTTCTTGTAATCAGTGACAGTAACTGAAACTTCAGGTTTAAACATTTTATCAAAAATTTCATATTGTAGGGGAAGCAGAACAGAGCGTTCCTTTCCGTCTGGCTTGACAATAAAGCCCACAAATGTTTCTCCAATATTATGATTTTTGAAATTGAAAGAGGGTACATAACCTCTCAGTGTAAAGACTCCTTTGTCCTCAGGGAGATCTATGCTTTTCCCAATAGTCACTGTTTTTTCATAGGTCATGCCTGACTCTTTACTTGTGAAGTTTAATGAGACTTCATCTGATGGGATAGAGCCGTAGCTCGATTGGAAAATATTTATTCCTTTGTACCTCAGTGGATCATTAACAATAATTGATTTTTTTAATATTTCTTTGTCGTTTTCAATGATTGTAAGATCAGATTTATATTCTTTGGGTGCACCATTCTCATATAGACTCATTTCAAACTTGTCACAACGAATTTGAAAGTCGAGTTTAATATGACCCTGTGATTTCTTAATGGTAATGGTGTCTTCGACAGTCCCTTCTGTAATATTGACAGTTCCTTCAAAGCCACTTATGGACCCTAACATACCGCCAAAGAGTAAAAGAAGAATACTTGCATGTACGACATAAACCCCAAGTCGTGTCCATCGTCCTTTTTCTCCAAAAAGATAAAAAGCGTTGTCCGCAGGTTCATATACAAAATTGCCGAATTTTTTCTTAAAGAGAGCTTTATATTTTTTTTCAGTACCTTCAAAAGAATCTTCAACTGTAATTGTTTCAATGTTTTTATAACTTCTGAATCGTTCAATGTTAAAGACTGGTTTTTTTTTAACTATTTTCCATATTGCTGGGAATCGATCGAGTGAGCAGATAACAATATTTATGGCCAGTATCAGTATTAAAAACTGAAACCACCAGGAATGGTACATATCAAAAACATTCAAATAGGCCAGAGCATGAGCAATAGTTTCCCCATACTTATGGTGGTAAAAGTCTTCCATTTGGTTTTGGGGAATAACGGTTCCAATTATCGATGTCAGTGCAAGCAATAGGAGTGTAATTACTGAAAGCCTGATTGATGAAAAGAAACTCCATATAGCGTCAAATAATAAAATATTTTTTTTGCTGGATTTCATGAATAACCTTACATTTCAAATAAAACTGTTTTTGATGGTCTGGCTTAATATATCAACTGTTATTAAAAATACAATAATATATATAGAGTGTTTTTTTAGGAATACAAGGGAAAAAAATATCCAGTATAGAACAGAGGGAACACGGGGTAGTTTTTCAGACCAGCAAACAGGTGAATGTTTTCCTGTTTGCTGGTAATGAATGCTATTATTCAGATCCCATAATAATTTGGGCAATATTAAATACCTGGTCACCTGTTTTTTCAAGATTATTTAAAATATCAATAAACATAATGCCGTTTTCAACGCTACAATCACCATCGTGCAGTCTTACAAGGTGTTTTTCCCTTGAGGTTTTACGCATTTTATCTATTGTGTTTTCATCTTCTGTATCAATCTTTTTCGGGAAGCCTCCCTCACAGTATGCATTGGTAACATTTTGCGCGAATCTTATTGCGATATCAAACATATCTGACAACTCCTGTTTCGCAGATTCTGAGAATGATACATTGCTTTCTATGATTCGGTTTGTGTATTTGGCAATGTTTTCTGCATAATCTCCAATTTTTTCAAGATCATGAAGGACTTGCATCATATGATTTATTTCTTTCGAGGTGGCGACTGTAATTGGCTTCTGATAAATTTTAACGAGGAATTTTGAAATATCCCTTTCTAAAAGGTCTACTGTGTTCTCAAGTTTAAAGACTTTGTCCACTGTTTTAGGGTCTCGCTTGAAAAACCCGTCTTTTGCTTTTTGCAACATCTCAATTGACAATCCTGCCATACGTTCAATTTCTTTTAAGGCTTGAGAAACAGCAAAAGATGGTGTGTCTATAAGTCTGTCGTCCAGAAAAAGTAACCTGTACTTTTTTTCATCTGTTCCCTTGATGATCTTTTCACATATTTTTGCAAGAATATGCAGGACAGGTAAAAAAATGATCATATTTATAATATTAAAACCAGTGTGGAGGTTTGCAATATGTCTGTCTATATCGGGTCTTATACCATCACTATTGATGAAATTTGGATCCCCAGGGGTAAAGAAATCAACCCCTGCCATAAACAACTTTAGGAATAGCAGCATATAAGCAACCCCTAACACGTTGATCAGGAAATGGCCAAAGGCTGCTCGTCTGGCTGTTGCATTAGTACCAATTGCGGCAAGATTAGCTGTAATTGTTGTTCCGATGTTTTCCCCCAGGACAAATGCACAGGCGGCGTAAAAATCAATGAGACCTGTTGTTGCAAGGGCAATGGTAATACCAATGGTTGCTGAACTGCTTTGTACAATAACTGTAAGAATGGCGCCTGCGAGAACTGCTAATACTGGGTTGCCGGAAAAATATATAAATGCCTGTCTAAAAGATTCACTACCTTTCAGAAAAGCAAAGCTGTCTTTCATTATTGCCAATCCGCTGAAAAGTAAGCCAAAACCAATTAGGACTTCACCATAATACTGTATTCTTTTGTCTTTAATGAAAAGTCTCATAAAAACACCAGCACCAATTGCAGGATAAGCCAGTTTTCCTACCTTGAAGGCAATTAGCTGCGCGGTAATCGTTGTGCCGACGTTCGCTCCGAGTACAACACTTAATGCTTGAATGAGATCCATCAGGCCTGCATTCACAAAACCGACGACCATCACAGTCGTTGCTGAGCTACTTTGTAGTACAGCTGTTACACCAGCCCCTGCCATTGTGCCAACCAATCTGTTGGCAGTTAGTTTCTCGAGAAAATTTCTTAGGTTATTACCGGCAACTTTTTGGAGTCCTTCCGACATCATTTTCATACCGTACAAAAAAAGGCCTAAGCCTCCGGCTACTCCACTTACAAGTGCAATCCAGTTAATTGAGTTCACAGTTCACTCCTGTGTATGTTTTTAGTTGAATTTTTTAAAGTGTGTTTAAGTGATTGGAATCCTTTGGCTTCAAGGTAAACCTCGAGCGCTGACGTTAATAAAGAGCAACAAAAAGTATGTATCAAATTAATAAATATCATAACCTTACCGGTACTCGTTTATACAGGAAATAGTTCATGAAATGTATAATTGAAAGAGCTGTCATTGTCAATAAAGTAATCACCGTTAATTATAAAATTTACAGTTCCAGTTTTTTACTGTTCTGTCGTAATAGTAATGGCTGCAGCGACATCATTATTTAAGTACTTTTTTGCATAAAAAAGGATATCATCTGTCGTTATTGATTGATAGTCTGATTCGATTGTTTTTGCCCATTTCAGTTTTTCAGGGTACCTTAAAGAACCTGAAAGGACACTGTTTAACCAGTAATTGTTTGTTTCCTGTAGATCTTTAATTTGTGTTATAATTGGGTCAATTGAGCGTTTTAATTCATCCAGGCCAATTTTTTTGTCAGTTAATTGTCTGGCAATATCCTTTACTTTGTCTATAACAATTTTTTCCTGTCCCGGTTTTATAGAAATCACCGCCTGAAAAACGCCGTAATTAGTATAGGCAATACTTGATTTATTATAGGCATATGGTGAATAAGCAGCCCCGAGTTCTTCTCTGATTGTGTTTCTTAACCTGTCAGAAAAAACTGCAGCTAATGCCGCCAATCTTCGTGTTCGTTTAATGTCCCAGAAATCATCTGTTTTGTAAGCAACTTTGACAAGACTCTTGGGCACTTTTGTTTTTACTGATAATTTTAATTCCTCACCAGTGGGGAATACCGGATTAGTTCGATTTACTTCATTCTCAGTAAAGGGTTTCCTGTCTTTAGGAAGACTTCCAAGATATAACGCACAAGCCTCTATCATCGAATCTATTGAAAAGTCCCCAACGATAGATATTTCAATGTTGTCTGATTTTATAGCTGTTCCAGCCCAGTTTTTTACATCATCAATGCTGATAGATGAATATGCCTCATAAGACGGAAGCCCAAAACGACTGTCATTTTTTGCGAGAAACTTTGTTGCATAGAGTAAGTTGGAGCCGTCTATAGTACTCTGCATTTTTTGATATTTCTGCTTCATTCTTTCCATTATTAAAGAATAAACGTCTTTTCTGAAACCAGGGTCTAGGAGTTGGGTTCTTATCAGCTGCATCATTAATTTGTTTTCTTCCGGAACGCTTCTACCGGAAATGATAAAGTTATCTATACCGGTTTGGAATGTGAGGCTTGTATTTTTACCAGTTAGAGCACGTTTTAATTCGTCATTATCCAAAGAACCAAACCCGCTTTCATTAATGAGGTTGCTACTTAAAGAGGCCAGGCCAGGTTTATCGACAGGCTCATTTTTTTTACCACCGCCAAAAATGACTTTATACAATACCTGGTTTGCTTTAAAATCAGTTTTTTTAAGATTTAATTTTACACCATTTTCGAATTCAATTTTGATGATATCAAAATTTTTATTTTCGACCTTTTTTACAATTTTTCCTTTTTTCGTTGGTATGGGCAGGTATGGAAAAGTGACTTCTTTTTCCTGCCCGGGCTTTTTTACTGGAGCGTTGAAGCTTTCCATGTAAACAGCTTTGATTTTTTGTTCAGCATCAATATTCTGTTTTAATAAATCAACATTGCCGTTTACAATAACCAGTCTATGGCTGGCGCTCCATGCTTTTTGGATTGACTCGTTTATATCCTTCAGTTTTAAAGATTTTAGAAAGGGTTCAAATATCTTTAAGTTGTTTTCCGGGGATAAAAAAAATTTATCGTTTGTTATTGTATTAGTTATTTGTCTGGCCAGTAAGGTACTGTCGCGTGTTCCGGCTTCCATGAATCCTCTTTTAAGTGCCGATATGTAGTTGTCTCTGGCTCTGTTGAGCTCCTGTTCATAAAAACCGTATTTTAATGCTGCCCTGAGGCTTTGTTCTATAACCAATAGAGCCTTTTCCCACTTTTCGGGACTACAGTCTGCTGAAATATCGGAGTATTTAACATTTCTGAGGTAAGTACCTGAACTGGTAGAGGCAGAAGTGAAAGGAGCATCTGGCTTAGATGTTAAAACATCAAGTCTGTTTTGCAGTATGCTATTGGCAAGTCTGGAAATAACTTCTTTTTTCCTTTCTGCTAAAGAATCTTTGACTCTTGGAGTATCGTCTACTGTTTCAATTGTAACGGAGGTTTTCCCAATTTCTTTTTCGAAATGATAATAAGTTTTTATTCCAGTATGATTGACCTTGCCCGGATTGTATTTATTTGCTTCAGATGCTCTGGCTTTTAGTGTCGAAAATTTTTCTTTTATCATTTGTTGAACATTCTTTGTCTGGAAATCGCCAACGACTACTAGTACCATATTTGACGGGCTGTACCATGTATCATAATAATCTTTAAGAAGATTTTTATTTGCAGACTGAATAGTTTTTACGGTACCGATAGGAAGCCTTTGAGGTATCTTCATATCTCCCAGCTCAAACTTCAAAGTAGACTCAAACATGCGGTAAGACGCTGAATCACGATCCCTTTTCTCAGCAAGGATAATGTTTTTTTCTCGTTCAATTTCTGATTCCAGTAAAAGAGCGCCACCGGCGTAGTCTTTCATTACCAGAAGGCCTTCACCGAGTTTTTCTTCATTGCCTTTTGGCAATACAATATCATAAACGGTTTCATAAAAACCAGTGTGTGCATTTGCATCACCACCAAAGTTCATTCCAATGGATTGAAAAAATTTGATGAGTTCTCCCGGTGGGAAGTGTTCTGTACCGTTAAAAAGCATGTGCTCAAGGTAGTGAGCAAGTCCACGCTGCTCATCAGTTTCATTCATTGACCCTGACTGAATGACCAGGTGCATACTGACCCGGTCCACAGGTTTTTTGTTTTTCATAAGTATATAGCTGAATCCATTTGGGAGAGTCTCAGTTATAAGTTTAGAGTCATTCACAAAAAGAGTATTTGTGTTTTGTGTTTTTTGAACGGAACTACAACCTGAAATGAATAGGTAAAGAGATAATAAAATAATAGAAAACAAATATTTGTTTTTTAGTTTGTTTAAACTGATCTTTTCAGACATCATGCTCCTCCGGATGTTTTTAAAACATACGAGCTTTTTATATGATTAATTAATCAACGACTGTTAGTATATACATAAATAATTGTCAACTCATCTGTTTTGTCTAACATAGTTTATTATTGATTTGATTTTTTTACCGTGATATTTCCGAAAAGATGTTATTTTTTACTATTATATCAATAGTCAATATAACTATGCCTGATAATTAATAAAAGTATTTTTTAAGATCTTTAAATGTGAAGAATATAATAAAGATTTTCCAAATGTCATTAGATAAGGAGATTGTATGCGAATCCCATTTACTCCGGTTATGAAAATATCACCCCTGAAGGATATTCAGGAACATTCTGAAAAAATAAAAGAATGCACATGGGCGTTTCAACAGTCAATGGAATGCTATACGCTTGATAACTGTTTAAGATTTGAAGAGCATAAAGGAGAAGTTTTAAAGCTTGAAGAAGAGGCAAATCTTATAAAAAGACGTATTGGCGGGAATATTCCAAAAGGCGCCGTACTTCCAGTTAGTAAATTCCAGCTTTTCATTTATTTAAAAGAACAGGACAAAATTTTAGTTTCAGTCAGTAATGCACTAAAATGGCTATCCTATAATGCGGATACCAAAATGCCTGATGGTTTGCAAAAAGATTTTTTACTGCTTTTGGATGCGGTTATTGACCCGATCGAAGAGTTGAGTGACATGATTTCGGAAGCAAGAAAGTATTTTAAAAAACAAAATGATAAAAACAGAGCTGCCGTAAAAAAAATTATTGTTAGAATTCGTGAGATGAAAAGTCATGTTGATATTATTGAAGACAGGTTTAAACTTGCGATATTTAAATCGGTTAAAGATCCGATAATGCTGTTTCACCTTATAAAATTGACAGAGATTATTAGTTCAATATCAGCTCATTCAGAAAATGCAGGTGATATGATGCGTGCAATGATAGCGAAAGCCTGAATCAGCTAAGCCATTTTTCAAAAAAGATTTTCCAGATATAAATACCCAGAACGATAATCCACAATAGGGCCGCTGAATAAGCCTTGTAGTTCGGCGGCTTCTTTGCAAGACCAAGATCATCAACCGGGCCGATTTTTTCTTTGCATTCAACGCACTGCGTTGCTTTAAGTTTTAAAGGCGTGAAGCAATAAGGGCATCTTTTGGTTGTGTGAACAGGAAGTTCATTCTCTCTTACGGCCATGAGGTAAGTTCTCGCAATTTATATTTGATAGAGGTGTAATCCTGCTGTGGAAAATGTATCATCAGGATAAATGTTACATTTACAACTGAAGATATTTAACAATTAATGATAAATATCTCCAGCAATTATACCTATTAAGGTAATATAAATAACCTGTGCAGGCAATAGTTATTTTAATTTACCAAACGTGGGTTTCTTTCAATTGAACTTTTGCTTTTTAATAGTGCGAGCCAGTTGTCGAAAGTTTTAGTCTGTTTTTTTGACAAGAGCTGCTTTTCAATTCTATCTTTTTCTTTTTCAAATTCAGTCATCTCTGGTTTGGTTCTTTCTTTAAGAATGATTACATAATAACCCTGAGACCCGAGAATTACTTCATCTGGAAGAGTTCTGGTTGTGGATAACCTAAATGCAGCATCTGTGACAGCAGAATCAAGTTGATTGTCATCACTGTTTTTATCACGAGTAAAGAATCCAGTTGTTTTGACATTTTTTTGCTCGCTGATTTTTTTGGAATTATCTTTTAACGCAGCCAGAAGTTCTGTTGCGTCTTTTTTTGATCTGTCAGCACGCATTTTTTTTGTTGCTGCTTTTTCAATTTGAGATTTAACCATGTCAAGTGGCTGAACTGAAGATTCTTTTATATCGTTTATCTGAATAATATAATAATTTCCTTCAAACTCAATAACATCACTAATTTCATTGAGTGCCATAGTGAATGCTGTGTCAGCAAAATCTCTTCTGATAGCTGCTGGTATTTCATAAGGACCACCCTGTTTGTTGAAGAGTTTTGTCTCGACAAGTTTAAGGTTTTTTGTTTCTGCAACTTCTTTTAACTCTACTCCACCTATAATGGTTGTGAAGACATCTTCGGATTCGTCGTATGCCAGGTTTTCGCTTTTTTCTTTTAACATTGCATTACGAATTTCATCTTGTACTTCTGCTAATTGTTTCTTTGCAGCGACATTGACCGTTTCAACCTTTATGATATGCCAGCCAAATTTTGTTTTTACAGGCTCCCCGATCTCTCCTGCGGCCAGAGAAAAGGCTTTATCAGAAAAAGACTTTACCATTCTTCCACGCTCGAATGTCCCCAGGTTACCGCCGTCTTTTCCGGATGGGCCCTCAGAGTATTTTTTTGCAAGGTCTTCAAACTTTTCGGTACCTGCGGTTACTTTTGCATAGATATCCATTGCTTTAATTCTTGCATTTTCGACAATGGCTTCATCTGCATTTTCATCGACTTTGATTAATATATGACGGGCGCTGACGGTTTTTTCAGTTTCGTATTTTGTAATATTTGCCTCATAATAATCTTTGAGTTCATTGTCACTAACAGTTGCCAGCTTTTTGTAGTCTTCTGGTGAAAAGTTCAGATAGGAAACTTTCATTTTTCGTTCTGATTTGTACTGGTCTTTGTTCTTTTCGTAGTAATCCAAAATTTCTTCATTTGTAGGGATGAGGTCTTCATAGGAGGATGGATCGAACAGTACATAATCAATTTTGGCTGAAGCCTTTTCCCATAAAAACCATTCCTTAGCCTCTGTCTCAGCAATCCTGACGGTATCTGTAATTAGTGAACGGACTTTTTTGACGATTAACTCTTCCTTGCTTTTCGCTTCAAAGTAATCTGCCGGCTGTCTTGAGTATTTTAGATAGTTGTTGTATGTGTTGCTGCTGAACTTCCCGTCTTTTTGAAAGGCTTTAATACTGGTTATCTCATCTATAAGCTCATCCTCTGAAACATCAATGGACAGTTTGTCCGCTTCCTGTAATATAAGAGCTTTATCAATAAGGTTATCAAGTGTTTTGTTCTTTAGGCCAAGCATCTTTATCAACTCATCATTCAAATTGTTCCCAAACTGTTGACGATACATGTTTAGCAGGCTGTTATAATTCATTCTGTACTCGTCCATTGAAACGACTTTTTTATTGACAGTAACAGCGATGTTTTCCTGTTTCGTATCTCCGGGGCCGATGCCAAGAAAAACAAAAACTATAACAATAATTCCAAGCAAAATTTTAATAATCCACGAACCGGCATTTTCACGCATCAATCTAAGCATTAATCGACCCCTGTTTTTTTTTATAAATTTATATGGTAATAACAATAAAAAAAGTATTCAATTTACATGACTTAATACAGACTAAACAATTTATTTCTAAAGGGTTTTTTTGTCAATACTTTCTGACGAAATTATGAAAACAAATGAAAATTAACCTTCTCTCTGAAAACTTAAACTGGAAAAAAAATCTACAGGAAGGTTTTGATACTGAAAGATTAATTTTCCGAGCCTTCTCAGGTGATGAACTGAAACCGGTTCTTGAAATAAGTAGTGATAATGAGTTGTTTACTTATGTGGATGACATAAATAATTGTGATGATCTTGAACATTGGTTTAAATCTGTTTATCAAAAAAAAAATTATCTTTTTTTTACCATCAAGAGAGCCGAGTATTTTGAAAACAAAGAAGGCTTGTTAGGTATTCTGATGCTTAATAAAAAAGAATTCAATGTCATTGAACTCGGTGGCTGGATTGGAAAAGAGTCCCGAGGCAAGGGCTATGGCAGGGAAACAGTCGCAGGGCTTGTTAAGTATATCAAACAAAAATTACCTGATACTCAGCTTTGTGCCAAAACCAGAGAGGATAATTTTGCAGGTCTCAGGGTGCTGGATACCGATGGAATCGAAAGAAAAATTAATCGCTGTCATGGCGATAATGACAGCGATTAATATATGTGTCTTTTTATCCCGCTATTTTTTCTTTGGCAACTTCTATGTAAATTGAATCTGTATGATAAGAAATTATTTTTTCAAATGCCTCACGGCTTTTTTCTTTCTTTCCCTGAAGTTCATACAGTATCCCTAAATGAAAAAGGGCATCTGCTTTTTTTACCGATGTTTTCTCTTCGGTTATTAACTCAAAGGTTTTAATAGCATCATCAAACTTTTTAACGGCTTCGTAAGAATATGCAAGGCCACTCAAAGCCATGGTTTTTAAAGCGCTGTCACCGTTGAGCTCTTTCAATAGTTTTTTGTACAATTCTATAGCACTGTTGTAATCACCCTCTGTATAGAAAATACCAGCATATTTTGCTTTTGCCAATGTACCGGCAACAGAGCCGGAGTATTTTTTAAAGAAAATTTCACTCCGTTCTTTGACTTCTTCGAGAGATTTTGGTGTTACATTTTCTCCGTCTTCCTGATACCACTTAATATCTTTTGCGAATGTAACAAATGCTGTCTTTTCATAATATGAAGAATAGAACTGGTAACCAGTGATACCGACAACGATTAAAACGATTGCCGCAATGACACCAATTACTTTTTCTTTATTTTCACGAACAAACTCAGCCGCCTGATTGGAAACATTGATTAATTCATCCGGTTCATTCAGTTCTTTCTTTCTCGCTAACGATACTTTAGCCATGGTTCCTCCATATTAAAAAAATACTTCATTATAATAATTTTTTAATTCTGTCCCAGCCTTCTTCCGGAATATTTGCACCGGTTACCTGACAGACTTCAAATCCACAGGCTGAAGCAATCTGACCTGATTTATCAACACCAAACCCACTGATAATTCCATGTAGAAAACCTGCAGCCCATAAATCCCCCGCTCCAGTGGTGTCTATCGCGTTCCCACCTTTTACAGGTTCAATTTTAGTTACATTGCCCTTGTACGAAATATAGCTGCCACGTTCTCCAACTTTTAAAACTGCTATTTCAGCATTTTCTGCAAGCGCTTTAATGGCCTGATCTTCATCTGTGAAACCGGTAAAAGCCTGCGCTTCATCCTCGTTTGCAATCAGGATGTCGATATATCCCATTACATCACTGATAAGGAAGTCTTTGGACTCTTCAACGACAGTAAAGCTTGCAAGGTCCATTGCTATCAATGCACCTGCTTTCCTTGCCGCTTTAAGTGCCGCCATCATTAAGTCTGTGTTGAAGAGCAGGTAGCCCTCTATAACGACAATAGCAGCATCGGTAAAACAATCTTCATCGACTTCTGATGCCTGCATTTCAGCCGATGCTCCCAGACAGGTAAACATTGAGCGCTGAGCATCAGGTGTTATGAGGGAAAGAACTCTTCCTGTCGCTGTGTCTGACTTGAAAAGCATCGGAGCAACGTTGTTGCTGAGAAGATCTTTCTCAAAAAAAGTGCCCAGTTCATCGTCACCGCACTTCCCTACAAAACCTGCATTGCCTCCAAGTTGGCCAATGCCAATAATCGTATTACATGCTGCACCACCGGGAACTGTTGTCGGTTTTTGTGATAATTTTGAGAGAGCTGCCTCGGTAAACTCATTTTCAACGAGTGTCATACCACCCTTAATGTCACTGATGCTATTTAAAAAATCATCATTTTCAAAAGCCAGGATATCTATAAGTGCAGAGCCAATCCCAATAATTTTTGTTTTATTACCAAACTTTTCTTTAAGCATTTTTTCTCCGTTACCAGACCAGGCTTTCATGAACCCAGCCCTTGTCACTATCAGAGTGTTGTATGTGAAGCCACTTGTTTTTCTTTTTCAGGACTTTGAACGGCACACCGTTGTCTACGATAAAAACGATAGAGCTTTTCTGACTGGGACCTGACCTGATATTGCAAGTGTCTTTTTTTGTGATTACAGTTTTTGTTTTGTCTATATATGATTTGTGAATCCATCCTACATCATTTTCATAATCTCTGACATAAAACCAGGACCCTTCTTTTTCTAAAACGTAAAGAGGGTAGTTCTTATCCAATTTTTCCCAGGCGATCTCGTATTTTGCACCGGGACCGGAACGTACCACCGCAGATTTTACCGAAACACTAATGCGTTCAGCAAATGCAGAAGAGACTATAGTCATCGTAAACAGAACGACGGAAAAGAAAATTATTTTATTTGTTTTTAAGATCTTCATGGGGCTTTTAATAATAATGTTAAGGCGGTTAATAAAATAAACCACCTGCCGGGTAAATCGGCAGATGGTAAAACCTTTTCGCTTGAAAGTATTACAACAGTATGAAGATGTCAACTGTCGATAATCTACTTAGCCCCCGAACAAAAAGGACTTTTGTTCAGAGACTATTTAATCGCATCAGCCATCAGCTCGCCAATCAGTTTTGAAAATTTGGCAGGATTTTCAATTTTACCGCCCTCACTGATAATCGCAACATCCAGAAGAAGTGCACAATAATCTGAAAGAGTAGGGTTTTTAGTGTCTGTTTCAAAAATTGTTTTAATCTTTGAAAGAACCGGATGGTTTACATTTAACTCAAGAATTCTTTTTTGGACAGGAACTTCCTGGCCTGAAGCCGCCATGATTTTTTCCATGTAGGCACTCATTTCATAATCATCCCCTGAGAGACATGAAACAGAATCAGTTAAACGTGTTGAAGGCTTTACTTCTTTAATTGTGTCTTCAAGATTTGTTTTGATGAACTCAAACAGTTTTGAGAATTCTTCTTTTTTTGTATCATCGACTTCATCAAGATCAAGATTGCCTTTTTCAGCACTTTTAAGTTTTTTACCATCATATTCGGTAAGACTCTGAACAACCCACTCGTCAACCGGATCGCTCATAACAAGAACTTCATAATCTTTTGCTTTTAAAGCTTCAATCAGCGGGCTATTGATAAGAGCTGAAAGATTTTCTCCTGTGATATAATAGATGGCTTCCTGATCCTCTTTCATATTTGCCACGTAGTCATCAAGGGATACAAGCTTACCATCAGATTTGGTTGTCTGATAACGTACCAGCTTTGACAGTTTATCCTTATTCTCAAAATCCATCGGAATACCAGATTTAATCGCCTGGCCGAATTCACTGTAAAAGCTGTCGTATTTTTCTGTATCCATTTTAGAAAGCATTTCAAGGACTTTCTTAACAAGATTTTTTCGGATATTATTTACGATGCGATCCTGCTGTAGGATTTCACGGCTTACATTGAGGTTAAGATAAGGTGCATCAACAACGCCATGAATAAAACCTAAATACTCAGGCATCAGTTCTTTGCAGTCATCCATGATGAATACACGTTTGCAATAAAGATGCATGCCGTTTTTGCGGTCTTTGTAGAACATATCCATTGGCGCTTTTGATGGCAGATATAGTAACGCGCTGTATTCTGTTGTGCCTTCAAACTTCATGTGAATGTGATCAAGGGCAGGATTCCAGTCATGGCTTAAATGTTTGTAGAATTCTTCGTACTCTTCGTCGGTGACTTCAGACTTGCTTCTTGACCAGATTGCTTTCATTGAGTTAAGCGTTTCATCAACTCTTATCGTTTTTGTGGTGTCACCAATTGGTTTGTCATCAGCATCTTTGATAATCTCCTCATCAGGAAGAGGTTCTGTTTTTTCAACGTTCATTATAATTGGATAACTTACAAAATCAGAATGCTGCTTAACGATTCTTTTGAGTGTCCATTCATCAAGGAAATCAGATTCGTCTTCTTCCTTTTTCTTTAAATGAAGTGTGATCGAAGTTCCGCGTGACTCTTTCTCTGCATCTTCGACAGTATATGTGCCATCACCTTCAGATTCCCACGTAACAGCCTGAGCATCACCTGATGCCTTTGTTGTAAGTGTTATTTTGTTTGCGACAATGAAAGCACTGTAAAAACCGACACCGAACTGTCCGATAAGTTCTGGCGAAATAGTCTCCTGCTTTTTAGCAATTTCAAGTGCTTCCATGAAATCGGCAGTACCGCTTTGTGCGATGGTACCGATATTCGTGTTAACTTCATCTTTCGTCATACCGATACCATTATCTGAAATTGTGAGTGTTCTGTTATCGGCATCGGTTGAGAGTCTAATGTGAAAATCAGAATCGCTACCTGTAATATCTGGGGTGGTCTGTGCTTCAAATTTTATTTTGTCTATAGCATCAGATGCGTTTGAAACAAGTTCTCTCAGAAAAATTTCCTGGTTGGAATATAAAGAGTTAACAATCAGATTCATTAACTGCTGTACTTCGGTTTTAAACTCCATTGTCTCTTTTTTACTCATTGTGGCTCCTGTGGATATTTTTTGTTTAATTTCTTTAAAAGAATTTATCATTAAAGTTTTATATAAACTGAGTAACTTATTTCAATTGTCAACCCCTGCAGAAAAAAAATTCTTGAAATATGTAAAAAAAGGCTAATATTGTAGAAGATATAATCAATTTTATTGGTAATGTTATTTAGAATAGTGTAATAATATGCAAATTATTTAAAATAGAGGATTTGATATGGGACGCAGAGAAGTAGAGTATGAAGGGATGGTCTTCAGGCCGCCTTCAGAGGCATACAGTATGCTGCTACAGGTTACTGTTGGGTGCTCACACAATAAATGTACATTTTGTGAAATGTACAAAGAAAAGAAGATATTCAAGATAAAAAAAGAAAAAGACATTATGGCTGATATTGCTGTCTTTGCTAAGCAGTTCAAGCATGTTAAACGACTTTTTCTATGTGACGGTGATGCGCTGATTGTTCCACAAAAAAGATTGGTTAAAATTTTAACAGAGATAAAAAAACAATTGCCCTGGGTTACCAGAGTCGGGACGTATGCCAATACAAAAAGTATTGCCAAAAAGTCGGTTGGAGAGCTTAAAGAACTGAAAAAACTTGGACTTGGTATTGCCTACATGGGGCTTGAGTCAGGTGATGATGTTACTTTAAAGAATATAAATAAAGGTGCAGATTCTGCACGAATGATTGAAATGGGAAGAAAAATTCAATCTGCCGGTATTCCTCTTTCAGTGACAGTCCTTTTAGGGATTGCGGGAAGAGAGAGAACGATTGAGCATGCTAAGGAGACTGGTCGGGTTTTATCTGCAATTGACCCTGCATATGTAGGTGCTTTGAGTTTTATGTTGACACCTGGAACGCCTATTTACCAGGATCACCTTGCCGGGAAATTCCCGGTACTGGAGCCGGAAGAACTTCTTCAGGAACTTGGTCTTATGATTTCTACAACTAATTTGACAAATGGACTTTTCCATTCAAACCATGCTTCAAATTATTTGCCGATAAGAGCTAAGCTGCCCGAAGAAAAAAATGAGACTCTGGCGTTGATTGAAAAAGCGCTTGACGGAAAAGTGAAATTAAAGCCGGAACACTTAAGGGCTTTGTAATAAATATGTAATTGAGTTCTTAAAAACATGTAGTGAATACCTGTTAAGTATGAATGCTTTTTCAGATAAAACAAACTTTTAGGGAGAAAACAGACCATGACAGATAGCAAGGCGACACTTGATGCCCTTTGTATCAACACAATAAGAACACTTTCCATGGACGCAATTCAAAAGGCAAATTCAGGTCACCCAGGTGCTCCAATGGGTCTTGCCCCAGCAGCCTATGTGCTTTGGACACGTCACCTTAAGCATAATCCAAAGAATACATCGTGGCCGGACAGGGATAGGTTTGTTCTTTCGGGTGGACATGCCTCAATGTTGTTATACAGCCTTCTTCACTTAACGGGTTACGGGCTTACAATTGATGACATTAAGAATTTCAGACAACTTGACAGTAAAACACCAGGTCACCCTGAGTATGGTCATACAAATGGTGTTGAGGTTACCACCGGTCCTCTAGGTCAGGGCATTGCCAATGCAGTTGGATTTGCAATGACTGAAAGACATCTTGCGGCGGTTTATAACAAGGAAGGAAATGAAATTGTTGACCATTATACTTATGTGATGTGTGGTGACGGTGATATGATGGAAGGTATTGCTTCTGAAGCGGCTTCCTTTGCTGGCCACCTTGCTCTATCAAAGCTGATTTGTCTTTATGATGACAACCAGATTTCCATTGAAGGCGGTACTGATATAACATTTACTGAAGATGTTGAAGCCCGCTTTAAAGCTTATGGTTGGAATACGATCAAAGTGTCTGAAGGTAATGATCCTGAAAAAATCGATGCTGCAATCGTCGCAGCCAAAGCACAGTCAGAAAAACCAACCCTTATTCTTATGCGTACAAATATTGCCTACGGTAGTCCAAATAAGCAGGATACATCGGACGCACATGGCGCGCCGCTTGGTGTTGATGAGATAATTCTTACCAAGAAAAATCTTGGCTGGCCTGAAGATTCTCAGTTTCTTGTTCCGGATGAAGCTGCAGCAAAATTTGCAGAATGCATTGACAAGGGTGCAAAAGCTGAAAGTGAATGGCAAGCGAAATTCAATGCCTATAAAAAGGCATACCCTGAATTGACAAACGATTGGGTGGATGGGGTCAGTGGCTTTTTGAAGTTTGGTTGGGAAAAAGATATCCCGTCATTTAAGTCTGAAGATGGCTCGATGGCAACAAGAGCTGCGTCTGGTAAAGTGCTCAATTCTATCGCAAAAAACCTCCCGGCCCTTATCGGTGGTTCTGCAGACCTTGCCCCATCGAATAAAACCTATCTTGATTGTTCTCATGAGTTCCAGAAAGGAAGTTATGATGGTCGTAATATCAGGTTTGGTGTTCGTGAACATGCAATGGGTGCTGTGATGGCAGGTATGTTTCTGCATGGTGGTGTAAGACCTTACGGTGGGACATTCCTTGTTTTTGCAGATTACATGCGACCAGCAATTCGTGTTGCGGCACTTATGAAGCTGCCACTGATTTATGTTTTTACCCATGACAGTGTTGCTGTAGGTGAAGATGGACCGACCCATCAGCCAGTAGAACATGTTGCTTCCTTAAGAACGATACCAGGCTTGACTGTGATCAGACCGGCAGATGCATCGGAAACTGCTGATGCCTGGAGTATTGCTTTGAGATTTACTGACCGCCCGACAGCAATTGTTCTTAGTCGACAGGGACTTCCGATTTCTGACAGATCTATGTCAGAAGGCTCTGTTCGAAGCGGTGCTTATATTTTGAAAGATACAAAGGGAAAGCCGGATGTTATTCTTATGGCTTCCGGTTCAGAAGTGCATCTGACTGTAAATGCCGCCGAGATACTGGCCCAAAAAGGCGTCAAGGCACGTGTTGTGAGTATGCCAAGCTGGGAACTCTTCGAAATGAACCAGGATAATTATAAAGAGTGGGTTCTTTTACCTGACGTTAAGAAAAGAGTTGCCGTTGAAGCAGGTATTACAATGGGTTGGGAAAAGTATGTCGGTGATGAAGGAATCATTATCGGTAACAATGAGTATGGTGCTTCAGGGCCTGGCGGTAAAGTTCTTGACCGACTCGGATTTAACACGGATAATGTTGTTGAAAAAACACTTGAGCTTCTTGGTAAGAAGTAATTTTATAAATTAAGTAACTATTCAGCTGCACCCCATCTGCACACGATCCTGCCACAATGCATACCACGATGTATAGCTTTGCGGCACGATCGAATGCATATGGGGCACATCTGAAAGTTACAGGCTACCGTTTATTGATTGTTGTCGTATTGAGCTGAATAGTTACTAAATTAAGATAAAAAAAACGCCCGCATAATCTCTATGCGGGCGTTTTTTATTTATTCACATATTAAAACTGATTATTAATATCTGTAAAGGTCTGACTTGTACGGGCCTTCAACAGGAACGCCAATATAATCAGCCTGTTCTTTAGACAGCGTGGAAAGTTTCACGCCTAATCTGCCTAAATGTAGTCTTGCAACTTCTTCATCAAGTTTCTTTGATAGCGTATATACTTTGTTTTCATGTTTTTCGGTTGCAAGTTTAACCTGAGCCAGCACCTGATTTGTAAAGCTGTTACTCATAACAAAACTTGGATGGCCAGTTGCACAACCTAAATTAACCAGTCGACCTTCAGCAAGTACGATGACAGCGTTACCAGACTTTAAAGTCCATTTGTCAACCTGAGGCTTGATATTAAGCTTAGAGCAGTCCGAAGAGTTCTCGAGGTAAGCCATGTCGATTTCGTTGTCAAAATGTCCAATGTTACAAACGATGGCTTCGTTTCTCATCTGCTCCATATGTGCGCCTGAGATAACGTGATAGTTACCGGTTGCTGTTACAAAAATATCACCGAGTGATGCTGCTTCATCCATTGTCACAACTTCATAACCGCTCATGGAGGCCTGAAGAGCACAAATAGGGTCAATTTCAGTGACAAGAACACGGGCACCAAAACCACGTAAAGAAGCGGCACACCCTTTCCCAACATCTCCATAACCTGCTACGACTGCAACTTTACCGGCGATCATAATATCTGTTGCTCTTTTAATACCATCAGCCAGAGATTCCTGACAGCCATACAGATTGTCAAATTTTGATTTTGTTACAGAATCATTTACATTGATAGCAGGAAATAATAGTTCATTTACTTTTTCAAGCTGATAAAGTCTGTGAACACCAGTTGTTGTTTCCTCAGAAACACCCTGAATTTTTTCAGCAATTTTTACCCATTTTTGCGGCTCATTCTTTAAGCTCAAAGAAAGGCGCTCAAGGAAGCATTTTTCTTCCGGGCTTGATGGTTCTCTGTCAAGAATCGACATGTCTTTAGCAGCTTTAACACCTTCATGGATAAGCATTGTTGCATCACCACCGTCATCAACAATAAGGTCCGGTCCACTACCATCAGGCCATGTGAGTGCCATTTCAGTACACCACCAGTATTCTTCAAGGGTCTCTTCTTTCCATGCAAATACTGCAGCTGTACCATTTGCTGCTATTGCTGACGCTGCATGATCTTGAGTAGAAAAAATGTTGCAGGATGCCCAACGAATATCAGCACCCAACTCATAAAGTGTTTCGATCAACATTGCAGTCTGGATAGTCATATGCAGGCTGCCCATTACTTTCAAACCTTTAAGTGGCTTTTCAGTACCGTATTTTTTTCGTGCGGACATCAAGCCTGGCATTTCGTTTTCTGAAAGCTGCATGTCTTTGTTTCCATACTCTGCGAGGGATATGTCTGCAACTTTATGCTTTAGTGAAAGATCTAATTCCTGAATACTCATAAAAATTCTCCTTATTTGAATTTCTTTATTGATTTATACACAACAATTTTCAGTGATTGCTGCACGTTATATTCTTTTACTGAACTTGTGATGAAATTGTTTTCATCAAGCCAGCCTTTAACTTCATTTTTTGTGAAACCCAGCCATCTGTCTCCATAGGCTTTTTGTAGCAATTCATTATTATGTTTTTCAAACTCTGCAATAATAAGAGTGCCTCCTGGCTTGAGAATTCTTTCGGTTTCAATAATTGCTACTTCAGGTTTTGACAAATGGTGCAGAGCTAGAGAAATAACTGCTACCTCAGCTTCTTTGTCTTTTAACGGTAGATGTTCCAGTTCCCCGAGTCTTAGGTCAAGAGCGGTGTTTTTATTGAAAAATCTTTTTCTTGTCTCTTCCAGCATGCTGGAAGAGCTGTCAACACCGATTACTTTTTTTTCTCCAACCGTTAATGTTGATAGTAGCTCACCCGTTCCGCAGCCAAGGTCGGCAATGATATCTCCGCCGTCAATATTCTCAAGGATTACAGTATTAAGATCAAAGTCTCCCATGATTTCGAGTTTTAACAGATCCCATTTATGAGCGATTGTGTTGAAAAACTGACTTGTTTCCAGACTTCTTTCAGCGATGACTCTTTCTGCAAGCAGAATATCCTGGTTGAGGATCGATTCTTCTTCAAAAAGATTCTGGACTGAATCTGCGAAATTTTTTTTCCCCTCTGACAGGTCTGCTGAATAGAAGGCCCACACTCCATTCCTTCTACATTTTAAAAGACCTGCATTCGTTAATATTTTCAGGTGGCGTGAAATACCTGACTGGCCCATCTCTAAAAGTTGAACGAGTTCATTTACACTCAGCTCATAGTTGAGGAGGATGTTGTAAACACGAATTCGTGTAACATCGGACAGTGATTTAAAATAATTTAGACTCTTCATAAAAAATAACCATATTAATATATCAACATATCTTGATATAATACAGCTGATGTTTTTGAGAGTCAAGTCCATTAATCAAAAAAAAGTTGGCATGTATCTCAAAAGTAGGTTATAATTCAGTTAGTTTAATTTCGAATCCCTTATAAATTAGGATATTATTATAGAGAACGAAAATCTGTTTCTTTTGAAGTCTCTGTATCCCGTGCGAACTCTACCGATAGCATTGCTTCGTTACGTATTATTTAGTCTTGTAACTATTTTTCGCTTATTCTATCTGTATGCATAAACAGGAGGTTGATATGGATTTAAAGGCTTTGGGTGAACGTCTTGGGCTTGATGAAGATGAATTTTTAGAAATTGTTGAAATATTTATTGATACTGCTGATGAAGATATTCAGAAGCTCGAAGCTGCAAATATTGAAAAAAATTGTGAAGCTGTTTCTGAGGCAGCTCACTCATTAAAAGGCTCTGCAGGAAACCTGGGATTTGAAGCATTATCTGAAATTTCCTCTCAGGTTGAAAAGGGGGCGCGAAATAATGATATTGAAGGTTTAAGTGAACGACTCCCTGTTTTCATTGAAAAATTGAATGAAATTAAGGCTGCATACTCCTAAATGCTTAACGATGCTGTCAAAAGGACATTTATTATAATTATAAATAAAAAAATGATGACTTCGCAAGTATAGAAAAAAATCAAATACAGTACTGCTCTTAAATAGATCTCAACCGATCACTAACAAGAAATCATTTCAAAGCAAGGATAACTGATATGAGTGGAGAAGCTTTATCAATTTTGATTGTTGATGATAATCCGCTGAATGTGAAACTTTTAGAAACGACACTTGGTAAGGAAGGTTATCAAATTTACAAGGCATTTAATGGTCCTAAGGCAAGGGCTCTTGCCGTTGAGCATATACCGAGTATTATTCTGCTGGACATTCAAATGCCGGGTGAAAATGGTTTTGATGTTATTAAACAATTAAAAAACAATGCGGATACAGCCTCAATTCCGGTTATTTTCTTAACCGGTGTCAGCGAAATTGATTCCAAACTGGAAGGTTTTAACCTGGGAGCCGTGGACTACATTACAAAACCGTTCCACCCTCTTGAAGTAACGGCAAGAGTCCGTCTGCATATGAAATTGTCGATAGCAACTAACTCTTTAATCGCAAGTCAGGCTGCAAAATTACAGCAGATTACAGAAGCACAAACCTCAATGCTGACGACACCTGATAAATACCCAGATGCAAATTTCGGAGTTCACTACCTTGCACTTCAGGAAGCGGGAGGCGATTTTTATGAGGTTTTGTCAATCTCTGATAATATTTTTGGGTATTTTGTCGCGGACTTTTCAGGGCATGATATCAGTACAAGTTACCTGACTTCTTCCGTTAAAGGTTTATTAAAGCAGAATTGTTCACCAATATATCAACCACTTGAAAGTATTAAAATGATTAATGATGTCCTGGTGGAAACATTACCCGCAGGTAAATATTTAACGGCGTGCTATGCAAAGTTGAATAGAAAATCAAAACAGATCAGAATTGTCAGCTGCGGTCATCCCCCGGTTTGTTATGTGCCGGTCGATGGTGAACCCAGAACATTGGATATGGACGGAGATGTTATAGGCATTTTTAAAAATGTTCTTTTTGGAGAAATAGTATTGAAGGTTTCTCCTGGCGACCGTTTTTATATGTATACTGACGGATTGATAGAAGATCCTGAAAAAAAAATTGTCTGGTCTGAAGGTGCTGCAAAAATGCTTGAAGCTTGTGTGTCGGTCAGTCACCTTCCTATCCTTGAGGCCCCGAAAAAGATTTCAGATATTCTGGCCCCTGATACATCTCTTCTTGAGGATGATATTGTCGTTGTTGGAATAGAGGTATAAAATTTAAACAGGAACTCATGAAATGCCTGATAAATTGATATTTGATGTCCAAAAAAGCCCCGGCAAGCTTTATGTCAAGTTCAGTTCAACAATGGAGCTTATCGACAGTGCTGCTGAAGACGTAAAGATTTTTATGGGCTCGAAAAACTTAAAAAAGTATTCGTTTGGTGTTCGCGTGGTTATGCGTGAAGGGTTAACAAATGCTGTCAGGCATGGCAACAAAAGCGACCCCGATAAACTTGTTCGTTTTTCTATAACAATCGTGAATGATATTCTTACGATGATCATTGAAGATGAGGGCGATGGGTTTGACTGGCGGGAAATCAAAGCGCTTACTGGTAAAAGAGATGCCGTCGAAGTCCCACTCGATCATGGTCGAGGTTTTCCGATTATGGAAGAATATTTTGATGACTATGATTATAATAATAAGGGTAATATTCTGACGATAAAAAAGATGATCTCTTAAAAAACTACTAAGATGGCTAAGGAAAAGGTTCCATATACAAGATTTCGTGATTGGTCAGGTCTGAAGTAGTATTTTTGTACATCAAAAGTCTGGCCAATCATTAAAGCGAAGTAGATGGTACTTTTCACGACGCCATCATAAAAAGATGTTTCATCTTGATAATAGTTAGAATTTACTTTATTGGTAAGGGCTATGGGATATGTATTTGACTATAAAGATTCTATAGCATACGACAACTGGTGCCGTAGCCGTTGCCGTATAAACTCGGCACGCCATCACTCAAACCTTCTGCAGACTCTGTTAAAACCATCCTTGGGAGATTCAATAGTAGATATCGGTTGTGGTACTGGAGAAACCCTTAAGGGTTTATCCGAAACGCCTGAACTTCAACTGACTGGCATTGACCCTTCCCCCTATATGCTTGACATTGCTCACAGTAATCTTGGTCATAAAGTCGACCTGCATCGTGGTTATGCTGAAGACCTTCCATTTGATGACAATGCTTTCAACCATGCCTGTCTTATCACGACACTTGAGTATGCCAACGATCCGCAAAAAGCCATTGAAGAGGCCGCCCGGATTGCAAAGGACAGGTTGTTTATATGTATTATGAACCGGTATGCTGTTCTCAATCTGCAAAGAAGGTTCGTTGGTATTTTTGAAAAATCGATTTACAATAAAGCGGAGTTTTTTAGTGTCTGGGAATTAAAAAATCTTGTGAAAACAGTTTTGGGGAAAGTGCCCGTAGAGTGGCGTGCTATAGACATTTTCCCACCTATTGCCCCGTCTTTTGTCCATATGATGGAAAAGAACCCGTTTATTCAGAAGATACCTTTCGGAACCTATGTGGGGATGGTGGTGACTTTAAAACCACGGTACAGAGTTAGGCCACTGGGATTAAAATTGCCGATGAAGGGCAAACAAAGCTTTGCTGAAAATCACTACACTGTTGTAAAAGAAAAAAAATAATTCTCATGTCAAAGGGATGATGATCTCGTAAAAAGTATTAAGATGGGACTTTTTGAGATGCTTTCAATTCTTATTCAAAGGATATATCGTTGTGGAAACAGCCATTTATAAAAAACATAGTGGTGGTAAAGTTGAATGTGGTATCTGCCATCACCGATGTTTTTTGAAAGATGGGGCTGTCGGAATTTGTAAGGTCAGAAAGAATATAAACGGATCTTTACAAAGTTTGGTATATGAAAAAATTATTGCAAAAAGTGTTGATCCTATAGAAAAAAAACCCTTTTTTCACGTCGCCCCAGGCTCATTGTCATACTCGATTGCAACAGTTGGCTGTAATTTTTCATGCAGGTTTTGTCAGAACTCGAATATTGCTCAGATGCCTGCTGACAACAAAGGGCTTATCATGGGGGACGTTACACCCCCTTTCTCGATTATCAAAGATGCTGTTAATAGAAAATGTAAAACAATAGCGTATACGTATACTGAACCAGCAGTGTTTTTTGAGTATCTTCTGGAAACTGCGAAGCTTGCAAAACATGAAGGCATTGGAAATGTTATTGTTTCAAATGGTTATATGACTTCAGAAGCTGTTGATATGATTTCACCGTATATTGATGCTGCAAATATTGACCTTAAATCTTTTTCGGATGATTTTTATAAAAACTATTGCGGTTCAAGGCTTGAACCGGTAAAAAACACACTCAGAAAAATGAAGGCTGCCGGTGTTTTTCTTGAAATTACGACTCTTTTGATTCCGGGATTGAATGATGACCTTGAAGAAATTGATAGCATGGCGGCGTTCATTGCAAAAGATATTGGTGTTGAAACGCCCTGGCACATAAGTCGTTTTCATCCGTCTTACCGATTGACCAATATTCGGTCAACACCGGTTGAAAGCCTTTTAAAAGCACGTGAAATAGGATTTAAGAATGGGTTGAAGCATGTGTACGCAGGTAATATACAGGGTGAAGGTGGTGAAAATACATATTGCCACCAATGCAATTCCCTATTGATTGAACGACTGGGATATACAATTTTGAATAATAGAATCGAAGGTGGCTGTTGTAATGTCTGCAATGCAAAAATACATGGAGTCGATTTATAAGGTG
>JQIA01000139.1_pt1 | contig 32234 bp, 24 predicted proteins | sample 811431 | NCBI WGS metagenome assembly JQIA01 (sample SAMN02998118, study PRJNA258478) | marine sediment metagenome | biome: marine; feature: seafloor; material: sediment; isolation source: oil-polluted sediment collected from 3 locations (0.5 km, 0.7 km and 0.9 km)... | place: USA: Gulf of Mexico ...
ATATTCAAGAGTATTTATTATGTCAAGCCTGCGTCTGCACCATCAGTTCCTTTCGATACTGATCCAGCAGTGTCGCTTTTGAAATCATTCCGGCAAATTTGCCGTTTGAGATAACCGGCATGCTGTATAGTTTTTTCAAGTCCATGACCTTTAATATTTCTGACAGGTCATCTTCATAGTGTACCACATCTAAGTCATGGGTCATTATTTGCTCAATATAAACTGTATCATGCATCATTTTGTTGAAAAGGTAAGGCCTGATATCATCAAATCTTACCATACCAACAAATTTTCCTGTATCGCTATCTTCCACGGGGAAATAATTTCGTTTTGATTGCGTCACTATCTCCAGGAAATCCCTGAGAGGCATTTCAGGGTGTATGGTAATACAATCATTTTCGAGTAGTTCTGAAATACTCAGGTCCGTCAATACACGCGCATCTGTACCGGGTCTCAGGAGCTGGCCTCTTTCCACAAGGTCCTTCATGTAAAAAGATGCCGGTTCAAAATAATGACATATTGTCGTAGAGAGTGATGAGACAATAATAAGCGGCAAAATAACTTCGTATCCACCGGTTATTTCAACGATAAGAAAAAGACCGGTCAATGGTGCCTGCAGAATGCCGCCAATCAGCCCGGCCATACCGAGTAATGCATAGTAGCCTTCATTTACCCAGGGGACTGATGGGAAAAGATATTCAAGCCCTCTGTAATATGCCAGCCCTGTGAAGCTACCGACAACCAGGCTTGGGGCGAAAATACCGCCCGAACCTCCCCAGCCAAGGGTCAGTGAGGTTGCAAGAATTTTTGCGAGGCAGGCCAGGGCAACGAGATAGAAACCCTGCGTATAAACCCCTTCAATCATATCACGAATAGAATGATATCCCTCTCCAAGCACATCTGGGAAGATAAAACCTAAAAGCCCAACGGCGCAACCGCCAAGTGCCGCTTTTATCCATACCGGCAGTTTTACTTTATCTGCCTTGTGATGCATACCGCGTAGCATTCGTGTGAGAAGGATGGACACAAGAGCCGTTAAAAGAGCAAGGCCTATGCATGCAACAATATCTGGAGTACCGATATTGTATGTATGGTGGCTGAAAGCAATCTGATTGCCGGCCAGAAGCCGACTTGTTTCAGCCCCGGCAACGGAAGCAACGGCAATAGGAACGATATTTACTGTGGACCATTCGCCTAAAACTATCTCAAGCACAAATACAAAACCTGCAATAGGTGCGTTGAAAATGGCTGCAATAGCACCTGCTGCGCCACAACCGACAAGCGTGACCCTTTGTCGGTCATTCAGGGACAGAAATGTTGCAATATTGGATCCGATGGCGGCACCGCTCATGACAACGGGTGCCTCCGGACCGGCAGACCCGCCACTACCAATTGTCAGGCAACTGGAAACCAGGCGTGAAAAACTTGATCTTAAACGAAGAAGGCCACCATATCTGGACACAGCATAAATAACTTCAGGGACACCATGGCCGGCACCTTCGTTGACTACTTTATTTAAAAAAAGTGAGGATAGTCCTGCTCCGGCTGCAGGTAGAAGAAATGCCCACCAGTATTCCCGATAATGATGAAGAAGGTCAAGCATTGCCATGAGCGATTTGTTAAGAGCAAGTGCGGCCAGTCCGCTGCAGGTTCCTACAATGATACTGATAATGATCAGGAGCATGCGGTCATCTATTCGAAATACAGGCCATTTTGCAGGGAGTCGCCAGGATAAAATTCGTTTCATATAATACGCTCAGTGTTTATCTGTTTTTTTCCATATAGTGTTCAAGTTCGCCGACTTTTTTGAAGAAAGTTTCAGGCTCAGGGCTGGTATTCAAAAAACGGACAAAATCATCATCACGGACACAGAAAGATATCCTTGACAGTAAATGTAAGTGTGTTTGAACAGACGGGCAGACTATGACAAAAAGGATGTTTACCGGTCTGTCATCAATTGCGTTGAAATCGATGCTGTTTTTAAGGAAGAACGTTGCGATTACCGGAAGGCTGTTTTCACCTGTCATTGGTGTTCTTGGATGTGGAATTGCGACACCTTTACCAATACCGGTTGACGTGAGTTTTTCTCTTTCAACTAATTTATTGTAAAGGGTTTCCTGTTCACTTTCTGAAAAATCAGTAAACACCTTTGTCGCATCTTTGAATATTTCATACATATCAGTGGCAGAAAGGGGGTGGACTCCGCCTCTTTTAAGCGCAGCTACGAGACTATCACTATCATTGTTTTCATTACCACTTTCGTCTGTTTCAGCAAGTGTTTCCTTTGCTGGCAGATTAAAGTTGATATCATGTTTAATTGCCCATTTTTCGAGAACCGCTTTTTTAAATATACAAAGTGTTCCTGTCTTCCTTACAGGGATTCGTCCCTGTCGTATCCATCTTTCAACTGTATTGACGGGGAGATTCAGAGACTGTGCAACGTCTGTGAGTTCTAATTTCATAGTTGTATAACCTTCCTGCAGTGAAAAAGTCAGAGTCCTGTCGGACTCAGGTCTGTATCACAATAAATATCATACCGGGAATTCGACGTATTATCGTATTACCCGTTTTAATTACAAAACCCCGCCCGGAAGATGCGTAATCAACCAAAAAGGCAGGATTAAAATCTCAAAAAAGACAACCTTAAAATGTTATACGAAACAGGGTGTTAAATCAACAACTTTTAATATAACTCTTTTATCCGGATGTCCAAATAATACGGGGTAAATCAGGTGTTTTTATATATTTGATAAACGGGGCCGGGCTTACAGCTACTCAATGGATGTTGCCTCAATAATATTCATTATTTCTTTGATAAATTTATTCCCGTTTTTTTCAACGACGGCAAGGTGTCTGTCATTATTAATTAAATTTAGTCTCTCCCTGTCAACGGACGTGATTATGGCAGGGGCCTCTAAATATTTAGTGAGGCCCCTTATTGTTTTGTAAAAATCAATACCGTTGATATTTCCGGGAAGGCCAATATCGATAATGAATAAATCTATTTTATTAAGCCGGGCAATTTCATAACCACACTCCGCATGTTCGATAAAGATAAGAAAATTATTTTCACCGGAAAGTCGTTTGGCAAGTACTTTTCTTATGACAGAATCATCTTCCAGAATTAAAATTGTAAACAATTGAATCTCCTGCTACGGATTGTCTGAAATTAATAGCCATTATACTGCGACTGGTTTGTTACAGCCTTCTTGCTGCAATCGTTTTTGCTATGTTTCCTCGCTCATAGACAATTTCAACCCGTCTGTTTTTGGCTCTTCCTTTTGCTGTTTTGTTATCTGCAATCGGTGCATATTCAGCACGACCAACGGCTGATAGCAAACCTGGATTTACACCCTGCGAGATAAGAAATCTGACGACATCACTTGCCCGGACAGCTGATAACTCCCAATTTGAAGGGTATCTGCTGGTATTTATTGGTATGTTGTCGGTATGACCAGCCACTGTTATCGGATATGAAAATTGAGCCAGTACTTTGGCAATTTTGACCATGACCGGTTCACCGGTCTGATTCATGGCGGCATCTCCTGGTCTGAATAGGAGGACGTCGGAAATAGTTATAACGGCACCATCTTCGTTTTCTTCCACTTTGACATTGCCGCCGAGTTTGTTGAACATTACAAGCTCTTTTACATCACTGACAATATCTTCAACTTCTTTTTGTACCATTGCACCTGCTTCGTCCATAGCCCGGTCATCTTTTTCTTCCTGAGGTGTATCAGATACCGTAGTAGGCATTACCAGGCCTTCACGCGTACCTGTCTCGGGCACCTGTTGAACGCCTAATGCGCTTTTCAGGGATTGAATAAGCTCTTTAAACGTCTCTTCCTGAATGGTGCTCATTGCAAATAAAAGGACAAAGAAACACATCAGGAGTGTAACCAGATCTGCAAATGTGGCCATCCACTCAGGCAGGCCGCCTTCATCGTCTTCTTCTATCGGAGGCGGTGGGGATAACCCTTCCCTGAGTGAATCTTCAGTGGCTTGTTTATTCTCATCTGCCATCTGTTATTCCTTTTCTCCGCCGGCTTCAGCGGCTGTGGACTGTCCGGTCAGATATACTGAGAGTTTGTCCTCCATTAATCTTGGGTGCTCTCCTTCACGTATGGATACAACCCCTTCAAACAGGATTGTCATATTAGCGACTTCTTCTCCACTTCTGATTTTAAGTTTGTCGGACATGGGAATGAAAAAGAGGTTTGCCATTAGTGCACCGTAAAAAGTTGTAATCATGGCAACAGCCATTTTCGGTCCGATTGTTGACGGGTCATCGAGGTTTGCAAGCATTTGAACCAGACCTATCAACGTTCCGATCATACCGAACGCAGGTGCGTAGGCTCCCATTTTTGATAAAACGGAATAACCCGTTTTGTGCTCTTTCGCGGTCAATTCAATCTGCTTTTGCATCACCTGGGCAATATCGGAAGTTTTAACCCCGTCTACGGTCATTTGCAGTGCTCTTTGCAAATAGGGGTCGGATGTGCCTTTAATGTCAGCCTCAATTGAAAGAAGGCCTCCTTTCCGGGCTTTATTTGAAATCTCAACAAGATTCTTTATAAGCTCTTCAGGGGCATCGATCTTAAACATAAAGACCTTCATAGTTGTTTTAAAAACACCTAAGAAATCCTGGAGCGGAAAGCCTATCATTGCAGCGGCAGTTGTGCCACCAACAACGATCATTACAGATGGGATATTCCAGAACAACAATAGACTGCTTCCAAGTAGAATGGTGGCTGCAGTAAATCCGATTCCGGTGATGACGCCAATAATGGAGGAAATATCCATATTGAATTATTCCTTTATAAAAACAGTTTCTTCCAATAATTCTATTTTATTATATTTAGCTATTTTTTCAATGTTCTCTTCGGTAAGAATAGTGTCTTCAGGTAAAAGTTTCGCGCCTTTCATCGTATACAGGCTGGCTGCCAGTTTCATCCCTGGTCTTACTTCAAAGAGTCGCATTTCAATAAATTTATTGTCATAATCAACGGGATTTCGACTGATATAACGCCTCAGGCAATTAACTATCGTTACATCGTAACGGGTACCGGCATCATTATCGAGAATTTCAAAAGCCTGCTCAATAGTGCCTTTTTTTCCTCTGAACATTATATTATCAAATGTATTGACAGCTGCTATGATTCGGGAACCAATCGGAATTTTATTGCCTGAAAGGCTGTTCGGGAATCCCCGGCCGTCTATTGTCTCATGAATATGGCGGATAATTTTTCTAATATTCGTAAACTCTGGGAAATTCTCCAAAAGTGCATCTGCTTTTACAGGATGCTGCATCATCAGATCTTTTTCACTGCGTGTGTATTCATCGTACGATTTTAACGAAAGTGAATCCGGTATTGAAAGGCGGCCAAGCTCGTGGAGCATTGCGGCCGTTTGTATAGCTTCAATCTCTTTTTCAGAAAGAGACATCATTCCAGCTATTTCGGTTGCGATTTTTGCGACATTCGTTGAATGCCCACGGTGAAACTGAGGTTTGGATTCAATCAGGTCACCAAGGAGCGTGATGAGGCTTGTTCGTATTGTAGCAAGGCTTGACTTAAGTGTTTCCAGTTCATCTGCATTTCTTTTGTCCTTGTCAGTCATAAGGGCAATCTGTTTTAAAGAATTAAACAGCAGGTCTTTTTCCTTTGTGAGGGTTTCCTGCATCAATTTTAGTTCTTCAGCATTTTTGTCCCGTTCATTCAATGCTATTTCAAGCATGTTTTCAGAATATCGGAGCTCATCTTTCAGCTTTTTAACACGTAGAGATGATTTGATTTTAGCAAAAAGGACATCGCGCATGAACGGTTTAACGAGGTAGTCATCTGCACCCGCGCTAAGGCCATCAATAATATCCTCGGCTTCAACATCGATGCCGGATACAAGGATAAAAATGACATCTTCTATTTCTTTATCGGAGCGTATTTTTTTGCACAGCTCAAGCCCACTCATCCCTGGCATGGCAACGTCACTTATTATGATATCAGGAACGAATATTTTGGCGACTTCATAACCACGCTCAGCGTTGTATGCGACCTTGAATATATAATCTGATGTTTCAAAGAAGCGGCTGTATATATCCACGAGTTCATTGTCATCGTCGATGTATAATATTTTGGCTTTTCTATCAGTGAATTCTTGTTGTGACATTGAAACCTCCTTTTAAAACCATCTTAACCCAGCCTGGAAAGTATCTCAGATGATGACATTTTAATTATCGGGGGCTGATTGCAATCTTCAGCATATCGTCAAGCGTCCATATCTATGGACAGCGGCTGGTTAATTAAATGTGTTTACAAGGCACGGGTCGTTACTATACCGGACAAATGGGTATTCGGTATGTGAACTTGTTTTATGAAAAAAATGATAGTTAAGTTTAGAAAATAGTTTTCAGAAAAATATATGACTGATACTTATAAAAATAAATGATTTAGGTCTATCAGTCAACATAATTTTTTTGCCACCACTCATCCCATGGGGTATTAAGAATGTCATTGGCGATTTTTTTAGCTGTATCGGTAAGTAGTCTGCCTGCCACAATAGGAATCCACTTTTCAGGGCCTTTCCTGCCAGTGTCAGCCAGATATTTAAGTTCAAGAATAAATGATAACTGATCTGCATCCTTTGCCAACCTGGCTTCGCGAGTTTGTCCTTCGTTAAATTCAGCAAGAAGGTTTTTCATCATTGCGCCAAACGGAAGAGATTTTGTCATGTCATGAATTGCTTTTGGTTCATCTACAACTGCATAGTTTTTATGTACATAATTAAGGTCACCTGTTCGTGCCTCAGGCAGATCATGTAGCAGGCACATCTGCATCAGTCTCATCTGGTCTATGTCGGGCTCAATCTGTGCTATAACAAATGCTATGAATGTAATCATGAAAGAATGCTCCGCAACAGACTCACTGCCGGATCCTAAGAACTGGTAGCCTGATCTGGGCAGGTGTTTTAGGCTTTTTGCTTCGAAAAGAAGGTTTGCGATATCATTCATTCTGTTTCCTGCTATTTAAATAATTGATTTCATATATAAAAATATAGTTTGTTGTTTGTGTTGTTCACTATGGATTTATATAGTGTTAATGAATTCATGTAAATAAAAAACAGCGTGGAAAAGAAATATCTTTAAAAATAACTCAAGCTAACATTGAAAATCTTGACAAATCAACAAGGTACAGGTTATACAAGTATTAATAAGTAAACTAAGAAATTTTTCATATAATAACTAAATATACCGGAGAGTCTGATGAACAGTCTACTAAGCAGATACTTGATAGTGTTATTGTCAGCGTTTTTCATAATTACAGGTTTTACGCTTTCCTTTGCCGATGTTTCGGACAATTCCGATACTGAAATAATCGACACAGTTGAAGACGATGAAATTGTTTTAGAGTCAGAGGAAGCCGTCGACAGTCAATCAGCTGTTTATTATACAGTTAAAAAAGGCGATACACTTTGGGATCTTTCGCAGCGTTTTAACAATGATGCATGGCAATGGCCGGGTGTATGGGGGAAAAACAGCCAGTTGAAAAATCCACATATCATATACCCCGGACAGCGAATAAAGTTGTTTAGCCGGAGTGATATTGAACAGGTGAAACAACTTGAAGTAAAAGCTGAGGAAGAGGTTGTTGAAACAACTGAAAGTATTGAAGAATTTCCTGAATTTACAGAGCCTGAAGAGTCTGAAAAAACGGTTGAAGCAGTCCAGCCGCTTGATATAGACCCAACGCCTGAACTGACTACTGAGGCTCAGAAGAAAGTAAGTCTTCCATATTTTTACTACTCGCAAATTGAGAGTATCGGTTTTATGAAAAAGAAGCCGGAAAAGTCCCATGGCTATGTGTTTAAGGTCAAAGGGCCTGATAAAATTATGCTCAGTAAGGGTGATGAAATCTATGTTAAAGAGTCAAACGGTTTTTCACTGACGCCGGGTGCGAAGTACTTTACCTATGATGTACTTTCACCAAGATTTGTTAAGAAGAAAATGAAGCAAACCAAAATTTTAGGCCGAAAAACCAAAAAGGTAAAACTTGGGAATCAGCATGTTATTACAGGTGTTATTGAGGTGACAGGCAAAAAATCAGGGTATGTTCTGGCGCGAATCATCAGGTCTTTCAAGACGGTTCGTCTGACAAACTATATTATGCCTTATACGAAACGGTCACCTGAAATAACCCTTGCAGGGAGTGTTGAAGGATTGGGTGGAAAGATAATTACTTCTGAGACCCATGAAAGTCTCTTCGGCGACAACAAGGTTGCTTTTATCGATAAAGGTGCGACACATGGTGTAAAACCAGGGCAGATGTATAATGTATTCTATCCTGAAGAAAAAGATTCAGCACAGTTCATCGGCGGTGATGATCTTTTTGTTCCTGTTGATTTTGCATCGTTTATAATCCTTCACGCCGAAGATAATACATCGACTGTGTTAATTACCAGCGCGTATAAAGCGATTGGGGCAGGCGATAAGTGGCATTATCCTCAGGAATAATCTAACTGAACTCATATTCGATTACTAAGGCCTTTTGTGTTAAACAAAAGGCCTTTTTTATTGTGGAAATACTTATGGCTTTCTTACAATGAGAACCCGATTGTTTTTGTTAATATGTATCCTGACCTTATATCCTTTCTTAAAACGGTTGCTTTTAATTGTTGAACCCGCACGGGAAAGAAACAGGACTTTACTTGAATACTTGTACAGGCTGTCATCGACGACAATTTCATCAGAGGCTATTCTGTCAATTTTTCCGCTGATGTATTCAAGTTTATCAATATCAGGAACTGATTTTGCCGTTGCAGTTTGCGTGGATACAAGGAACAACATAAGAAGTCCGGCCAGAATTAATCCCATATTAATATTTTTTATATGCTTCATCCTTTTTTACCTCACTTATTTTAATGCACCGGTTTAAAAAACCGGTGCCGGTTATATTGTGTTACTGAAACATTCTCCAGTAATGAAGTCCTCTTATCTCACTTGTTGTATCCTGTATCTCCTCTTTACTGAAATACATTTTGTTTTCAATGATTGCAGGCGCATAATAGATGTCATCTTCGAACTCTTTACCGGTTTTTTTATCATCATCACTATCCACATCCCCATCATCATCCACATCAAACTGAGGGGCGTCGAGCTCCCCACCATTACAGGCGTTCATTATGTGTACAACTGAACTGCCACCAGCTGAACATGGCGAATTTGATGGAATGATAGAAACGATGATAGCCTTACCTTCTCTTAGCTGAGTTCGGGCAATAACTCTTTCCCTTTCAGTCGGCAGGTCAAAAAACCAGCCAACATGAAGGCCTGCATCGTAAGTGCCGATAGTTCCAGCCTTATAATCTGCCCATAATGAAGGATCGAACCACTCGATTTCATTATTGGTTGTTTCCCGCCATCCGTCTGCAAAAACTGTCTGGGTCTGTTCTAATAGTGTCAGGTCCTTGCTGGCTGGAAAATAAGATGATGAATCTGTATTTGACAATGTTCGGGTTGCCGGTGTTCCGGATGGTGTGTTGATGGCCCCTAAATATTTGTCATATGTGTCTACACCTTTAGATTCCCAGGCATTTGACCAGTCCCACACACCATAAATGGTCTGGGTTTGAAGGTCGGTTATGTCATCGTGTGAAATATATTTACCTGTACCGAAGACAACAATAAATCCGCCAGTATTAGGATATGCAGGATATACGCAATGGGCCATGATATCCGGTGCGCCAGTGATAGGCTGTGGGACGCCGCTCTTGTCTTTTGCCTGAAATAAGGGTTGGTTTGTATTGCTGCTGTCTTTAAAAAAGACCCCCCAATCTGATTTTGTAGTGGAACGAAGATCAAATTTCCACATATTGCCCATGAGGTCACCGGCATAAACAAAATCGACAGTACCGTTAAAATCGGTATCAATGGCGACAGGCGTGCTGAGTCCGTTACATTCGGTTGTGCTGTTGCCGACACCCGTATCAATTGTTGTTACATCGTTTCCATCCAGTTCAAGAATATAGAGAACTGCTTTACCGTTGGGGCTGTCATAGCCATTCCCGAAAATGGCGACAGTTTTACCACTATTTGCCTTGACGATGCTAACTTCGCTGAATGAGAAGCCCATATCATCATCCGTACCCACAGGGAACTCCCAAAGATCTGGTGGAGATGATTCCTTTATCGTTGTCGGATTTGTTATATCTATGCCATAAAGGCCTCTGCCCCCTTTGCCAAGACCGCCAACCAGCCATGTCTTTGTACCGATTTTTGCTGTTGCTATTGTACCGTCGACAAAATAATTATGGGAGTAGTTCTCATCTGCATAATTTCTTAAATTTTCAATAACGCGTGATGGGAGAAAGGCAAACATTTCTTTCCCGTTTGTCGCATCAAATGCATGCATCATACCGTCATTGGCTCCGACATAGACAACACCATTTTCATATGTTGGGGAGGAATTTACAATATCTCCGAGTTTGCCGCTTCTGTTTCTGAATGTGCCCCCGTTATCAATCTCTTTTGAATCGTCACCCCGGATATAGTCTACTAATTTTTCTGATGTTGTCATATCAGGGTCTAAAAGTGCCCTCTGGGTTCCTGTCAATCCAAGAAATCTAAAGGGTATACCGGAGGTTCCATTGAAGGTGATGATTTCTCTATCGCCATGCGCTATTAAGTCAAGCTGATCTTGTGCCTTCCAGACAGCTGGCGGGGTTTCAAGGCCAAGTTCTCTGTTTGCGAGGATTTGTAAAACATTAAATGCCTGCAGATCACCGGACCAGTCAGCAGAATCAAAAAAGCCCTGGTACAGATCTGTGTTACTTTCAAGTTTTTGAGTGTTCACTGTTACAGATGCGCCGGTTCTGGCTCTGTCCTGAATATCAACGATAAGATCGGACAGCGCTTTGATAAGATCTTCTGTGTCACTTGCACTCAGGTAGTCTCCCCGACCATTTACTGCTGTATGCCAGAGATCATCTATTTTTTCATCATCACCATTGTCAGGGTTAACCCATGTCGGACATGTTGCATCGTCGCCCGGGCAAGTCTCGTTTGGAGTCAATGTGCCGGTAAGACCAAAAGACACAGTGTAAGTTACCATATGTTGATGCTCTGCCTGATCACGGTCATTTTTCGGAACAGAGTTGCTTAAGGTGCTCAGATCATTTTCATAATAATACATGGCGACATCGGCAAGTGTATTAGAGTAGCCATCGGCATATGGTGCACCATCAAACGTTGAGCTGTCTCCTGCGACATCAATATCAGCATTCCCGACTGAAGGGTCACTTCCGTTGTAGTATCCGTCTGTCATTACGATGACATAAGCCTGTTGGCAGGAACCGCCGTCTGCATCAAGAGCATAGGGTGACGTACCAAGATTACCATTGTCCCCATCCGTCGCATGGTAATACTGACCAACATCCTCAAGCCCTCTCCTCAACGGTGTTCCACCGCTGGCCTTAACGTTGTACAGATCAGCAAGGGTTTCGGTTTTGTAGTCCGTCTCTCCGGGAACCGCGATATCCCGGACGATTTCCTTTATACTGCCGTTGACCGTATGGATGCCAAGTCTGACATTTTTGACATCATTAATGACTTTACCTAAAGCGGCCTTGGCAACAAGTTCTCTTGTTCTGTAATACTTATACCAGTTTGCAAAGTTCTGCGTTTCAAGTGCGTAGGACCTTGATACTGTTACATCGCTTGGTGGCGTCGTATCTGGCTGAAAATCAGAGACTGTACCATGATCGCCGGCGCCATAATTTGTCACCTTGTAATATTTTACGGTACCGTCAAGGTTAACAAGGTAGGGGGCATTTTCTATAGCCGACCACATATACCAGTGCCCATACTTGATGGATACACCATCAATTGAAGTAAACTGAGAACTCAGGTTTCGTGTTGATGTTGATGTAAAATTAGGGTCTGAATACGGGTGGATTCTAGGGGTACCCGGGGTAGCATCAGAATATCCAGGCCATGCTTCGTATGTTGATGCAGGGTTATAGTAGATCCCGTTATAATCATAGAACTGAGATTTCCAGTAAGATCTTCTGTCACTTACCCAGCTTCCTCCGTTAAATCTTCCGTTGTTCTCAGGGCATAGAACATCCCACGCCATACTGCCTGAATCATCCAGAAGAAACATGACTAACGGTGGTGCGGATTTTATCTGGGTTGATAAGGGTACATCGGCAATATCAAGGCATATCTGGCTGCTGCCACAGACCCTGTCTGTACCTGTACAGTCCTGATCAATGCCATCCCCACAGATGTCGTATGCGCCCGGATAGAGGCTTGCGTTACTGTCATCACAGTCGCCACCAATAGCGACATAACCTGCTGGTGCTGAACAACCGATCTGAGTGTCGGTATTAATACCGGCACCGTCTCCGTCACCATCATAATAGTAAGTGATAGTTCCGACTCCCTCATCAATAGTTCCGTCACAGTCATTGTCTTTTCCATCACATTTCTCAGACGCTCCGGGATTCGTAAAGAAATCATTATCATCACAATCCTGATTGTCAGTTAAATAACCTGCTGGTGGTGTTGCTGATACGACAGTGGTTGTGTCTGAATCGTTACCATAACCGTCAACGTCAAAGTCACGATAATAAGTGTAGAGTGGTGCTGCAGCAGTAATGCTGAAATTATCAAACTGGACCTCACCACGATCTCCGGTGTCATTTGAACAGACAAAGAGTCCCACATCCTGAATTGTTAAAGCGGATGCACGTGTGACAGTTCCAATATGCGTCCAGTCCCCATTAATTTTTGAATAATACCCTTTGAAAACGTTTCCTGTTTTTACGAGTTTAAGCCATGTTTTTGGTGGTGCTTTTACGGATACTGCATCGACTTTGGAGCCTAACCTGCCATTGTCATCACCATCATATTGAAGCGAAAAACCATGGCTCAAATCTGGTGTTAAGGCCATTACAACGTAACCTGTACTAGTATCATCAGCTGTTATATCATTTTTAACCATTATTCCGGCTTTCGCCCATTCGGCAGTATATTCCTGATAGCGGATTCGAACAACTGCAGTGAAATCACCATTGATATCATCAAGGTATAATGCAGCGTATTCATCCTCACCGCCCCACATCTCCTGTCCATAAGCACGAATAACCAACCTGTTGGTTTCTCTTGCTTTTTGAGTTCCTGAGTGGTCGTCAGCATCATGCCACTGCCAGTCAGAGCCAGGGGCACCATTCCCACTGAAGTTATCTGAAAACGGTAATGTTACTGAGAATGCATTTGTTGCAGCAAAGAGCAACAGAAAGCAAGCCGCAATAATTACTTTAATGTACATGGTTTTAATTGTTGATTCTTTCATATTTACCACCTTGATTCCTGATTGAAAGCTATACTAATGGTTAGAAACGTCTTCTGTAACCACCAATGACTCCGACATTACCGTCACATAACTGTGCAACGCCATATACACCGTATTGCCACATTCTGGCTGCAGTCATATTATACGATTCACCCCGGGCAAGCCCTTCAAAAAGTACTGTGAAGCCAGAGGCGTCATCCGTAAACATTGTAGCGGTAGTTGCATTTTTTCCAGCACCAGAGAGAATCCATGGAACATTTTCAGGCGTGATTGTATTTTCAGGGTCTATAGTATCCGGAATATTCATGGGTGAGCCTGTAATTGAGAAAAAATCGTATTTCGGTGTTGGGTCCATATTTGCCGGCAGCAGGTGTGTGGTTGGATCTGATTCTGATTCTAATACTTCCGCTACTTCAAATAATGCTGCTTCAGCTCTGTAGACATTCTGTTTATAACATCGTCCGTTTTTTGAAATCATCATCTCTGTTGACGAGGTGTTGAGGGCTGATATTCCGAACATTGAAACAAGCATCAACACAATTAATACAAGCAGGATGATTGATCCTTTCTCCGAAGTTTCTCTTGTTTTTCTCATTTTATCCTCCTTGCTTATAGATGGTAGTATTTGACACTGTCAAAAACAAAATTCTGAACACCTGTACTGCCATTCCAGCTGACAGTTATTTTTATGGTTATTGTTCTTGTGGTAGGTTCTTCAATCTTCCAGGCAACGTTATATTTGCTATTCGGGCCAACGTCCTTTGAGCCTTCAAGAACTGATGCAAGGACTTCGGTGTACGTTCTGCTGAGAATATCTTCAGCCTCGCTTGTTGCCCACATAGCGGCCTCTGTCTGCTGAAAGGCTCTTTTATTTGAGTTGAGTGCCTGCATCTGCATTTGTGCAACTCCCATAACACCAATTGAGAAGATTACCATGGCAACAAGAACTTCAATAATGGTAAACCCTTTTTCCCTATTTATGCTGGTTTCCGATATTAAATGATTCATTTGAACTGCCTCCTTTAGTCATTTGAAACCAGGTTACGACATGTGATGATGCTTGTTGTATATCTTCGGTAAAATCCGTCATTATAGGCGCCACTCTCTCCCCAGATCACGAGTCCGGACGGTGGCGTGTATTGTCTCGGGGTCTTTATTTGTGTTAATTTCTGAGAGCGGGCAAGAAGTGATATTTGAACAGATTTTATGAACGAGGGATCCGGAGGTATTGTTGTCTGTGCCTTTACTCCGGCATTATCTATTGTTGAATAATAAAATTCTATCTCTTCAATATTATCAGCAATAGCGCTCGGGGCACCACCGTCAACTGCCCTCCCCAGATCATCCGTCCTGCCGTCTGCATCATCATCAAATAATGCATATTGAATCGTTGTCAGTGTGCCTGCGTTTTCGTCACTTACGTATGTAAATGTCATACCGGTTGCTGTGGCTGCTGTGAAGCCACTGTCAATACCGGCTGTTATATTGACAGCGTTTCCTGCAAAACCTGCCATTCGTATATCCCTTTCTAACAAATACATGGCTGACCTTATATTCTGCTGCACTTCTATGGTTTGGGATTGTGTTCTTTTTATTTTGATTTGCATCATAAACAATGTATATATACTCAGCATCACAATAGATGAAATTGCCATCGCGATCAGGACTTCTATCAGGGTAAACCCTTTGTTATTGCCAATAATTATCATGTATCCCTCCTGTCTGTATCCTGAAAAGCATATATGTTTATTAAACTATTTCCAGCTCCCGTCGGCTCCGGTCGGGCTGCTTAGAGTCCTTGCTACGCCTGAGTTGCTGAGCTGCACCTGTTTAAACAGATCACCCGCTGCATTACTAATGCTGACAGTCCCGGCGGAATTTGATGCCAGCCCCATCTGGTTGAATACAGCAACATTTGTGTTTGTGGTGCCTGGGAAGACAGCAGATAACAAGGTTATATCCTTCTCTACACTTCCCTGACTGACAGTTCTTTCGCCGGCATCAAAGGATTCAGGGGTTGCTCCATTATCCAGAAAGACAATGTATGAACCAGCGGAACCGGTACCTGTCGTGAACCTTACAGCGACATTGGCCTGGTTTTTAATTGCTTCCATTTTAGCGAGTTCAAAAAGAGAACGAATTGTATCTGCTGATGAGCCTGCCCTTTGATTATCAATCCATTTTTGCATGTTAGGTGTCACAACAGCGATAAGAATTCCTATCATTGAAATTGCAATCATAAGTTCTATGAGTGAGAAACCTTTATTTTTGTCCATATTAAACTCCTTTTGGTTATTGACTATTTCTTGTTAGTTCAATTTTTATGCCAGACAGGTGGTGCTTATATGGTAATATGTCGTGTGTGTTATATTTCAGCGTTTCTTAAATTATTGTAGAATGTGTGTTCTCGGTTGTAATCGCTGTTTGAAATTTATATCTGATAATTTTGTTTTAAAAAAAATAAAAGTTGAATAAAGAGTTCTACTGTTAATTGTTTTAAGACCAGCCTTAAAAAATTTAAAATTCTAAAACGTGTGTATTAAAACTATGTTTTTTTTAAATTACAATGAGTCAATATTTCAAGGGGTTGTATCATATGTTTACGTGTACAACTGTCCGGATATATTGGTTTGTGGATTCAATGATGTGAAGGATTAGGTGTGAGAAGTGTTTCAAATCATAACAGGATTATAGCCGAGAGTTCATTTCAGTCACAGAATTTACACCATTAATTCTTTAATCTTATCGGATGTTAAGGCATAAACTTTAATGGTTTCTGTCTTTTTCGATTCTTTTACAAGGATAGAAGCTGTTTCACCTTCCGGTGTTTTGGTGTAGCTGCAGCAGATTGACGCTGCCTGTTTTATGCTTTCGCTGTCAGCGTTGCATGGCATAAGAATTGTCGGACTGCCGATATCTTTTGCATCTAACAGGATATGCTCCTCCGGCCTGTAGTACTTCGTGAGGGCATCATTATCCCCTTTTGTTCGTCCGACAACGATTTTAACATTTTCATTTAATCGTATGTGCCGTCCGAATTTTAAGAGATGAAGATCTGATGATGTGCAGCTCTTCTGATGACCAAAAAGATCACGAAGGCGATTTGAAAAGTTTTTGTCAGTAAGGAGACAACCTCCGGCCGGTGAAGGATAATCATGGATTCCCAGATCTTTAGCCAGTTGAACCTGTGCTTTACGGGATCGGCCAGTAATATTAAGGAGTTGCTCTCTGTCAACAAGCCCTTTTTGTTCTGCTTCAGTTTCGGGTAGGTTTTTTGCACTTAAAGGCCTCAGGATAAAACCCTCAGAACCAGAGTTTTTTTCCACGTACCTGAGTGCATTTTTATTTTGAGAAAGGGGCCTCTGGCCTGCAACTTCACCGCTGAAGAGAAAATCAAATCCCTCTTTTTTCATCACTTCACCTGCAAGTCTGAACATCAGCGCATGACAGTCCCGGCAAGGATTCATATTTTTACCATATCCAAGCGGTGGATTTCTGAGCATTTCAAGATAGATTTCAGTAATGTCTGTTTTGATAACCGGAATATCGTACAGCTTTGAGGCTTTAACAGCATTGGCTGCTGAAAAGAAAGGTGTTTCGAAGGTTATCCAGGTAACGTCTATGTCTTGCTGTTCAAGAACTTTACCAGCGAGAATACTGTCAAGCCCGCCTGAACTTAAACCTAACGCTTTTACTTTTTTATTTTTGATATTGTTTTTCATGGCTCTTTAGTTTTTCAGTGATAGTTTTAAGGTTTTTTGTTTATTTGAGAGATAAAGTTTTTTCATATCCCTTTGAATAAGAGAGGCTTTCATTTCTTCTTTTGTCATTCTGCTTATATAAATATCAGGATTGAAATCTTTTTTTAGAATTTTGGGACAATCTGTACCGGTATTGCATGACAGCATTAATTTGCTGAGATTACTTTTTACCAGCGTTATGATTTCGCTCTCCGGAAGTGTATTATACTTTGCACAGGTCGATACCAGTCTCTCATATGACGGTAGAGAATCGGACTCAATCAGGCTTTTCTGCTGGCGGACAAATCGTTTAAGTCCCTTTTTTATGTGCTCGGGTTTGATCATGTTCATGCCGGCCCAGCCGGCTTTAAGCCATTTAAATGTAGCGCATTTTAACAGCCCCGGCTCGGCCTCAACGTATACTGTGACTGAAAAAGCATCATAGAGGTATGATTTAATACTGCCTAACCCGAATTTATTCAGTCCGGGTTCACCCGAATAAAAGTAATCCCGGTTTACACCTTCACCAAGGATAAAGCCTTTCTTACCTACCTCGGAAATATCTTTTTGTTTTGAGACTGAAATAAAGACATTTTTTCCCTGATGTTTTAACAGGATTCCGCTTTTAAATGACTCGTAACCATAATATGCACCGGTATGAATATCCGGTGTATTCTGCATATAGAGCGTCCCTTTTTTAATCACAGGTTGCTTAAAAAGGTCCAGCTGTTCCCAGAATTCAGCCGTATTATTGCCAGTTGGCGAAGCATTTTTCCATTCTGTGAGCCTAATATATTCGGGTTGAACGGCACATCCCGGTATTTGGGTGTTGTAGCTGTATTTAAGAAGCCGTTTAAGTGAGCTGCTGATATTAAAAGCATAATATGACGATGGCAGGCCTTTTAACCCGTCGGATAATTGTAGTGTTTTTTTTAATTCGTCAGATGAAACTGCCTTGATTAGAGACGCAGTTTTTTCAATATTAAAAGATTCGTTCCGGCACGTTGTTATTTTCAGAAGATGGTTAAACTCGGACGAAAGGTTGATCTTTGTACATTCCGAAGCCGTTAACGAAAGCGGGCATAGGGAAATAATTATTAATGTAAAAACAGAAGTAATAAATCGGATCAAAAAACAAACACCCCATATAAAGGTTACGTCAGGTTATATTATAATATTTTTAATATAACAGATTACAGCAAATAACAAAAACGTAAGTGTTTTATACCATCTTTGAATTAAAATCAAACAGTATGCACTATAACTGTCGGTGGGTTTCTGTGGGTAAAGGTCACCCGGCCTGAAAAGGCCGGGCTTATTAATTATGTCTGTACCTTTAATATTTTAAATATTTTTATCTTTAGACCTTCTATGTGTATCTTTAAATTTCTAAAAAAATCATAAAATGATGCATTCAATGAGTAGAGGGTCGGCACAACGACGAGTGTTAAAAAGGTTGCAATCAATAATCCGAATATGACAACAATTGACATCGATTTCCAGTACTGAGATGTCTCACTTACAAGCGATATTGATAATTCACGAAAATTGATAGATACACCGGTAACCATCGGTATAAGGCCTAAAATGGTCGTTATGGCAGTAAGGAGTACAGGGCGAAGTCTTGTGGCCCCTGCTGAAATAATTGCTTCATTGAGAGCCATGCCTCTTTCTTTGAGTTTGTTAATATAATCAATTAAAACAATTGCATTGTTGACAACAACACCGGCAAGGGAAATTACTCCAACACCGGACATGATGATGCCAAACGGGTATCCCATAACAGCAAGACCCAGGAATACCCCGCCTAATGAGAGGATTACCGAAGTCATTATAATAAGAGGCTGGGTTACCGAGTTAAAAAGCGTAACAAGGATCAGGAAAATCAGAAAGACTGCAATAACAAATGCTTTTAATAAAAAAGCCTGTGCTTTTTCCTGCTCTTCACCTTCACCTGTAAATTTGACCCTGTAACCGGCTGGCAATGAAAACTCTTTTAAATATTTTTCTGCCTGGGCCCTTAATACGGCTCCCGGCATTTTTGTTTCATCAACCGAGGCCTTTACAGTAACGACACGTTCATGGTTGATTCTGCTGATATCACCCATACTTCCTGAGTAGCTGATAGAAGCGACTGTCGTAAGGGGGATAAGTTCACCAGTTGATGCAGGGATCATAAGTGTTCTCAGGATATCAGTGATTTTTCTGTTCTCCTCAGAGAGTTTAACGGTAATATCATAGTCATCGCCATCTTCTCTGTAAGTTGAAACAGTATAGCCGTTATAGGCCGTTTTTAATGCAAATCCGATTGTGCCGGTTGAGAGATTAAACAGGGCAGCCTTTTGTCGGTCTATGACGATTTTAATTGAAGGGATACTGTCAGTATAATCGTCGCGGACGTCTTCAATAAGTGGGATTGCAGATATCATTTTTTGTACTTCTTTTGAGATCATCCCGAGTGTTTTAAAGTCAGGTCCCGAAATTTCAATATTAATGGGGTCTCCGGTTGGTGGTCCTTCTTCTTCCTCAATTACTGTAATTACAGCTCCGGGGATATCCTTTATCCTGTGTCGGATTTCAACAAGGTCCTCAGCAGTCGGTGTTTTACGTTTTTCATAATCGACAAATTGAATCCCAAGGTGATTCGCCGATGTTCTTGAAAACATATTGCTTCCGAATTTTTTGACAGAGGTTGCGTAGATATATTCCAGGTTGTTGATATCACCTGGTGCACTGAACCTTTCGCCATCTGATTTCACATGTGTTGTCAGAACATATGATTTATCATATTTTTCATCAGGTGAAAGGGTTTGGTCAGAGTTTTTGTTTAATACATTCGCGACAGCAATTTCAGCCTGTTTTGTAATATTGTCAATGTAGTCAAGATCAGCTCCCTGGGGTGGGTCTATATTGACGTAGATATTTGTAGGGTCAATAGAAGGAAAGAATTCCACCGGTTTTTCAATACCAATTGTAAGCATCCATATCTGCATAAGAACAATAAGCAGCGAAAATGACATAATGACAATTTTAACCCGGTTCGAAAGTGCATATTTTAAAAATGAGGCATATTTTGTTAAGACCAGCCCTTCAATTTTTATGGGTTCTTCACCTCGTTCTTCAATTTCCTGAGCAGACATTTTATCAACAACGGTGCCATTTACATTTTTCAGCTTAACAAAAATGGCAGAGAGTGCCGGATTTATTACAAGAGCAACAAACAGACTGGATGTAAGTGTCACAATCAACGTCAGGGGCAGGTAGCTCATGAATTCCCCCATGATACCGGGCCAGTAGAGCATTGGGGCAAAAGCTGCAAGTGTCGTGAGGGTTGAGCCGATCACAGGGAAGGCGACTTCGGAAGACGCTTTTTTTGCTGCTTCAATTTTGGGAACTCCCTGCTCAAGGTATCGATAAATATTTTCAACAATAACGATAGCGTTATCGACGAGCATGCCTAATGCAAGTATTAAAGCAAAGAGGACAACCATATTCAGCGTTACTCCCATAATCTGCAATACCGAGAACGAAATGAACATGGAAAAGGGGATTGCTATACCAACAAGCAACGCGTTTCTTAAGCCTAAAGCGAATAGAAGGACAATAACGACAAGCAGAAGGCCTGAAAGAATATTGTTTTCAAGATCACCGACCATAAGGCGGATACCCTTAGCCTTATCCATCAGTTTGGTTATTTTTGTCCCTTTAGGCCATGCATTTTGTCTTTTTTCAATCAGGGCATCAATCTCGTCACAGATCCGGATAACATTTTCACCACTTCGTTTTTTTACCGAAATATTCACGGCTTGGTTGCCATTCAGTCTTGACCTGCTCTCCTCATCTTTAAAGCCATCGATAATTTGTGCAACATCCTTTAAATAGACGGGGTCGCCCTCTATTGTATCAACAACAATACCGTAAATCTCTTCAGGTGTTGAAAATTCACCGGGGATTCGGAGCTGATATCTGCCGTCACCAAGGGATATTGAACCGGCAGATGTATTGGCGTTTTCATTCGGTACAACGCCCCCAAATACCGTAATTGGTATATGATAAAAGGCCAGTTTATCCGGATCCACCTCTATGATAATTTCCCGTTCATTGCCACCGGTAACATCAACTTCAAGAATGCCGGGAATGGATTCGATGTCCTCTTCAAGCTCATCGGCTATTTTTTTAAGGGTTGTTCTACCACTGTTGCCATTTAGAGAATATACAACAATCGGCATTTCAGACAGGTTCACTTCAAAGACAGCCGGGTCATCTTCGAGATCATTCGGCAGGTCTCTTTTTGCTTCATCAACTTTATCTTTTACTTTTTGAAGTACGTCATCAATATCCGTTTCAGGTGTGAATTCAATATTGATGGTTGACTCACCTTCAGCGCTGACAGAGCTGATTTTTTTTACATTTTCAAGGCCTTTCAGCTTTTTTTCGATGGGAATTGTAATTGATGTTTCAATATCTGAAGATGCGACGCCCTTATATGTTGTTGATACAAAAACATAGGGGATTGTAATATCAGGGCTGTCTTCTCTTGGAAGCACATTATAACTGTATATTCCTGTACAAATGATGATAATTGCAAGAATAACAACACTTATTCGGTTGTTTATTGCTATCTCAGGTATTATCATTGAGCCAGTTCCTCCTGCTCACTAACTTTTTTAATTATTTTAATTTTCTGCTGTTCAGACATGTTTCGTTGCCCGGATACAATCACTTCATCCCCTTCAGACAGACCTTCAGTGATCTGAACCATCCAGCCTTCCTGAAGGCCGGTTTTTACAACTCTTCTCTCAGCCCGGTCTCTTGGCGGTGTTTGATTTATCCCCCATGCATCAAAGGCAGCAGACAGAAGATCGTAATGTTTGTTTTTCTGTGCAATATAGACAAGCTTATCGTTTCCGGTAGCGATAACTGAAAAAAGAGGCACTGAAAGTGTGTTCTCAGCCTTTTGCTTTATAATTTCAATTCGTCCGAACATGCCGGGTAGTATTTCATGGTCAGGGTTTTCTATAACCACATCAAGGTCATAGAGCCTTGCAAGTGAAGCGGTTGTTTTAGATAAAAAATGCTTTTTTGCCGGAAAGATTTTTCCATCAAGCCCCTTAAATGCAACCTGAAAATCTGTCAGGCTGCGTACTTTATTCATATCTGATTCTGGGATGCCGACAGTGACTTTTACTTTGTCAATCTGAATGATTTCCGCAACAGGTATACCGGTATCAATAAACTGTCCTTCTTCAATTAATATACTGTTCAGGATTCCTGAGACCGGTGCCTGCACAGAACACTTCTCAAGGTTAAGCGCTGCAACTTTCATTTCAGCCTCTGCGCTGGCAGCTTTTGCTGTTATGGAATCAAGATCAGATTTATTTGACAATTTTGAGCTATATAGGTTTGTCAGTCTTTTTTTTGAAGCAATTGCAGATTCATATACAGCCTTCTTGGCATTATAGTCATGCAGATATTTTGCAGAATCAAGAACAGCAATGACATCTCCTTTGTTTACCTGTTGACCTTCCTCTGTCATTTTCTCTATAACTCTTCCAGCAACCTCCGTTGAGACCTCCACCTGTAACCAGGGCTCCACAAAACCAGGCAGGTTGATTTTATCTTTGATTGTATCCGGTTTCAGTTCTAATGTTACAACATTTATTGCTGCCTCATTGTCACTGATGGCATTTTTTTTAGCCGCTTCCACCTTTTCGGCTTTCTTGCTGCACATCGTTCCAAGAAAGAGGATTGCTAAAATGATAACGATTACAGGAAACCAGCCTGACATAAATCTTTTTTTATTATTTTGTTTAACATTCATTCTGTATTAAAATCCCTTAAACATTATTTATTATCTTACTTTTTTAGCCCTGTCTCTTCCGAAAAAGTGCCTGTTGCTTTCTTCAGTTTTAAAAGCGCCAGTTTGTACCCGTATTCTGCATTGGAAAGGTCGCGTTCTGATTCAACAAGCATTGTATTGGCATCCATCATGTCAACACTGTTTGAAAGCCCGTGTTTAAACATTTCGGCTACAGCCTTGTAATTCTGATTCGAAAACTTAAGTTTGTCAGATAGGGCTTTAAGCTTACTCTTTTGTGTATTAACTTCTAAAAATGTGTTCTCAATTTCCAGCCGGATATTTTTTCTGGCTATCTTAAGGCCCAGCCGGGCTTTTCTTTTTTTTGCGGCAGCCTGTTTGATTTCAGCCCGTCTTAAACCACCATCGAAAACAGTGAATGTGAGTTTTGCCCCCACGGAATAAGCCTCATTATCAGTATCAATTTTAGAAGAGACACCCGAACCATCACTCTCTGTATTTACAGTGCTGTCGGCATATTGACCTTCAATTGAAACGGTTGGCCAGTATGCACCGCTGGCATGTTTTTTTGCTTTTTTTGCAAATTCATAGTCAGCTTCAGATGATTTTAATAATGCCCTTTTAGCCAACCCTGTCATTTGTAATTCATTGAGATCCATTTTGCTTTGGGCCATGTGATTTTTTGATGGTTCAGATAACATAAAGTTGGCAGGAATATTGACCAGGTTTTTAAGCGATGCACGGGCAAATTTTAACCTGTTTTGAGCATCAATATATTGTGACCTTGCATCAGATAACTCAGAGTCAGCTCTGTACATATCTGTTCGGGTAACGTCTTCAAGTTTCAGCCGTGTAGCAACTGCATTTCTATGTTTTTTTAATCGTTTTACATTTGCAGCTGCAATATCTATCCCTTTTGTAGCCTGAAGTACCATATAATAAGCGGATGCAACCTGATACAGATAGCTCTCTCTTACTTCATCAAGATCGTAACTGCTCTTTTCAATACTTTTTTTTGCCATGCCAAGGGCGATTAATTCTCTGCCGTTCAATGTAAAGGATTGATCGAACCGTATTCCCCAGGTTGTCGTATCTGTTTTTTGGGAAAGTTCCGGAAATGAAGATGGCGGGGATGCCGGGTCAGTATTAACATCAGCATCTTCCATTGTATACTGACCAAAGGCAGTGAACCTTGGAACAAGCACTGAGAATGCTCTTGTTTTATCTTTTTTTGCAATAAAAAGATCCTCTTCAGCAATTTTTATCTGTTCCGCATGTTTAACAGCAAGCTCATAGAGCATGCCAAGGTCGTAGCTGGTTTTGTTTTTCTCTGCTGTTGCAGTGGAAAACTGGATGAGCAGGACGATTGAAATAAGTGTTACTATTTTTTTTGTTTTCATAAATTACCCTCTGTAAATGCCGGTGTAGTCCAAACAGTACCGGGTGTATCCTCTTTGATTTCCGGCAAAACTGCAAATATATATGGTCGAACTGTTAATATTTCTATCTGAACTGTCGGGATTCATATTGTTATCATCTCCAGGTATAGATTGAAAAAATGGTTTACATGGGTGGTATAATCAAATTCACCTTTTGGCATCAATCCACTCCAGAGTCCTATGCCATCAAGATAAGAAAGCATGTTCCTTGCTATGATGTCAATGTCTCTTGCAATTTCTGGTTTAAAAGTACCTTTTGATATACCGTCAAGGAGAATGTCAGTGATAATTGTGAGGCCCCCTGTGCACATGTCTCTTATTTTATATCTGTCGTTGTAATATATACCGGTTTCAGAGAGTGTCTGTTGTTGAATGGTATTGAATATACCAAGAACTTCTGAGTTGTTGGGGTTAAACATGGACGTAGCTGTTTCGACAAACTGTTTCAGGGCTTCGACGGGGTTGTCGATATCACTTAACAGGTTTCGTATTGTTTTTGTGGACTGGTCAATCCAGACTTCAACGGCGGTTTGAAATATTTCCTGCTTGCTGTCAAAGTATTCATAGATGGTCCCTTTTCCTATGCCTGCGGCTTTTGCAATCTGGTCAATGTTTGCTGTCTCAAAGCCTTTTGAAAAAACCGGCAGGGATGCAAGAGCGATGTCTGTTTTTTTCTGATCTCTATCTACAAATTTGGGGGACATATATCCTTTTATATCTTTTAAACTGACTGATTGTTCAGTAATAATAGTGAAGGATTGTCTTAAAGTCAAGGGGCGCTATTCAGTGTTTGTTCTATCAACGCCTATAATTATAGAGCTATCAGGGTGTGGCTTGATGGGGAGATATAGGGAATAGGTTTATTCCGACTCTCTGGTCGGTAAAAAGCTTTATTTTAATTCTCGTGGGCGCAGGTATGATCATTTAAAAAATCATATTGACTTGATTGACCTGTACAGCTGCTTTTTGCCCTGATAATAACTTTATTTAATAGGGAATTAATGCTACTGCTGTATGCACAATAAATAAAAAATTGAATCTGAGGGCTTCTATGACTATTAAAAACAGAGTCTTGTTTAATCTGTTAGTGCTGTTAACATTTACGCTAACCGGTTTTTTAATTTACTCAAATATTTTTCAGAATGAGTTTGTTTTTGATGACATCAATAATATTCGTGAAAACACGCATGTTGTTATGGGGTCGCTATCAATCGACTCACTCCGAAATGCAGCTTCCGGGGGCAGGCCTGTTGCGACTTTAACATTTGCATTTAACCATTTGTTTCATGGCTTCAATGTCTGGGGGTTTCATTTTGTTAATATTGTGATTCATATAATAAACAGTATTCTCTTGTTCTTCCTGTTTACAGCAATTCTTGGGCTGATCGAAAAGAAAACATCGCCTGTAGAAACGTCTTTATCAAAAAAAAATAAGGATGCAGTCCCTTTTTTTGCAGCGTTACTCTGGCTTGTTCATCCTCTCCAAACGCAGTCGGTTACCTACATTGTTCAGCGAATGAACAGCCTCTCAGCACTTTTTTTTATGCTCGCCATTCTGTTTTATCTCTCGGCACGGAAACAGGTCCGGAGAGGACACAAAATAATTTTCTTTGTATTTTGCGCAGGGGCCTTTGTATTAAGTGTCGGTTCAAAAGAAAATGGATTGATGTTGCCCTTTCTTCTTCTGTTGATAGAGCTTTGCTTTTTTGAAAGTATCGGGAAAGAGCAGGTTGCTAAGTACTGGAAATTTATTGCAGGGGGAGGGGTTATTTCATTCTGTATCGTTGCCCTCTGGCTTGGGGCAGGGCGTATAGACTTGATTTTGACCGGTTATGATACTTATGATTTCTCACTTCCGCAAAGGTTGCTTACTGAATTCAGGGTTGTTCTGATGTATTTGACCCTGATTGTTTTTCCGTGGCCCGGAAGGCTTCACCTCGACTATAATTTTCCAATCTCATATTCTCTTTTTGAGCCGGTTACCACATTCTTTGCGATGGTAATAATCGGAGTGCTGCTTATCTATTCTGTTCTGTGCTTTAGAAAGGATAGTCGTTTCTACAGTCATAGTAAGCTGACGGCATTTGCAATATTATGGTATTTTCTGAATCTGCTGATAGAGTCTACATTTATCCCCATTGAACTTGTTTATGAGCACAGAGTTTATCTGCCTTCGATGTTTTTGTTTTTGATATTCACTGAATTTATTATTAACCGGATAAAAAATCGATACATACCCATTATAAGTCTGATTATTATTGCATTGATTTTTTCAGGGTGGACATATAAACGAAATTTTGTATGGAAGGACAGAGTCACTGTCTGGCGGGATAATATTGCAAAACTCCCTCCCAAGGCACGTACGTATTCAAATTTTGGTACGGCTTTGATGAATGAGAAACGCTATGAAGAGGCGATTGTTTATCTTAAAAAAGCCATTCGGCTTAACCCCGGCCATTATCCGTCTCATAACAATTATGGATATGCCTTGTATAAACTTGGCAGATATCAGGATGCGCTTAGTTATTTTCAGGTGGCGATAAACATTAAAAATGATTATCCACTGGCTTATCAGAACTGGGGTGATGCGCTTCAAAAACTTGGCAAGAGGAATGAGGCGTTATTAAAGTATCTGAAGGCAATATCGTATAAATCAAATTCATCGACAATTCTGAATAGAGTTGCGATGATTTATGCCACTGAAAAAGACTATTTAAAGGCTGCGGCATATTTTGAAAAAATCCATGCGCTTCAACCGGAGAAGGCTGCTGTCTGTTATAATATTGTGTGTATGTATTCACTTGCTGATGATAAAGACATGGCCGTTAAATGGCTTGATAAAGCTATATCTCTGGGGTACAGGAAATGGGAAAACATTTTGAATGACAGGGATCTGGATAATATTCGAAGTACAGATTTTTATAAAAAAATTGTTAAAGACAGATATTAGTCTATTGACCTGTTTTAACCTGTTTAATTATTTCAGGAAGATAAGTGAACAGGTAGTCAATATCTTCTTTAGATGTGGCAAGGCCAAAACTGAACCTGATAGCGCCGTATTTATCAGTGTCAACACCCAGAGCTTTGATAACCGGGGAAGCTTCTTTGCTACCTGAGCTGCAGGCTGCTCCGGCTGATACATAAATGCCTATCTGATTGAGACTTATTAACAGGGCGCCGCTGTCAACATCCGGGACACCAATATTGAGGTTTGACGGTACCCGGTTTTTAAGTGAACCGTTAATAATATAACCCGGCACATGTTTATCGAGGTTTTCAATAAAATAATCCCTTAAAAGAGTAATCCTCTTCATTTCTTTCTCTTTTTCAGCATGAACACAGGCTGCCGCCTTTCCAAAACCGATGATATGACCGACGTTTTCAGTACCGGATCTGCGGTAAAACTCTTGCCCACCGCCATGGATCAACGGTACCAGATCATATGTGCTATCAATGTAGAGGGCTCCGATACCTTTTGGTCCGTATATTTTATGCCCTGAGACTGACATCATAGAGATTCCCATCTCTTTCGGATTCAGGTCAATTTTTCCGAAGGCCTGAACCGCGTCGACCATAAACGGAACTTCCGCCAGTCTGCAAAGTTCACCTATTTCTGCAATTGGATAGATCGTCCCAATTTCATTGTTAACCGCCATGATTGATACGAGAATAGTATCCGATCGGAATGCATTTCTAACTGCATCTGCCGTTATCACTCCGTTTTCATCCGGATCGAGGAATGTAATATCAAAATCGAACATACCCATAAACTGGATAGCCTCAAGAACCGAGGAGTGCTCAATGCAGGTCGTTATGATATGGCCTTTTGATTTGGTCTCTATATAGCGAAGCGCAATTCCCTTAACTGCAAGGTTATTTGCTTCTGTTCCGCCGGAAGTGAAAATCAGCTCATTCGGGCTGACGTTAAGGCATTCTGCAAGTTGCCATCTTGCTTTCATCGTTTGGTCAAAAGCGGCTTTACCGAGATATGTACTGCTGGATGGGTTTCCGTATCCACCAGGATTCCCATAGTAGTCAGTCAGGACCTTCCTGACCTCTTTTCTAATGGGTGTTGTCGCATTATAATCGAGATAGACCTCTCTTTTATTCTTCACTTTTATATTTGCCACAGGCTTGCAGATGTCGTTTGTCGTATGGATTGGAATGCCAATCCATGTGTAGACTGAGTTCAGCCCATTCGGGAAGAGCGCTTCAATATCCTCACGGGTTGCTCCTGTATACCTTTCAATGTTGGTGTAGAGCGGGCCAACATGGTTTTTTTCGTAGTAGGTATAAGAAAATTCAAGTATCCGCCGGTGTCGTTCCGTAAGATATGTGCCGGTTCTTCTGGCCATCTGATTGATAAATGTTTTTGCATAATTATTCAGCATAGTACCATCATTCGCATAGTTTTAATTACAGGATAAGTTATCATGTATTATCAGCATCCGGATACAGATGGAACGGGAACCCGGTTCGTGAGTCTTTCATGCCTTTGACTGTTATCTCAAAATCTTTCCACGGAAAACCTATTCCAAGTCTGTTCCCTTCGTACTGGCCAATAAGTCTGGCACCGACACAATAGGTCGAAATATTAATTTCCTGTGTCAGGAAGGGGCGGACAATCAGGTCAGAGTTTACTACACGGACACCCCCCATGCTCGCGTTGACGCGTTTACCGGTATTGTATTGATAGGCCTGAACCAGCCTTGTAAGTTCAACCGGCCGGACGCTCATGACGATAATATCAGGCGTAATATCTGCCATTTCAAATTCGCAGGGGTAGAAAAATACAGCATTTGTATCTGCCGGCTGAATTGCAGTCATATCATTGATAGCCGTTCTGGCAGTTTCAGCTGAATTATACCTGCCACTATCCTCCTTGCCAAAAAGAGCAAAATCCATCCGGTTCTGTTCTTTGCAGGCGTATACAGTACCTTCTGTAAATTCTTTAGGTGTTGGGGGGATAAATGCATCTTCAGTATCGGTCTGATTTTTCATGATATCAGTATAAACTCTCGGGCCTTCAAACGACTGGTTGTCATGCTGATCAACAAGGCCGAAAGTTATTGCTGCGGCGATACAGCCGATATTGCTCCTTGTGAGACAGACCGGATCTCCAAGAGCGGCCTGCTTTGCCGCCTGACAACTTGTCAGGGATATTCCGTCAGTAATGAATTTATTTAATTCATCAGGGAGTGCTTCATCGCCTCTGTAGAATTTTACTGCTGTCAAAGGGATTTCAAGCCCCGGGACTCCCATATTGTCAATCAATGTCTGATAGTGGGTCTTTAGGTGGGTCATCTATACCTCACACGGATTTTTTTAGGGCTCTCTGTTGCGCTGCTTTTCATTTTCTGTTTATTAAAATGTTGTCAGTGGAGAAAACTGACTTTGACTTAATATTTTGGAAAGTTATAAAGTATTATAACTTTAACCGTTTATTTTTGCAACAGGATATATTTTTGCCGGTTGTAGCAGGTGGCTGGTAGTTGACAAAAGTTTTACAAATGGGAAATATTTTCAATGTTTGTTGTAAAGCTTTGTATCGAATTGAAAATATGGAGGATAATGTGTTCAATTTTTAATGAAAAAAAATAATAAAAATTGTTTTAACGGGTGCATTTAAAACAGAGAAACGAACAATTTTTTAAATAGTTGACCTAAACGTTAGAATGCTGTTTATTAATGTTCACACGATTAACCGGAAGGGATTCCGTTATTCAACACTCAGGCATTATAATATCTGACGTAAAGGCACAGTTTATGGGGAAAAAATATTATATCGTTTATAATCCTGTTACATATAACCTTATGGACAGTATCGGAAAATGTAATTCACCGGTGGAACTCCTGTCATATATTTCAAACAGGGATGCTTCTGGAATAAATAGTGACAACTATCTTGATTACCTTGAATTTGATATCAGGAAAGAGAAAAAAGGGATGGTTGAGACCTTTGCTATTGAGAGTTATGCAATTATCTATGTTGCAAATCAGGTTGCAAAATTTGAACCTGACGCAAGAGTGATACTATCTGATGGTATAAGAACCCGGCTGAAAGATATCATCGCGGAAAACGGAAAACCTGCCGGTGTGTTTATTTCTTCCATGAGTTCGAATTTTCCAACAACTGTCTGTACAGCCATTGCACTTAATCATGGCCAGATCCCGGTTGCAATTGGCGGCATTCATGTCTCAACCAGCGGGCATGATGTTGATCTGTTTATCAGAAAGCATGTTCCGGAACCTGGCCTTATATCTTATGTCAGAGGTGGTGCTGATTCGGATGTAATGGGTTCGCTTATCAGGGATTTGAATAACGGCGAAATGAAATCGTCTTATACCGGTTATAAAATGGTTGAAGACAGGGTCTGGGGCCAGAAAAATATTGAACATATGCAACCGATGCAGCTCAATTTTTTAAGGCGACTCCCGTTTATCGGGAATATGCTAGCTGAAAAAATAAGGGTTAACCCTACTGCGCCATACCTCGGTTGTCCACATTCATGCAGTTTTTGCTCAATTTCAAGCCTGCCAAAAGATATTCGCAGGTTTACCATGCGAACCCCCCAGGATTTTGTAAATGAAATTGAAGATATTCAAAAAGATGGTGTTAATCTACAATCGAGGCTTTTTTTCTTTTTGCCGGACAATATAATTCTTGGCGGGAAAAGGCTCGCAGAAATTCTCGATATCCTGATTGAAAGAAAAATAAAAATAAATTACATGGTTCAGATATCAATCGAAGTTGCTGATGATGATAGTCTTTTGAAGAAGCTTCGGCTTTCCGGGGCGTCACATCTTTTTATCGGCTTCGAGTCTCTTGATATAAGAAACCTGAAAGCCATTGGCAAGAATGTCGCAAAAGATATTGAAACAACAGGCAAGACGCCTGCCGAATATTATTCTGAACGTATCAGAAAAATCCAGCGTCATGGTATGACAGTTCATGGCGCATTTATTCTGGGTCTTCCCTATGACTATTTTAATTCAATCTATGATAATACAGGTCATGATTATGGGAAATTCTGTGTTGAACATAATATTGGCATACAGGCGACACCACTATCAGACCTGCCCGGATCCAGAGATTTTATTGAAACACAAAAAAACGGGAATTATCTGTTCGGAAAAGACGGCACAATGGCGTATCTTATAGCGCTGGTTGTTTGTGATCTGACCGAAGGAAACAGGATTCCTGATGATTCCGTCAAAAACAGCCCTCTGGTTGTGCTCCATATGGCATATGAAGCCATCAACAGAGTCGGGCAGACGAAAAATGCATTTAAAAGCGCTCTTGTAATGATGGCAAAAAGTTTTCGGTATCCGACGGCAAATGGTCGGCGTTCTTTTCCTGAGCGCCTGAATGATGCTTTTGTCGGTTTTTCTGTGCCGCTTCTGGTAAGCCTGTATAAGGACCATGCAGAAAAAGTGCTCTCTTCTTTTTCAGATATCAGGGGGTCATTTGAACGGCTTTATGACATGGAAAAAGATGAGAAAATTAAAAAGCAGTTTGAGAAGTATGTGAAGGGGTTTATCAACCGGTAGGAAACTTCCAGAAATGGCCAATTACTGCGTTACTCGATGTTCGACGTGGCGCTGCCACTACTTCACATCGAGATGCCTTGTACTTGGTCATTTCTGAAAGTTTTGTGGTGCTGTGTATAATAAATATGGTAGATTTTTTATTAAAAATATTAGATGGTATCCACGGCTTAATTTTATTAGGCAGTGGACTCTTCTATTTCCTTTTTTGTTTTCGGACACGCCTATGGTTTCCTAAATATATTCATTTTTTAGCCACCTTATCCCTATTGTTGAACGAAGCCGCTGCGCGGCAAAAAAAACAAAAATAATGTATAACTCCTGCCAGTGTCCAATACCGGTC
>JQIA01000140.1_pt1 | contig 32193 bp, 20 predicted proteins | sample 811431 | NCBI WGS metagenome assembly JQIA01 (sample SAMN02998118, study PRJNA258478) | marine sediment metagenome | biome: marine; feature: seafloor; material: sediment; isolation source: oil-polluted sediment collected from 3 locations (0.5 km, 0.7 km and 0.9 km)... | place: USA: Gulf of Mexico ...
CATCCCCAAGCATATAACGCAGCCCCTGTATTAGCTCATCAGTAGGCTGAACTCGCCACTCTCTACTCAGCTCGATCATTGAGCGGGCGTCGCTTCGATGGTAATCAACAGCCACTTTACAGCCTTCCCCGCCTTCACCCTTATAAGGGGTGAGGGTTTCTTCCAGCTCATTTAAGAAGCCATTAGCAAAAACACCCTCATCTATTTTCAAATAAAGTGACTTTGCATGACGTATACGCGCACTAAGTAAGTCTGAGGCGGAGTTAACTCTCATTTTGGTTGAGCCTGAATAATCATCAATACTCACCTCACCCTCTACAACAAGAATAGTATCGCTAATTAACAAATCTTTATTCTGCTCATAACTATCAGAAAAGAAAGCGATTTCAGTACGTGCAGTACGGTCATCAATCGTCACAAAGCCCATTGTGTTGCCTTTTTTATTCTTCATGACTCGAACAGCAACAATCAAACCTGCAATATTGATATTCCCCTTACCTGGTTGAATATCGGCAATAGGAGTTTTAGCAAACTGGCGAATTTCTCGCTCATACTCATCAAATGGATGCCCAGTTAAATATAAACCCAGCGTGTCCTTTTCCATTTTAAGACGTTCTTTTTCGCTCCACTCTCTAGTATTAGCGGTAGCCGCATAAACGTCTTCATCTTCATCTGGCACGACCGCGCCAAACATATCATCCATCCCAACATTTTGATTTCGAGAGTTTTGAGCGGCACGGCGAACGGCCTCTTCAATACTTGCCATCATTCGGCCACGACTGGGGCCAATTTTATCCATTGCCCCTGAGCGAACGAGCGCTTCCAAGGCTCGTTTATTAACTTTTTTAAGATCAACACGGTCACAAAAATCAAACAAACTGCTAAACGGGCCGCCTTCAACTCTAGCTTCGAGAACACTTTCAACAGGCCCCTCACCCAAACCTTTAATGGCACCTAAACCGTAAACAACCCTGTCAGCCTCATCAACTGTAAAACTAAATTCACTTACATTTACATCAGGCAGAACCAGGTCAAGTTCCATTCGGCGGCATTCTTCAACCAGAATAACCACCTTATCGGTATTCTGCATATCGGCAGATAATACCGCCGCCATAAATTCAGAAGGAAAGTGTGTTTTTAGCCAAAGCGTATGGTAAGAAACCAATGCATAAGCCGCAGAGTGCGACTTGTTAAATCCGTAACCGGCAAACTTCTCTACCAGGTCAAATATTTTCATCGCTAGGTCTGGGTCAATACCCTGCCCTTTTGCACCATCCGCAAAAAGAGTACGTTGCTTCGCCATCTCTTCTGGCTTCTTTTTACCCATTGCACGTCGAAGCATGTCAGCACCACCCAGGGTGTAACCTGCCAGTGCCTGGGCTATTTGCATTACCTGTTCCTGATAAACAATAACCCCATAGGTGGGCTCAAGAATTGGCTTCAGACATTCATGCTGGAAATCTACATGAGGATAAGCCACATCGGCCTGCCCATGTTTTCGGGCTATAAAGTCATCAACCATGCCACTTTCTAGCGGCCCTGGTCTAAACAACGCTACCAAAGCGATCATATCTTCCAGATCATCTGGTTGAAGACGGCTTACCAGGTCTTTCATACCACGAGATTCCAACTGGAATACCGCGGTTGTTTCGGCTCTTTTTAGTAGTGCAAATGAGGCAGGATCATCTAACGGAACCTCTTCGATATTAACCGGGTTGTCTACTCTCTTTCGCGCATTGATCATTTTCAATGCCCAGTCAATAATGGTCAGCGTTCTCAGCCCCAAAAAGTCAAACTTAACCAGCCCTGCGGCTTCAACGTCATTTTTATCAAACTGGGTAACAAGACCTTCACCTAACTCATCACAATGTAAGGGTGAAAAGTCAGTCAGCTTAGTAGGAGCGATTACCACCCCGCCCGCGTGCTTACCTGTGTTACGGGTGAGACCTTCTAGTTTAAGTGCCATATCCCAGATTTCCTGGGCGTCTTCATCCTCGTCAATAAACTCACGCAGCGGTGGCTCTTGGTCTATCGCTTTTGACAGTGTCATGCCGATTTCAAAAGGAATCATTTTTGACAGGCGATCAGCCAAACCATATGACTTACCCTGAACACGTGCCACGTCTCGTACTACTGCTTTAGCGGCCATGGTTCCAAACGTAATAATCTGTGATACGGCGTTACGGCCATAATTATCTGCCACATAGCTGATAACTCGATCACGCCCGTCCATACAGAAGTCGATATCAAAGTCAGGCATTGATACCCGCTCTGGGTTTAGAAATCGTTCAAAAAGAAGGTCATACTGAAGCGGGTCAAGGTCTGTTATTTTAAGTACGTAAGCAACCAATGAACCCGCACCAGAGCCTCGCCCTGGCCCTACTGGAATATCATTATTTTTTGACCACTGAATAAAGTCCATTACGATAAGAAAGTAACCGGGGAACCCCATCTGAATAATGATATCTAACTCAAACTTTAAACGATCAAAATAAGGTTTACGCTTTTCCTGATAGTCTTCAGCCGTATCATCCAAAATAGTTAAAAGCCTTTCTTCCAGACCTTCTTCCGATATCTTGGTGAAAAATTCATCCATCGTTAGCCCGACAGGGATGGGGTAATTGGGTAGAAAGCATTCACCTAGCTGAACCTCTACACTGCAACGCTTTGCGATTTCAAGGGTATTTTCCAGAGCCTCAGGAATATCTGAGAACAGCTCAGCCATTTGCTCAGGGCTTTTTAAATACTGCTCGGGGCTATAACGTTTTTCACGTCGAGGGTCATCTAGTGTGCAGCTATCGTGTATACAAACCCTGGCCTCATGCGCCTCAAAATCTTCGGTATAAAGAAAGTGTACGTCGTTTGTTGCGACGACAGGGCAACCCATTTCAGAGGCAAGTTCAACACTCAGATGAACGCACTCTTCGTCATCTTTTCGTGAAGTACGTTGCAGTTCCAGATAGAAGTCATCTGGAAAGACATTCATCCAATAACTCAACCGCTCTACGGCTTGTTCTTTTTTCTCTGCAAGTAAAGCCCGGCCTATTTCGCCATCTTTTGCACCTGAAAGCGCAATAATTCCTTCCGATGAAGCGGCAATCCATTCTTTTTGAAGAATCGATTTGTCATGATGCTGGCCTTCAGTAAAACTAAGTGAAACCAACTCGGTAATATTTCGATAGCCCACATCATTTTTAGCATAGAGTGTTAGTCTACTGGGTTTGCTTTCATCTTCTGGGTTTTCCAGCCATATATCCACCCCAAGCACTGGTTTAATACCCGCTCCCATCGTCCCGTTATAGAATTTCACCAGCGAGCACATGTTTGACTGATCTGTCACGGCAACCGTAGGCATATTGAATTCAACCAACTTCTTAACAAGCGGTTTCAATCGAACGGAACCATCAACCAGTGAAAATTCAGAGTGGACTCTTAGATGTACAAAAGGTACAGACATAAACACTTCTATTTCAGAAAATTAATATAAGGTGCGCTTGCGCACCATTACTGTCAGGGCATTACACGAAAATCAACTGAGCAAATCATCTTCCGCTAACTGCAGCATGTCATCATATCGATTTATCACTTGCTCGTTATCGTCCTGAGTTGTGCCGCGAAAAACGGCAACCCCCATTCTAAACTCAACCCACTCTTGAAGCGATTTCTCTTCAAGATAGTTCTCAATTTTCATTTTAATTCGGGCTGCTAAATTTTCGGTGCCGGCACCATTGGTATGAGGTAAAAGTGTGGCAATGCGCTTTTCACTATAACGCGCCGCCTGATCAGAATTACGCAAAACCCCTTGAATGAGTTGAGCAACATCGGACAATACATTAACGAAAGCGTCAACAGGAAGCTCAGGCAAGCTTTCATGGTGCGTGGCTAAATCTATTAAAATGATAGATAGATCTTGCTGGTAGCGTTTACTACGATTAAATTCACTCGTTAACCAAGACTCCCAATAGGCTCTACTACTAAGCCCTGTCACTTCGTCACGCAGGCTATTTTGCTCTAATTCAAGCTCAAGTTCATTACCTCGGATTTCATGGCGAATAAGTGCTGATATATTCTTAAGGCAAAGTGCCGCCCGCTTTTTCTCTCCACCTAAAAGACGAACCTGTAAACTAAAATGACGCTCCACCCCTTGAGGTTCTGAGATAATCAAGTGATCGCTTAGCCAGTGGCCATCATCGGCTTTAAATACCGATTTTACCGGGCCAATAAATTGTTCTACCAACAGCGCATCAAACACATCAGTTACGATGCATCCTGCAAAGTTAGTCTCAGATAAGGTTTGGTCAGATGAAATTAACTCACCTTTAACCATGTTCTGGAATGCGGTATTGCAATAACGGATCGTTAAATCTTCTTCTACAAGCAATACACCGTCTTGCCAGGCATCAACTAGCTGGCTAAAAAAAATATCTAAGTCTGGTTCGGCAAACATATTTGATATTTATCCTATTTATTATTGAGTTTCAATGAGGTGGATATTAGCACGCCATTAGCGACAACCACAGAGCGGATATGAGGATTCAAGAACAAAAAAATTAGGTTTTATAACGTCCTGCTCTAATTACCCAGTGTTACCTATTATTTTTGATCCAGTAACGACCTTATTCGTGGAGCTAAATTTGACAATGTATACGGTTTTTTTAGCAGGTTCACATTTAAGTTGTGCTGGCGGTTATGAGTAACTACGTTACCAGTATAACCAGAGGTAAGTAACATCTTAAGATCTGGCCTTAACTCTGCTGCAGCCTCAGCAAGTTCATACCCATTCATGCCGCCTGGCATTAACACATCACTGAATAAAAGTTGTATATCAGGATTACCCTCCAACCTTTCCAGGGCTTGCAGACCGCTACTGGCTACCAAAATACGATAACCTAGCGTTTCGAGAGACTCTTGGGCTAATTCCAGCAAGCCAAGCTCATCATCAACCACCAGAATTGATTCAGTCCCTCCTGGTAATTCAACCTGCGTGCAGGGAACAGACCTACAGAACTTATTTTCTTGCCCCCCCCGAGGAAAGAACAACTGAAAGGAAGTACCCGAGCCGAGCTCTGAAATTACTTTAATATAACCGAGAGAACGCTTAGTAAAGCCAAAAACCATTGCAAGACCCAAACCGGTTCCCTTACCCTGTGGTTTAGTGGTGAAAAACGGCTCAAAAATACGGTCTTGTAACTCATCAGGAACACCACAGCCAGAGTCACTCACCGTTAGCTGCACATAGTCGCCAGGAGAGGTGCCTGGATTCTGTTCACAATAATCTTCATCGAATGTGTAGTTAGATGTTTCCAAAACAACCCTCCCTCCACCTTGCATTGCATCACGCGCATTAATAACCAAATTAAGCAATGCGTCTTCTAAGTCACCCGAATCTATTTCTGTTAACCACAGGTCACGTGCAAAACGATTCTCTATTTCTACCCCAGGAGTGACTGATCTGGCTAAAATATTGTCCATCTCAGTAATAACCTGATTTATGTCCGTTACCGAAACCTGTGCGGCCTGCTTTCGAGAAAAGCTAAGAAGTTGTTTAGTAAGGACGGCGGCACGTTCTGCAGACTTTTTGATCGTTAAAATACGCTTAAGTGCACTATCGTCATTATTACCAATATGGAGCTCTAATAGAGTAAGGTTACCCAGCATAATCCCAAGAATATTATTAAAATCATGAGCAACTCCTCCTGTTAGCTGGCCTACTGCATCCATTTTTTGTATGCGGCTCATTTGTATATGGGCTTGTTCAAGCTCCTTGGTTCTTTCATGAACCAGCTCCTCAAGGTTCTCCTGATAGGCGCGATTTTCTCTGAGTAGTTTGGCTTTTTCAAGCGCCTTTTCTACCGTATGGTGCAGCATTTCAAGATCATTAACAGGCTTTACCAAATAATCATCAGCGCCTCGCCTTAATGCCTCTACGGCATCACTTATTCGTCCAGCCCCGGAAATAACTATGATAGGGGTATCAGGGGCAATTTCTTTTCCATGCTTAATCACTTCAAGCCCACCCATTTTGGGCATGCGCAAGTCAGTCAAAATTAAGTCGGGATGCTCGCTTCTCAATAATTCAATGCCCACCCGGCCATTTTCTGCCTCAATTACCTGGTAATTCAGATCTTCCAACTGATCGCAAAAACTTTGCCGTATAACGGCTTCATCATCAATTACCAAAATGGTTATCAAGTCATCAGTTTCACTCATCACATGTCTCCCCCCTCAGGCCTCATTCCGTCCATAGTACTGATGACTTGTTTTTCAAGTTCACTAAAGTTGGCTACTGGTTTTTTGAATAGCCTATTAGAGACGCAAGGCAAGGCTTGCAAGTCATCTGGCACATTATATTCCGGAGACCCTGTACAAATTACAAATGCCATAACGAAACCACGTTTATAAGCTTCACGAATAAACTCATTGCCATCCATGCCAGGTAATCGCATATCAACAATAGCCGCTACCGGCTGTTCATTTTCGAGTAATAATAATGCATCTTCTCCAGATTCAGCCTGAACCGGCAGCCACATCTGGTCTTCAAAGTAATCTACGAAGCTTTGGCGTACAGCTTGTTCATCATCCAGAATCAGAATTTTTTTCATGCATCCTCCTTTACGCTATTCAGAGGCAAACGAATAATAAACCTAGCACCTTTACCTTGCTCAGACTCCACACTAATCTCTCCTCCATGATGTTCCACAATGATAAAGTAGGAAACACTCATTCCCAAACCAGTCCCTACTCCCACAGGTTTAGTGGTAAAGAAGGGTTCAAAAACACGCTTGCGTATAGCTTCATCCATACCCGGCCCGTTGTCTTCGATTTCAATGCAGGCAGTATCGCTTTCTGGTTCATAGTACGTACGTAGAGTAAACGTGGGAGCATTGTCCCCCAACCCTTGCATCGATTGGGATCCATTGCGCAAGATATTGAGCAGAACCTGCTGAACCTTAGCGCTTTCGCAAGGCACAAGTGGTAGGTTCGCATCGTACTCCCTAACGATATTGATGGTTTTAAAATCATACTGTTTTTTCAGGTCATAATCAGTGGCCGCCAGCCCTAATGTTTTATCCAACAATTCAGCCAGGTCATGAGAAGAAGTTATCGCATCATTCTTAAGAGAAAAACTCAGCATATTATCTACTATTTCCACCACCCTGAGACCCGACGCATTGATGTCTTCCAGCATACGTAAAATCCCCCGCGCTTCCATGTAAGCTTGAATTGCCTCCACTTGCACACCAGCGGCTTTAGCTGCCTGCTGATTAGCAACAATATCTTTACTGGTCAGGCGGTTTTCCATCACTTTCGACGTCTGCATCATACCCGCCAGAGGGTTATTTATCTCATGCGCCATACCTGCGGCTAAGCCACCCACTGACAACATTTTCTCCGACTGAATCAACATTTCTTCCAAACGAACCTGCTCTGTAACATCGTCAACCCTAATCACAGCGCCCTCAACACCGTTCGCCGTCAGAGGGTAGATAGTGACATCTTCATAATGAAGCTCACCATTCTTCTGGAGAGGGCGCTTGAGGTCAGTTTGTTCATTTCGAGTTTTTATAGCCTCATGCACTCGTTTCATTTCGGAAGTGAGTCTAGGGAAAACCAAAGCCAGTGGTTGCCCTACGGCCTCTTCTGCGCAGGTTCCCGTTGCCAGTTCAACCCCAACATTCCATTGGGTCACTTTGCCGTCAGGATCAACACCAATCAGCATTGACGGCATAGAATCAATTATATTAGTCAAATAGTTTTGAAATTTCTGGAGTTCTTTCTCAGCCTTTTTGCGTTCACCAACTTCCTTGTTCAGGTCAGTAATCTGGCATTTGATAGAATTCCTCATACGGTCGAAGCTAAGTGCTAAGGTACCAACTTCATCGTTGCCACCCAGTGCAACGTCCTGTTCAAGGTCTCCCTTAGAGATCTGAGAAGAGACCTGAGTTAATATTACAATAGGTTTAGTAAACCGAGTGATAAACCATGACAGTACCAAGAGTACAATGAGCGTTATCCCAACCATAACCAAAATAAGCATATTACGTAGGGCGCTGGCATCAACATACTTAAGTTCTAAGGGAACCGTATAAACGACTACCCAACCCCAAGGAGCAAAGCGTCGGTATATGTACCATTGATTTTGATCTTTACCAGTGGTGACAAAATCTCCCCTCTCTGAGGGCAGTATCGTTTGACCAATCTCTCCCTGGCGTATTGACTTGTCACCTGCAGATAAACCCTGTTGTATAACAACCTTAAAATTCTCATCAAGTATAAATGGATAAGAACTTTGATCAGGACGTTTATAATAGGTATCTCGAAACTCTTTAAGTGCCGCTATTTTGAAATCTTCACTATAAGCCTCAACCAAGCCAGTCTTCTGCAGACGAGCATCTGTTCGATTGAGCTCTTCCCAGATTACATCCACTTTCTCTGCATAAATGGCATGCTGACTTCTGTCAATAATCTGCGTAAGCTGATTGTCCGCTACAATAAGTACGCTAATAATTGTAACCACAAACGAAACAATAATAAGAGACAAAAGCTTAAAGGTGATCGACCTAAACTTCATTTGACGTTCCTACTCTCGATTCTGCTCATTAAAAAGTGTCGCCTTTTTCAGCAGTTCCACCGGAAACTTTATTCCTAAACGATTGGCCAGCTTCATATTCACATGCAACCGTGATTGCTGGTTAGTGGTAACGGGGATATCTGCGGGAGAGGTACCAGCAAGAATTTTTAGTGCAGTTTTTCCTGCCCACCAGCCTTGTTCCTCAGCGATCTTCACGCTGCCGATTAGCGCATAGCGAATCTCAATATCACCAGATGCGCCTGTTGGAATTTTGGTATTTTCATTAATAAATAAAATGGCCTCTTCATCATTCCATCCCTTTATACCTATAGGGTTAAGCCAGACCAACATATCTACTGAGTCCTGCAGCTTTAGATATTCCCGCTTCCACTCGGGGAAGTCATCAACCAACTTCCCATCTGTGAACGTTATCTTCAGTTGCTCCTTGTAGTGTTTCAAGCTTTTCTGGGCAGAAAGCGTATTAACACCAATGTAACCAACACGAAAGCCCTTTGAATAGAGCTTCAAGATCCCAATCGTTTCAAGCACGGGTGCCACTTCAACCATACCGGTAATATTCGATACAGGGAAACCGTAAACCGATGCATCCCAGTTCAAACCACAAAAAACAAAAGGCAGCGAATTATTTTTGTAATAAGGTGCTAGCAGATATTTAGATGCATTATCATCGCAAGCCACCACAACGTCTGGCTTCCATTCTTCAATAATCGCTTTTGCTGATAAGGCCGCCTGCTTTATAAGGGTTTCAGATTTCTTAAGTTTTGTGTTCATCCGAAATACCTTGAACTGGATACTGCTTTGCGAAATATCAAATGACCCATCAGCGTTTTCTTTTACACTCAATGCCTTCCGCAAACCCTTTTCTATATCGTCACTCCACCGATACCCCTTGTGATAGGAATCAACAAAGAACAGCCTCTTTTTTTCCGCGCTTATTGGCGGAGCCGATTCAACAGATGACTCAGCAGTGCTACAGACCGAAGTAATCACAAAAGCTAAGAATACGAATAGTATTGCTATTTTTCTCATGCTTCATTCCTATGATGGGAATATCAAAGCCGTTTTAGCTAACAACTATTAAATATTAGTCCAAAAAATACGTTCCCCCTATTTTTTAAACGCCTTCACAACTTGCTATGAACAGTTGTATTTACACTAGTCACAGGTAAGCGAATAATAAACTGGGTACCCTTACCTGGCTCTGACTCTACACTCATCTCCCCACCATGATTCTCGGTGATAATGAAATAAGAGACACTCAAGCCCAACCCAGTTCCTACACCCACTGGTTTAGTCGTAAAGAAGGGGTCAAAAACTCGTTTTCGGGTAAACTCGTCCATGCCAGGGCCGTTATCTTCTATTTCAAGGCAAACCGTTCCTCGGCCTGGCTCATATCGAGTACGGAAAGTGAAAGTGGCTTTTTCTACCTCAGCTTCTTGCATCGCCTGAGCACCATTGCGCAGAACATTAAGCAGTACCTGTTGAATTTTGGAGGCTTCGCACGACGCCATGGGCAAGCCATCTTCATACAGCCTTACAATATTGATATTTTTGAAATCGTAGTGCTTTTTAAGGTCATAATCAGTAGCAGCCAGCTCCAACGCTTTGTCTAGCAGCTCGCCTAGGTCGTAGGAAGAAAATATAGACTCACTCTTTCGCGCAAAGCTAAGCATGTTATCGACTATAGACGCGACTCGCTGTCCAGACTTATGGATATCGTCTACCATGCGAAAAATACCCCTCGCCCTCATATACTGCTGCATAGCCTCAAGATCGATACCTGCCTCCTCGGCCAAACGAACGTTTGCTGGCATGTCGACTGAAGTCAGGCGATTTTTCATGACCTCAGCCGTTTGCATCATACCTGCCAAAGGGTTATTGATTTCATGAGCCATACCCGCCGCCAGACCGCCTACAGAAAGCATTTTCTCGCTTTGTATCATCATCTCAGACATTCTTACCCGCTCGGTTACATCATCCAGACGAATCACGACCCCTTCTACACCGTTTTCTATCAAAGGGTATATGGTCATATCCTCATAATGAGTCATACCTTCCTGATGAAAGGGGCGCTTAAGCTCATTCTGTTGATCACGGGTCTTAACGGCCTGTCGAATTTGTTCCATAACGGTTGAGAGACGAGGAAAAGACTGGGCCAGAGACTGACCAATAACCTCTTCAGATTTAGTGCCGGTAGATTCTTGAGCCGCTCTATTCCATTGAGTTACTTTCCCACTCAGATCAACACCTATTAACACCGACGGCATAGAGTCGATAATATTATGCATATAATTCTTGAGCTGCACTAATTGGTTACGCGCCAACTTATGCTCATTAACTTCCTTGTTTAATAAGTCATTACTGTTTGCCAGTTCTTCAGTACGACTTTTAACTTTAGCCTCTAGCATGGAGGGGCTTGGCAATGATAAGAAAAAAGGTATGACGTACCAAATAACCACCCCTGTCGCCAAGGAACTAATGGCCGTTATAGCCTTAACAATCGATGACACACCATATATTGGCTCCCAAATAACCACGGCACTGATAAGGTGAGAGGTACCGCAAGCCATAAATATGACTGAGCCCGCTAAAATAAAAAACCAGGGATATTGTAAATCTTTTCGCTGTTTCACAAACATAATAACAGCAGCAGTAATTGAGTAATAAGCCAGGGCCGTCACTACATCAGAAATAACCGAGGTCCATAAGATCTCAGGTTGCCATAAATAACACATACCATGCGGCATAAACTGATCATAATCAAAGAAAGAAGTCCCGTTCATTTCGTATTCCTCACGGCATTACTTAATGGCAAACCAATAATAAATCTCGCCCCCTTGCAGGGCTCTGATTCAACACTCATATCACCACCATGATTCTCCGTGATAATGAAGTAGGATACGCTTAACCCCAACCCCGTTCCCTCCCCCACCGATTTAGTGGTAAAGAAGGGTTCAAATACTCGTTTACGTGTTGCTATATCTATACCTGGGCCATTATCTTCGACCTCCACACACACCATTTCTCTATCCGCCTCATAACGGGTACGCAGAATAAAGGCTGGTGATGAAATTTTCGCCTGTTGCATGGCTTGCGCTCCATTGCGAAGTATATTAAGAAACACCTGCTGAATTTTGGAGGCTTCACAGGAAACCAATGGCAATTTATCTTCATACTGCCTAACGATTTTAATGGCTTTAAAATCATATTGCTTTTTAAGATCATAATCAGTAGCAGCAAGGCTTAATGTTTTATCCATCAATTCTGCCAGGTCACGGGATGAAAACGCCGAATCGCTCTTACGAGCAAAACTGAGCATATTATCTACAATCTCAGCGACCCGCTGGCCTGATGTTTTAATATCATCAACCATACGAAGAATCCCCCGTGCCTCCATAAATTCTTGCATTGCCTCTAAGCTTATACCCACCTCTTCAGCCACTCGGATGTTTGCTGGCATATTGATCGTTGTTAAACGATTTTTCATCACATTAGAAGTCTGCATCATACCCGCCAGAGGGTTATTGATTTCATGGGCCATTCCGGCGGCCAAGCCGCCCACAGAAAGCATCTTTTCGCTTTGTATCATCATTTCCTCCAGCCGCACTTGTTCTGTCACATTATCCAGTCGAATCACGGCGCCCTCAACACCATTGGAAATTAAGGGGTAAATGGTTACATCTTCATAGCGTGTCTCACCGTCTTGCTTATATGGACGCTTAAGATCACTCATTTTTGTACGGGCTTCAATTGCCTCGTTCACCCGTGGCATCTCCATAGAGAGTCGGGGGAAAACCTGTAATAAAGGTTGCCCCACTGCGTGTTTCTTACTAACGCCTGTTGCCTGCTCGGCCTCTGTATTCCACTGAGTCACTTTTCCGTCCTGTTCTATGCCAATAAGCACCGACGGCATCGAGTCGATGATATTTGCTAGATAATCCCTCAAATATCGGAGTTTTTCCTCAGTTAGAACCTGCTCACCTATATACCGTTTAAGTTGCGCCGCCATACTATTAAAGGTATAGCCCAATCGGCCCACTTCATCCGATGTATCAACGGCTATGAATTGATCATATTCACCACTCATAATCCCTTCGCTGGCCTTAATTAGCGCAACAATAGGCGCAGACAATTTACTGGAAAAATACAACGCTACTAAAGCCCCAAATATCAAAGCGCCAATACCGCTAAGTAAAAATCGCATTCGCAGCTGTTCGGCCGCAGCAAAAGCTTCTACGGCTTCAATTTTAACTACGACCCCCCATTGCAACTCTGGGATGTAACGCCAAGCAGCAAGAATTTCTAAGCCATCATAATCAATGGATAAGCCCGACCCTCTCTCACCCAAAACACCCAGCTGAATTGGGCGAGCGACCTCAGAACCAATAGGAATACGTAAATTGAATGCCGCTTGGTGATTCCGCCGCAAAGGGGCAATAATCACCGCATGGTTATCTTCAAGCTTACCAATCACCACTTCACCCGTGCGTTTAATACCTGTGTAATTAGTAGCAAGAGGGTAGTAATCGTCACCGTTTAGTTGAATAGCCAATACACCCAACAGCTTGTCCTCCTTAATAACGGGTGCTGCAATAAAAGCACTGTGAATTTGACCGTACTTTAATGATGGGCTGTAAGGCTCAAACCTAGTCACACTGCTTTCCAAGAGCGTTGCAGCACGATCAAATGCTCTGGCTAACTGGGTTTCACTATAAAGGCCTGTATTTAGGTTAGTCGCAAAGTCGTCTTCATGTTTAACTGTGAAAATAATGTCGCCATTGGGTGAAATCAGAAACAGGTCATAAAGATCATATCGCAGCTTAAGTTGAGTCAGTATCTGGCGAACGTTGCCATCTTCAGCGAGATAAATAAGGCTATCACGGCCTAGTGAAATCACGGCTGATAAATTTTCCAGCCCGTGGGTCACCGTGGGTAATTCAGCCATTGCAGCTACGACACGCTCTTTTTCGTTCAGGTAGCGATAGATCAGTCCCACCTTCTCATCGACTAGGGTATTCAGGGCATTTTCAACTTCATGGTTAATGGTACGAGTGGCATTATTCGTTGCAATTAATGAAAGCAAAACGATCGATATAAACGTGACAGAAAAAAAAGCAAGGAGTAATTTACTACGAATATTCATCACGTTACGCCCTCTACCCTGATCCAGAAAGAGTTGAAGAAGGCGCTGCCCAACGACGCCCCCAGCCTAGATAAAGCGAATCAAGGTACTGCTGCCACGATTGCAGTGTACGGTATGAAGGAAACGGAAGCGGACGAATGGGATCAGTTTCACTCCAGACAATTTTAAACTGGCCATCGGCCTGAATCTGACCGATATACAATGGTTTCCAAAGATGGTTATTGAGCGTGCTGATGGTTACTTTTCCTTCGGGCGCCAGGTAGCTTTGCCCTTTGAGGGTTTGTCTAACAGTAGACGTATCAATCGTATCAGCTTGGGTAACGGCTTTGGCCCAAAGGTGAACACCTAAATAAGCCGCTTCTAGTGAGGCGCTGGTGGTGCGATTCACACCATATTTTTGTTTAAATTTGCTTACAAAACGCTGATTTTCTGGCGAACTCAGACTCTGGAAATAATTCCAGGCACTGTAGTGGCCGACCATTGCCTCAATATCCAGATGCTTCAATTCATCCTCGGCAATACTAAAAGACATTACAGGTATATTCACCCCGCTGACGCGCAGTTGACGGAAGAAGGCAACATTGCTGTCGCCATTGATAGTATTAAGTATCACATCGGGGGAACTGGCCTTGATATCATCAACCATTCCCTTCAAATTGTGGCTGCCCAGCGGGAGGTAGTGTTCACCCACCATGTCTGCACCCAGCACGCTGAGCTGTTTTTTTATCAAGGTATTGGCGGCTCTTGGAAAGACGTAATCGGAAGCCGCCAAATAAAAACGTTTGCCCAAGTGTTCTTTACTCCATTTCACTGCGGGCATAATCTGTTGATTGGGGGCTGCGCCTGTATAGATAATATTAGGCGATTGCTCTAACCCTTCGTATTGCACTGGGTAAAATAATAGGTGATCGTACTTCTCAACCACAGGCTTCACCTCTTTACGACTAGCCGAGGTCCAACAGCCAAAAATAACGCTGACCAGCTCTTGCTTGATGAGTTTTTCTGCCCCGGAAGCAAAACTGGGCCAATCAGATTTCCCGTCAATCACTACCACTTCTATAGGCCGCCCCAACAGGCCACCTGATGCATTGATTTCATCGATAGCTAATAATGTTGCATCAACTACCGATGTTTCACTAATCGCCATTGTGCCGGTTAATGAGTGCAATATCCCCACTTTAATTGGAGTGCTGTCAGGGTTACTGCAACCGCTTAAAATAATGCATAAAAACAGCAAAAACAAAACAAACAATCGAGTTCGATGCAGAGGGTGGAAGTAACCATAACATTGACGATGAGACAAGGCGTTCACGGCTCCTCTATCTGTTCTCGTGGATAATAATTTCCTGTTTGGTGCTCACAACTACATGTTAACGACTACATCAACTCAGGCACTGAAAGCAAGCGACCAGTAAACGTACAACGTCCTTATTAACACCTGCTCAAATAGAAGATAATCTAACTAACCGCAAAGACTTTAGTGCCATCAATTTCATCTGCGACTACCGGACGACTGAAATAGTAACCCTGAGCAATATCACAATTCATTTGTTGCAATACTTCTAGCTGCTCTGCTGTCTCAACGCCTTCTGCCACTATTTTCATTTTAAGTTCATGGCCAAGAATAATGCAGGTTTTGACTATAGCTCTGGCCTCATCATCTTCAGATATATTTGAGACAAAACTACGGTCAATTTTTAATTCAGTAAATGGAACGCGGTGCAATTGAGAGAGTGATGAGTAGCCCGTACCAAAATCATCGATGGAAAGACCCAGCCCTTTCAATCGTAATCTTGTGAGTATATCCAGCGAGGTGACCAACTCCCCCATTAACGCACCCTCCGTCACCTCTAGTGTGAGGCGAGTAGGATCAAGTTTTTTGTCTGCTAGTAATTTAGCGAGATGTTCAGGCAGCGTTAAACTGGTAATGTCCACGGCTGAAATATTTACCGACACAGCCATAATTAACCCCGTTTCCTGCCAATATTGCTCCTGCTGAACCGCGCTTTCGATAACCCAGTGAGTCAACTCACCCATCAAGCCATTCTGTTCAGCCAGGGGAATAAAACTATCAGGAAAGATCAAACCTCGGCTTGGGTGATTCCAGCGTACCAGTGCTTCAACCCCAAGGACTTGGCCTGTGGATAAGTCAATTTGAGGCTGATAATAAAGCACTAGTTGGTCATCTCGAATAGCCTGTTGCAACTCGGCGATACCAATATCATTTTCACTTGTGCGAATACCTGCCTTATTTCTGCTATCTAGTTTCGGGGCATGTTGCTCAAGTAAACGCTGAAACTCATCTAAGGCGACCGGTTTACAGAGTGATGCAATAATATCCAAATTATGGGCGCGCCCTAGTTTTTCGGCAGAATGAAGTACGCCGGTGTCATGCCCACTCATCAGAATCAGAGCGGGAGCCGAAGGCATTGTTGCCAGTCGTCTCATTACTTCAATGCCGTCCATCTCAGGCATGTTCAAGTCGAGCACCAAAATTGATGCGAGCTCAAATTTTATGACCTGCTCAAAAAACTGAATTGCTCGTGTAAAGCCCTTTGCATTCAGGCCCACCATCGTCACTACCTCGCTTAGCAATTCCAGTAGCTCCGGTTCATCATCAATCAAATACACGGTGGTTTGGGTCATTCTCTCCCCCCTTCTCTGAGCAGAAAGTTTCTTCACGTAAAAAAAGCAGGCATGTCATTTTATGATAAGTATAGTCGAAATAAAAAAACTAGCCGTTCACTTCTTTCTTTACTTTATTCAGTGGTAAGCGAACCTCTTCTTTGGTTACTCCGCGGGCAAACGAATAATAAATCGAGCCCCTTTACTCTGCTCACATTCCACACTCATCTCACCACTATGATTTTCAGTAATAATGAAGTATGAGACGCTTAGCCCCAAGCCAGTCCCGTCGCCTATAGGTTTGGTGGTAAAAAAGGGTTCAAAGACGCGCTTCCTGATAATCTCATCCATGCCAGGGCCATTATCCTCGACCTCAACACACACCATCCCCCTTTTTGGTTCATAACAAGTTCGCAAGATGAAAGTAGGGTTTTCTACCCCTGCCTCCTGCATTGCCTGGGAACCGTTGCGCAGAAGGTTAAGTAGCACTTGCTGAATTTTACCCCCTTCGCAGGGGACAAGCGGTAGTTCCTCCGCATATTCCCGAATAATTCTGATCATTTTGAAATCGTATTGTTTCTTTAAATCATAATCTGTGGCCGCCAACTCTAACGTTTTATCCAATAATTCAGTTATATTTTGTGACGAACTAATTACATCACTCTTACGAGCAAAGCTGAGCATATTATCCACGATCTCAGCGATTCGTCGTCCCGACTCATTAATGGCCGTAACCATACGCAATATACCTCGAGCTTCCATGAAGCTGAAAATAGCATCCATACTTGTACCAGCCTCGCTCGCTGCCTTTAGGTTGGCAGAGAGACCTTTCCCAACCAATCGATTTTCCATCACGTTAGCCGTTTGCATCATGCCTGCAAGAGGATTATTGATTTCGTGGGCCATGCCTGCGGCTAGTCCGCCTATCGAGAGCATCCTCTCGCTCTGCACCATCATTTCCTCAAGCTGAACCCGCTTTGTAACATCATCAATTCGAATTACCACACCCTCCACACCACTATCAATCAGGGGGAAAATAGTCACATCCTCGTAACAAAAACCATTTTCAGTTAAGCGTTTCCTCTTTTGTTCCTGTTTTATAGTTTGGGTCTGAATACTTTCGGATATTTTTCCTATTTCTGATTCAAGATTTGGATACACATCAGACAGCATTTTTCCTAGCGTGGAGTCAGCATCAAGCCCTGTGAATTGTTCTGCCGCTCTATTCCACTGAGTTACCTTGCCTTTCGCATCGACCCCAATAAGAATGGACGGCATAGAGTTGATAATATTACCTATTAGGCGCTTCGCCTTTACTAACTCTATTTCTGTTAGTTTCCGTTCCTCATTTTCTAGTTTGAGCGAATAAATCTTACTTTTAATAGAGTCTCTCATAGTCATAAAGCTTTGCGATAATATGCCTATTTCATCGTATCTAACTATGTCTATCTCTTTTTCCAGATTACCGTTAGCAATCTCAGTTGAAAGTACGGTCAAATCAGAGATAGGTTTAGTGATTTTTTTTAAGAGCAAATAAAGTACCAATGAAATAATGAAGGTAATAAAAACAAAAGAAATAACTAATTGGGAAATAGATTTATATAGTTGGCTATCAATATATTCGGTGCTGTAAAAGGTAGTGACTACCCCGATTTTTTCATGATTATAAGTGATTATTGTCTCGTCTTTGATAATACTTTCGTTAACTAGTTCCGGCTTGTCAAAGTGAACATTAATACTTCCATTAAATTCCTTTAAAGTAATGGATGCAATTTCAGCATCGTTTAAAAAGGACTTTAAATTCGTTTCCAGCACCAAAACATCAGCATCATAAAGAGGGCCAGAATTCACCTGATTGAGCAATACACTTATATTTTCTATTTTATGATTTAATTGGCTTAGTGCATTTTTTCGCTTATCAGACATAAACAATATCAGGGAAACCATATTAACAAGTAAAGAAAGCCCTATTACCACTAAGACTATTTTGGTCCGAAGCTTCACTTTGAGTCATCCATGTTGAAATTTTTATTTTCAAATTCAACTATGAACGAATAGGCTTCTCTCTGTTTATCACGCCCGACCCTTTCAGTAATGACATCCCATCTTCTAGCAACTTCATCAAGCGCCTTCTGAGCGGTGTCCCTGCCCGATATTGCCCGATACACACCAATCGCCAAAGCATTCATATACTGCCTACTCTCATGGATTCGTAAATCCATAACCCAATTGTCTGATGCAGCCATATCTTTAAGGGTTTTTACATAAGACTCGGCTGTAGACTTCTCCCAACCCGCTCTTTCCACCCAAAATGAAACATTGTAATCAGAGGTTCTATACGGATTTACACCAAACCTCCCTACCAATAAATCTGAAAAGTGATTTTCATTATTTGCAAAGAAACCAAGATAATCGAAAGCAGCGTCTTTATTCGCACTGCTTTTTGCTACTGCGCTTGTCCACCCCCAGGCAAAATAGGGCGCATAATTGACTTCAGGAAAGTCATCCCATTTTTCGGTTTTTCTATTCCAGACTATTCTGGACCCCGGCGAAAGTGATGTAGCCACTTTAGCCGAAATTCCAGACGCCCTTTCCATGGATTGAATGAATGAATCGTCCCAACTATCCGAGAATACCGTTTCACCCTTACCGAATGACATAATGACATCTGCCAAACCAAACGTATTCCCTTCTGGCGGATAATACGCCTGAGACTCAATAAAGTTCTGAAGAGCCTCGACAAAGCCCGGCGTATTAATAAGGGGTTTCATGGTTTGCAGTTCAAAATAGAAACCATCTTTTATATCAGGGTGTTTAGCATAGGGCGCTGCTCGCTTAATAAATTGCGAAAAAAGAAGGTCATCTTTAAGGGTAATTTCAGCAATACCGTAAATCGTTTCACCGCTATTCAGTCTTTTTTCATTAAAAAACGAAGCGATTTTATTAAGTTCCTTCCAGGTTTTTGGAGGATAAAGCTCTTCTCCATACGCCTGTTTAAATTCTTTTTTGTACTGTATATTTTCTATCAAGTCTTTCCTATATTGTAGGTAGTGCCTGTCCCCATCAACATTGACCTGATAGGTAATTTCACCCCATTTTGCAATGCTTTGATAGTGAGGAATGATATCTATAAAAGAGTCAGACTGAAGCAATTTTAGTGGAACCGGTTCAAGATATTTATACATATCTGCAACCCACAAAGAACCATAAAAGACGATGTCATATTTGGCATTTTTCAGTCCTAACAGAGCCTCTTGATATAGTTCTCCAAAGGGAACATGGTGGATATTAATTTTCATTCCGGTTAGTTTTTCAAACTGACGGGCATGGAGTAATGTTGGTTCACCCATCACCGGTATTTCGTGGGTCAGAATATTGAGTATTTTACCTTGGTAGTTTTTCTTAGAGATTTCACTATAGGAATATTCTCCAGTCGCCATTCCTGTACTGGAAATAGCCACTAAATTTTTATTAAACGCAACACCCTGTCTAGCAGCCAGCTCAAAATTCAAGCCTACGTTCCCTTTCTCATTATATGCCAGAGGTATGTCAGACGGTTGCACGCCACTCAAAATTTCGAGCGCACGGGTTGCCGCCCACTCACCCTGCTCTTCAGGAATTTTTGCATAAGATATAAGTACAAGGGGTAACATCATTTCCAGCGTTGCACCCGTAGGGATTTTGGTATTCACTTTCACAAAGTCAACTGCATCTTCTATATCAAATCCGTCAATCCCCTCGTAACTTCTCACAATGAGTAAATCTACACTTGACTGAAAATGAATGAATTCGCTTTTCCATTCATCGTAGGTGCTTACATATTTTTCTTGAAAGTCAATATTGAAAAATTTTTTGATATGCTTAGCTGATTTTATTTCAGAGAAAGTATCAGGAAAAAGAAAGCCAATCCTTTTACCTTTTGCATGCTTTGTTAGCGTCTCAATCAATTGCGGAATAAGAGCCACTTCCAACATGCCGGTAACATTCTTTGAAGGGAATCCATAAGCTGATGCATCATAGTTAACACCACAAAAAACGAACGGCAATTCATTGTTTTGGAAAAACGGAACAATAAGATACTTAGAAGCATTATCATCAGAGGCGATAACAACATCCGGCTGCCAGTCATCAATCATTTTTTTTACTTTTATCGCGGCCGCTTTTTTATATTCTTCTGAATTGTTGCGTTTGCTGTCCATCCTGGTAATTTTGAGTTCAATATCATCTCTGGAATCAAGGATCGATTTAACGCCTTTAGTGATTCCATAACTCCAGGGGTACTCCTCGTGATAGGAATCGACGTATAAGATCCTTTTCTTTCTAGAGTCGAGCGCAATGTTAGGCCCGCGCACTTGGGTTTTCACAGTACCGGTACGACCCACATCATCCATACTTATTATAAAGTACGCTGCCGCGCTCACGATTATCACAGCAAAAGCCATTAAAACGACGATATTTCTGGTTCTGCTAGTCATATCAAGTCCTCGCCTTGTTCAAGAAAGAAGTTATTGACCAAACCAGGGCCATTGTCCTCAATTTCAAGGCACACCGGTCCTCTTTCTGGTTCATGAAGCCGTCACAAGGAACGTCATTACAAACGTAACGCCCTTTCCGGGTTCACTTGTGCATATCACTTCGCCACCCAGAGAATGTGTAATCAAGTTGTAGAGAATAAACATACCAAGACCACTGCCTCCTGGTCCACCTAGTGTGGTATAAAAGGGTTCAAACACTTTCGCCGCTGTTTCTGGTGTCATGCCACGTCCATCATCGCTATAGGTTAAATGCACCTCATCACCCTCACGAACGGCACGGATAATGATGTGGCCTTTCTCACCCTCACTGTAAGCGTGCATGAGTGAGTTCATCACCAAGTTAGTAACCACTTGAGAGAGTATTCCCGGATAGCTATGGACCTCTAGTTCCTGCTCTCCCTCAATATCAATGTGATGATCTACGCGACTTATATCAGGAAGCAGGCTTTGCAGAACCATAGAAATATAATCCAATAGATAAAAAGAACGCTTCACTTCGCTAGACACATCTACAGCGACTTCCTTAAAGCTCTTGATCAGGTCTGATGCCCGATTAAGGTTGGCCTCTATAATTTCTGTTGATTGGGTAGCGGAGTCTAAGTAGTTCGTAAAATCGCTATTGCGTACACCATCTCCAAGAAATGCCTTGTTAAGCTCGATGGTTTTTTCCTGTAGGTAAGAGGAAGCTGTAACACAGATGCCAATGGGTGTATTAAGTTCATGGGCAACTCCCGATACAAGTCGACCAAGTGAGGCCATTTTTTCTGATTCAATCAAGTGGGACTGATAAACAAGATTCTCGTGTACTAACCTTGCATTTTCCAGTGTTTTTGTCACCACATGCTCTAACACAGCAAAATCATTTACCGGTTTAACTAGATAATCATAAGCCCCTAATCGCAATGCCTCTACGGCATCTTCAAGTCTGCCAGCGCCTGAAATAACAATAATGGGGGTATCCGGTGCTCGTTGTTTGCTGCGTTTAATAAGTTCGAGGCCTCCCATTTCAGGCATACGTAAGTCTGTGAGCACCAAGTCCGGTTGTTCGGCTTCTATAATTTCGAGCCCAATACGCCCGTTCTCTGCCGATAGGGTCTGATAACCCATATCTTCTAGCTGGTCACAAAGGCTCTGTCGAACAATGGTCTCATCATCTACTATTAGAACCGTTTTCATTATGTCTCTCTGGGCCCCTCAACGGGTAGGCGTATGGTAAACAGAGCCCCTCTACCCGGTTCTGACTCAACACTCAGTTCTCCGCTATGGTTCTCAGTAATTATAAAATAAGAGACACTCATCCCCAAGCCAGTTCCTACCCCCTCAGGTTTAGTAGTAAAAAAGGGGTCAAAAACACGCTTCCGAACCGCTTCGACCATGCCTGGGCCATTATCCTGAATGGCTATACAGACCATTCCCCGGCTTTCATCCAACCAGGTCCGGAGAATAAACTGAGGGTTTTGTGTGCCCGAGTCGTGCATAGATTGAGCACCATTCCGCAAAATATTTAGCACAACCTGTTGAATAGGCGCACTGTTACAGCCGACTGACGGCAAGTTGTCTGCATACTCTTTAACAACACTAATGGCTTTAAAATCGTACTGCTTTTTTAAGTCATAATCAGTTGAGGCCAACTCAAGAGTCCGATCTAACAGATCAGACACATCATGAGAAGAGAACGCCTCCTCACTTTTGCGAGCAAAACTGAGCATGTTACTTACAATGTCTGATATTCGCTGGCCTGACTCATTTATAGACGAGATCATACGCAAGACCCCTCTATCTTCCATATAGCTATTTAGCACTCCCATGCTAAGACCCACTTTTTCTGCTGCTCGTTGATTTGCTGGCATGTCTATATTTGTAAGACGGCTATGCAGTACATTAGCGGTCTGTATCATACCCGCAAGGGGGTTATTAATTTCATGGGCCATTCCAGCTGCTAAACCGCCCACTGAGAGCATTTTCTCACTTTGTATCATCATCTCTTCAAGACGTACTTTTTCCGTCACATCATCTAGCCTAATCACGGCACCATCTACGCCGTTTGTGATAAGCGGGTAAATAGTTATATCTTCATAAAGTGTTTCGCCATCTAATTTTCGGATGCGTTTTGAGTCACTCTGTTGCAGGCGGGTTTTGATTGCCTCCCTTACCCGCTCTATCTCTGATGAAAGCCTGGGGAAAGCCTTTGATAATCGCTGCCCATTTGCATCTTTTGCAGAAATACCAGTAACCTTCTGCGCCTCCTGATTCCACTGAGTTACCCGCCCATCTACATCAACCCCAATCAACACTGAGGGCATTGAATCAATAATGTTACGCATATAATTTTTGAGTAATACCAGCTGGACGCGAGCTTGTTTGTGTTCTGCAATTTCTTTAGTAAGTAATGCGTTACTATTGGTTAGCTCAGTAGCTAAAGAGTCTTTGTCTGTTAAAAGTTGTTTAAACTGTAGATTTTTTTTAAGCAACATTTGTCGTTGTTGCTCTAGCTGACGTGATTGCTGGTAACTGTGAACGGCCTCATTAACTGTTGCCTGCAGGAACGCTTTATCCCAGGGTTTGGCGATAAACCGAAACAATTGAGTAACATTAATTGTTTTAATAATACCTTCTGTGGTGGCACGTCCAGTGAGCATTATTTTTTCAGTTGCAGGAGAAAGTCCCTGTATTCGATCCAGTAATTGATAACCGTTCATCCCTGGCATTACATAATCTGTAATAATAACAGCCACATCCCCATCATTTCCCTGTATATCTTTAAGCAGTGTTATTGCTTCCTCACCACTTTCAGCCAACTCAATAACAAAATCATTCTGCAATAATTCTTTAAGCTCAGTTTTCAGGCTTTTAAGAACAATCTGTTCATCGTCTACGCAAATGATTGTTGATTTCATGGCTAATCATCACTGTTTATTTTTGCTAGAACTGAGTTTACCGCATCTGAAAGTTGCTCTTGCCGCCAGGGTTTTCTTATGCAATGTTGCACTCCCGATTCCCGTTTTGCATCTTCAATGGCTGCGTCATCTGCCTGGCCAGTTAAAATAATTAGGCCAATACCTGGAAATTGCTTATGCACCTTACGCAAAAACGTTGCACCACTCATCCCCTGCATCATCCAGTCAGAAACAATCACCAGCACTTTTTCTTCTTCCGTTGATAACGCCTCAATAACGCTCATAGCCTCTTCTCCACTCTCAGCTAATTCGTAACGCAACTGATTACCATAAAGGTCTTTTAACTGGCACTTTAAGGTTTTCAAAATAATGGATTCATCATCAACACAAAGAATGACGGGTTTCATGGGCTTACCTCATTCGCCAAAAGGTAATTCGACACAAAATACTGTTTTACCTGGCTCACTTGTAAATAATAGTTTACCTTCGTGTTTTTGGACAATTTTCTGAGAGATATCCAAGCCTATACCAGTGCCTTCACCTGAGGCTTTTGTGGTAAAAAAAGGTTCAAATATTCGACCCTGTGCACCAACCGGAATGCCAGGGCCATTGTCTTCAAATTCAATGCGGATATGACCCGGTTTCTTTCTACTACGAATTATCAATTGCCCTTTGTTTTGCATTGCCTGAAGCGCGTTATGGATGATATTAGTCCATACTTGGTTCAAGGCCTCCTCAGAGCCCATAATTTCGGGTAACGCTTCAAAATCTCGCGTAACCTCTACACCATGTTTAATGAAGTTATTATAGAGTGTAAGTACTGTTTCAATACCGTCCTTCACCTGCACCCTTGTAAAGCTGTTTTCTTGATCGGGGTGAGAGTAAGTTTTCAATGCCAACACTACTTTTGAAGCTTTATCACTGGCAATATCAATCACAGCAGCATTGCGCTCTATGCCTGAAAGTTTATATGCCAATTTTAGAATGTCGTCTCGATTAGGGTGCTGTAACAAAGGCAACCACAGTTCAATATCACGATATATATGCATATCAACCAAAACATCAGCAACGTCATCAGCGTCTCCCCCGAGCAATGGTTCAAGCTCAATAGTGAGCAGCCTTCTATGCTCTCGTTCTTCAACAGAACTGAGGTGTTCTTTATTTCCCAGAGAATATTCCATGAGTTGGGTGAATAGATTCCGAAGCTCTGCGTTGAGTTCATCAAAAAAACCGGGTAAGGCTCCCAAAGTCATTTTTAAATCAGACAATATGGAATTAGCTGATGACTTAATGGCCCCCAACGGCGTATTCACTTCATGGGCAACGCTGGCAACCAATTGACCTAAAGAAGCCATTTTTTCACTCTGTACTAACTGGCTTTGCATTTGTTTCAACGTTTCCAGGGCTTCGTTTAGTTCCTGATTTTTTTGCTCTAGCTGTAAGTTCGATTTCTGTTTCTGTCGATACCCTCGAAAAATAATACTAATAAGTAATAAAATGAAGACCAGAGTAACTGCAGATATAAAGAGTAATTTTTGCTGACGCTGTATTTTTGAACCCTGCGTGGTCACTCTGACTTTCTGGGCTTCAATAAGGCGCTTCTGGGTGTTAATTTCAGCCTTTTGGAACTCAAGCACATCAATATTTTGGGTTATACCTAATTCTAATTCAGATATTTCTTTCTGCTTTCCCTGTAAAACAGCTTCTCGCTCATTCAGGCTGAGCTTTATACTAGCAATGCTACTTTCCAATACTATTAGAGCCTTCTCTTTTTCAGTAACTTTTTGAGTTTGTTCTAATAAGCGGATTTCTTTTTCTTTGATCAGCAAATCTTTTTCAAGTAGTTGATTGTCTTTTTTAAATAGCTGCTTGTTCTTTAATTCAAGCGCCATTGTCGCTGACTCTATTTGTTTATTTTGTTTAGATATCCGTTTTTTCTTTTGAATAATTTCATTTTTCTGATCAGCTAATTTTTGTTTTTTTAGGTTAATATCTTTCTGCTGCAGGGCAAGCTGCTGCTTTTGTTCAACAACTCTATCTTTAGACTCTTTTAGTTCAAATTCCGTTTCCTTGTATATTGTCGCAACATCTATTTCTGTACCTCCCAGTAACAATATTTCTTTAGATACCTTTAATCCCTCATAAATAATATTACTTCGATTAAGTTCAAATGAAATATGTTCCTTATCGGGATAATTAAAATTAATCATAATGGCACTATCATTGGTAGCATCATCTGAAATCAATAAAACACCACTTTTTAATAACTCACTGGATATTTCCTTTAAGTGCAGGTTTTCTGATTTTGGCAATACAACAACATGTACATTTTTTGCCTGATCAAGAGAGCGGAGTTTTTTTATCTTGAGAGGTTTTCCATGAACAGAAAGCGTGCGTGCAACTGAATTAAATTCTCGATAAAGTTCATCATAATCGCCATAAATACCAATTATGTAGTGGGAGGTGAGCTTTTCTTCTGGCCAGTTTATATAGCCCATAAAACGGTAAATAAAACTCATTTTGGTTTCAATAGGGGTGAATTTCTCAGCGTGTGAATAGTGGCTAAAAGTTAAAAAGCAGAGGATAAATAAAATATAAACAACACTGAACTGCCAATTTATGAAGGGCTTATATAATTGTACGGAGCGGTTGAATTTCAACTGGAAAACCCCCTAAAACAATACGCTTAGTAAACTGGCAAACACTGTTCACTCAGTATAGGAAACCCTTGAGGGAAAACAATTTTTCAGAATATGAGAGACACCATACGATTAAAGCATATATAAACAATGTCATTAATTAGCAATATTTTTCATATCGATCAAAAAACATACTACTATAAACATAGACATTAAAGCCTCATAATTTTTCTTAGATTAAGATAGTGGGCGTGGGAAGATGTTTTTATTCAGACTTTCAAAAGCAAATCCAGCTATTTTTTTTATGTGGATGATTACCTCCCCTTACGCATTCTGCAGTAGTTCTGAGAAATCAAGAAATACTAGTAACCTATTCAATATGTCATTGGAAGAGCTGCTATCAATCAAGGTCTCGACCAGCAATCTCACTGATACCGCTCTTAACAAGTCTCCTTCAGCAGTAACCATTATTACTCACGAACAGATAGAACGAACCCCTGCACGTAATTTAATTGATATTCTTCAAACATACGTACCAGGCCTGCTAGTTATCAGTGATTTCGCTTCGGGTCCCAGATTGCGTATGAGAGGTTTAGGGGAACGACATAACCATACCCTTCTGCTCGTCAATGGAAAACCTGTTAATCAAAAAGCTCATCAGGGCTCCATGGTTGAATTACGCAATTGGGATATGACGGATATTGACAGAGTTGAAGTTGTAAGGGGAGCGGGATCGGTAACACATGGACCCGGCGCAATATCAGGTGTAATCAACATTATTACTAAAGAAGCACGTAATGAAAATGGACTAAAGCTAGGGACAGATTACAACCACACTTACGATAGCCAAGGCGTCAAACTGAGTTATGCTAAAGACATTGCTGATAGTAAACTATTTTTTCATAGCAGTTATACTCAAACTAAAGGCGCATCTGATTACGACATCTTTCAAATCAAATCCACTGGTGAGCAAGGTTATAAAGGCACCGATGCATTTACTGACACCGATGCTAACCCCTTGCAAAATTACTACAGCGACTATGACGAAAACCCACAAATAAAGCTTTATTTAGATGTTGATATTAATGATGAGTGGCGTTTTTGGGCTCGCTACAATAACTCAGGACAAACCAATACTTCAATTAAGCGAGAAATTCAAGGTGAAATGCAAAACTGGCGCCAATTTGAAGACCGGTATTATATATTCAGTCTGGAAAACTTTTTGGATATTAATCAATCCTTAACCGTTAAAAGCATTTTAAGTTATGACTCTGAGAACTATATAGAAACTAAAGCCAGGCAAGCTGACTTACCCAATACCCATGAGCTCAACCGAAGCCACGCATTTTCAGAAGATGAAATCTACTTTAGAACAACACTAGATTACCACCCTACAGAATCACTAAGCTTAGCAACCGCATTAGAATACTCTTATGATACCCTGTCGTCACCATGGGAAGACCCTGACAGCAGCTTTTTAGCAAATACAGGAGGGCAGGTCTTTATCAGTGAAGATTCAGTTTATCTTGGGGATGGTAAAAACGGCACTTATAAAGAAAGTCGCGTAGCCGAGTTCACAAGTGGCTGGTCAGTTAATACCTATTCAATAGCGGCTGAATTGAAGTACTTATTTACACCAAAACTGGAAGGAGTTGTTTCTGGACGAGTCGATAAAAATGACTTAACTGAAAGCATGTATTCCCCCCGGCTTGCTCTTATATACCAGTTCAATGAACAAAACATAGTGAAAGCCTCATGGCAAAGGTCTTTACGAATGAATACAATGGTAGAACTATATTGGCTTGATATTAATAACAAAGAAGCAGAGCCAGAACAAACTACAACGTATGAGTTGTCATATAGCCGATTACAGAGTGACAATTTACACCTCGCCATTACCGGTTTTTACAATGATTCTGAAATAATTGCATGGGATGGCAGTAACGCTAACCTTGTTGGTGTTATTAAAGCCTATGGTATTGAACCAGAAATTAGTTACCGCACAGAAACATTTTCTTTTGGTGCTAACCATTCATTTTTTGAATTAATAGATTGGGACTTCCAGTTAAAAGAAGATGATGGCTCTGTGTTACAAACTATTAGTTATTCAGACATGTTATACACAACCGACTATTTAACTCTCACAAGTACGGGAGATAGCCTGACAGACTGGGTTCAGCAACATACAAAACTATGGTTAGATACAAAACTGAGTGATAACTGGACACTTCATATGAATACGCAAATTATTTGGAAGTATGAATATGGTAATGATTTATTTGACATGTATAACAAAGCTTATGCACAAGTTGATACAAGCACACTTAATACGGCTGAATTGAACGAGTACAACGAAAATAAAGCATTTCTGGAAGCATTCAAGCAAACTGTAAATAACAAAGAAACCTATGATAAAGATATTCGATTCAATGCGTCAGTCACATGGAATATCCCATCTATCCATGGCGTATTAACACTCTATGGACAGAATTTAATTAACTTTACTGACAATAAACGCCAACAAGTTAACTTCACAACTAAAACTCTGCCATCTGTAAGTTGGGTAGAGGAGCCTCGTACAGTTGGGCTAAAATACAGTCAACAATTTTAAAAGAGTAAGTTTCACTGAGTTTAATTAAATCATTTTTTTGCTAACAATTTGATTTTTTCTGTAATAGATAAAACTGTTTGAGGGCCAAACAAAACATCTCTAGTCAGTCCGCTATTGTCAATAATAACGGTTGCAGGTAGAGCACCAGGCCGTTTCACCTTAATTTTTTCGGAAGGGTTATCAATAATCAAATCATAGTTTATTCCTAAGTTTTTAGCTTCGGATGCTAATGCATTTCCTGTAAGGCCGTCATAATTCACACCAAGAACCACTATACCATCACGTTGGTTGAGTTTATTAAGCTCAGGTATCTCTTCAATACAGGGCTTACACCATGTTGCCCAGTAATTAACTACCACCCAGCGCCCCTTAAATGAATCCAGCGATACTTGCTGACCATTAGACAAAGTAAACTCTACCTGTCCACAACCAGAACAAACAATGACTATAAGCATTAAGCAAACACGAGGGACCGCAAATAACTGAGAATATATTTTATTAATCATCATGTAATGATACGCCATAAGAAATCTTATAGAATAGCGCTCTTTTTATTGAATACATAATTTAAATCTGAGGATTCAACATGACAAAACAGGCTACCATCTACCATAACCCACGATGCTCAAAGTCACGTCAGACTCTGGCTCTACTGGAGGAGAACGGGGTTAAGCCTGAGATTGTTCTTTACTTAGAAACACCGCCGTCAAAAGAAGAAATCAAAGATATTTTGAGCAAGCTTTCAATACATCCTCGTCAACTCATGCGCACGAAAGAAGACCTTTATAAAGAAAACACACTGGGTGATGAAAGCCTTTCTGATGACCAGCTTATAGATGCCATGATTAAATTCCCTAAGGTTATTGAGCGCCCTATTGTTCTTGCCAATAATAAAGCAGCCATAGGCCGACCTCCTGAGAATGTACTGGATATTCTGTAATGATGCTGTCAAAAAAAATTAAATATTCACAAATAGTATCGTTATTAAATTACTTACTATTACTCGCTTTATTGGTTGTGTCTGCACTACAGACCTCAATACCCAAAGAAGCCTACCAAGAAATGATTTTATCCGTCACATTATTGCTATTGCTGCCAGGCTTAATAAAGGGCAGTGTTCGGGCTCATATCTGGTTATGTTTTATTATCCTTTGGTACTTCACTTATGCGGTTGTTGGGGTGTTTTTAACCACGGGCGCTTTAATAGAAAGTCTTACGGCGGCAAGCACCGTTGTTATATTTATATCATCAATGATGAATGTGCACTGGCAAAAGAAATCGGGCTCTCCCATATAAACGGCGCTCGAGGCAATACCCGCTATACTTTTAATAATAGTTCATCAGGTTAACAGGCTTCCGGAAAATTAATGAATCAGTTTGCATCACAAAAAATAAAAAAAACATTATTACTTCCAGACATACTCACTCAGCTTGTTGCCGATGGCATTATTAGTCAGGCAGATTCAGAGAACCTTGTTAGTCAAGTAAAAACCAGCAAACAACTTGCACTGCATCCCCTGGAAATGGTGGCAGAAGCCAATCTGACAAATCGCATTACAGATCAGACATTAACTATTGAACGACTAAGTCAGTGGCTGGCAGATTGGGCTGACCAACCACTGTTCTATATAGATCCACTCAAGATGGATGCCAGTGCGATTGCCAATACCATGTCATTCGCATTCGCTCAACGGCATGAAATTCTTGCAGTAAATATAACCCCCACTCAAGTTGTAGTTGCCAGCACTCAACCTTTTATAGATGACTGGGCTGAAAACCTTCAGCATGTACTTAAAAAAAGCATTAAGCATGTTGTTGCTAACCCTATCGACCTAAAACGCTTCACTATTGAATTTTATCAACTGGCCAATTCAGTTAATAAAGCGACAGGGCAATCTCAGAGTAGTATTCAAAATTTTGAGCAATTACTACAGTTAGGTAGCGAAGCAAACCCAGACGCTAACGATCAACATATTGTTAATATTGTAGACTGGCTTCTTCAATACGCATTTGAACAACGAGCCAGTGATATTCATATTGAACCCAGACGAGAGATCGCTCAGGTTAGGTTCCGCATTGATGGCGTATTACACAATGTCTATGAGCTACCCGCTCAAGTAGGTATCGCTGTAATAAGTCGCCTTAAAATATTAGGCCGGCTTAATGTTGCAGAAAAAAGAAAGCCTCAAGATGGCCGTATAAAAACCAAAGGTGAGAATGATAAAGAGATCGAGTTACGCCTTTCGACCTTGCCCACCGCATTTGGTGAGAAGATGGTTATGCGGATATTTGACCCAGATGTTCTTTTAAGATCATTTGCCGAGCTGGGTTTTTCAAATGAAGATAGCCGCCGCTGGGAAAGCATGGCAAAACAACCTAATGGCATTATTCTGGTAACGGGCCCCACGGGTTCAGGTAAAACAACCACGCTTTATTCAACACTTCGCCAACTCGCCACCACTGAAGTGAATGTCTGCACAATAGAAGACCCCATAGAAATGGTAGAACCCCTATTCAATCAAATGCAGATACAATCAAATATTGATCTCAGCTTTGCCAGCGGCATTAAAGCCTTGATGAGACAAGACCCTGACATCATCATGATTGGAGAAATTCGCGACCTTGAAACCGCTGAAATGGCGACACAGGCTGCACTAACCGGGCACTTAGTAATATCAACACTACACACTAATGACGCACCCAGCACCGTCACTCGCCTCATTGAATTAGGCGTACCCTCCTATATTATTAAAGCCACCGTATTAGGTGTAATGGCTCAGAGATTAGTACGAACCTTATGCCCGAATTGCAAAGAACCGACGCCCATTGACGAAGAAGCATGGACCAACATTACTACACCCTGGAGAGCACCCGTACCCAAAAACACCTGCCGTCCGGTAGGGTGCCTTGAGTGTAGAGATACGGGATATAAAGGTCGTGCTGGCGTTTATGAAATAATGCCGCTAAGCAACACCCTTAAACCCTTTATCTCCGACCATTGCGACTTGGAGGCATTGCGCAAACAGGCCATAAAAGAGGGTATGCATAGCCTTAGGCTGAGTGGTGCCAACAAAGTGGGAGCTGGCCTCACTACGATTGAAGAGATTATGAGGGTCACACCTCAGAGTATGCGGCAATAGCCGCAACAAA
>JQIA01000141.1_pt1 | contig 32089 bp, 31 predicted proteins | sample 811431 | NCBI WGS metagenome assembly JQIA01 (sample SAMN02998118, study PRJNA258478) | marine sediment metagenome | biome: marine; feature: seafloor; material: sediment; isolation source: oil-polluted sediment collected from 3 locations (0.5 km, 0.7 km and 0.9 km)... | place: USA: Gulf of Mexico ...
ATCAATCTTTGTTAGAAACTTTTTCTTTCTGTCCGGAAAAATACCTGATAGCAATCCCATTGTCTTTCCTCTTGTTAAATAAAAAGTCTTTATTATAACAAACTGATTTTTATGTCAAACGGGATGTATAATTAAATAGGAAAAATAATGATTCCGGCAATAAATAGAAGAAGTACCTGCGATACGTTGTTGCAGCCCTGTTAACAGACGCCTTCTCGTTTTTTATTTCAGCAAATCTGAAATGGCTGCCTGAAGTTCAGTATCCTGAAAAGGCTTATTCAAAACCATATCAATTCCGGCTTTTTCAACAGCATTATCAGGCGACCCCTTATTGCCGGCAACAGCCTGTCCGGGAATATCACTCTGTGTTGTAATCATTATAATAGGAAGTTGTTTTGATGTATATGTCTTTCTGAGTTCTTCCGTAAGCTGAATACCATTTATTTCCGGCATATTAAGATCTGTTATAAGAATATCAGGTTTCGATTTTTTAATGGCCTTTACAGCTTCCGCCGGGAATTCGTATGTTGCTGATTCGTACCCCATTTCGTGGAGTGCTCGCATATAGATTTTCAGCATCATTTTTGAATCATCCACTGCTACAACCTTAATCTTTTTAATGGACTCTTCTGGTTCGACCGCATCTTTAATCCGTTTCGAAAGTTTCTTTTCACCTTTGCTCTTTAAAAGTTTCAAAAAGTGATCCCGGATCTCCGGATGTGCTGTCTCGACAAGATGGCTTACGGCATAATCCTGAAATGTTTCAGACTCTATTAAAAAATTAAACGCATTATCAGCGCCCGAATCAATCAGGGTTGCAACGACATTAAATGACTGTTCATCCTTTGCTTCAATCATATTTTTCATTCCGGCAATAAGAACCATTGATAAATTTTTATCAATGGCTTTAGCCGCCGCCATTCGGACATGGTCAACAGGGTCGGTTAATCCCTGGGCAAGACTTATGGCAGATTTCGATGACGGGAGCCGTTCCATGGCTTCATATACTGCAAACCTTACATTCGGATCGGCCGGCTGGTTATAAATCACTTTTTGAATGGCCGGCAGCGCTGTTATATCACCAATATTGCCCAGAACATTCAGTGAATGAATCATCGTATCAGTATCATCTGTTTTGAGATTCTCGGCAACAATCGGTATCGACTTGGAACCAATCTCAATAAGCCCGTCAATCGCTGCATTTCTGAGGTCAACAAATTGAGAACTTAATAGTTCTGTCAGTTTTTCAAGTGAGAGCTTATCCTGCATCTGCGCGAGTGATTTTACAATTATATAATCTGAGTTAGAATTCCCTGTAATGCCTTCAAAAAGTTTCTTTATTGCAGAATTGCCGCCCAACTCCGCAAGGGATTTTATTGCTGCAACCTTCAACCGCTCATTGCTACCATAAAGATACCTTGCAATAGTCGATGATGCCGACTGTTCCCCGATATGTCCAAGGGCAATAATCGCTTCTTCAAGCACACCTGAATGCGTCTCTTTCAACAAAATATTTTCAAGAACTGAAACAGCATCTCTTAATCTTAAATTACCGGCAACTTTTATATAAAGCTGTTTGTTCCTCTTATTGCTTTTTTCAATATAATTAACAATAAGATCACCATTATCATAGGATTTTTCAAGAATAAGTCCAGTCACCTTCTCATTGATAGCCTCATCGTCAATATCCTGTCTTGAAAGGCGTTCCAGCATCGGATACGCAACCTTATCAGCCGCTTTCAAAATTTCGAACAGAACCATATTCTGAGTTTTAGGACTTATTGTAGAAAAAAACTGTAACAATGCAACTGCCTTAACAACATCACTTTGTCCAACGCAGTATTTTAATTCATCAATAAAATCGGATTCTTTCTGATTCATAATACTCCCGTGTCCCTTACCTGTCTATGTCGTTCCTGTTTAGACTATTCGGGTATTTTTTTTCTGATAAAAAGTTGAATTAAGATATCTTTTTGGCTCAAATATAGTTGACTCACCTGTCAATGACTCAGTTGAACCGATAATTAAATAACCGTCATTCTCAAGAGTATCAGCAAGCCGTTCAAAAAGCCTTGCCCTATTCTCTGCAGTGAAATAGATAGCCACATTCCGGCAGAAAATTATATCAAACTTACCTAAACCAACAAATGGCTTCATCAGATTCATCTGTTTGAAAGTAACCGTAGCCCGCAGCTGATCTGCAATTTTCCATTGTTCACTATCCGGCACAAAATATTTATCAAGCTTTTCCTTTGAGAGCCCGCGAGTCACTTCAAATTTATTATAAAGCCCCCTGCTCGCCTGTGAAATAGCAGCATCTGAAATATCTGTTGCAAGAAGCTTCACATTATAGGTGGGGTGTTTTATGTTCAATTCATTAAGAATCATGGAAACACTATAAATTTCCTGTCCGGTTGAACTGGCACTGCTCCAGATTCTTATGTTCGGTTTAAGACCGCCATTTTTCTTAGTTTTAATATCAATCAGATCAGGAATAATTTTATATTGTAAGAGATCAAAAGGTGCTTTATCTCTAAAGAAATATGTTTCATTTGTTGAAATTGAATCAATAATTTTACGTTCAATGATTTTTTTAATATCAGCTTTCGCTTTTGTATAAATCTCCTGATAGCTCCGGCAATCATACTCTGCAATTAATGGTTTCAGCCTTGTTTCAACCAGATACTCTTTCCCACTGGCGAGGGCTATGCCTGAGACATCGTAGATATATTTCTTTAATGTTTCAAATTCACCCGGTTGTATTTTTAAGTTTGTCATTAGTTATCCGGAAAATTTTATTTTACAGTTTTGAGAATCTCATCAGCAATTCTATCAAGCGGCACAATCCTTTCTGCTGTCCCGGATTCGATAGGCTCTTTTGGCATACCGTATACTGTACAGGAGTCCTGATCCTGTGCAATAATTGAAGCACCATTGCCAAGCATTTTCTTTAAACCTTCGGAACCATCGGAACCCATCCCTGTCATAATAACCCCGGTTGCACGACCAATATAATGTGATGCAACGGATGCAAAAAGATAATCTGCTGACGGCTTGCAACTATTAACAGGTGGATCATCCGTAATTTTGATAACCCTGTTTTTACCGTCAGCATGTGCGACTATTTTCATCTGTTTACCGCCCGGTGCGATAAATGCAACATTCGGCATCAACAATTCACCGTTTTCAGCCTCCTTTACCGTAATCGCACATTTTGAATTCAGGCTTTTAGCAAGTGACTGGGTAAACACAGGCGGCATATGCTGCACAATGACGATTGGCACATTGAGGTTCGCCGGTAGTTTCGGCATCATTTTAGCCAGCGCATTCGGGCCACCGGTAGAGATACCTATCGCAACAATCTCAGCTTTTGATTTAGGAACCTTAGACACAATTCCCGCTGACGTCCTTTTTACAACCCGTTTCACCGGCTCTTTCTGTTTTTGTTTATCTAAAAGCCCTGCTCTTGCAGGCAGTTTGTTATCTCCCCCCGCCCCTCGCAGTTTACTACGTAGCTCTTTTTTTCTTAAAAGCATTTCAATAACAGGCGTCAGTTGATCTGTAACAGCCTGTTTGTTTTCTGCCATCTTACCGGCCTGAGGCTTGGGAATAAAGTCAAATGCACCGAGCTCAAGAGCCCGAATAGTCATTTCCCCACCCTCAACAGTCAGTGTACTTAACATGATAACACTGACATCAATATTATCTTTCTGAAGCTGCTCAAGTACCTGGAGCCCATTCATTTCAGGCATTTCAATATCGAGCGTTATCAGATCCGGTTTTAAAGATGCAATTTTATGAAGTGCAGTCTTTCCGTTATTCGCAGAACCAACAACTTTAACACCCGGAATCTCTGATAAAACATCCGTCACAATTTTCCGGTAAACGATAGTATCGTCTACGACAAGAACGTTTAAATTTGCCAAGTGTGAAGCTCCAGTTATAGTTTGAACTTAATGTCTGCAATCAGACAGCGATACATTATTATTCCTGTAACGCTTTTCCAATATCCAGAATACCGACCAGACTGGTCTCAGTTTTAAAAACCCCGGAAAAATATTTACCCTGAATACCGCCAATATTCGCCGGAGGAGCTTCAATTTTTGTTTCTTCAGCTGTCATAACATCGCTGATTTTTTCAACCAGAAGCCCTATATGTTCATCGTGTGAGTCAACAATAACATTTCTATTGTCTTTACTCATGGAAATCGGTGACAGTCCTATCTTTTCACCAAGGTCGATGACGGTCACAATCCGTCCACGAAGATTCAAAACCCCTTTCACATATTCAGGTGATTGAGGAACGACTGTCACTTCAGTCTGCTTGTTAATCTCCTGAATACTTAATATATCTATACCACATAACGCTTCACCCACATAAAAGGTGGCTATTTCAATTTTATTATCTGTTGATTTATTTTTTTGTGCCACTACGCTTCCTCCCTCTTTTCGGGATTACTTTGCAAGATACTCTTTAACAACCTTAACCAGTTGTTCCCTGTCGAGCTTTATCTGATAACTGTCAATACCGGCCTCCTTCCCTTTCTGAATATTCGATTCACTTGCAAGGGAAGTCAGTGCAATAACGGATAGATGCGAGTAGCGCTCATCATTTTTCACCTTTTTTGTCAACTCGAACCCGTCCATAACCGGCATTTCAAGATCTGTTACCACAAGATTTACAATATCACCATTTTCCTCAAGAAGATCCCATGCAACAGCGCCATCTTCGGCACTCAAAACTGTAAACCCCTCATCTTCAAAAAAACCCTTCACCTGATTTCTGAAAAAAGCAGAGTCTTCTGCAAAAAGAAGTGTCACTTCATCCGGCAACGCTTTACCCTGCTTTGATGTTGCCGCTTCCGTCTCTATAAACCAGTCGGGATTAAGTGTTTTCACTATTTCAAACATATCGACCATGAGCGTGGTAAAATCGCCTATTATAAGAGAACCCATTATACCTGTCTGCTTTAAGGTCGCTGCATCAATATTCAGATCCACCTCAACAGCATCAACCGGCGGGGAAACGAGAAGCCCTACTTCTTTTCCTGAAATGGTAAAGACGATAACTTCATGCTGGTTTCGCTCCGGGAGTTTCTGAACATTTGCAACTTCTGACAACTCATGCAGCGGCAGCGAACCACCACGATACTGAATCACCTTTTTACCGCCGACATCTTCAATATCTGACGTTGAAATCCGCTCAATCCGTTCAACCAGATTAAGAGGGGCTGCAAACTGCTCGTTTTCAGTATTTCTAAACAGCAGAAGTGACGATCTGTCAGCCATTGCTCTTTCTTTCTTTATCTTTGCTTCATCCTCAGCTGTACTCATGGACACTGTAAGGAGATCTCCCATTCGTGCAAGGCTTGCAACATCAAGGATTAATGCAACCTTACCGTCACCCATGATTGTAGCACCCGCATATCCATCACACTGTACCAGATGTCGCCCAAGAGGCTTAACGACAATCTCTTCAGAATCGCACAGCTGATCTACAACCAGGCCATATTTAAAATTCCCGGCTGAGACAACAGCTATATTAATTGCACTGGCAGCATGAAAACGACGATCACTACCGGTTTGCCTTAGATCATCGTCGGCTTCATCTTTGGCTTCAAGTGCCGCGTCAATACTTGCATGCTGAAAAGAACGCCTGTCAGCAATCAGCTCACGACGGTCAATACGGACTTCGCCTGTTTCCGAATCCGTGAATTTTTTCCGAATCCCCAGTACGTTACTCAGGTTCAATAACGGCAGCAGCATACCTCTTAGCCTTACGACAGCAGCATTGCCCACTTTCTCTATTCGCTCTTTGACCTGTGCGGCAGGGATCCTCAGTAGTTCGTCAAGGTTCACCTGAGGAATCGCATAACGCTCATCCTGAATTGAAATAATCTGACTTGGAATAATTGCCAGTGTTAAAGGCAGTTTAATACGAATTGTCGTTCCATGGCCGACCTTGGATTCAATATCAATAATACCACCAAGCTTATCAAGATTCGTCTTAACAACATCCATACCGACACCACGACCGGAGACATCTGTGACCTCAACCGCCGTAGAAAAGCCGGGTAAGAAAATCAACGCAACTTTGTCTTTATCAGACATGGAACCGACTTCCTGTTCGCCAATCAGCCCTTTCTGCATTGCAGCTGCAGCAATTTTTTCACCATCTATACCGCCACCATCATCAACAATTTCTATATTGACCTGCCCCGCCTCATGAAAGGCTTTAAGTTCAATCTTGCCAACAGCGGTCTTTCCTCTGCTAAGCCTGACATCCGGAGATTCGATCCCGTGATCGACAGAGTTTCTGACCAGATGCGTCAGAGGATCGTTAATTGATTCTATAATAGTTTTATCCAGCTCAACCTCTTTCCCCTCGAGCGTTAAATCTATCTGCTTTCCCAGATCCTTGGAAAGATCTCTTACAACACGGGTAAATTTCGTAAAAATATTCGAAATAGGCTGCATTCGTGTTCTCATGATTGCTTCCTGAAGTTCAGAAGTAATCATGTCAATACGCTGGCTTGAAAGCTCTGTAGCCCTTCCATTATTTGCTGAAACCCCCTGCATCAACTGGTTTCGGCTTAGGACCAGTTCACCGGCAAGGGTCATAAGCGTATCAAGCAATGCGATATTCACACGCAATGACGTCTGTCCACTGGAGGAGGATGCTCCTTTGGCTGAAACATCTTTTGTCCTTACTGTCGATTCGGCTGCAACTTCAACAACAGCGACTTCTTCAACAACCTTAGGAGTCGCAACAACTACCGGGGCAACTTCTTCAACAACGGGTACCGGCTCTGCTACAGCTATTTCTTCTACAACCGGAGCAGCCACTTCAACAATGGGTTCAGGTATTCTAACTTCTGCAGCCGGGGGCTCAACCACGGGTTGTGCCGTTTCAACAGGCGCAGCTTCAACAACGACCTGAGTGTTGTCCAAGGACTCGTCCGGTGCATCTATAATCATCTCAGGCGTGATTATCGTCACTTTATCAGCAGAGAGATCAACCAGCGCAGGTGCCATATCAGGCTCTATGATAGTTGAAAAAAGAATCAAAAACGGTATCTTAATCGGTGTATTATCATCCAGTGGCCCGACGGTTGTAATATCAACTTTTGAATCGAGTATTGTACCACTATTGAGAAGCGAATTAATTACACCCAACGGAGTCTTATCTTTTAACTGTATATCCGCAATCATATCAAATTCAGCGATATACAAAAACCGGCCCTGTTTTGTCGTTTGATCAATATCAAACCGCGTCACAAAAAAAATGGTTTCGGTATCAGGAATCTGAATTTTCACAACATCTGAAACACTGTCTTTCTTCTCTTCAGGCAATGCACCGGTTGTTGCCTGAATTAGTTTTTCTATATGCTCGGCAACATCTGCATCATTGCTCGACTGAACATTTGATACAAGATCATTCAGGCGGTCAAATGCATTGAGAAGAATACTTATTATTTCTGGTGTTGGAACCATTTCTCGGGTTCGGACCATACCCAGAACATTCTCAAGGTGATGGGCCAGTTCCTTTATCGTAGACAGTCCCATAAAGCCTGCACCACCTTTAATTGAATGGGCAGCACGAAACACATTGTTAACAAGCTCTTCGTCGATATCGGCTCCACCCTCCTCAATCGCAAGCAGGTCGTTTTCAATATCAGACAGATGCTCAAGTGATTCATCAACGTACATTCTCAAGGTTTCGTCATCTTCAAAAACCATATTACGCCTCCTGGCTGTTTTGATGTTAATCAACTACAGAATAGACATGGGCAGAAAGCCTTAAGTAGAAAAGGTTTCGCCAATTCGCAGTTTTTTTATTATTATAAGTTTCGAGTAACCCAATAATACGATTATGAGAAACAAATCAGATTGTTTTATGAAAATTTATAATGTCAGTAAAAGAGTTTTCAGGCGGTGAATTTGAGAGTTTATCCGTTGAAAAGCCTGAATTAGTTCCTATATTATATATCAGAAGACATGCTTTGGCAAGCAAAAGATAGCTGCGTGCACTTCACGAAGTTTTTTATTTGCATTGGACCGATATTATGCCTATTATACCATAATTAAATTTTTATTTTATTAAATTATAAGGTTGTTATTTATGTTCGATGAAAATGTCTCATTTATTGCCGCTTTTGGTTTTGGACTAGGCTCCTTTTTCTCTGGTTGCATCTTACCACTTATTCCGGCTTATTTTACGTTTATAACAGGAATGTCTTTAGATGAACTAACTGCTGAAGATATTTCAGGCATCAGAAAAAAGGTCATCATTTCTACACTTGCTTATGTTTCCGGGTTTTCATTAATTTTTATTTCTCTTGGTGCTGCAGCATCATCTATAGGTACAATTGCATGGCAGTACAGCGATTATATAAGAATCGCAGGAGGAATAATTATTCTAATCTTTGGTATACATTTAACAGGTATCATTAATATACCTGCACTGCAGTTCGAAAAACGATTTCATTTCCGTGATAAACCATTACACATCTTTGGTACTTTTGTTGTAGGAATGGCTTTTGCTGCAGGATGGAGTCCATGCATAGGTCCTTATCTCGGATCAATTCTTTCTATTGCAGCTCAGAAAGCTTCCGTTTCCCATGGTATTGCATTGTTGTCAGCCTATTCAGCAGGAATGGCCTTGCCATTTATAGTAATGTCTATCTTTATAAATTATATGTTGATATTTATAAGAAAAGCGACACAATATATCATATATATAAATATATCTTCAGGAGTATTACTAATCATCATCGGAATAATTCTATTAATGGATAAAATGAGTTTTTTTACACTCCCAGTCTAAAGGAAATAAGGAATGAAAAATATTAAACGTGTATTTCTCCCAATAATACTGCTTGTTTTTATTGCATGTATAAGCAACTCTGCCACAGCGGAAGATATCAAGTGGTATAAACATAGTGAGGGAATAGCTAAAGCCAGCGCTGAAGGAAAGAAGATCTATATAAATTTTCATGCAGACTGGTGTTATTATTGTAAGGTCATGAAAAAAACAACTTTTAAGGATGCCTCTGTTGCAGAATATCTGAATAAAAATTTTATTGCCATAAGAGTCGATACTGAAAAAGAAAAAAAACTGGCACGGGATTATAACATCAGAGGCCTTCCTGCAAACTGGTTTTTAGAACCAAATGGCGAAAAGATTGGCTTAAAATCAGGCCTGCTAAAACCACAACAATTATTACAGAATTTAAAGTTTGTTTATGACGAAAAATATAAGTCTCAAAAAAATTGATGCTGTTACAGATGCTAAACTGACCCTTGAGAATATTGCCCATACCATAAAGACAGGTAAACATCCTGGTCATTTTGGGTGTTCGGTCAAGTCGGCCTGTGTTTTCCTTCTTTTTTCAGAAAGAGATGAACTCCATGCAACTGTGATTCTTAAAGCAGATAACAAAGGATACCCCTGGGCAAACCAGATTGCACTTCCGGGTGGACATATTGATCCTGATGATAAGAACCCGATTGACGCTGTCTACAGAGAGCTGAAAGAAGAATTGAACATCTCAGCCCCCCATGTCGACTTTATTGGTTCCCTGGGACATTTCATGACCATAAATAATACTGAGATAGAAGTCTTCACAGGCATCTGGGATGAGGAAGAAACAATTCAGTTTGATGAACGGGAAATAGCAAAAGTATTTACTATCCCCTTCAGATGGTTTGTTGACACCCACTTTGAGAATAACTTCAGCGGCAGAGTACCCGGCTGGGATGAATTGCTTTACCCGGTTGAAGATGTTGTCATGTGGGGGGCTACAGCTAAAATAATGCATTATCTCATCGAGCTGATATATAATTGATGACAAAGAAAACAGCTATGGAATAAAAAAACCGACTGTGCATAATTACACAGCCGGCTTTATTATTTTAATATCAAAAAACCTGATCAGTCAGTAAACTCAAGAATAATCTGAAGTATTCTTTTAATCGGCTCTGCTGCTCCCCAAAGGAGTTGATCACCCACTGTAAACACATTCAGGTACTCCGGCCCAAGATTCATTTTACGAATTCGTCCAACCGGAACAGTCAGTGTTCCTGTTACAGCCGCAGGCGTTAGATACTTCATGGAATCTTCTTTGGTGTTCGGTACAACCTTAACCCAGTCATTGGCGCTGCCAAGCATATCAATTATTTCATCTATAGGAACATCTTTCTTCAGTTTAATGTTCATTGCCTGACTGTGACATCGCATAGTACCGATTCGAACACATGTACCATCAATGGGAATCTGCTGTTCGGTCTGAAGAATCTTGTTCGTTTCAGCAACCCCCTTCCACTCTTCACGTGACTGGCCGTTTTCAAGTGCTGTGTCGATCCACGGAATCAAGCTGCCTGCAAGTGGCGCTCCAAACCGTTCATCCGGAAAAGCATCACTTCGCATTGTATCAATAATTTTCTTATCCAGTTCAGCAATACCTGCTGCAGGGTTCGTTAAAATATCCTTTGAATCACCTGCAAGCATGCCCATCTGGTTAACAAGCTCACGCATATTGTTCGCACCGGCACCGGATGCTGCCTGATACGTCATTGAAGTCATCCACTCAACAAGGTCATTGGCAAAAAGACCACCAATCCCCATCAACATGAGACTCACAGTACAATTACCACCGACGTAGTCTTTAGTACCGGCTTTAAGCTCTTTATCGATGACATGCCTGTTCACCGGATCGAGAACAATCACACTTGAATCTTCCATCCGAAGAGTCGATGCAGCATCAATCCAGTATCCGTTCCATCCTGATTTTCGAAGTTCAGTATGCGCCTGCTTCGTGTAGTCACTGCCCTGGCAAGTTACAATTATCTCCATCTCCGAAAGCTTCTTAATATCCAAAGCATCCTGAAGACGAGGTATCTGTTTTCCAATTGAAGGGCCTTCCTGGCCGACCTGTGAGGTTGTAAAAAATGTCGGTTCAATATTTGCAAAATCATTATCGTCATTCATTCGTTCCATAAGAACCGAACCAACCATTCCCCGCCAGCCTACAAATCCTACTTTTTTCATGACACTTACTCCTGCTTAATCAATAGTAACAACCACATACCGGATACCGGATCAATGATAACCGATATATTATTTTCTTTAACCGCCCACTTAGCGCATTGAAACCCCTTAATGGAAAAACGCTGAAATAAATGTCGGCCTGCTAATATCCCTGAATCTGATGCAGCAGATTAGCTGCAAGCTTCTCATCCGTTTTTTTCAGGCGTCTGTATACGGAATATGCTTCATCAAGATCCATACACAACGCCTTGTTCATCCCCACCATATAAAGAGCCTTAACATTTCCAGACTCTTTCTCAAGAACAGATTCATAAATTGCAGCGGAATCTCTGTAATATTCACCTCTAAAATAGACCTGACCGAGCCCTGCAAGAATACTCACATCATCAGGCCATTTTTTATTCAGATCCTTCAGAATCGTTATTGCAGTCTTAAACTTCTGCTGAGCGGCATAGATATCGGCAAGCAGACACAAAGCCGAAATGTTCTCCGGTTCATTCTTCAATATTTTTTTCAGGTATTTCTGAGCCTTGTTATATTTCTCATCAGCAAAACTCTGTTTTGCTTTTGCAAAATACTCATTTCCCAAAGCCGGCGATACTGTCATCAATAGTACCGCAAAAAGTATTAAAAATCGTTGCATAGCTATAAGTCCTATCGATCAATCTGCTCATCAAGAATTCTTTCGGCCTCTTCAATAGTTGATGCCGGTCTTGCACGATAACCCATTGTGCGGCTCTCTTTTTCCATTTTCATTTGCGGAATCTTGTTCTTCTTTGACACAACCCGAACAACCCTGCCCATCTTCGCGTCAACAAGCCCACCCATTATAAGCTCCATTGTAAAAACTTCTTTTTCTGAAAACTTAATATCCATATCCCTGATATCAACCAGACAGGAGAACCCATCTGTAAGAGAGGCAACATGCTTTGAAATATCTTTTATCAGTCCCCTGATATCATCTTCATTGCCTTTGCCAAGAGTTATGTACAATCTGTTTTTTTGGTGGTCTGATTTTACCGAAACCATATTTTCCTTGTAAATATCTGAAATATAAATAATTAAATGAATTATAACTATAACTGTCAAACAACAGAAATGCTCAAAAAAGGGCACCGATTGAGTAGCGTAATGTCTTTTGTGAAAAAGCGTACCCTGAATCTCAGATTAATGTTTCCTATCGAAAGAGGTAACATTAATATATTCAACCATATTATGTCAATCATCAATCTTAAGGAATTAAAATTTGAACCATTTATCGGTATAAAAATTGTGTAAATTATGGTAACCTGTTTTTTTTATTTAACCTGTTTTTAACATGAGAGGCAAGACAGACGCATATGTTTGAGTTTGAAATAATTGCAGAGTCCGGTGACACCAAGGCACGCGCAGGCATCATTAAAACCCTGCACGGTGAGATTGAAACCCCTATCTTTATGCCGGTTGGTACCCTCGGTACAGTCAAATCACTTACCGTTGAAGACTTAAAAGAATGTGGTGCTCAGATCATCCTTGGAAACACTTACCACCTATATCTCAGACCCGGCATGGATGTCATTGAGCCGTTTAACGGCCTTCACAAATTCATGAACTGGGATGGCCCCATCCTTACCGACAGTGGCGGTTTTCAGTTTTTCTCTCTTGCAAAACTTTCAAAAACCACCGAAGAAGGCGTAAAATTCCAGTCTCATATTGATGGTTCACGCCATTTTTTCACACCTGAAAAATCGGTTGAAGTTCAGCAGACGCTCAATTCTGATATTATTATGTGTCTCGATGAATGCATTCAATACCCGGCATCACATAAAGATGCCGAAGCTTCATTAAAGATGACGACCCGCTGGGCAAAAAGATGCAAACGGTTCTGGGATGAAGAGACTGGCAGAAAAAATGCACTATTTGCCATTGTTCAGGGGAGTATGTACAAAGATCTGAGGCAGATTTCAGCCGAAGAGCTTGCCGAACTCGATCTGCCCGGTTATGCCATCGGCGGGCTGAGTGTGGGCGAGCCAAAAGAGCTCATGTTAGAAATGGCCGAACATACCATTCCACTTATACCTCACAACAAACCCAAATACATTATGGGGGTAGGTACACCGGAAGACCTGGTTGAACTGACCGGTTTCGGTGCTGATATGTTCGATTGTGTCATGCCAAGCAGAAATGCCAGAAACGGTAAACTCTTCATAGAAAACGGCGTCGTTAACATAGCAAACGCAAAGCACAGATATGATACGAACCCTTTGGACCCGCACTGTTCATGCTATACGTGTCAGAATTACTCAAGGGCTTACCTGCGTCACCTCTACAAGGCAAATGAGCTGCTTGCATACCGACTGAACACAATACATAATATCCACTACTATATGAAGCTTATGAAAGAAATGAGAAACGCAATCATTGACGACAAATTTGAACGTTTCAGGAAAGAATTTTACCATAAAAAAGAATTAAAATAGTCCGTAATTAATTTCGCGGCTAAAACTGATATAAAAAAGAGCAGGAGATGATATGACATTAGCGAAAAAAATCAGTGCATCTATCGAGAAATCATCCTTTATACGTAAAATGTTTGAAGAAGGCGCGCGTCTTAAAGGCATCCATGGTGCTGAAAATGTGTTTGACTTCAGTCTTGGCAACCCGAATCTTGTACCACCTGAAGAATTTAAAAAAGCACTCGCAGAGGCTGTTTCAGAGTCTGGAGCGGGCACCCACTCTTATATGCCGAATGTTGGATATCCCTTTGCAAGACAGGCCGTTGCAGAATTTCTAACAGGCGAACAGGGCATTACCGTAACAGAGAATGACGTGGTTATGACCTGCGGTGCAGCAGGGGCTCTTAATGTTGTATTCAAAACAATACTCGATCCCGGTGACGAAGTCATTTCGCCAACCCCCTACTTTGTTGAATACAATTTCTATGTGGACAACCACAACGGGGTTATGAAAACCGTCCCTGCAAATCCGGATTTCACGCTCAACCTTGAAGCTATGGCTGAAGCCATTACAGAAAAGACCAAAGTTGTTCTGATCAACTCACCAAACAATCCGACAGGCCAGATATATTCAAAAGAGAGCCTTGATGCGCTTGGGAAACTTCTCGAAGAGAAAGGAAAAGAGTTCAACAAAACAATCTATCTCGTATCCGATGAGCCTTACAGAAAAATTATCTATGATGGGAATGTTGTTCCAAGTATCTTTGGAAGCTATAAAGAGACGATCATCGTTACATCATACTCAAAGGACATCTCCGTACCCGGCGAACGGATAGGCTTTCTGGCAATTCACCCTCAGGCCACATACAAGGAAGCACTTTATGGCGGTTTTGCCCTATCAAACAGAATCCTCGGTTTTGTAAATGCCCCGGCCCTCATGCAGCGCGCAATTGCAAAAGTTCAGGGCGTTAATGTTGACATGACACAGTATGAGAAAAACAGAAAACTTTTCTGTGACGGTCTTGCCGATGCCGGATATGAATTCACTACACCGCCGGGAGCTTTTTACCTTTTCCCAAAAACACCAATTGAAGATGACGTCGCCTTTGTGGCAGAACTTCAGAAAGAACTGATCCTGGTCGTTCCCGGGAGTGGCTTCGGTGGGCCGGGACATTTCAGAATAGCGTATTGCTGCGATGAAGAATCGATCGTAAAATCTCTGCCCGGTTTTAAAAAAGTCATGGCAAAGTACAAATAAGAGCATACTTCCACCGGATACAGCTGTCCATCCGGTGGAAGTCTTTGTGTCTTCTCAATCAACCTAACATACTGATATCCTTCCCCAGTTTATAATTGCGCCTAAAAAACCAATTGAAGAATCCCTTCTCACTGTAAGTTTTCCTTGACACGTGTAAGCGGTGTTACTATAGGAAATCAATTAAATTTTTCTTTTTTGCAATAATAAGTAGTCATAACAAACAGGTTTATAAATATTTTTGCTGCCGAAGTTCGGTAGCCTGAGGAGCAACTCATAAATAACTTTTCAATATGAATTTCAGATTGAAAAGTTGTCCTTGAGTTTCGACTGAGTATTAATCACATTTAATTATGGATGGATTTACATGAGTACTTCAGATGATAAATCTAAGGAAGTTGCTGTAGATGGGGCTGATAACGGCTCGGGAGGATCTTTCCCTTTAATGATTGTACTGTTTTTTCTGGTCGGGTTTGCCGGTAGCCTTGCTTTTGGCTGGGTGGGCTTCCCGAAACTTCTCTATTCAGAGAAACAGCAACCCTTTGATTTCAACCATGTAATTCATATGGAGGAGGTTGAAGAGGGCTGCGAAAGCTGCCACGTCTTCCGTGATGATGGCACCTACGCAGGGGTTCCTACAATGGCTCAATGCGATACCTGTCATGAAGAAGTTATAGGTGATAGTCCGGATGAAGAAATTTTTGTAACAGAATATGTTGAAGCAGAAAAAGAAGTGCCATGGCTGATCTATTCAAAACAGCCTGACTGTGTTTTCTTTTCTCATGCAGCCCATGTAAAAATGGCTGAAATGGAGTGCGTCGACTGTCATGGCGACATTGGTGAGTCCGAGAGCCTGAAAGCATATCAGGAGAACAGGGTAACAGGATACAGCCGTGATATCTATGGTTACAATATTGCCGGCATCAAGAAAAACCCCTGGGATAAAATGAAAATGGATGATTGCGGCAACTGCCACCTTGAAAAAATGGGCAGCAAGGGTGCCTGCTTTCAGTGTCATAAATAGTGTATGAGGACTAAGATGAAAATAGACAGAAGAAGCTTTTTAGCATTGGGAATCGGAGCTGCCGCAGGAACAGCTCTTTCACCGCTGCCATGGAAACTTACAGATGACAGTTCCATCTGGACTCAAAACTGGCCCTGGACGCCCGTACCTGAGGATGGCGAAGTCTCGTATGAGACGTCTGTATGTACACTTTGTCCCGGTGGTTGCGGTATTACCGTCAGAAAAATTAAAGACCGTATCGTAAAAATTGAAGGGACAAAGTCCTTTCCGATAAATAATGGTGGCATCTGTGCACTCGGTATTTCAGGTGTACAACTCCTTTACGGCCCGGGCAGAGTCAAATCGCCCATGAAACGTGCAGGTAAAAGAGGAGAAGGTAAATGGAAACAAATCTCATGGGATGAAGCCATTGCTGAAATCAGCGAAAAGCTCAAAAAGCTTAAGGCCGATAAAAAAACCGAGGCCCTCACCTGTATATCAGGAAGCGATAAAGGGGTTGTAGCGCAACTTTTAAACAGACTGTTAATGTCTTTTGGATCTCCCAACTTTATCAAAATGCCCTCCATGCAGGACTCCTTCAGGGCTGTTGTCAAACAAATGCATGGTAAATCGGATAATACTGAAATCGGTTTTGACTTCAAAAATGCGAATTTCATATTGAGTTTTGGCAGCGGACTCATAGAAGGCTGGGGCTCACCGGTTCACATGTGTCAGACCAATGCAGACTGGAAAAATAATAAAACAAAAATAATTCAGATCGAACAAAGACTTTCCAACACTGCAGCAACGGCTGACAGAGTCGTTACAATAAACCCCGGTACTGAAGCTGACCTTGCACTTGGTATTTCTACTATCATTATTAATGAAGGACTTTACAGCAAAAAATTCACCGGCGCTTTCGCCACCGGATTCCCTGAATTTAAAAACATGCTGAATAAGTACTACAGCGCAGATAAGGTTTCAGAGATTACAGGGATGAAACGACATCTGATCATCGAACTCGCAAGACACTTTGCGCTACCGTCATCCAAAGCTATTGCCGTTTGTGGTAAAGGCAAGGGAACAACCTCAGGCAGCCTTAAAGAATTCATGGCTGTACATTCGCTTAATGCTCTCGTAGGTAATATTAACGAAAAAGGCGGCGTCCATGCCATTGAAACCGCAGACTACATCAAATGGTCTAACGAGGTTGCTGTCCTTGAATTAATTGACGGAAAGGACCGAATCGATGAATCAGGTTCAAGCAAGTATCCGGATGTTAAATACCTGCTTCACAAACTTCCGGATAAAATACTCGCTGCCGAAGAATCACCTGTTCAGGCTCTTTTTGTTTCCAGAGCAAATCCGCTTTACGGAATATCTGATACAGAAAAGACAATAAAAGCCTTTGGCAAAATTCCGTTTATTGTCAGTTTTTCATCCTATATGGATGAAACTGCAGCATTTTCAGATCTGATTCTACCAGATCATAACTATCTGGAAAAAACAGAAGATATTCCTGTCTCTGCCGGTATTGACAAGCCGTTTATCGGTCTCGCTACACCGGTCATCAAACCGATGTACAATACAATGCATACAGGGGATGCCGTTATAAAAATTGCAAAATCTCTGGGTGCTTCCACCAGTCGATTCTTTAAGTGGAGCAGTTATGAGAATTGCCTGGAAAAAACCCTCGGTTCCAGGCTGGTCACGCTGAAATCTGACGGTTATATAATGGATAAAGCATACAAACCAGCAGCTTGGAGCAGTGCTTTTGGCGGCACATTCAGTAAGTTCGCATTTTCGGGAAAAAAACTGGCTGCGCCGAAACTTGCCGGAGAGAGTAAAAAATTCCCACTCACGCTCCTGCCAAAAGAATCTATGGCGATCGGAACCGGTTATATTCCAGCCACACCTTTTGCTGTAAAAACAATTCCGGATACTGAACTTCTTAAAAACAATACCGTTGTCGAGATTAATCCTGAAACGGCAAAGCAGTATGGTCTGCGAGACGGTTCAACAGCACAGCTTGAAACACCTTTTGGCAAAGCAGAAGTAACAATTTCGACCTTTGACGGTATCATGCCCGGTGTGATTGCAATACCAAAAGGGTTAGGTCATACGGAATACAATGTGTATCTGAAAAACAAAGGATTGAATTTCAACACTATTGCAGGTGTTGTTGAAGATCCTGCATCCGGCCTTAATGTCTGCGGCGGGGTTAGAGCAAAACTGGTAAAAGCATAATAAAAAACGCCGGTAAGAATCAATCCGCCGGCAGAAAATATGGACACCAATAAAGTATTATGAGGTCCCGATGAAAAAAGAAAATCAACATGGCTCTTCAAAAAAATACGGGATGGTAATTGACCTGGACAAATGTACCGGGTGCGGATCCTGTATGGTTTCCTGTATGGCTGAAAATAACGTGCCATTCAAGGAAGATGAAACGAATAAACTTGACAGTATTACCTGGATACGGGTTTACAGACTGACCAATAAAAAACCCTTTCCGGATACCGAGATCTGTTATCTCCCGAGACCCTGCATGCACTGTGGTGGCCCCGGAGATCATGGGCATTCACCCTGCGTCTCAGTCTGTCCGGCAACAGCAACCGATTACGACTACACAACCGGTATCGTAAGCCAGATTTATACACGATGTTTCGGCTGTCGTTACTGCATGGCTGCCTGCCCGTATCATGCACGGTATTTCAACTGGTGGGATCCGATCTGGCCGGCCGAACTCAAAAAGTCACTCTCCCCAAATGTATCACCAAGAATGAGAGGGGTTGTGGAAAAATGCAGTTTCTGTTTTCACCGATATCAGATCGCCATGGAAAAAGCCTATATGGAAGACCGTCGTGAGCTGGAAGAGGATGAATACCAGACAGCATGTACACAGGCATGTCCTTCAGGAGCCATCAAATTCGGTGATCTGGATAATCCGGATCACGAAGTCCACACACTGAAGAAGCATAAAAATGCGTTCCGGCTTCTGGAGAGGCTTGATACAAATCCAAAGGTATACTACATGTCGAAACGCGAGTGGGTCAGACGTGCAGGTGATAACTACACCGACGCTGATAAAACAATGGCAAAACCTTTAAGCAAAAAAAATAAGCACTAAATATATGAGAAGAGGTAATGAATAATGGATAATGCTTTAATACCAAAAGGGGTTAACCGCTGTTCTTTCGGAGTATTTGCTGTAGGAATGCTTGTTCTTATGGCAATCGTCATCTGGGGGTTTTACGCTGCAGCATTATGCTGGTTAAAAGGCCTCAACCAGACAAACATGAACGATTCCTATGGATTTGCCCTATGGATATGGGCCGACCTGGCCGTGATTGCTATCGGCGGGGGTGCCTTTTTTACCGGCCTGCTCCGTTATATCATTGGCAAATCAGAGCTTAAGAATATCATTAACTTTGCTGTTGTTCTCGGTTTCTGCTGTTATTGTGCAGCAATGTTAATTCTTGCAATAGATATTGGTCAACCGCTTCGCGGGTGGTTTATTTTCTGGCATGCAAATGTTCATTCCATGCTGACAGAGGTAGCCTTTTGCCTCTCGCTCTATCTGAGTGTCCTTGCGATAGAGTATATCCCGCTGATTCTTGAAAACAGAAAAATCGATAAAATACCCTTCTTCCATAACCTTGGGCACAACATGCATGCAGTCATGGCTGTATTTGCTGCGACCGGTGCATTCCTTTCATGTTTCCACCAGGGGTCTCTGGGCGGTGTTACCGGTGTTTTATACGGGCGGCCATTTGGGTTCAGAGAAGGCATTTTCGTCTGGCCATGGACCTTCTTTCTTTATACATGGTCTGCTGCTGCGTGCGGTCCCTGCTTTACAATGCTCTGCAGTAAACTACTGGAAAAGATTGCCGGGAAAAAACTCGTAAAAGATAACGTCTACGATCTCCTTGCTAAGATTTCAGGCTGGATGATCGGAACCTATATCATCGCTAAAATTGCTGATACGATATACTGGGCAGTTGCAACGGCCCCGTCTCTCGGTTTTAACATGATGGCGTTTTATAAAGCAGCGCCATTTCAGCATGGCATATGGATTCTGATTCTTGAAATCGGTATCTGCGGTGTACTTCCGGCATGCATCCTTATTTCAAAAAAAGGTCGGGCAAACTCAAAGCTCTTTATGACAGCTATTATTCTTGCGGTAATCGGTGTCTGCCTTAACCGATGGGTTATGGTAATGACGCCTATGGCAATGCCGGTAATGACCTTTGACAGTTGGGTCTCCTATTATCCGTCATGGCAGGAAATTGCGACAACGGTTCTTCCCTTTGCCCTTGGTGCAATGGTCATATCAGTATCGTACCGTTATCTCCCAATGTTTCCGCAGGAACAGGAGTTAAACCCAATAGAGGGTTAACTATATATAATATTAACAACAATATAACAGGACAATGCTATGTTTCCTTTTATTTTTGAATGGGTCTGGGATGCCGGGCACTATATCTTCTTCGGCGGCATGTGGTATGTAATCATCATTTTATCACTGGGATTATCATACTGTGTCGGTAAAACAGTAAAAGATACCATGAAAGGCAATGACGACAGCCATTAAACATTTTTATGATAAAAGCAATTCTCTGGGATAATGATGGGGTTCTGGTCGACACGGAAAAGCTCTTTTTCGCTGCGACCAGACATGTTCTTGCCACTGTTGGATTTAGCCTTACAACAGAGCTATTTGTCGAGTTCTCGCTGATAAAAGGTAAAGGCTTGCGTGATTACATGGAGCAGAGCGGCTATGACACGAGCAATTTTGACGCTCTTCGGGAAATAAGAAATAAAGAGTACTCAGCGCTTCTTCAAAAGGAGTCTCGCTTAATACCCGGCGTTAAAGAGACCCTGGCCTCACTTCATGGTAAATATGCCATGGGGATAGTAACATCCTCAAAAAAAGTCCATTTTGATATTATCCATCAACACACCGATATTCGCCACTTTTTTGATTTTGTTTTAACCCGTGACGATTATAAAAACTCTAAACCAGATCCGGAGCCCTATTTAAAAGGGCTGGCACTGGCCGGTGTAAAACAGGAAGAATGTCTTGTCATTGAAGATTCCGCACGAGGACTGGCATCCGCCAATCAGGCCAGCCTTTTCTGCCTCATGATCCCGAATGAGCTCTCACGTCCGGAAACATACAAAGGGGACTATAAACTGCTCAACAATAGTGGTGAAATAATAACGTTTCTTGATGATTAATACTTTATTGATAAAGACTGGCAAGCCCATCTACCATCTCTTTAATCCTTTTTTTTGCATGAACCGGTTCAAGTACTTCCACAAGTGGCCCGAAGCTCAATATCCAACTGTAGACCCAGTCATCTTCCGGAAACGGGAAAAAACCCATAATCGTTCCATCCGGCATAAAGTGGAGACTGTCAGCATTATAATAATCGGTTACCCGGCCTTTTGCTGACAAGGCAAATTTCAGAACAAATAAAGTCTGTTTTCTCTGATCCCCGCTTTTTTCGTCATCATCATAAGGTGGATGAGCATCAGGATTAAAAATAAGGGATTCACATTTGACAGTCATAATCCGTGTTACTTTGAATAAACGTATGCCCGCACGCAATCGGCAGAACCCGTAGACATACCAGGCAGAGCCTTTAATAATCACGCTGAGCGGTTCAATATCCCGTTCAGTAATATCTCCTGCCGGTGAAGCATACCGGATATGGATCACCCGGGTTGCTTGGAATAATGGCCTCATTACCTAACATCTCAGATAATGTTAACCAGAGTATTAACCATAACTGATTCATGAGTCAAGAAATTGAAGGGTATCAGGCCAGACTTCAGCTATGGAATCGCTACACTCTGTCATTTTTTTCCGAATTTACAAAGCGAAGCGGCTTCATTTCCTGACTTCCCCGGCTTCTGAGTTCTGACGTCTTTTACCTATCCCTTCGTCCATCGACTCAGATTAGGTAGGGTCGACTCCAGAAGCGTCCTTGCTTCACCTTCAGGCATACCAGCATCAACCATATGAGGTATGCAGGTTGCAACCATCTCACCCATGGTAACATCTTGTGTAAACTCGCCTTTCTGATAACAATACGTGCAAAACTCTTTCGAAGGTGAACCGTCGTTCTCTGTCCCCAAAAGATGACTCCCATCTACCGGCATTCCACAACTCTGACAAAAATTTCTGGCTTCCATGTATTTCTCCTTAATTTAATATTGCATAGATCGAACTTATTACGTGATAAAACGATAATACAACACCAATTACGACACCAGTGTGTCGTAATTGAAAAATGATGGCTAAATTTAAGAAAATGATTTTAATTTTAGCTGATAAGTACAGAAATTGACAAATTACAAGTCCTTGCAATTTCTTATATATCCTAATTTGGGTCAAAGTAATTCCCAGCCTTGAAAAGGTAATTTTAAAGGCCAAAGAGAATACACATGAAATAGCCTGTGTTCAAAAGGACGATGCTGAAGCCATTATCCATTATGGACAGGAGCTGGAGCTGTCCTTGTCACCGGCTATCATACACCGGCGCATACCTCGCTGTTAGATCAGTAATTCGGTGAGGAACGAGGCTGGGGTGAAATAAGAAATTATCATCCCCCTTTGTTTTGTTATATTATAAGTAATACCCTGTTTTATTTAAGCTCACCCTGCTTTTTTTTCCGAAAAACCGAGTGAAGATGGATTGCATCCGGTCCACAGACGTCTAAACAGTCGCCACAATTGGTACAATTATCCTGCAACGGTTTTGTTTCAGTGCCACAAATTTTATGGCACTGACCACAGTCATTACACTTACCATTCATCTCAAATCGAAATAGTGCAACCTTCCTGAACAGCTCAAGGGCACCGCCGGTAGGGCATAAAAAACGGCACCAGAAATGTGACACAACAATTCCTGCTGAGAATAAAGCCAAAACGGCAATGGTCTTATAAATCCATATGGGTTGCGCATGTTCAAACGTAAGGCCGACTGATTTAAAAAATTCGCCGGTTCTGATCGGCACTGCCCAGCGGGGATTGTTCAGGATAAAAAACCAGTACAGGGATGCAGCCAGCACAATATATTTACCGTAATTTAACACATTCGTAATGCCGGCACTGATCTTATTTCTCACAAATGAAAAGGCTCCAAGAATATCAGACACAAAACCGCCGGGGCAGACCCAGCCACAGAATATTCGTCCCATAAAAAGGGCTGAAATAAAAATGAAAATCCAGGACCACATCCAAAGGCTTCGCCCCGGGCATTGTACAACCGGGCAATTCCCACAGCCAATATACGGCACGGCATACGGGCATCTGAAGATACCATAGAACGACCATTCCCCCAAAAATATAAGTGATCCGGCCTGAACAATGCGCCGCTTTGGATTATTAAAGAATCCTTTTTTAAGCATTTTTCACTCCATACTTTTTAATTAAACGCTGCCCCTCTTTCGATCCTGCCGGAATAAATCCTGCTTTTGCAAAAAATGCCTGCCCTTCATCCGAAAGAATGAACGCAATATATTGCTTTGCGAATTCTGTGTTTTTTGCCCATTTCATCATTCCGATTGTAAAAGGAACAGGAACAGGTGGAATATATTTTTCGGGGATATGGATTGATTCAAGCTTCCCTTTAAACTGGGGGAGCTCTGTTATTCTTTTTTCAATAACAGCGGCATCGCCCTTACCATTAACAAGATCCGGCGTACTTGTCTGAACACAATCGCCAATCGTTACAGCATTTTTTTCAGCAGCAGCCAGAACACCTGCCTTTTTCATAATAATCATTGTGGCTTTACCACCCGGCGGCGATGCGTCTGGCGTAATGATTGTTTTGACACCCGTCTTGTTCAAATCTTCAATACCGGTAATACCGGCAGGATTTCCTAACGGTGTCGCTACCACATACTCAGTAAAACAGAGCGGTTCAAAAAAAATCATTTTTCCCTGGGCCTTCAGTTTTTTAGCCAACCCAAGAACTCTGGGTGCAAAAATCTCTGTCCGTGCATTCGCAAGGAGAGATTTCCCAAGCGCGCCTGCAAATGCGCCGGTATAGGCGATTGAAGACCCTGTCAGTTCTTCAAATCGTTTATTTGCAGGAATAAAGGCTTCAGCAAGTCCGCCACATGACCAGACCTGCAATGCCTCATTCTGAAAAGTATTGCCAAACGCAGGTGTACAGGTAGCAAGTGCCGCCCCTGCTGCAAGACCACTTTTCTTAAAAAAAGCCCTTCTGTTCATGCCGTCTGCTGCCATGTGCAAGTCTCCTTTCCGGGTATCCCTTTTGCATCTGCCCGGCACTGTCGGCATTTTTTAAACACGGGCAGGTATTTGCCACAGCTGTTATATAATTTTTCCATTTCTGGTAAAGACGGAGGCGCAATATCTTTAAACCGGCCTCCGGGGATCAGGGGCATAACATTCATGATCCCTGCCCCACTCTCTGAAAGATACCGGGCTACTTCGGGTAAATGGTGGTCATTAATTCCCGGGATTACGACTGAATTAACTTTAACAAAAATACCTGACTGAACAGCCATCTGAAGTCCGCTGATCTGATTCGCAATTAAAAATTCTGCCCCGGTTCGTCCTTTTATTTTTTCACCATCAATCTCAACATATGAATGTATTTGGCTGATAATATCCGGATCTATGCCATTCATTGTAATACTGATATGATCAACATTATAACGTTTCAGGCGACTGACTTCCTGTGGGAGATTAAGCCCGTTTGTGCAAAGACAGAGACGTATTCCCGGATGCCTTTTATTTAGCAATGCCAGTGTCTCAAAGGTCTCTTCATTTGCAAGGGGGTCACCTGGACCGGCTATACCGACAATTGACGATTCGCCCCATTCTTCAAGAAAATCAGACACGACCAATAGCGATTCAGACGGTGACAACACCCGACTACAAGCCCCCGGTTTTCCTGATTCTGTTAAGGGAACAAACGTTCCGCGACTACAATACCCGCAATCCGTATTACACTTCGGTGCCACCGGTAGATGTATCCGTGCAACTTTTGCATGCGCAGCCTCATTTATGCATGGGTGGTATGGCAATGCCGTCATTTGATTCAGGTCCAATGTATAAAACTCCTTAAAAAATTCTTCACCGATTGAAATAAACAGGGATAGTGTATCCCCCTGCACTTGTCCAATCCATAATATTAATACTACCCACCGGTTCTATCGGCATTTAAAATACACGATTTGTAAATATTGAACAAATAGAATGCGGGCATTATTGACGGCCATCATAATTTATGATAATTTAAAGCATTTAAGTAAAAATCTTTTCTACGATATCATCAACAAAAAATCGATTCTCAAACTGCTGGCACAGCTACTTTATTGTAGCCAAACTGTTTTATTTCGGAGAAATTTATGGCATCTATAACAGAAATTTCCCCTGTGACACGACTTGAAGGTCATCTGGGTGTTCGTCTTGAAGTGGATAATGGAAAGGTAACGGATGCTTTCTGCTCAGGTGAAATGTTCAGAGGGTTCGAAGTGATATTAAAAGGCAGAGACCCTCTTGATGCTCAGCAAATTACCCAAAGAATCTGCGGCGTTTGTCCTGTTTCACATGGCATGGCATCAGTACTTGCGCAGGAAGATGCATACGGAATCACCCCCCCTGAAAACGGTCGAATTGCCAGAAATATTATTCTTGCCGCAAACTACATTCAATCCCATATTATCCATTTTTATCATCTCTCCGCCCTCGACTTTATTGACATTACCGCGATCACAAAATATCAGGGAAAAGATCCGGCTTTAAACGGCCTCAAACAATGGGTACTTGCTGAAATTTCATCAAAAAAAATATTCCCTGCCGCACCATTTTTACCGCGATTTCAGGGGAATTATATTGAAAACGCCGACATCAACATTTCTGCCGTCAAGCATTATCTTGACGCGCTTGATATGAGAGCTGATGCCCACAAACTTGCGGCACTTTTCAGTGGGAAAATCCCCCATATAGCGACACTGATACCAGGCGGAATAACAGAAAAGATTACCACAGTAAAAATCGCTGCCGCTGATTCACTCCTTACCCGGCTCGAAAATTTCATTAATAATGCGTATCTACCTGATGTGACGACTGTTGCAGGTGCTTTCCCATCATATTTTAAAAGCGGCAAAGGACCGGGGAATTTTCTTTCCTACGGGGTCTTCAGAACAAAAAACGACACCGGCACATTCCTCCCACAGGGTGTTATCCTTAACGGGAAAACCGAATCTTTCGATTCGGCAGCTATCTCAGAAGATATCGGTTACGCTTATTACACGTCCCAAACCGGACTCACCCCTTATGAGGGGCAGACAGTTCCGGCACCCCATAAACAAAAAGCTTATTCGTGGCTGAAGGCGCCACGCTACAAAGGTTATCCGATGGAAGTCGGCCCACTGGCAAGGATCCTTATCGCATACAATAAGGGGGATTCGTCAATAAAAGCAGCTGTCGATAAGCTGTTAAGCAAAACGGGCCGCCAACCGTCTGACCTTATATCTGTTATGGGCCGTCATGCTGCCCGTGCACTTGAGTGTCAACTGGTCGCTGTTAAATGCAGAGAATGGATTGATCAGCTCAGACCGGATGCCCCGACTGCAACACAGTTTAAAATACCTGACACAGGGAATGGTATGGGGCTGACAGAAGCCCCCAGGGGCGCTCTGGGGCACTGGCTCACACTTAAGAATAAGAAGATTGAAAATTACCAGTGCGTTGTTCCGACAACATGGAACTGCTCACCGCGAGACGATAAAGGAATAACCGGAACAATGGAGACCGCCCTTATCGGCTCCCCAATCAAGGATCAGAAAAATCCAATAGAGGCCATGCGTATCGTACGTTCATTCGACCCATGCCTTGCATGCGCCGTACACTAAATCAATTTTTAACTGCCTGAAACAGACAACGGAGGCCTGATTTGACCAATATAAATCGCAGAGATTTTATAAAGCTTAGCGGAAAATATGCTGTCCTCATGGGACTTGCCCCGTCGGGCATGGCCAAAGTTGCTGAAGCGCTCACGCTTATTCAAACCGGTACTGCGCCGGTTCTCTGGCTTCAGGGACAAAGCTGCTCCGGATGCTCCGTCTCACTTTTAAACTCAGAGAACCCCTCTCCGGCCACCCTCCTGACCCAGTATCTTTCATTAAAATTTCATTCAACCCTGTCGGCTTCCTCCGGTGAACTCAGTATAAATACGATTACTCAAACGATTAACACTGAAAAATATATCCTCGTCATTGAGGGAAGCATCCCGTCAAAAATGCCTGAAGCCTGTAAGATCGGTGAACACTATTTTTCCGATCTGGTAAAAAAAGCTGCATCTCATGCTGATGCTGTAATTGCTGTCGGCACCTGCGCTGCATTCGGAGGCATTCCAGCGGCTGAGAACAACCCAACCGGGGCCATGTCTACGGGTGATTTTTTAAACGATTCAGGCATCAGCGTTCCCCTGATCAATATTCCCGGCTGCCCCAGCCACCCGGACTGGATAACAGGAACAATTATACACGTCCTGAAATTCGGCCTGCCAAAACTTGACGCCCGGAGCAGGCCGGAAATGTTCTTTTCAACCCTGATCCATGATCAATGCCCGAAGTTTGCAGATTATGAGCGGGAAAAATTTGCGAAAAACTTTACAGACAAAGGGTGTCTTTTCAAACTGGGGTGCCAGGGTCCGATAACACACGCTGACTGCACCACAAGGCTATGGAACAGCGGTACAAACAGTTGCATTCAGGCTGAGGCCCCCTGTGTAGGATGTGCATCAGAATTTTTTGCAAAAAAAGCCGGTTTCTCTTTTTACAGGAGGCCGGAAAGTGAAATCTAACAAAGTTCTTACGATTAAAAGGTAATAGATTTATGAAGCTTCAAACAAAAATAATGATGATTCTTCTCAGTGTATCAGTCAGCGTACTTGCTGCAGTCCAATTATTTCAGTATTCCGAAATAATGAATATTATTACCGTTCTTGCAGACTCAAATATTGCAATGATAAAGCAGAGCGAAACAGACAAGGCCAGAAATATTTTTACCTCGGTTGAGCGCGCCGTTGCCGGTTCCCTTGAAAGGGGAGAGATGGAAAAGTTCACAAAATTAATCAAAGGCCAGAATGAAATCAAAGGGCTGCTTGAATTTTCACTTTATAATAAAAATGGCATTGTAACATATTCATCGGATGATGCCTTTATTGATAAAAAAATTGATACCGGAATTCATAACAACCTGATTAAAAGCCCAAAGATAGTTACTTTGAATAATGAAAAAACCATCGAAATATATCAACCCCAGATGGTAAACAGCGACTGCATAAGGTGTCACGTCACATGGGAAAACAACAGCATGGGAGGCATTACATACTTCAGATTTTCAATCTCATCTCTTGCCTCGGCAATAAGTCAGGCAAATAATACAATTGCCGGTGTTAAAAAGAATTTTTTAAAAAACACACTATTGGTAATTTTGGGATTGATCATCATTATGACAATCGCCATTTCAATTTTAATACGTAAGATGATCGGCTCACCTCTGGAAAACGTTATTCGTCTTCTTGAATTATTTGAAAAAGAGGAGGGAGATTTAACCCGAAGAATTCCGGTAAAAACAAAAGATGAGATAGGGACGATGTCAACCCTTTTCAACCGGTTCATAGGATACCTGAACACTGTCATTGCCAGTGCCCAGGACTCTGCGACAACAGTGGGAACCAGTTCTGCCAATCAGGCAAATACTGTTGCGGCTGCAAATAAAACAGTCAATGAGATTTCTTCTATTATCAATACAAATGCAAAGAATGCCGCTGGTGCTGACACACTGATTAACGAGGCAAACACACTGATAAACAGTGCTTCAGGGGCTATGAATAATCTTCATACAACAATGAGAGATGTTTCGAGCGTTAGCTCCGAGACTATATCAGTGATAAAAGTCATAGATGAAATCGCATTTCAAACGAATCTCCTTGCTCTTAACGCAGCGGTTGAAGCTGCAAGAGCCGGGGAGGCAGGGGCTGGCTTTGCTGTGGTTGCAGACGAAGTGAGAAAACTGGCAAAACGATCCGCAGAAGCAGCACAAGACTCAAACAGTATGATCATTAAATCAGAACAGCAGATAACATCAGCTGTTGACTACGCTGACAAGGTTCGGGCTGTCTTTGAAGAGGTATCAGAAAAAAGCAGTATGGCAACAAAGCTAATGAACGATATTGTATCCGATTCAAATGAACAGGCAACACGTGTAACTCATATCAGCATGGCACTGTCTGAGATGGGGAGCACCTCACAGGAAAGTGCCGATCAGGCGAAAAGGCTTGCTCAGCAGATGAGCGTATTTAAAACAAACAATATGAATTAATCGGCTGGCATCATGGCATCAGGTTCTGTTATCCGGACAGGACAACAGAACCTGATCGTTGTTAAGCTAAAATGATAAAAAGAAGACTATTCATAAAGTATGCAGTCTGCCGGGCATGAATCCATTGCCTCCTGAATACAATCATCATCTCCGCCTTCCGCCATAATAACAATCGCCTTTTCAGTATCCTCAATAAACTCAAAAATATCGGGACAAAGTTCAACACATGCTTCACATCCCAGACATTCTTCTTCTTCAATCGATACTTTTTTTGCCATGACATTTTCTCCTCTTTAATGATTACAATTCAATATTCCAGCCTGTCTCAAACTGAGATTCACAGGCCGGGCAAATAAAAATCAGTCCTGTTTTGTTGTTTTCCCCGGGTTTAAATGCGATATGAAATCCATTGTTATAATCACAATTTGAACACCTTGAAAGAACGCCGGAAACTTCCGGTTTGGATTGCTTCTTCATGCACCCTCCTTTTGACGCCCTGAGTCCGGTTATATTTAAGGTTCAATAAGCAAAACCACTAAATCAGTTTTTCAATAACGGATAGTAAAATCATGGATCCCAGACTAAGTATTATCAGTGCCATTTAAAACAATGAAGCTTCATCAAAAAATGGTAAGTAGTAGACTGCACTATAGTTAAAATGCAGATGTCACAAACGAAAAGAATTATTAAGGAGTTATTAAACCATAAAAACAGCATATTATAAACAGCTTTTTATCATTTTTTTAATTATTTAACAATCCAGCCCCTTGCTTAAAGGATGTGGTTATTATAGTCTTAAGGTTCTGAAGTTGCATTACAAAAGGGTTTTGACGCTTCATAATTATGGAGATAACACTGATGAAAGCATTTATTACCGGTGGGACTGGCTTCGTTGGTACATACCTAACAGACAGACTTCTTAAATCTGGTTGGAACGTCTCTATTACAGGCAGATCCGGCCAGTCAATACACAAAGACAATAGCAACCTTTCCATTATCGCCTGCGACACAAAAGAACCGGGAGACTGGCAGCAATCAGTTGCTGACGCAGATCTTATTATTAATCTTGCGGGAAAAAATATCTTTACGCTGTGGCGTGATAAAACCAAAAAGGAAATTAAAGAGAGCCGGATCCTGACAACGCGAAATATTGTTGAAGCAATCCCCAAAAACAGTCCCGTCATTTTTATAAGTACTTCTGCCGGTGGTTATTACGGGGATCGTAAGGATATGGTTTTAAAAGAAGATGCCTGCGCCGGAGAGGGGTTTCTGGCTGAATTATGCCAGTGCTGGGAGTATGAGGCTCTTCAGGCTGAAAAAAAAGGTGTAAGAACTGTTATTATGAGATTCGGCATGGTTCTGGGGCAAGGCGGAGGGGCGCTTAAAATGATGGTTCCTTCGTTTCGTATGTTTTTAGGCGGTTCTCTTGGAAAAGGAGATAACTGGGTCCCCTGGATACATATAGATGACCTTGTGTCTGCAATATTATACAGTGTTGAAACTAAAGGGATAAAGGGCCCGTTAAATTTCTGCACCCCCTATCCGGTCTCTCACCGTACACTTATCAAAGCTGTTGCCAAAGCCCTTGGAAGACCGGCATTCTTCAGACTGCCCTCATTTCTGATAAAGGTTGTGATGGGTGGGCTCGGCAAAGAAATATTATTCAGTCAGCGCATGACACCTGAAAGTCTTATCGTTTCAGGCTTTAACTTCAAGTTTGAGAACATCGACTATGCGCTAATGGATCTGCTTGATACACGAGATTGACATCAATGGTTTAATAATACATGTTATTTACTAATTCCTGACACATCAGGAATGTCTATAATTTCCAGCCCCAGAATTTTAAAAACGTTGCAAAATCCCACATATCGGATGAATCACGGTTCCAGAATTTAAGACTTGTATAAAACCGGGTATTTGTTTTTGAACCTTCACCATATATTTTATCCGTACCGACATAGAAATCACAACTGATAATGCCCATTAAAAGGGTTTCCCATATTTTTTCAGACCCTTTAACAAAGCCCTTTTTCCAACCCTTTTCATAGTAAAAACTGGTTGTTCCAAATCCGGTATCAAGCGTTTCAAGACTCTCCATACCCAGAACAGGCAAATTTAAATAATGGGTATTTTCATTTATAAAGGTCACGTTTTCAACAACTGAAAGTCCTGCTACTCTATGAGTATCTTTCCTGACATTGACGACAAGCTGTGGATTCTCCAGCCCTTTAAAATCAAGAATAGCCGGCAGCGTCTCACCGAAAACGTCCATAGGTTCCCCTGTCCAATTGTCCGGCAGAAAGGACGGATCAAGGTGGGTTGTCGGTATAGTTGATCTGTAGCAACCACATGTATGTACCGTTGTTATAAGAAGTGGATTATCAGCCATATCAGTTGTTACCACCACCATAATGCCGGTATTCTTCCCGTAAGTCAGGTGAAAAAAAGGAATCCCCTTAAAATGAACCCGATACACATAGTTTTTGTATGTTGCTTTTGATGTTTTAAAAGTCTTTTCAAGAAGGTACATAGCAGGTCTGTTCTCATCAACAAATACGTGGGCCTTAGCGTCGGCATCATCCTGCGTGGCAACGGGCATACCTATTCTGTTAAATGAATCCCCGCCGTTGACAATAAATGCCGGTTCAAGGGTATTTATCCCTAGTCCACTGCTGGTCTGTGACATATAAGAACAGGATAATGCCTCCTGGGTTCGGATCTCTTTTGCAGCGCATCCTGAAATCACAAAACCCGAAATAATGAGTACTACCAACGAGAGAGCCTGTTTCATATTTCCTCCTAATTGAGTCGGGATAGACATTTCTTTTTTAACTGATTATTTATGCCACTAATACCTTGCGCAAAAGAATATTGCAAATAAAAATGTCTGTCTTTACCCCAACGTTGCATAAAAAATATAGTAAAAAGAGATAATACGTACAAATGACAGTGTGTATCCGTAATT